>Ga0308390_1000446_pt1 | contig 29740 bp, 27 predicted proteins | sample Hotspr2Sample149_FD_202358 | JGI IMG/M metagenome (GOLD analysis project Ga0308390, IMG submission 202358) | Hot spring phototrophic mat microbial communities from Mushroom Spring, Yellowstone National Park, Wyoming, United States - 20040719_149 ...
TTGTGAATTCTCTACCAGCAGTTACTGTAAGGGTGTTATGTGTCTTTTCAACCTCTCTTAAAAGTCTTCTGGCCGGATTAAATTCATCAATACTGAGTGTATAATAGTAATCACTTTGGAACTCATCTGCTATTTTTTTTAGTTCCCCTGGTATCTCAGGTGCAATCGCCCATATATAATCAGGGTCATATAAATGTATAAGTTTATCAATATAATCAGTTATTAAAAAAAGGTCTTTTTTATTTGTCATTCCGGAGAATGGGTAACCTATAAAAATAAGCCAGTTGTCTTTTACATAAAATATGAAGTCACCAATCATGCCTAAGTCCCCGCCTGAGATTGCCATCATTAGTCCAAATATATGCTCTGGGATGTAGGCATTTCTTAATATATATCTCTGTCTTTCATGGGATACGTGGAGATCCATCTGACTTATTCTTATATCTTCTACAATATATTAAGGATAATTTTAATAAAAAAATTTAGATGAATCATTTGAAAATAACATACAAAAGCAATAAGGCAGGTATAACCATAACTACTGTTTGTTTTTAATCAGGAAATATTTTTCCAGGATTTAATATATTGTTTGGATCGAATAATTTTTTTATGCTTTTCATTGTAGCTATTACTTCAGGGGACAACTCCATCCCAATATAATGTGCCTTTGCAGTACCTATACCATGTTCGCCTGAGAGTGTTCCACCGAGCTTCAATGTCTCTTCAAATATGGCCTTTACTGCCTCTTCTGCCTTTGCTCTATCTTCCGGGGTATCTTTGATCATAATGCTTACATGGAAATTGCCATCACCTGCATGGCCAAAGCTCAAAATAGGTATGTCGAATCTTTTTTCCATCTCCTCAAGTGCCCTTATAAGACGGGGGATGTTTGAGCGTGGAACAACGACATCTTCGGCAATTTTAACAGGATTAAGATTATATGTTGCCTGAGAAAGGGTGCGCCTTGCCTGCCATAATCTATCTGCTTCTTTTGGGTCTTCTGTGAAGTCACATCTTATAGCTTTTTTCTCAATCACTATCCTTTTTATTTTTTCAGCTTGAATCCCAATGGATTCCTTATCACCGTCAACCTCAATTAGAAGTAATCCTCCAATTCCTTCTGGAAGTCCCATGGGATTTGCCTGTTCACTGCATTTAATGGATGCCTTATCCATAAATTCAATGGTGGATGGAACAATCTTTGCAGAAATAATTGCTGAAACTGCTTCTGCTGCCTCTTCCACCTCATTAAAAAGGGCAAGTATAGTTGCCTTTGCTTCAGGCAGGGGAATAAGTTTCAATATGATTTTAGTTATTACTCCCAGTGTCCCCTCACTACCTACAAACAACCTTGTTAAGTCATAGCCAACAACACCTTTCATGGTTTTTACGCCTACATTTAAAATTTCACCTGTTGGTTTTACCACCTCAAGCCCCAATACATAATCCCTTGTAACACCGTATTTTAAGGAATTAGGACCACCTGCACACTCACCTACATTTCCGCCGATACTCGAATATTTATAAGAAGCAGGGTCAGGTGGATAAAAAAGACCATACTTTGCCACTTCTTGCTGTAATTCAAAGGTAATAACACCTGGTTCAACAATGGCTATCAAATTCTCAGGATCTATTTCAAGGATTCTATTCATTCGAGTAAAGGACAAAACAACACCACCCCTTAAAGGTATAGCTCCACCCGTTAGACCTGAGCCCTGGCCTCTTGGTATTACAGGAAACAGATATTTATTGGCAAGGATCAAAATTTCAGAGACTTCCTTTGCTGAAGATGGAAATACAACTAAATCGGGTATTGCCCCATCTGTTCTGGCATCGTATGCATAACACCTTCTTTCTTCAAGGGAGGTGAGACAATTTTTTTTACCCACAATCTTTGCTATTTCGTTTATTATCTTTAAATCCATAGACAGAACCTCAAAATTTTTTTAGTATTTAACATTATTAACATATTTTTATACCTTTTAATAAGGAATTTATAGTTATCCTGTCATGATTTATTTAAGGTTGGTTTTTTTAATAAAGACATTACAATATTATAAAAATCATTGAAAAGGAGTAAAAATGGATTCAAAAGATGAGGTAAAAAATGCCCTTGAGGAACTCAAACCCAGGCTCGAAGAGCTTGCAGAGGGTTATGCAGAATTTGAAGACATTGATACAAAAAAAGGGATAATTAAGGTAAAACTTATAGGCGGAAAGCTCATGTGATGTGGTGATTTCGCCCTCAGTCTGTGGGTGGAAAAATTATTAAAGGAACGATTCCCATGGTTAAAAGAGGTGGTTACAGTTTGAAATTATACTCATAATTCAGTGCTATTTGTAATTTTTTGATATTAATAATATTATTTTATTGATATGACAGTCCCAAAGGATGATACTCCCAGATTGCACAAAAAAATAGAGAGGCTTAGCTTACAGGTTTCAAAACTTAAAAAATCTGAATTAAAGCTTAAACAGACAAGACATCTGCTTCAAAAAAAGGCCCATGCCCTTACAGAAAGGGTTAAGGAACTGAATTGCCTTTATAAGATATCTTATCTTGTAGAAGAATATGGTATGTCCATTGAAAAGATACTCCAGGGTATAGTAAACATCATACCTCCTGCATGGCAATATCCGGATGTTACCTGCGCAAGGATAATACTTGAAGACCGTATATTTACCACCGATAATTTCAAAATCACATCCTGGTGTCAGTCCTCCTCAATTATTGTCAAGGGAAAGAAGGCAGGGTATATTGAAGTTTATTACCTTAAAGAAAAACCATTTTCCTACGAAGGCCCATTTTTAAAAGAAGAACGATATCTTTTAGATGCTATTGCCAAACGCATAGGAGAGATAATAGAAAGAAAACTCCTTGAAAAACAGGTTCTTGATGTAAGAGAATGGGAACAGAGGAGGATAGGCCAGGATCTCCATGATAGTCTTTCACAGCAACTGACAGGTGTTGCCTTTATGTGCAAGGTTCTCCAAAAAAAATACAATCCAGTTTACCGGAAATTGATGAAGCAATCACAAAGACAAAGGCACTTGCAAGAGGGCTTTATCCGGTTAAACTTGAATCACATGGATTCATGGCCTCTGTAAGTGAACTCTGTAATAATACAGAGAGGATTTTTGGCATAACATGCAAATTTGAATATAACAAACCATTATTAATTGATGACAATATAATGGCAACCCATCTTTACCGTATTATTCAGGAGGCAGTAAACAATGCCATAAGGCACGGAAATGCAAAGGACATATTGATAAGATTGGATAATGTTGATGACACAGTGACTTTTACAATAAAAAATAATGGCAAACCATTCCGTAAGTTAAAAAAAGATTCACAAGGTATGGGAATAAGCATAATGAGATACAGGGCCGCCGCAATAGTTGCAGCCCTTGATATAAAAAGGGGTGTATCAGGTGGTACAGTGGTGACGTGCACATTTCAGTTAAGGAGGGGAAGTGAATAAAAAGTCTGTCTCAACGCAAAAACAATATAAAAATAAAATTTTGATTGTAGATGACCATCCTATTGTTCGCAAAGGGCTTTCACAGCTTATCAACCAGGAACAGGACTTTTTTGTGCTTGGTGAGGCCGAGGATGCCCAATCTGCCCTTGAGTTTTTAAAAAAATAAACCTGATTTAGCAATAGTTGATATCTCTCTCAAGGGTATAGACGGCATAGAATTGATAAAAAAGATAAAGGAACGTTATCATGACCTGCCAATACTGGTTGTCTCAATGCATGATGAATCCTTATTTGCTGAACGTGCCTTGAGGGCAGGCGCAAAGGGTTATATCATGAAACAGGAGGCCATAGAAAAGATGATGGAGGCCATAAGAAAGGTTATAAATGGAGAGCTTTATATAAGTGAAAGGGTAAGTGCAAATATAGTTAAAAAATTTATAGATGGAAAACAGCTCATTAAAGGTTCGCCAATTGAAATTTTAAGTGACCGTGAGCTTGAGGTTGTTAATCTTATTGGCCAGGGTTATAAAACCCGTCAGATAGCTGGTATCCTAAATGTTAGCACAAAAACGGTAGAGTCTTACCGCTCAAAGATAAAAGAAAAACTAAATCTGAAAAACGCAACAGAACTTCTAAAACATGCCATACACTGGGTAGAGAACAAATAGACAGTGTTTTAAAAAGGCTATAATCTTTTCCCCTATATTTAATTAGGGAAATTACCTATCTTTTTATCAGCTAAACCCTTATTGTTAAATTTTGTTTTTTAAGGTTTATTGACTTAGCATTCAACAATCTCTATCAAGGGGTGAAATATGGAGTCTGCCACAAAAATACTATTTTTAAAAACATCATCTAATATTTGTTCAAAGACATTTGATAAAGACAATATTGATAAAGATACAGAAAGACCAATCATATCAAAAGAAAATTTGGGGTATAAGGCGTTAAATATCTTAAAAGAGATTGAGGAACTGCGGGAGATGAACCATAATAGTTTAGAATTAAGGGGTAAATTTCATCTCCTGCGTTATTATTTCAAAGGATTAACCGCTTAGAAATTGCAAAACTAATCAAATAGTAGGAGGTCTATATGTCATATGTAAAAGAAGTGATAGCAAAGGTGAAACAGCGTGATCCAAATGAACCAGAATTTCATCAGGCAGTAGAAGAGGTCATGGATTCCCTTGAGCCAACTGAAACAAAACATCCCGAGTTTGTAAAGGCAAAGATATACGACCGTATAGTGGAGCCTGAGAGGGTAATCATGTTCAGGGTACCATGGGTTGACGATAAAGGAGAGGTTCAGGTAAACAGGGGGTTCAGGGTGCAATTTAACAATGCCATAGGACCATATAAGGGTGGTATACGTTTTCATCCTTCTGTAAACTTAAGCATCCTTAAATTTCTTGGCTTTGAGCAGATCTTTAAAAACTCCCTCACAACACTGCCCATGGGTGGGGCAAAGGGTGGTTCTGACTTTGACCCAAAAGGCAAATCTGATAATGAGGTGATGAGGTTCTGTCATGCCTTTACCAGCGAGCTCTTCAGGCATATAGGCCCTGAGATAGATGTCCCGGCTGGCGATATAGGTGTAGGTAGCAGGGAGATTGGTTATATGTTTGGTTATTACAAAAGAATTATGAATGAACATACAGGTGTTTTTACCTGTAAAGGTCTTGAATATGGCGGCAGTCTCATAAGGCCTGAGGCAACCGGATACGGGGTGGTCTATTTCGCAGCAGAGATGCTGGCCACAAGAGGGCTCGATTTCAATGATAAGGTAGTTGCTATAAGTGGTTCAGGAAATGTTGCCCAGTATGCAATGGAGAAGGTAAATCAATTAGGTGGCAAGGTAATAACCCTTTGCGATTCTGATGCCACCATAGTGGATGAGGAAGGTATATGCGGAGAAAAATGTGAGTTTGTGATGGAGTTAAAAAATATAAGGCGTGGCAGGATAAAGGAGTATGCTGATAGATTTGGCAGCGTATGCTATATAGGCAATAATGTCTGGGATGTCATAAGAGAGCAGGGTATAAAGGTAGATATTGCCATACCCTGTGCAACACAGAATGAGATAGATGGAAAAAATGCAGAGGCACTGGTGAAAAATGGCTGTATATGCATTGCAGAGGGTGCTAACATGCCTTCAACACCGGAAGCAGTTAGAATTTTTCAGAACAACAACGTGCTTTTTGGACCTGGCAAGGCTGCAAACGCAGGTGGTGTCTCTGTATCAGGCCTTGAGATGAGCCAGAACAGTCTGAAACTTTCCTGGTCAAGGGAAGAGGTTGACAGGATGCTTCTTAACATTATGAAGAATATCCATAAGGCATGCCTTGATGCATCAGAGGCCTATGGTAAAAAGGGCGATTATGTATTGGGTGCAAATATAGCAGGTTTTCTTAAAGTAGCAAGGGCTATGCTTGCATACGGGATTGTTTAATGAATAAGATAATGTTTACAATTTTAAGGGTTCTTGACAGGTATCAAGAACCCTTAAGTTCAAATGAGCTTGCAAAGGAGCTTCTGATATACGGTGTGGATCTATCAGAAAGGACACTCAGGTATTACCTGAAAATCCTCGATGAAAAGGGCCTGACAAAAATCCAGGGTAAAAGAGGCAGAATCATTACAGAAAAAGGAAGAGAGGAGCTAAACCATGCCTTTGTATCTGAGAGGGTAAACTTTATAATAAGCAGGATTGACAGTCTTGCCTATCTTACGGATTTTAATTTAGATACCTTAAAGGGTAATGTGATCTTGAACATATCCTTTTTCCCCCAGAAAAAAATAAAAGATGCCTTAAGGGTCATGGCAGGTATATTCGATTCAAGATGTGTAATCAGTAACAGGATTAAGATGGCCAAAGGTGGGGAACGCATAGGAGAGGTAATGGTCCCTGAAGGTTTTATAGGAATAGGGACTGTATGCAGTATCACTATAAATGGTATCTTTTTAAAGGCAGGGATACCCATTACATCAAGATACGGGGGTGTGGTAAAGACAATAGACGGAAACCTATCGAGATTTACAGCGTTGATCAGTTATGAAGGCTCATCCATTGATCCCCTTGAGATATTTATAAAAAGCAGAATGACCGATGTATTGGGTGCGGTGAAGAGGTCCTCGGGGAAGATCCTGGCAAGTTTCAGAGAGATACCTGTTGTATGTTTAGCCGAGGGAGAGGCTTTGATCGAAAAAATGGCATCAAAAGGGTTAAAAGGAAATATCTTGATTGGAAAACCAAATCAACCCCTGCTGGATATACCTGTAGGAGTTGATAAGGTTGGCATGATAATAGTAGGTGGTCTAAACCCGATAGCTGCTGTTGAGGAAGCAGGTATATATACAGACAGCATGGCCATGTCAACACTTTTTGAATACTCTAAACTTCTGACATTCAATGAGGCTGTGAGCTTTTTCTTTTTCAATAAAACATACAAGTCTTCGTGATATAATATCTGCCATCAATCTCATATCCACTGGAGACACATCATAGATTTTCAAAACATCATGATATCTATTGCCATCTTCTATCAGGCCTCCAGATATATCACCAAATCTTTCAAGTAGTTCAATGTTAAAAAAGAAACCAGGCGTGTCAGGAAAGAGGGCTAAATAGAATATATCTGTTTCAACGAGGTCCTGAAAAAAATGAGTCCCGTAAGACAACTCTGGTAAAAGGTTTCCATCAAGATAGCCTATCTCTCCAATGGCTGTAAAATTATTAATCTCAGAGAATCTCACAGATACACCGAGGGATGGTGTTGTTGTTCCCCATCTCCCTGGACCAAGAAGTAGGGCAGGTATTTCATCTCTATTTTTTATAAGCCTGTTCAATTTACCAATTAAACGGGCAATTGTGTATTTATCAGAAAGGGGCAAAACACTGTATCTAAAAGGATTGACATATATAATCCACTTTATTACCTTTGATATACTCCCGCCCATAAAATGGCCATCAGACTGAAACAGCAACATTTCACTTGGTATATCTTTTGGTATCTCAGCCCTTTTTGCAATACCTTTTGTCTGGAGAGGTCTGCACTGGAGTAGATTAATCCTGTAATCATTATAACGAGTAAAATTTGCAGTAAACTCTATCTCCACAGGATAATTGTACATCTCCTCTAACTTTTTTAGCATCCTGTGCATAACACCTGCAAAGGATGTTTTTGAAAGCAGTTTATCAAAAGTTAGTATCCAGATATCTCTGTCTTTTTTCCCTAAAATTCGCATTCTTTCCATTGACTCATAATCTTTTACACCAAAAAGGTCGAGGTTTAGATTGATTTCATCTTCTATTATGTCGAGAAATGATACTGTTTCTAATCTATTTTCTTTTATATTGAGTATGTCTATATAGTGCTGGGAAAATCTCATTTTATCATTTAAAGTCCCGTGGGGGTTGGACATGGGATTATCAAGGGCAATGATACGGGGATAATCATTCTCAACCCTGTTTACAGCCCTTGTGCCAAGTCCTAAAACAAGCCTCAACATCCCTGCTTTTGGGTCCATCCCCTGCTTCCAGACAAAGGTATTGTATGAAACCCCAACATCTGCAAGGTCAGGGAAAAAATAGTATTTTCTGTATGTCCCAGATACCCTCTGGACAAGAAGTGCCATCTGTTCATCAAGCTGGTCAAGCCCTCTCTGGAGACGGTATGTCAGTGCATCCTCGTTCATGGTGCTTGCATAGACCTGTCTAACAGCATCAACAAACCTTTTATATCTCTCCTCTGGTGAGGGGCCATTTTTACCTCATAGAAATTCAATCATAAAAATGCCTTTATCCTTTCTCTCATCTCTTCGTATGGAAAGAGCCTGTTAAAGTCAATAAGGCCTGCAAGTGCCCTTGAATAGGCCCTTACCCCTGTCTCTTCAAGGACGGATACGGGATTCAGTCCTCCTATTACAATTGCCCCTACTCTACCCTCACTAACAGGTATATCGAGAAAGCTCTGACCAGGCATACCAACACCTACCAGACCACCAAGTCCTATCCTCTTTAACCTATCGGCAAGCTCAATTACTCTATCCCGGCTTTGGGCAGGAAACTCCCTGAAGCTCGCACCTATTCTTCCATCACCTGTCTTTATGGCACCTATATAATTTGTCATGCCACTTCTTATAAAGATTTCAAGGGGGTCTATACTCGTACCATCGTACATGATAATCTCAACGAACCTAACAGGTTTTTTATCCTTTATTTCAAGTAAACCGCCAAACCTTGATATGGTAGGTATGCCGTGTTTTAAAAGTACACCGTTTAGCGTGATTGAGCAGACAGTCCCTATACCTATCATGCCGTCCGGGATATTTATATGACCCAGATTCTCTCCTGGAGATAGAAAGGTTAAAAGACTTCCCATGGCAAATCCATCAGCATATACCTTTTCAATATACCCTATATTTTTTGTAAACTGATGTGGGTCAACGATGGTTACATTTATCACAACAGTGCCTGAACCGGTATTTATATCAAAACTCATCATATAGCTCATCTGGTCGATCTTTGCAGACAGGAAACCCACCTTTTCTATTACCCATGATGAGTCTAATTCGCCTATGCCCTTGTCTGTTATTGTGCTTCCTTTTTTGCCATTACTTAACACAAAGCCTTCCTCTTCCATTCTTTTTAGATATAATCGGACTGTCCTTTCACTTATGTCGTAGCCATTTAATTCAAGCCTTTCTGTGATTTTTCTGCTTGTCAGGGGTCTATTAGCATCCCTTAAAACATTGAGTATCAAAAGTTCCTTCTTTTTGCCTTTTTTATCCATATTAAATACCTCAAATCGGCAATTAATTAATTACTTAATGGCAATATTGCCATTTTTTAACATTATAATGGCTCGTTTTAAAAAATGCAATATTTTTTAACCTTTAAATATTCAATTTTTACTTGACATTTATTATTTTAGCTGGTAATATTGGCCATCTACTATTTATTTTGTTTGGTAACATATTACCAAAATAATGGCAACTATTTACCATATTAGAAAAGGAGGTTTATATGATTGAATGGCCAAAATCAAACGATGCGATCGGTACTGTAAATCGTGGTAATCCAGCTGAATCAGGTCTTTGCACCCTATGCAGGGCGGATTGTAAGGGCAGGTGTGAAACATGGCTTTCGAGTTTAAAGGGTAGAAAGATTTTATACCCGAGAGACTTCGGCTTTGTAACGGCAGGAAGTTCAAATACCTTCCATATTGGTGTGTCTTATAATTCTTTGAGAATTCAGGGGTATAATTACGGTGCATACGGATTGCCAAACGGACTTTCAAACTCATCAGATGATTGTATATTCCCCAATGTAAGTATTGAGACAGAATTTGGAAACGAGATTAAAACAAAATGCAAAATGCCAATAATGACAGGTGCACTGGGATCAACATTTATTGCGGCAAAATACTGGGATTCCTTTGCCATAGGTGCAGCCTTAATAGGTATACCTATAGTTGTGGGTGAAAACGTAGTGGGTGTAGACAGGGAAGCGGTTATAAAGGATGGTAAAATCATTAAGGCACCTGAGCTCGACAGAAGGATTGAGACATATCTACGTTATTTCGATGGTTACGGTGCAATAATCGTTCAGATGAATGTTGAGGATACAAGAAATGGTGTTGCCGAATACGTAATCAACAAATATGGTGAAAAGGTCATAATAGAACTTAAATGGGGACAGGGAGCAAAAGACATAGGTGGTGAGATACAGGTAGACAGTCTTGGATATGCCTTGTTTTTAAAGGATAGGGGATATATTGTAGATCCTGACCCGACAAAACCTGAAGTTCAAAAGGCCTTTGAAAAGGGTGCTATAAAGTCATTTGCAAGACACAGTAGATTGGGATATACAGAACTATCCACACCTGAACAGGTTTATGAATCATTTATGGAATCTGTAGAATATTTAAGGAAAATCGGTTTCAAAAGGATATCCTTAAAGACAGGTTCATATGGTATGGAGGCCCTTGCCATGGCAATTAAGTTTGCCTCTGATGCAGGTCTTGACCTTCTCACAGTTGATGGTTCCGGAGGCGGCACAGGTATGAGTCCATGGAATATGATGGAGACATGGGGTGTACCTTCAATACTTCTTCACTCAAAGACATATGAATATGCATCCATTCTTGCTGCAAGGGGCAAAAAAGTAGTGGATATCGCTTTTGCCGGTGGTCTTGCAAGGGAAGACCATATATTCAAGGCATTGGCCCTGGGTGCTCCTTTTACAAAACTTATTTGCATGGGCAGGGCAGTTATGATACCGGGTTTTGTTGGTTCAAACATAGAAGGTGTCTTAAAACCGGATAGGAAAAAGGCAGTAAATGGCAACTGGGATGAACTTGCCCCTGCAGTAAAAGAGCTCGGCACCACCCCTGAAGAGATATTTGCAGGTTACTTCGATGTACAGAAGAAAGTGGGGGAAGAGGAGATGAAAAATATCCCCTTCGGTGCCATAGCCATGTGGACTCTGGCTGATAAGCTTGCAGCAGGACTACAGCAGCTTATGGCAGGTGCCCGTAAATTTAGACTCTCTGAGATCTCAAGGAGCGACATATTCTCTGGGAATAGAGAAACCGAAAGAGAGACAAAGATACCCTTTATAACAGATGTGCTCGATGAGCAGGCAAAGGCGATCTTAAATACAGATTACAAGGTTTACAGACAGAAAGCAGATGCCCATTAAAGTTAAAATTAATTAAATATGAAGTAAATGCAAAGACGCAGGTAGTTTTTAGCCTGCGTCTTTTTTTTGTATTTTTAATCAAAAAAAGATATGTTTTTCTTGATTGAGCTAAAATAAAAAACTATATTAGTTGCATCTTTTTATGGAAAAGGTAAGCATTGAATATCTACCTTATACAAATGAGATAGAAGGGGCTAAGAGGTGGGATGAAGAAAAAGGGGAATTTGTCCAGGTTTCTTATAAACGGGAGATACGGCATCTTGCCTACTTTGAAATAAAAGAAGGTTTTTTCAGGGGAAGTCATTATCACAAAAAAAAAGAAGAATTTTTTTACATAATTTCTGGTAAAATAAGGGCAATATTTTATGATATAGACACTGGTGAAAAGGATCAGCAAATCCTCGAAAAAGGCCAGGTAATTAACATAAAACCTGGATGTGCCCATATTTTTTATGGAATTGAATATGCCAGAGTAATCGAATTCAGCCCCCAAGTATACGATAATGAAGACACCTTTAAAGTGAATTTTAATTATGGGACATAGAGAAAAAAAATGGTGCAGAGGCGGTCATAAAAACCTTATTTGAAGCAGGTATTAGGGTCTGTTTTGCCAATGCAGGAACTACTGAAATATCTCTGCTCCTTGCCATGGATAAATATTACCCGGAGATGAAGGCAATTCTCTGTTTTTTTGAAGGTGTATGTACAGGTGCAGCAGACGGTTATGGAAGGGTGCTAGAAAAACCTGCTCTGACATTACTTCATCTGGGGCCTGGTTTTGCAAATGGAATTGCCAATCTCCATAATGCAAAGTTGCCCCTGAACATTGTGTAAACCATGTGTTAAAATTGATGAATAAACCTCCTATTGAGTGTTATGAAAAATTTGCAGAAAGGTTTAAAAAGGTGAACAGTATATTAAAAAAAGATCAGTACCTCGTCCATTATTTTATAACTGCCCATCCAGGATCAACACTTGAGGATGCATATGCCCTGTATCAATATTTGAAAAAGAAAAACATTTATCCTGAACAGATACAGGATTTCATACTTCTTCCCATGACGTTATCGGTTGTATATACTATACGGAAACAGACCCCTTCACAGGGGAAAAGATATATGTTGCAAAGACATTTAAGGAGCGTAAGATGCATCGTGCATTAATCCAGTATAAGAACCCAAAAAACAAATACCTGATAAAAGAGGCAGAAAATATACTAAAGCAGAGGAGTATAAAAATAAATTTATGATCTTATTTCATCCAGTAGATACGAATTTCAAACAACATGGCCTTCTTAAATATGGAGATATGGCATCGATGGTGTATATCTTTTTTAACATTGTATTATAGAAAAGGTGTTATAATGATGTTGTACCTACTAAAAAATTTATGGTAAAAGCGCAGGAATTAGCAAAAAAGATACTGGCAAAATCGGTGCCTTGTCTCTGGATGACAAAAGAGGCAGTTAATCAAAATACAGGTGAGGTAAGTCTGGAATTTACTTTATATTTTGAGGTGTCATTTAAGTAAAAATTTATCTTTAAAAAAGAAAGGGATACTATTATGACCAGCACAGTAAAAGAGATTTTAACTGACTGCACACTTTGTTATCATAGTTGTGGGATAAGGGTGTTAGTAAAAGATGGCAAAGCCATAAAAGTAGAGGGGTTAGAATCCCATCCCCTAAATAAGGGCAAGCTTTGTCCTAAAGGTGAGGCTATGCTTGAAAACATATACAGTCCACACAGGCTCAAATATCCTATGAAAAAAGGAAAGGGCGGATGGGAGAGGATAAGCTGGAATCAGGCCTTAGATGAGATTGCAGAAAAACTTTTATCTCTAAAAAGGCTATACGGTCCAACTGTTCTGGGCGTTTTTAATGGATCTGTAGGTGTAGAAAATCTTGAAATGGTTGGTCTTACACAACGATTCAAGGCAGCGTTTGGTTCACCTAATTTCTTTTCTGTGGAAAGCATCTGTTACAGAATGAGGATAAGGACGAGACAGATCACATTTGGCAAATATCCTACCGAAGAACTCGATTCAAAACTTTATATCCTATGGGGACATAATCCAGATACCTCAGATTTTCCTTTAAGACTTGCAATTGAGGAAAACTTAAAAAAGGGTTCAAGGCTCGTGGTTATAGACCCAAGAAGAATTTCCATTGCTGATAAGGCAGAAATGTACCTCAGAATCAGACCCGGAACAGATGGTGCAATGGCACTTGCCATGATAAATGTAATAATAAATGAGAATTTGTATGATAGTGCATTTGTAGAAAAATATACCATAGGATTTGACAAGCTTGTAACACATATCCAGCAGTATACACCTGAATGGGCAGAGAAGATAACATGGGTTCCCGCAGAAGATATACGTGAGCTTGCAAGGATGTTCGCAAATACAAAAGGTGCAAGTATATATCAGGGCACATGCACTCAGGATCAAACTGCCAATGGAACCCAGAATAGCAGAGCATTTTCCATATTACAGACAATTACAGGCAATATAAATATACCAGGTGGTTGGGTGATAAGCCCCAGACTGCCATTAGGAAATGTGGGCATGGAGGTCGAAGGAGAACCCCTTGGTACTGATAGATATCCTTTATTCTATGAGGTGTGGGGTAGAAAAAGCCCATATGGTGTTGTGACCTGTCTCCCTGAAAATATCCCCGAAAAAATTAAGGCTTTCTTTGTCATTGGGGGCAATCCGGTTATATCTATGCCGGACTCAAATGCCTTTAAAGAAGCCTTCAAAAGACTTGAACTTCTTGTAGTTCATGATCTCTTCATGACAGAAACCAGTAATTTAGCCCATTATTTACTTCCTGCTTGCTCACACCTTGAGAAATGGGGCGTTGCTTATACTTATAATGTGTGCCATTGCTTACCTTATTTGATGTTAAGGAAAAAGGCAATAGAACCTCTGTATGAAAGCTGGTCTGAATGGAAGTTATTTACAGAGCTTGCTAAAAGACTCGGGATTGAGGATAAATTCTATTGGAAATCAGAAGAAGAACTTGTAGCATTCGAATTAGAGCCAACAGGACTAACATTTGAAAAACTTCTTAATGAAAAGCCTGAAGGATCATTTTATCAAGAAAAACAATACGGTATGAAAGACGGAAGATTTTCAACCCCATCCCGAAAAATAGAGATATATAGCGAAGCGTTGAAGATGGTTGGCTTTGATCCTCTGCCGACATATCTTGAGCCACAAAGGAGTCCTCTTAACTCACCAGAATTAACAGGGAAATATCCATTTATTCTATCCACAGGCAATAGAAATTATTATTACACCCACAGCCAGTTCAGACACATAAAAATTCTTAATGCAGAAAGCCCTGAACCATATCTTGAAATAGGTCCTGAAACAGCAAAGAAGTATGACATAGATGAAGGTGATGAGGTAATAATAGAGACCAACAGGGGTAGCGTACGCATGAAGGCCCATGTGGATGATGCTGTCGCAGAAGGCGTAGTATTTGTCCCTCATGGGTGGGAAAAGGATGCAAATGCAAATCTGCTTACTGATATAAATTGCAGGGAGCCAATAATGGGTTATCCAGAATTAAAATCACTTCTCTGTAATATAAGAAAAAGCTATAAAAGATAATATAAAGATGTAATAAAAAAGATAATTTAAAAGTTTATTACAAAGTCTTTATTTATTTTTTTATCCTTAATTTTATAGATATGATAGGAGTGTAGGTTGGCCAGAGAAGTTGTGGAGGCTAACTTTATTTATTAATTTATGACTTTTCATCTCCCTCTGTAAAAAATATCTCTTTATTGTATTTTTCTCAAAGGGTTTATTAATTTTAAAAATTATTTTATGTTCGATGTGACCATTTAGCATAATAAATAAATGCATTCTTTTTTCTTGACATCAAGATCAATTTACATTAAAAATAGACGAATTTTTAGAGTTAAAACTTTTTTAAATGGGGCATAAAAAAGACTTTACCAAAAAAACATTAAAAAACGGTTAGAGTCACTTTACTTATCTCGATGAATTATAACTTTTAAAATTAGGAGGTTTAAAAATGGTTAGAGAAGCATTAGTGGTTGCAGGAACAGGGCTGTTGATTGTGTTTTTAGCATTAATTATCCTCTCTTTAAGCGTGAAGTTCATGAGTTTTGTTATCAAGTCTACAACAAAGAAGGGAGGTAAGTGATATGCAACTGTTACATGTTTTATATGACATCTATTTAAAAACAGGTATCCCCCATCTTGACTATAGATATGTCATCATGTGGCTTATAGGATGTCTTTTCATGTATCTTGCCATAAAAAAGGACTTTGAACCCCTCCTTTTAGTTCCCATTGGATTTAGTATATTTCTTGTCAATATGCCCATAGCCCCCCTTACAGGTCCGGGTCAACTTATAAATCTATTTTTTAAATATGGTCTTGAAACAGAGATTGTCCCCTGTGTTATATTCCTCGGCATAGGTGCCCTTACAGATTTTGGACCCATGATTGCAAATCCAAAGACGCTGCTCCTTGGTGCTGCAGCACAGTTAGGCGTTTATGTGGCATTTTTCGGTTCTATTTTCTTTGGTTTTACTATAAAAGAGGCTGCCTCCATTGGTATAATAGGTGGAGCAGATGGTCCAACAACGATTTATCTCGCATCTGCCCTTGCACCTCATATGATGGGCATGGTTGCTGTTGCAGCATATTCATATATGTCTATGGTGCCTTTAATACAGCCGCCAATAATGAAACTCCTCACCTCAGAGGCAGAAAGAAAGATAAGGATGAAACAGTTGAGGCCTGTTTCAAAAATAGAAAAAATAATCTTCCCTCTTGTGGCAACAGTAGTTATATGTCTTTTAACCCCTGATGCAGCGCCCCTTATTGGCCTTCTTATGATTGGTAATCTATTCAGGGAGTGTAGGGTAGTGGACAGGCTTTTAAAGACCGCACAGAATGATCTTTTGAATATCGTTACCATAGTCCTTGGTCTTGCAGTGGGCTCTACCATGAAGGCAGAGGTATTTTTAAGTCCCAAGCCTTTATTTATATTCTTTTTAGGCCTTGTTGCCTTTGCATTCTCAACGGCAGGTGGTGTTGTATTGGCAAAGATTATGAATCTTTTCTTGAAGGAGAAGATAAATCCATTGATCGGCTCTGCCGGTGTATCTGCTGTGCCTATGGCAGCCCGTGTATCACAGAAGGTGGGTCAGGAGGCAGATCCTAAAAACTTTCTGCTTATGCATGCCATGGGACCCAATGTAGCAGGTGTTATTGGAACAGCAGTTGCAGCAGGCGCATTCCTGGCAATGCTAAAATAGATAAATTAATTTTTTTTAAGCCACCCTTTTTAAAAATAGTTTTAAAGGGTGGCTTTTTTATTTTAACTCACAGGAAGAAAAAAATAATAACCTGATAAAACCAAAGCAAAAATCAGGTCTTTTTCCAGATCCGTGAAAGTATGTATGTAAGAATAAGTAGACCTAAACCTGCTAAATCTGTATATATACCAGGTTTAATAAGTAGTATGGCCCCTGCAATAAGGGGGATTCTAAGCACAAAGGGTATTGTCCTGCCCATGAACCATCCCTGCATGCCACAGGCAAGGGCAAATGTACCAAGAAGGGATGTAATAACAACCTCTATAACCTCAAGAGGAGAGCCAATCAAAAGCATAGCTGGATTAAAGATAAACATATAAGGTGCAATAAATGCCGCAATACCCAATTTCATGGCAGTAAAACCCACTTTATTGGGGTTTGTCTTTGCAATGGCTGCCCCTGCATATGCAGCAAGGGCTACAGGTGGTGTGATAGCAGAGATGCAGGCAAAATAGAAAACAAATAGATGAGCAGCAATGGGTATAGCCCCAAGTTGTGTAAGACCTGTTGTTATAACAGCGGCACAAATGGCATAGGCAGCAGTTGTTGGCATACCCATACCAAGAACTATGGCGACAACCATTGAAAGGAAGAGGGCAACTGGCAATATCCCCTTTGAAAAAGCAAGTAAAATAGTTGCAAATTTTAAGCCTATACCGGTCTGGGATATTATGCCTATGATGATTCCTGCTGCCGCACATGTCCCTGCCATTTCAATTGCACCCCGTGCACCATTGGCAAGGGCATCAATAATCTTTTTAAGCCCCATCCTCGTGTTTTTACTTGTCCAGCTCACAACAATGCATGCAGCTAAAGCAAGGGTTCCTGCCTTAATAATAGATGCCATGGCAATGGCAATATAATATACAAGGACACCAAGGGGGGCAAACATATAGATTCTCTTCAATGTCTCCTTTTTGCTTGGTAGTTTTTCCTTCGGGAGGCCCACAAGCCCTGTCTTTGCTGCCTCAAAATCAACCATAAAGTATACGGCAAGGTAATACATGGCAGCAGGCAGTATTGCTGCTACAAGCACCTTTACATATGGAATGCCAAGTATCTCTGCCATGAGGAATGCACCGGCGCCCATGACAGGGGGCATGATCTGTCCACCTGTTGAGGCTACTGCCTCAACCGCACCTGCAAAATGGGCTTTATATCCCATGCTTTTCATCATGGGGATTGTAAAGCTTCCCGTTCCAACAACATTGGCAGCAGAACTTCCAGACACAGTGCCAAAAAGGGAACTCGATATGATGGCAACCTTTGCAGGACCACCTCGCGCCCAACCGACCAGGGAGTTGGCAAACTGTATAAAATATTCACCTACCCCAGAACTTCTTAAAAAGGCGCCGAATACTACAAAAATATAAACATATGCAGCAGATACGAAAATTGGCAACCCCAGTATCCCATCAAGGCTGAAAAGATAAGTAAATATCCTGGGCCAACTGTAGCCTTTATGATAAAAAGCCCCTGGCAAATACTTTCCAAAATATCCATAGAGTATAAACAACATGGCAATTATCATTAATGCAGCGCCCGTTGTCCTTCTTGTCATCTCTAAGATAGCAATTATAAACATGAGGGAGATTATTGTATCCCATGTTGTGGGAACCACACCAATCCTGTAAATCCATTCATCGAAATTTATAACCATATATACAAAAGGTATTATCACCATAAGGATTAAGGCATAATCCACTGGGTGCACCTTTTTTCTCGCACCTTCCCAGCCTGGATATAGAAGAAAACACATAAATGCAAGAAAGACAATGTGCATACCCCTGAAATACCAGGGGTCAATTGGGCTTAAAAGTAAACAATATAGATGGAAGAGAGAACAGATTGCGCCTACAATATATAAAACCCAGGAGCCAAATTTACCAAACTCCCTTGTCCTTATAAGTTCTGCATCCTTTATCTTACCAAGGTCTGCTGCCTTCTTTTCCATCTCCCCCCCTATTTTCATATATGACCTACTGTTTCAGTTCTTTTGGAATCTTAATGCCAATCTCTTCATAATATTTTATTGCACCTGGGTGCAGTGGGATAGGGGAATAAAGGATATTTTTAGGTTCAACCTCAACAGCAGATTTGTGGACACTCACAAGTAATGGCTTATTCTTAAAAATCTCTTTTGTAAATTCATAAACAAAGTCTGCAGGCATGTCTTTATAGGTAACCATAAAGTTCCATACAGTAAGTGTTGGGATATTGTAAGGTGCACTCTTATATGTGCCTTTTGGTATAATACCCTTTGCAAAATCAGGGTGTTTTTTAATAAACCTTGTGGCAATGTCATCTTCAACCCCAATTACTACTATATCATGGGTTGTCTCTGTTGCTGATATTAGCCCCCAGGGGAGTCCTACTGATTGCCCGTTTGCATCAATAAGTCCGTCTTTTAACTGACCATCCAGGTCTGAAGATGATGCATTTACTATCTTCTTTGGATTCACACCTGCCTCTGCAATTATCATTGGCCAGTAAGTAGCCGGTGTTCCTCCCACAGGACCGGTACCTATGATTTTTCCATTAAAATCTTTAATACTTTTTATACCGCTTTTCTTTAAGGCATACATCTGAAAATATGTTGTATACATGGGGAATATGACACGGATATTCTGATATTTTTTCCCTTTTGCCCAGCCTGTCCCTGTCCAGCCTTCATAAGCAGGTGCTGCAGTTACCATTCCAAAATGAAGTTCTTTATTATTTACGAGCTGGACATTGTGTACAGGACCACCTGTTGATTCAACAGACGCAGTAATACCCATTTTTTCTCCAAGTACCTTTGCAGGACCTCCTGCCCAAACATAATAAACCCCTCCTATAGGTGCTGCACCTATTGTAACACCTTTTACGGGCCAGTCTTTTTTCTGCTGCGCATCACACGGGGAGATAATAAACATAAAAGATAAAAAAGAAACTATAAAAACCCAGAAAATACTCTTTTTCATGACAACCTCCTCCTTTTTTTGTATCCAATTTTCTAACTACAATTTATAAAAAATATTGTCAATAAAAATTTATTTGATTTTCTATGTCAGATGATTTATGGTTAATTCTTTGCTTAGTAGCTCAAGGTAAACTCTAAACTCACATGAAATATTTAATTTTTTGTCCAGGTTATCTTTTATCTCATCTGTAAAAAATATACCGGATTTTAAATTTTCCTCTGCCCATGTTCTTATAAGGAAGGCCCTGTTTACTGTGTCGCCTATAATATCTTTTGATGCGTATTCTGGATGACCTATTAGACCTAAATAAATCGGTCCTGTATTTAAGACAATTATTAATTCCCTTTGATTTAATGTTGCTTTACTGCTTAATGCTGTGTTTATTGCCCTTTTTTTGTGCTCTGGGCCTGAGAAAAAGGCAAGAAAACCATCGCCTATATATTTAACAGGGATACCGTCATTTTTTAAGGTAATCTCTGTTAGGGTAAAAAACATTGCATTTAAATATTGAACAAGGTCTTGAGGCTTCATCTGCAGCGAGCGTTTTGCAAAACCTGTAATACCTGTTAACAGGACAGTTGCATCAAAAATATGCTCTTCTTTATCTGTGATACCTAAAAGGAAATCTGTGCTTACGTTAAAAAGAATTGCAATTTTTGTTAAAGATTTAATATCAGGATAACTTGCCCCTTTTTCCCATTTTGATACCGCCTGGGTGGTTACCTGTAATGCATTGGCAAGGTTTATCTGCTTGAGCCCATGCTTTTCTCTTAACCTTCTTATTTTTATTCCCAAATCCATTGGGGCTTTAAAAAATAAACCTTAATACATTACTCTTTCATAAGTCTTTCCTGGAGACCCTTAAGTTCATTTTTTAATTCTACGGGCAAGTCTGACCCAAAAGTCTTGAAGAACTTTTCAATCTCTTTTGCTTCTTCAAGCCATGCCTCTTTATCTACATATAAAAGCTCTTCTATTGCTTCTCTTGATAATGATAACCCTGTTAGATCAAGGTCTTCAGGTCTTGGAACATATCCTATGGGTGTTATTCTTGCCCCTGCTGTTTTTAAACACCTGCCTATGATCCATTCCAAAACCCTTAAGTTCTCGCCGAATCCAGGCCACAGGTAATTTCCATCTTTGTCTGTGCGGAACCAGTTTACATGAAAAATCTTAGGGGGTTTTTCCATCCTTTTTCCCATATCAAGCCAATGTTGGAAATACATACCCATATTATATCCGCAGAAAGGAAGCATTGCCATTGGGTCACGTCTTATTTCACCCTGTTTTCCGTATTGTGCCGCAGTCCTTTCCGATGCCATTGTGGCACCTAAAAATACGCCATGCTTCCAGTCAAATGATTCATATACAAGAGGCACAGTATGAGGCCTTCTGCCACCAAAAATAATAGCATCTATTAAAACACCGTGATGATGTTCTATCCTGTTGGAAATAGTAGGACACTGGCTTATAGGTGTAGTAAATCTGCTGTTTGGATGTGCGCCGAGCACTATATTTCCCTTTTTATCCACCATACCTGGTCTCCAGGGTTTTCCTTCCCAGTTTATGCCTTCCTGAGGTGGTTCCCCATCCATACCTTCCCACCAGATGCTTTTATCTTTTGTCAAAAGCACATTGGTAAAAATAGTGTTTTTCTTTATGGTTTCCATTGCATTTCTGTTTGTTTTGTAGTTTGTTCCAGGAGCCACGCCAAAAAATCCTGTTTCAGGGTTGATTGCCCAAAGTCTTCCATCAGTATCTACACGCATCCAGGCTATATCATCCCCTACGGTCCAGATGCGATAGCCTTTGTGTTTCATGCTTTCCGGTGGAATGAGCATGGCCAGGTTTGTTTTTCCGCATGCACTGGGAAACGCACCGGCAATATATGTAATACGTCCACTTGGGTCTTCAACGCCCATTATAAGCATATGTTCTGCAAGCCATCCTTCATGTCTGGCAAGATAGCTTGCAATTCTCAGAGCCAGGCATTTTTTCCCAAGCAGGACATTTCCGCCATAGCCTGAACCTACACTCCAGATTGTATTGTCTTCCGGGAAATGAAGGATCAATCTCTTTTTTTCATCAAGATCTGCTTTACTGTGAAGACATTTTGTAAATTTACCATTTGTGCCAAGTTTTTTTAATACTGCAGAGCCCATCCTCGTCATGATTCTCATGTTTAATACTACGTAAATGCTATCCGTTAACTGGACACCAATCTTTGAAAAGGGTGAACCTATGGGGCCCATGGAGAAAGGAACTACATACATGGTTCTTCCCCTCATGGAACCATAAAAAATCTGACTTGCCTTTTTATATGCCTCATCAGGTGGCATCCAGTTATTCGTTGGTCCTGCCATCTTTTTAGTGGATGTGCAAATATATGTGAGGTGTTCGGTTCTTGCCACATCATTGGGGTTTGTTCTGTGATAAACGCACCCAGGCCATCTCTCCTGGTCGAGTTCAATAAGTTCCCCTGTTTTAAAGGCTTCCTGTTCCAGCATTTTCTTTTCTTCCTCTGAACCGTCACACCAATAGATTCTATCAGGCTGACACAGTTCAGCCATTTCTATGATCCAGATTTTTAATTGTGCATGTTTTGTGGGCCAGGAACTTACATTATATGTGATAAACATTTAGCTCTCCTTATTTGATTTTTTTTTCAAAAAACATCATAAAATTAATTGAAAACAAACATATAATTATAGATTATCCATAAATCTATGTCAATCAATTTGCATTAGCGTAAAAAGCCTACTTTGTATACATTTTTTTAAAATTTTCTTGAAAATAACTGCGGCATATGTATAAGATAATTAATGACGAGCAGCCGACCTTCAATGGAAGTGGAGTGAGAATCTCCCGCTGTCCCGCAACTGTGATGGCTTATGGATTATGCATGGTACTTTGCCGGTCACTGCCTTAAAAGGTGGGAAGACGCATAATCTCCATGCCTAAGCCAGGAAACTTTGGGTTGGACAAACTGCACGCATATCCTTACGAGGCATAAGGAGGTGCAAAATGAAACACAAACCAGCCTGACTTCCGGAAATCTTTAATTTACTTACAAAAATTAAAAATTAAGAAAGGAGAAGGTATGTATTTTGTCATTTTAAATATATTAATGTTTTTTTTCTTTGCCTTTAATGCTTCCATTTCAGCTGCCCAGCAGGGTCCATACAAACTCGATGATATAGTTGTTACAGCATCGAGAATTGCCACACCCCTTTTAGAAACCCAGGCAAATATTACAATTATCACAAAAGAAGACATTGAACAGATGGGTGCTACAAATGTGATTGATATATTTAAAGGTGAGCCCGGTGTGTTTACGGCAAATCTATTGAACAACCCAAAGACAGCTCTCGTTGATATACGTGGTTTTGGAGAGACAGCACCTTCCAATGTTCTGTTTCTAATTGACGGTAGAAGGATAAACAGCATTGATATGTCCGGCACTGATTTAACCCAGATACCTGTTGAGATGATAGAAAGGATTGAGATATATAGAGGCCCTGCTACTGTTTTGTTCGGGGATAATGCAGTGGCCGGTGTCATAAACATTATTATGAAAAAAGGTGAAGGAAAGGCAAAGGCAAAGGCCTCGATTGTGGCAGGAAGTTACGGTCTTTTTTCACCGAAATTGAGTGTCTTGGGCAGGCAGGAAAAGTTTAGTTACTATGCCCTTGCATCATCCTATGATACAGACGGATACAGACACAACAATAACATAAGGACAAAGGACGTGTTCGGTAATTTTTCCTTTGATGCCTTAAAAACACTTACCCTTTACCTACAGACAGGTTTTCACAAGGACACATATGGCCTGCCAGGGGCACTTTCTTTTAATGAATTAACTACAGGTCAATACAGTAGAAAGGATTCCAAAACACCCTTTGACTCGGCAGATACAGAGGACAATTTTATAAATTTGGGGGCTGATATAAAACCCTTTGATGATTTCGTATTCTCACTAAACGGTTCATACAGAATAAGGCATAACAGCGCTAAATATGTGTCATCTAACTGGTATACCATGAGAACACTTAAAACTTATGGATTAATCCCGAAGATAACTATAAAAAAACCCATTGGTAATATAAATAATACACTCGTTGCAGGTTTTGACTACTACAAAAACCCCACAAGGGCTGCTGATTTTTCACCTGGCCTCTGGGGAACCGATTCGGTGACAAATATAACAAGAACAGATTATGCCTTTTATATAAACGAAGAGATCTCACCTATTAAAGACATTATTATAAGTGCCGGCTACAGGGTGCAGAAGTCTTTCTGGGACATAGACTATGTGGATAATCTTGGAGTGCTTCCTTTAATTGATAGGACCGTAAATGATAGGAAAGAGGCATTCAGGGTCTCTGTTAATTATCTTATTGGTAAAAAGGGTAATGCCTTTTTAACCTATGCAAAGGGCTTCAGGATGCCTGCAACGGATGAACTCTTTAATGTCTGGGCAATACCCCCTGTCAATGATGCCTTAAAGACACAGATTGTAAGAGAATGGGATGCAGGAGTTAGGTATAATGTTACAGAACGCATAGGCAGTAGCCTTACAATTTTTTATTCTAAGACAGATGATGAAATATATTATAATCCCTATACATTTTCCAATGGTAATTATGACAAGACAAAAAGGCAGGGTATAGAGGCAGCAATCTTTATAGACCCAGTTAAGGATTTCAGAATATCTATCCAGTATTCATATACAGATGCAAGGTTTGATGGAGGAGCATTCGATGACAATAAAATACCCCTTGTTCCGAGAGATAAAATTTCTTTTAAATCCTCTTATACATGGGAAAACCTTACCTCAAATATAACATTATCCTATTTATCAAAAAGATATCTAATCTCTGACCAGAAAAATGATTTACCTCAATTGCCAGGGGTAACCTTAATAGATGTGAATTTTAAATATACACTGGGAAAATTCGATGCCCTGTTTGGTATTAAAAATCTTACAAACAAAAAATACAGCGAGTATGGTGTGGCAAGTTATCCTTTTGGACAGCCACCAAGGGCAAATTACTATCCATCACCGGAAAGGAGTTTCTATTGCGGTCTTTCCTATAATTATTAACAGATGGCTTATGGCGAATAAAATAATGGCATCTGTAAATATTGAGGGAGCCTGCATTTCTGCAGGTTCCTCATACTTTAATATGTAACTTTTTTTTGACTTTAATACCCGCTTTATATCAAAATACGCCATTTATTAGTATTGATTTGTCGTACTTTTTTCTCCAAAATTTTTAAAATTTTTTGTTTTATTCCTGTATATTGTCTTTGACATTATCTAAAGAATTTTTTAATAAATTCTAAATAGCAATGGATGATAAACAAAAACTATGGTCCAAGGATTTTTTAATTGTAACAGTAATAAACTTTTTTATCTACATTGTTTTTTATCTGCTAATGGCCACAATCGCATCTTATACTATCGATAATTTTAATACTTCAACGAGCATAGCCGGTCTTGCCTCAGGAATTTTTATAATAGGTATTTTATTCGGTAGGTTAGGTGCAGGAAATATAATTGAAGGCATAGGGAGTAAAAAGATTTTAGTTATCGGGACACTTTCTTATGCAATTGTATCGGCCTTGTATATTTCAGCAATAAACATACCACTATTAATTTTAATAAGATTTTTACATGGATTCGCATACGGGATTGCAAGCACTGCAACAGGGACTATTGTGGCACAGGTTATACCAGTAAGTAGAAGAGGTGAGGGTATTGGTTATTACAGTATGAGCCAGATACTTGCCACTGCCCTGGGCCCATTTTTGGGTATTTTTTTAATTCGTTATGTAAATTTTAAGATTATTTTCATCATCACTTCTTTAATAGCAATATTGAGTTTTGCAATATCAATTTTTATCAGACAGCCTGTCTCTGAAGAAACAAAAAATATTCGATTAAATTCTGTGTCAAACAGAAAATTCAAGCTTTCAAATGTTATTGAAGTGACTGCAATCCCTATTTCTATTTTAATTATGATTCTGGGATTTAATTATTCTTCAATATTAACTTTTATTTCTCTATACAGTAAGGAACTTAACCTTGAAAAAATTGCAAGTTTTTTCTTCATTGTTTATTCCATTGTGGTTGTTTTTTCGAGGCCGATTTCAGGTCGTTTGCTCGATGTAAAGGGGGCAAATTTTGTCGTATATCCATGCCTATTATTATTCTCTATTGGATTGTCCGTTTTGAGCATAACAGAAAGCAGCTTAACCTTTTTGCTATCTGCAGCAATAATAGGGCTTGGGTATGGAAATTTTCTTTCATGTGGTCAGGCAATCTCAATCAAAAATGCGCCGCCAAACAGACTGGGTCTTGCCACTGCTACATACTATATTTTTCTCGATATAGGTTTTGGAATAGGACCCTATTTATTTGGATCACTCATATCTTTTATGGGATACAAAGGACTTTATATGTTTATGGCCATGGTCACCCTTGCCACAATACCCCTTTATCTATTTCTCGTTAGAAGATAGGTTTTTATTTTTTTGTGGTTTATATTTGTGTGCTTAATTTTTTGATATAGTGCCCCTTTTTATTTTTTTCAACTCTTTTATCTTAATGTGTTCTTTTAATAAAAAGAAAAAACCCATTATGTTATACGGAATATACCATGAGGCATGAAAGAGAATGGATGTGGTAAACCCCTGTGATTTAGGTATATCAAAAATTGCAAGAAGATATACAAGGATAAACTGATATACACCTATATAACCCGGAGAAGATGGGACGGCTATACCCATATTTAAAAGGGCGCATATGAATGGGATATAAAAAAAATTTAAAGATAACCCTATTATTATGGTAACAAAATATAATGCAGCGCTCATGCAAAGCCACTGAATAAAAGCAATAAAAATGTAATATAAAACAGTTAAAGGGGATTTAATCCGGGCAAGGTTTTCGTGAATTTCGTAAATCCTCTTGCCTATTTTTGCAAAAGCTGGTCTATGGATATCATATAGTTTATCCACTATAATGTGCGTCGCTTTTTTGTTACTGAACAATATAAATACGGTTATGCAAACTGTTAGCAATATAATGAGTAAATATATGGCATTTGAAATCTGGTGCGGCAAATTTTGCTTTGGGAAAAAGGTAAATGTTATAAGAAGAAGTCCTATGAGGTCAAAAAGCCTATCTATCAGGACTGTAGATAATGCAAAGGAAAATGAAAGCCCCTCTTTTTTTGATAAAACATATCCCCTTACTACCTCTCCAATCCTTGCAGGGAGTACATTGTTTATAAAAAGGCCTATGATTAATGCAACAAAGGTATTTTTTACGCGTACACGATTACCAGCTATTTTAGACCATTTAAAGGAAGAAAATAAGGAAGCAAGAAGAATAAAACATGTGGGGATAAAAATAAGCCTGTAGTCAGCATTTTTAAGGATGGTATAAATATCCCTAAATTGTATGTCTTTTAAAGAAAAATATAGCAACAGGACACTTATTAAAAACCCCAGTAATGTAACAATTCTATTTCTGTTCACCCTTTACCTCTAAATTTTTTTAGATTAACATATTTTTCTAATTGCATATTAGTGAAATAAATGCCGGCGCTAACGAGCATGAGCCCGCCTATTAGTCCTTTTGTCAGCTCTTCCTTTGATAATATAACCCCAAAAATCACACCGAATACAGGTGTGAGGAATGTAAAGGCAGAAAGCCTTGCAACGGGATATTCATGGATTAATCTGAACCAGGCCAGATAACTCAAAAATGCCACCACAATACTTTGAAAAATTAAAGATAATACAACTTCAAAGGTAAAATTTAAAACCCATTTTTTTTCAATGATAAATGCACAGATAAAAAGAATAGGTACAGAAAACATAAGCTGATAAATGAATGTGTTTACAGGATGGACTCTGTGGGCAAGATATTTTTTAATATATAAGGTCGTGGCAGCCCAAAGAAATGATGCAACAATTGCAAACATATCACCAATGAACATGGAGCCTGGATAATCCTCAGATTTACCTGAAAAAACAAGATAAACACCAATGAAGGCACATATAAGACCTAAGATCTTAATTAAATTAAGTTTTTCTTTTAAAAACATATGTGCGCCAGCGGCAACGATAAAAGGGGAAAGATATATAAGCACTGCAGTTCGGGCAGCACCTGTATATAATATGGCGAGATAAAAAAAGACGAATTCAAGACCAAAAAGCATCCCTGCAACAAATCCATGAAACAAAATAATACCTCTATGAAGCACAGGCCGTTTTATTAAAACACAATACATTATACCAAGGAAAGATGCAATAAGTGACCTTAAAAATGTTGTGAAAACAGGTGAAAGCCCTGTATTTGAAAGTTTGATGGCAGAATAATTTAATCCCCACAATATGGTAAGGATTAAGATAATTATAAATCCCTTTACATCTATATGGTCTTTAGGCATAGATTACTCCCATGTTTTCCTTGACAATCTTATACCTTTTTTGTTCTATTAAATCACTTAAAATAGGAGGGATAATTGTTAAATGAAAAAAACAGGTATTGTGGGAACAGGTTCTTATCTACCTGAAAAAGTCATGACGAATTTTGACATTGAAAAATTTCTCGATACATCTGATGAATGGATATATACAAGAACAGGTATTAAGGAAAGAAGGATAGCAGATAAAGATCAAGCTACTTCTGATCTCTGTAAAATTGCATCTGAGAGGGCAATTAAGGCAGCAGGAATAAAACCTGATGATATTGACCTTATTGTTCTTGCCACAATAACCCCTGATACACACTGTCCTGCAGGGGCAAACTGGCTTGAAGCAAAGCTTGGCTGTCACAGGGCTGTTTCTTTTGATGTTACTGCAGCATGCTCTGGTTTTATCTTTGCCTTACATGTTGCTGATAAGATGATAAAATCAGGGGCAAATAAAATCGCCCTTGTTGTTGCCGGTGAAATTATGAGCAGGGTGGTTAACTGGAAAGAGAGGGAAAGCTGTATATTATGGGGTGATGGTGCAGGTGCTGTTATATTAACAGAAATATCAACAGGAGCAGAGATCCTTTCCACACACATACACACAGACGGAGCAAATGGTGATACTTTGCTTATGCCAGGAGGTGGTTCAAAGACAACGCCCATTTCCTATGAAAGTGTGGATAAGGGGTTACATTATCTTAAGATGATAGAGGCAAATAAATCGTTTAAGGTAGCGGTAAATAGATTTGCAGAGGCATGTGAGGAGGCTGTTGCTGCAAATAATTACAGGATAGAAGATGTGGATGTAATAATACCTCACCAGGCAAACTTAAGAATCATTCAGGGTATGGCGAAAAAATTAAAAGTACCGGATAAAAAGGTATACATGACAATTGAAAAATATGGTAATATATCATCGGCTACTGTGCCTATAGCCCTTGACGAGGCTGTCAGAGACGGCACAATTAAGAAGGGTAGCCTTGTTTTACTTACTGCCTTTGGTGGAGGACTCACCTGGGGCAGTTCTTTGATAAGATGGTGATTAAAGCTATGAGCTTGTAGCCCCGGGCCCATAGTTCATAGCAAAAGAATTATCATGGGCTATGAACCATGAACTAAACCTGGAGGGATGGCTGAGCGGCCGAAAGCGGCGGTCTTGAAAACCGTTGGGCGTTTACGCGCCCCGTGGGTTCGAATCCTACTCCCTCCGTTTTTTGTTTTTTCTTATAAGTTCGTATTAGTTCGTATTTCTCTTTAACTCAATGAAATTATAAATGATTTTTAAAATAGCTTGTTCTTATTAGTTCGTATTTTTCATTTACGGTAACTTTAAACATACTACAGGGAGGAAATTAATATATCTCCAATTTCTGATGTCAAAATCAAAAATGCAAAACCAAAAAAAAATGTATAAACTCTATGACCAGAAAGGTTTGTATCTTATCGTTGCCCGACCCCTGATGTAAATAGTGGACACGAAACTTTACTCATGCTGCCTGCCTCATTATATAAAACTGCTTCAGGTACTGAGCAGGGGATAGATAATTAAGCCTTTCCTGGATCCTTTGCCTGTTATAAAAGACCTCTATATATTCGGTAATATCTTTGATTGCCTCCTTCCTTGTGGCATACCTTCTATGATGAATAAGCTCATTCTTTAATGTGCCAAAGAAGCTCTCCATAGGGGCATTATCATAGCAGTTACCACCTCTACTCATAGAGGACTTTACACCAA
>Ga0308390_1000447_pt1 | contig 29729 bp, 22 predicted proteins | sample Hotspr2Sample149_FD_202358 | JGI IMG/M metagenome (GOLD analysis project Ga0308390, IMG submission 202358) | Hot spring phototrophic mat microbial communities from Mushroom Spring, Yellowstone National Park, Wyoming, United States - 20040719_149 ...
TTTTCACCGGTTCGATCTGGCGGTTCCATCGGATCATTCCACTTTGGCGGAGTTGGGGGCTTTGGCCGGCCGCCTGGGTGTAGTGCTGATTGTGCCTTTTTTTGAGCGGGTTGCGCCGGGACTGTATTACAACAGCGCGTTGATTTTCAACGCTGACGGAACCGTAGCCGGTCATTACCGGAAAACACATATTCCGGATGATCCCGGCTACTACGAAAAATACTACTTTGCGCCCGGAGATCTGGGCATTCGTGCCTTTGATACCGCTTTTGGACGGATTGCTGTACTGATCTGCTGGGATCAGTGGTTTCCTGAGGCTGCCCGGCTGGCCGCGCTCAACGGAGCGGAAATCCTTTTTTACCCCACGGCCATCGGATGGCATCCGGCCGAAAAAGAACGGTATGGAAAGGTGCAGCGCGATGCCTGGATGACGGTTCAGCGGGGGCACGCCGTGGCCAATGCCTGTTATGTGGCCGCCGCGAATCGGGTGGGGTTTGAGCAGTCCGAAGGAGATCCTGCCGGGATTGAATTCTGGGGCACCTCTTTTGTCGCGGGTCCACAGGGGCAGATCCTGGGTTGTGCCACTGACACGGAAGAGTCTGTGCTGTGTGTGCATGTGGACCGGAATGAGATCGAAACCGTCCGGCGCAACTGGCCGTTCCTGCGGGATCGCCGTGTGGATCTTTATGACGGGCTTACCCGGCGCTGGCTCCGGTGAGGGGGGCATGCGGTGAAAGCGTCCGGAAAGTCCGATACGTGCAGGCATAACGCAACGACTGGGCGGAACGGCGTCAGTGCTTTTAAGCCCCGGTTTCCGGCGGAATGGGAACCGCAATCCCGGGTGCACCTGGCCTGGCCGGTCAATCCTGGGGACTGGCCGGGGAAATACCATGCCGCATGCTGGGCTGTGGCGGAGATGGCCCGCCTGCTGACCCGGTATACCACATTGTTTATGACTGCCGCCGATCCCGCCGCGCTTAAAAAAGCCCGCCGAGCCCTGGAACGGGCCGGTGCGTGTATGGAGCGGGTGCAGTTTGAGGTGTATCCTTTGGATCGCGGGTGGATGCGGGATATCTCTCCGTTCTGGGTGCAGAACGAGGTCCAGTCGGGTTCTCTGCGTTTGGAATCGGTACTGTTTGGATTTAACGGTTGGGGTCGTTATCCGAACCACCTTCGGGATGCCAGATGGGCGGAGCATCACACCCAGACCATGAACATACCGTTCCGCCGGGCGTTTTGGAATGGCCATCCCGTAGTCCTTGAGGGCGGAGCCGTGGACAGCAACGGCGCGGGTGTCTTGCTGGCCGTGGAAGAATGCCTGCTCGATACTATCAGTCAGCCCCGTAATCCGGAAATGTCCCGGATGGATTATGAAGCATGTTTCCGGGAGTATCTGGGAATCCGGCAGGTGATCTGGCTTGGCAGGGGAATCATCGGGGACGATACCCACGGACACGTTGATGATATCTGTCGGTTTGTGTCGCCGCACCGCGTGGTGCTTTGCCGTGAATCCAGACCGGATAACCCCAATTACGCTATCCTCGAGGAAAACCGCGAACGTCTGGAAGGGGTTGTGCTGCCGGATGGCAGCCGTCTGGAAGTTGTTTTTCTGCCCATGCCGGAACCGCTGTATTTCGATGGGATGCGACTTCCAGCCAGTTACGCGAATTTTCTGATCACGGAAGGTGCGGTGCTGGTTCCAACGTTCAACGATCCCGCGGACCGCGCGGCTCTGGGAATCCTGACCGAATGCTTCCCCGACCGGGAAGTCAGGGGTGTGCACGCGGTGGACCTCGTATGGGGGCTTGGCACAGTCCACTGTCTCACCCGTGAGGTGCCGCGGGGCTAGCGGGGCAGGACAGTTACTCGAGAACCCCGAAAAGTGGGTGTTTTTTCCACATGCTCTTGCTCTTGTCCGGTTCAGCGGAAGAGATGGCTTCGGTCTCCAGAACACAGGATTGCATGGCATCCGGTTCGAGATCGCTCCAGGTAAAATCATAAATCCAGTGGGCTTTTCGCGATTCCGGAATGACGCGTGGCGGCAATCTCACGGGTGTGCTGCTGACAGAATAAGTAATGCCATTCCGGCAGACAACCTTGAGGGTGATTCGAGGTTCGTTCAGGTATATGCGATTGTCCGCCAGCCTTGGACCTGGAGCGCGGGACTGAAACGCCGGGGGATGTCCCCAGACGGCGATAGCCAGTGACCCGGCAGGCAGGGACTCCATCAGCCGTGTCCATGTGTCGTGGTCACACTCCAGCGAAACCTGAGCAATCTGAATCCCTTCCTGCATCACGCGAAGAATTGCGGCACGGTTCATGAGATGGAAGCCGGCGGCAGCCAGAAGCGTGATCCGGCGTTTACCGAGTGTCCGAACGACCTGGAAATGTCCGGTGTTGGACAGCACCAGGTTTCGGACTCCCATCGCCAGGCCTTTTTTCAGGGACGCGTACATGGCATCCCTTTCTTCCAGTCCGAAACAGAACTGCGGCAGCATCAGTCCCAGTCGCTGTCCGTGTGCGGTAGCGTGGACCAGTTGGGGAAAAATATCGTCCTGAACCGCCTCCAGCGGCACAAGAAGCCTGGTTTCCCGGTTTCCGGGCGGGTCCCTGAAAACCGCCGTATCGGTCAGTGCCATGGCGGTTGCAGTGGAGGGTACTACAAGCCACCGTACGGGTGCCATCTCCGGCCGAGAGATCTGCAGGCGGGATACCGCCGCTGAAGGGGTGTCGGTTTGTTTTTCCTGGATGGATGTTTGGGGTGTGCGGGTGGATGGTACGATTACGCCCCCCATAATTTCTTCGATCATGTTCTGGATACGGCGGGAAAATCCGCAACTGACAGCGTCCGCGTCTCCCGCTTTAACGATCCAGCACCCCGGAGGAATGGAGAAGGGGGCTGCCACGTCAATGGCCGCGCCAGCGGGCGGGCGCTTGACCGATTTACCCCGATACCTGATTTCGCGGATGGTAAACCCGCGCGGCGGCTGGCTGGGCGACAATTGTATCCGGATCCGGTCCCCTACCTTCAGCGGGATTCGGGGTGTAATCCGGAAAAATGCGGGCGTGTCCGAGGGTTCACTTTTGCCGGCGCGGCGGCCGGACTGGGTTTCCCGCGCGCCCAGGACAGGCGGCGTGCTGCTGAGGTAGTACCCCGTGTGGGGTTCCCGCCCCACAGCCGTATCAAGCAGGGTCCGGGCTTCCTCCATTACTTCCGCGGTGATTCGGGGCCATGCGTCGATCAGCAACCGGTAGGCCCGTACAATCTGGGCGATCTGTTCGGGAGGTTTCATGCGGCCTTCAATTTTGAAACAGTTGATGCCTGAGGCAATCAGCCGGTCCAGGATGGGAGCGGCGCAGAGGTCACGCATGGAATAAGCGGGAAAAGTCCGCGGCTGGTCCGGGGAGAGAGATTCGCAGGCGGAAGGGTTTGAGGGATCGTAGGAAGTTTCCGGGATTCCGGAAAACAGTCTGCGGCAGGGTTGCAGGCATCGGCCCCGGTTCGCGCTTTTGCTGTGAATCAGCCCGCTGGCGAAGCACTGACCGGACATGGAATAACACATCGCGCCATGGACGAATGTTTCCAGTTCAATTTCGCAGGACCGCCGGATTTCCCGGATTTCGTCTATGGTGCATTCCCGGGCCAGAATAACCCGGGAGAATCCCATTCTTTGTGCTGCCAGTGCGCCATCCACGTTGTGGATGGTCATCTGGGTGGACGCATGAATAGGAATGTCCGGGCAGATGGTCCGGGCAAGCAGGGCGGTACCGATGTCCTGAATAATCAGCGCGTCCGGTTGGATGTGCCGCAGTTCCCGTAACAGGGATTCCAGCCGGTCGAGTTCTCCATCCTTGATGATGGTGTTGACGGTGAGATACAGCCGTTTACCGTGACGGCGGGTGTAAACCGCCATCCGGACCAGTTCTTCGAGGGTGAAATTGGGTGCGCGCATCCGCGCGTTGAAGTCCTGCGCCCCTGCGTACACCGCATCTGCTCCCGCGTCCAGCGCGGCGCAGAAGGACTCCAGGCGTCCGGCTGGCGCAAGCAGTTCCGGTTTTTTCTGTTTTCTGGAACGGTCAGGCGACGAACGAGACATGAATTACGTTTCCGTGGGATAAGGATATATGGATTATACCGGTAATTTGTTGCGGGAAAATATTGCGAAAAATATATTGTCAAATATTGGCGGTTGGGCTAAAATAATTCTTGACAGTCGCCTTCGGGGTATGTCGAAGTGAAACAGGCCGGGTGTTGTCCGGTATGTCGCTATATGCAGCGAAGCATGCAGGGAAGACATAAGCGGAAGGATGCGGTAATGACGTGGAAACGACGCATTGATCAGAAACCCAGTTGGATGGGAATGACGGGTTGTCTTATGGTTCTGAGCATTTTTGCAGCCTGTAAAGCGGGAGCTATAACGGTTCCCAATGTTACAGGCCTGAGTCTGACAGCCGCCCAGAACCAGTTGACTGCGGCAGGGCTGTATGCTGTGGTTACAACGTCCTGCTCGGATGAGGCAGATGTTAACACGGTATTGAGCCAAAATCCGGTAGCAGGTGCAACAGTTGACGCCGGTTCAAATGTTACGCTGGTTATCGCGAATGGCCCCTGTACGGTATCGGTTCCCGAAGTGGTCGGACTTACCAGCAGTAACGCTCAAACTTTACTGCAGTCCGCGCTACTGTACGTGACAGTTGAACCCCAGTGTAATGACACGATTCCGGCGCAGACGGTTTTCAGCCAGAATCCAGCCGCCGGAGAGCAGGTGAATGTTGGAACCAGCGTGGTCATAGCTGTTTCCACCGGCCCGTGCTCGCTGGTTCCCTCTGTGATCGGTTATCCTGAACAGCAGGCGCGTCAGATTATAGAATCTGCCGGATTCTTTGTTTCGGGAATCCAGCGTCAGTGCAGCGATCTGATCGCGATTGGCGACGTCGCCAATCAGATTCCGGCGGGTGGTTCGCAGGCTGGTGCAGGGTCGGGTGTGGTGCTGACCGTCTCTAACGGACGCTGTACCAATACCGGTGGAGGATTGGGCAGTGTTCTGGTTCCGACGGTCATAGGGTTGACCGAGGTGGAAGCGTCGAGCCGGATCCGGGCTGCGGGACTGGTGCCTGGCTCGGTGACCAGAACCTGTACATCATCAGTTCCTTCAGGGGTGGTTATGACTCAGGATCCTGCGCCGTTAACCTCCCTGGCGCCGGGAGGAATCGTTGCATATCAGGTTTCCGCGGGACCCTGTGTTGTTGTACCCAATGTGGTTGGACTGAATCGGTCTGACGCCATTTCCGCCCTGACAGCTGCAGGACTTACGGCCGGGGAGGTGACGTACCAATGTCAGGTTTCCGGAACAAACGATGTGGTCCTTTCGCAAAGTGTTGCGGCCGATACGCAGGTTAATGCCGGAACGTCTGTAGCATTAACCGTTTCTGATGTGACGTGTGTGACGGTTCCAAATGTTGTTGGACTGGACATGGATACCGCGCAATCTGCCGTGACAGCAGTTAACTTGTCTATCAGCATTACTGCTTCGGTATGTGATGATGTTACTACCAGCGGAATTCTGAGTCAGACACCTGCGGCAGGGTCTCTGGTGAATGCCGGGAGTACGGTAGACGTTGTAACTTCCAGTGGTCCTTGTCCGGTGACTGTTCCGGATGTGCGGGGCAAAACCGAGACAGAAGCCCGGTCTCTGCTTACCGAGGCCGGTTTGGTGGTCAAGGTTGAATCGGAATGCAACAACCGGGTGAAAACGGGCTCAGTCATCCGGCAGGTCCCCCTTCCTAATGCTACTGTGGATCCGGGAAGCGAGGTTACTATCCGGATTTCCACTGGGAAATGTCCTGTGATTCTTCCCGGCGTTGTCGGGCTTTCCTATGAGGATGCCCGGGGCGAGTTGATCAATGCGGGGATTGATTCGGCCAATATCCAGGTGGTGAAGCAATTCCGTAACGATATTCCGGCCAATCAGGTGATTAGCCAGTCACCAGAGGCCGAAACAGAAGTTCCGGCGGACACTGTGGTGACCCTGGTTGTTTCCAGGGGAACGAAGCCTCCGGCACCAGACAACGCGGCAATCGAACAGGCGCTGTACAACGGCTTTGTTCTCGCTGACCGGAACAACGACGGTAGACTTACATTTGAGGAAGTACTGGATGTACTGCCTGGACTCACGCAAGACGTTTTCAATACCATTGACGCCAATGGAGACGGAGGAATTACCAGGGAAGAACTGGCCCGATTCCTGCGCATCGGCGGATGCTTTGGTTGTTTGCGGAATCTGTGGCCTTTCAAGATGATGGCAGGGGATCTGCTGTTGTTTGGGGTAAGCCTGATGACCCTGGCCGCGGCATCGGTGCGGCGGGTTGAGCAGTAAAACAGAATCAGGAATAAAGAATCCCCGGGTTCAGACTTGGGCCCGGGGATTTCTTTAGTTTCGGAGATTTGGGATCAGATCCCCTTTTGTAACTGTTCGCGGACGTAGGCGATCACGCTGTCGATGATTTCGTTAAGGCTGGTTTTTGGGGTATAGCCGATAAGGTTCCGGATTTTATCCAGGCAGGGGGCCCGGTGCCGCATATCCTCATATCCGGGTCCGAATGCCTGGGTGTAGGGAACATACCGTATGGTGGACGAACTGCCTGTCCGCGCGATAACCCGCCGGGCCAATTCTTCAATGGTCACCCGTTCCTGGCTGCCGACATTGAAGACCTGTCCCACTGCCGCGGGACAGTCCATCAGAGATATCAGGGCCGGTACTACGTCGCCAACGTACGCGAAACAGCGAGTCTGCTGTCCGTCTCCATAGACCGTGAGCGGTTCCCCCAGCAGAGCCTGACGCACGAAAGTGGGGATGACCATTCCATATCGGCCGGTTTGGCGGGGTCCTACTGTGTTGAAGAGTCGCGCGATAATTACCGGATGACGTTTTTCATACCAGTAGGCGAGGGCCAGAAATTCATCCACCGCTTTGGATTCGGCGTAACACCATCGATACCGGTCAGTCGGACCTATGACCCGGTCATCATCTTCCCGGAATACGTCGCCCATCCCTTTACCGTAGACTTCACTGGTCGAGGTGATCAATAGCGGTTTCCGGTAACGGCAGGTTTCTTCCAGAACGGTTTCCGTGCCCCGAATGTTGTTGACGATCGTCCGTATAGGATGATTGACTACCAGTTGTACCCCCACCGTGGCTGCCAGATGGTACACCCGATCCACGTCACGAACGAGATCGCGCACGATATCCTGGTTCAGTGTGGAATCCACCACGCAGCGAATGCCAGGCAGATGTTCGATATTTTCGAACCGGCCAGTACTCAGGTCATCCAAAACGAACACTTCATCCCCCCGCTGCAAGAGGGCCTCACAGAGGTGGGAGCCGATGAATCCGGCCCCGCCGGTAACCAGCACGCGCATAATGTTACCTTTCCGGTTTGACAGGAACATACTACCCTTTTGCGGGAGGCGGGGAACAACAACGGTTCAGCCATGGAATCCGGTTGGCGCGGGTGACTTTTCCTGCCTCTCTGGGGTATGATGCTTGTATCCTGCCGCTGCAAGCAATGCGGGGCACAGGCTGGAGGAAAAAATATGGTTCAGGTTAAATGGTTGGGATGTCTGTTGATCGTGGTATTGGTGCTGCAGGGAGCCCTGGTTAGCGCGGAGGTTCCGGTTACCGGGACAGATCAGAAAATATCCGTCAAAGATCTGGCGGGAACGGAAACCCTGGTTACCGTGGTGCTTAAAGACACCGGAGCCCAGGACAAAAACCTGAAAGTAGTGGCAGTTAATCCTTCCACCATCACATTTCTGAATACCAGTAAACAGGAAGTGGTATACCTGCAGGAGAATATCGCGGAGATTCAGGTGCAGGAGGGGAAGGTGGAGACCCGACAGAGTTTGGCAGAAACTCAGGTGCTTCGCGCTGAACAGCAGCGTGTGGTGGACCGCGCCCTGGCCCGCACCCGGGAGATTTTTGACGCGGCCAACGATGATCAGAATCTGAAACTGTCCGCCGCCGCATTGCTGGCGTTGAATCGCGTTGAAAGCGCTTCAGAATATCTGAAGAAACTGGCTGAAACCAATGACATCATGGTTCAGTTGCGGGCGTCGCGGGCGCTCTACCTGGCTGGGGACGAAATCGCCGGTGAGATCCTCCGTCAGGGATTGGAAAGCGGAAACCGTGCGGCCCGCGCTCTTGCCGCGGAATTGTGTGGTCTTGCCAAGGTTGCGGATTTTGAGCCGTTGTTGTTCAAAATGTTTCAGGACCGGGCGGTCGAATTATCTGCGCCGGCCACCCGGGCTCTGGCCAGACTGGGCAATCGCGAAATCATTCCCCGCCTCCTGGTGATGATCACTGAGCCAAATGAGGAAAAAGGCCGGGCGGCAGTGTTTGCGCTGAGCACCCTTGGCGGAGATGACGTGGTTGAACAGATGCATGTGCTGTTGCCCAGTTACGATGGGATTATCCGGCTGCGCATTGTGATGGTGCTTTATCGGCTTAAAACGCCGGATGCTGTATCTGAATTGAAGAAGGTGTTTTCCACGTATCCGACTTTGGCTCCGGATGTCGCGTTGATTCTGGCCAAAGAAGGGGACTGGGAGGCTATCCAGTTTCTCCGGTCCCGTCTTCAGCGGCGGGAAGATCCTACGGAGAGCAACCTGATTTACCGTGCAAAAAATGCCGGTGCACTGTTTGCCAATGGGGACCCCACAACCATGGCAGTATTTCAGGAAATCTTGCGCAGCGAGAGCCTGGCGGCACGGAAGGCGGTCTTCGATGTTTTTCTGGACCTGGGATCTGTGCGTTTGATCAGTCTGTTGCAGCCATCGATCGAAAATGTGGATCGTGAGATTGCTTTGTCCGCTGCTGCCACCGTTGTTGGATTGGCCAATCCGGAATTCCGGAAACGCTGGCAGGAATTGAATCCCAAAGTGGGCTTCTGATTGCGTTGGCGGGTTCAGCCATGCGTATGCGGGTGATCATCCGTGGCAGGGTGCAGGGGGTGGGGTTTCGGTGGTGGCTTCAGGAGACAGCACTGCGTCGGAAAGTGGATGGGTGGGTTCGTAATCTTCCTGACGGTTCGGTCGAAGCGGAACTGATTGGACCCGATCCAGATGTCAAGGCTGTGGCGGACTTGTGTGCCTCAGGTCCACCATCGGCGCGGGTTACGACTTTGGAACAGCAGGTACTGCCAGAGCAGGATGCTCCGGTGAGCGGTTTTTATATTCGGCGATAAGGGATATTATTCCGGACTGGCATACTGCTGGATTTCAGTTTTTCTCCCGCCTGCGTGAGAATCTGATAAGCTATCTGGTTGGGACTGTATCCCCCCGTGATCCGGATGAAAGGTACCCCCGCTTTTTTGCAGTCTTCCTCCAGTGCGGCAAATGAATGACTGCACCACCGGATCAGCAAGAGAAAAGCCGCAACGCCGGGCTGGAAAATATAATCCCGGAAATGCTCAACACTTTCGTGGGCCCGGGAGTCGAGCCAAATTAACTCTTCGAGCTGCAGAGTTTCGATGAGTTTCTGCCGCGCAGATTCCTGTCGTATTCCACCCAACATTATAATTTTTTTCCCCCGCAGCAGAGATGCCGCGGCTTCCACATCATTACTAAGATCGCCAGCGTAGTCTCCTTCCGATTCAGCCACTTCCAGGGACTCATATCGGATTATTTCATTGATCACCGGCTGAATTGCCTGATAAATATCCTCCGGCAGCGATTCCACCATATTCCTGATGGGGTACAGCAGTTCACGCATCGAGGTATGGCTTGGCTTTATCCCCAATTCCATCAATTGGGTCACGCACTCGGCGATAATCCGCCAGTCGTGTTCTTCGGGGTGGTCCCGTCCGGTTTCGATCATCTTTACGTGGAACCGTGCCCGGTTGAGTAGTTTGGGTATCTGGTGATCCAGTTGAAGCCGTTCATGAAACTCCCTGTTCAGGGAGCGGATCCGATTTCGGAGATCTTCCCAGGCCGAAGCGTCAGCCGGATCATTCCGGCGCATGTACCGCTCCACGAATATCCGCTGTTCTTCCGTCGTGCGCCGCAGCCACCAGAAACATTTTTCCTGGTCGGGATCGGGCACCCGGTTGCCTACGTCCTCTACAGCGACTCGCAGCGCGGACTGGGCCTCCGCTGTATACTTGACCGCCTGTTCCAGGAGTTCCCGCTGTTCTTCGCGGTAGGGTAGTATGGCCTGGAGCAATTCCGTGACGTGCGCCAGGTTTTCAAAACATTCCGCCAGGTTTTCCCAGCACTCGAAGGCGCTTTTATCTTCCGCGGTCGGAGAGTCGGTAACATACAGCATCCAGAGATAACACTCCGGCAGGTTACGGGCCTGATCGATCAGTTCGCGCCGCTGTGCCTCATTTTCCTCGGTTGTATCATCCGTGCCATGGAACCGCTGGGTGATGCACCATCTCACGGCTTTCGTCTTGAGGTTGCAACGTTCCTGGATCAGCCGCAGTTCATCGTCAGAGACCCGTTCCTTTTCCGGTTTGTTCCCTTCAAGGACCGGTGTGTAACGTTCCCCCGCACTTGTCCAGTTTTTATCGCCCGATATCCCGACGGAACGCAATTCCTCCAGTTTTTTGGACAACTGCGGATCTACACGTTTAACCGCCAGTTCTATGCGTTCCATGCGCTCCAGTTCTTCAAGGTGTCCGACCAGTTTTCGGAGGGTGGTCAGCATTTCGCGGCGGAACTCGGGACTTCGTTCCAACTGGCGGGTAAGGCGGTCGGAAAGCAACAGAAACAGGTTATTCAATACTTCACCAATATTCATCGCGATAATCCTTCCAACAACAAATGGCTGTTACCATTTACAATCAACCGTTAATCGGAACAGAACGGTATCCGTATTTATTTCCCGCACGTCTGCGAATATATTTTATAGCTGCATCTTCCCCAACGGGGGAATATTCGAATACTATTTGTCCACTTGCTGCTAAATTTCTTGCGTAATAAACAGTTTCTAAGGTATAAATTGTAGACAGGGGAATACCCCGCAGTCAATATTAATCAGAAGGTGCTGTGATGAGTAAAATCCTGATTGTGGACGATGAGGTAGATCTCACCCAATTGGTTCGCGCCAAACTCCAGGCCGAGGGACACGAAGTTTATGTGATCAACACCGGAGAGGGGGCCTTCGAGTACGCCAAACAGATCAAGCCTGAAATCTGCCTCTTGGATATTATGCTTCCCGGTATTACGGGTTACCAGATCTGTCGGCGCATTCGGCGGGATCCCGAATTGTACAAAATGGCCGTCCTGATGCTGACGGCCTTGGGCGAAGAACCCGAAGTCATGCATGGGCTGGAGCAGGGTGCTGACGATTATCTCGTGAAACCCTTCAAATTCGACCGCCTCCTGGATAAAATCGCGTCCATGAACGCCCTGCTGGCCTCGGTAAACACCCGTAACCGCATTTCCAATCTGCCCGGTACGGACGCCATCAAGCGGGAAATTAATCACCAGTTGGCGCGCGGCGAATCCATCGCCGTGGTATATATCGACGTGGTGGGATTTGAGGTTTATGCCCGGTCCCGTGGGCAGGAAGGCGCAAAGCAGGTCATCGAGAGTGTGGCGAAAATGCTGACCAGCCTTACCAGAAATCTGGGAATCTACGAATGCTTCATTGCCCACATGGGACGTCAGCATTTTGTGGTCATGCTGAAGTTGGAGGACTACGAACGGTTCTGCAAGCACCTGGCCGAACTGTTCGATGAAAACGCGCCGCTGTTCTATACCTCCCAGGAACGGAATCAGGGCTTTGTGGTGGCCAACGACAACCAGGGCAGGGAAGTGCGAGGCCCTCTCATGGCGCTGGCGATCGGCGTGGCTCACAACCAGTACCGTCAGTTCAAGAACGCGAAAAAAATCTTTGAGGTATTGGCGCAAGTGCGGCAGAAGGCTCAGCCCGTCGACGGCCACAGCATGATTTTTGTGGATCGGCGCCGTACGGACCGGTGACAGTTCCCGGCCGTGGCAGTCGAAAGGGGATTGTCTTACCCCAGCGTTTGCAAGGTTTCCTTCACGAAGGCTGGGGTAATTTCCACTTTATCCACGATGCTGTAAAACAGTCCGGCTTCGTCCTTGAATGCTTTAAGGGTGAGCAGCGCCCGTTCGAGTTCATCCCGGGAAGCGTCCGGGCAGGTATAGCGCAGACCGCACCGTTTCATCAGTTCCACCATCCACTCGTGACGGTTTTGTTGCAGCCGGGTCATGGTGAAAAGCCCGAAAGCAACAAGGTCTCCATGCAGGAAATGGCGGCGGGTGATATGTTCAATGTTGTATGCCACCAAATGTTCGGAACCTTCTTCCGGCCGGCTGTTGCCGAATTCCGTACAGAACTTGACTTCCCGGCGGTACAGATCCACGATGGTGTCGATCCCCTTCGGGGTAACACCGTAAACTTCTTCCGCGTTGCGATCCAGTTCCATCAGACAGGTTTGGGCTTCAGCGGCAATGGCCTCATCATATGATTCTCCGCGGTGTTCATGAGCCAGCCGCCAGTCGAAAAGTCCTGTGTGGATGCTGGCGATGTCGCACGCTCCAGCCCGGTTCAGTTCAGGGGGGGCTTCCCGGATGAGGTCATAATCCACCAAGAGTTCTTCCGGGAAGATATTTCCTATGTACGTTACCTTCTTGTCGACGCGCACGGCGATGGTATTAGTCAGTGGCGCGTCCACCGAAATGATGGTGGGGACCAGCACCATCCGGCATCCCCGTTTCCAGGCAATATATTTGGCCATATCACAACTGGAACCGCCGCCAACGCCTACGACCACGTCACAGGGGGGTAGCGATTTTTCTGCCTCTTCCACGGTTTCCAGATCCATGTCGGGGACCATGTACACCTGTTCCGGCGTCCATTCGCAGTGTTTCTGGAATAATTTCCAGGGGATTTCCATGGAAACGGCCAGCACATGGCCGCGAAGGTTTCGGACTTCCCGACATATTCCGTGACCTGATCGAATAACTGGCGCTTTGTAGGTGTCCATATTTTCCCCTTCGTCATGGGTTATGTCTTGAAAATGGATTGAAGCCCAAAATCCTGGAGATTTCTTATTGTATCATCTGCCTAGCTGAGAACGGAATGCTTGTGTTATCGGTTTATTTTCTCGGGAGGTTCCGAAGGACGTTCCAGAAAACGCAGCAGAATTCCCAGGGTGGCCAGCAGGAATCCGATGACCACGCACGCCACGCCGCCGAAATACGCTCCTACCGCCCATTGACTTCGGCCCAGGATACCGTTGAACACCACGAAGAAAAGTCCGATAACCGTCAGAGAAATGCCAGTCAGGGTCAGATCGATCTGTTCTCGGGAATCAGGGGGAATACCCGTTAATTCCGCGTCTGCCGAAGTTCCAGGGGTATCATCCAGCAATCGCAGCAGTTCGGGGTGCTGCTCGGCGCGCTGTAACAGGGCCAGCCGAATCCGGTATTCCAGCCATGAGTTGAAAATCGATCGCGCCACTACCCAGATAAGATAGAGAAGCGCGATAACAGGCGGGATAATCAAAATGTAATAAGCGTGCATGACACGGTCCAATCCGTATGTTCAACATTATACAGGATATTTCCGGAGGGGGATTCCCAGGAATATCCATCGAAACCGTTTGTATTCCCGGACGGGTCTGTTCTCAGGAGAGAAAACGGGCGGATATGGTAAGAAAGAGTGTCATAACAGCAGCCCTTATCGCGGTAGCCATTCAGATTTTCTGCGTGGGAATTCTTGCGCCGAATCTCCCGAGGGAAGTCTGCCGGCCGGGGCTGCTGGAAACGCGGCAGTTCAATTTGCCCGCTACCCGGGTATTGAACATCGTCGGCAGAAACGGCGCCGTGCGGGTATCCGCAGGCACGGAAGAGGTCATTACTGTCACCGCGGAGATCCGGGCTTATACGCGCTATGCCTCTGATGCGCCTACGGCGTCGGAATACCTCTCCCGGCTGTTTCAGGTAGACCGGCAGGACGATATCACCAGGCTGACTGTGGAGCCGGAAGAGGCTCCGGACACGGTGGATGTCCGCGTGGACCTCCAGGTGGCTGTGCCGGAAGGCACCAGTGTAGCGGTAGATGTGGTTAACGGAAACATCTGGGTGGAGGGGGCAGCGGGGGATGTGGCAGTGGAAGGCAACAACAGTGACGTGCAGGTGATGGGCGCGCAGGGCGCGGTCACGGTAAAAACCACCAACGGCCGGATCGTGGTTCATGATGCCCGGGCTGAGACCACCCTGGAAACAGCGAACGGAAGCATCAGCGTTCAGATGCGCTCCGGAGCCCTGCAGGCTTCCACGATCACCGGGAACATCCTGCTGCGGATTTTATCCGGCGAAGTGGACGCGTGCGACTTGACCTCACTGAACGGAAGTATTACACTACTGCTAAAGGAAGGTTGTTCTGCCGAACTGAGCGCCTCGACAGTGCGCGGTACGGTGGACCTCGATCCCGCGCTGATACTGCGGGATGGTGAAGTCCGCCGACGCGCGGTTCGGGGGAAACTCGGTGGTGGCCGAACAAAACTTTCCCTGAACTCCATGAATGGCAACATCGTGTTACAACGGAGTCAGACATGAGCAGGAACCCCATAGCAGCAGTTATTCCGGTTTCCGGAACGGCTGATCAGGAAGTGGATGACCTTCAGTTGGTCCTGCGGGCCAAGGCTGGCGATACCACCGCGTTTTCCGAACTGGTGCGGCGACATCAGGACGAAGCATATACCCTGGCGTATCGCTTCATGCGGGACACCGCGCTGGCGGAAGACATGGCTCAGGAAGCCTTTCTGAAGGCGTTCCGGCTGTTGCAGTCTTACCGGGGCGAATGCAGTTTCCGCACATGGATGTACCGGGTGGTTTCCAGCGTGTGTCTGACCGAACTGCGTCGCCGGAAGAACCGCCGTGAAGTCGAATGGAACGATTCGCTGGAACTCAGCGCGGAACAGCCGGTGGCGGACCGGGATCTGCACGACAGGATCCGCGGATGTGTGCGGTTGCTTCCCGAACGGTACGCCACGGTCATTTCTATGTATTACCTTGCGGGCGCACCCTATGAGGAAATAGCGGATGCTCTGAATATTCCACAGGGCACGCTGAAGACGTGGATGTTCCGCGCGCGCAAAATGTTGCGTCAGATCGTGGAGAAGGAGTTGAAAATCCGTGGATGGGCCGGATAAGTTGTCAGAGAAAGAACTGGACGCGCTGATTGAAACCGCGTTGCGGGATCAGCCTGTGATGCGTGCTCCGGTGGATTTTTCCGGGAAGGTTGAGGAACGGGTGAATATCCTGCTGTTGCGGGAACGCGAAAGGGCTCGTTTCCGGGCCGGGATGACCGTGATGGCGGTATCCGTGGCAGTGACCCTGCTTACCGCGGCCGCGGTGGTCTGGTTTACCCACCTGAGTCTGGTCTGGGCCAATGGCACGGCGGGGAACGGCGGTCAGATGGATACCTGGCGGATTTCCTGGTGGGTGGCCCTGAGCGGGTACCAGGGGGCGTACACCTTGCTGTTCAGTCTGCTGACTGGCGTGACCACCTTTATCGCCTTGGGATTCAGTCCTTATGGCCGATTCAGACGTTCCCGCCATTGAACATGGTGTCACCCCAGGCGAGGGCAAAAACGTTATGTTAAGTCGCTGAACAGCCCGCAAGCAGGTAACACCTAGTGGCAAAACGTCGGACATCTTCGGGTTCTACCATACGGATCATCGGGGGGTTGGTGTTGGTCCTGGCCGTGTTGGTCCTGGCCGTATATCTGTTTGCCCCCGGTAAACCACCACCACCACCGCGGTCTGCCGTACGGTATGAAGCACCCCAGTCCCGGGATACGGCCCCGCAGCCCGCGGAAAACACGGCGGAGTCGTTGCCAGGTCCCCTGATCCGCCAGACGGAAGTTAAACCGGTCTCGACGGCATCGGCTGAGAGGGAATCGGCGGCTGCGGAAAAAGCCGAGCCAACGGAGGCAGGGACACTCACGGTATCCGGAGTAGTCGTGTCCGGTCAGGGACGTCAGCCACTTCCGGATATTACCGTTGAAGTGGCCGTATTTGACGCCCTCATGGGGATGGATGAACGGCTGGGAGGGGATCCGGCCGAATGGAAGAAACGCGAAATGTATGGTGAGGGGCGGACCGATGCGGAAGGAAAAGTAACCATTTCGGTGCCTTTGACCCTTCTGACCCGGGAAACCGGAGTGTGTCTGATTCACGCTGAAGGGCAGGGATACGGCCGTGTTCTGAGCCGGAAATCTTTCACGGTCGCTGAGGATCAAAATGCCGAGGTGAATTTTGAGTTATCGTTGGACAGTGAATCCTTTATCGAAGGTAAGGTGACCGTGGAAGGGACAGGTGAGGGGGTTCCGGAAATCGTGGTGTCCGCCGCGGGGCCCGCCGGTACCGTGAAAGGAACTACGGACGATCAAGGCTCTTACAGACTCACTGGCCTGACAACAGGGGAATACAGTGTTGCAGTGGAATACCGGAACACGGAATACCGGCCCGGAAAAACATTGCCGTTCCGGAAAGTGAAGATATCCCGCGGCGGAGACACCGTCCGGAATGTTGATTTTTCGCTGGAACGGGCGGGGATTGTCTGGGGATATGTGCTGGGGCCTGACGGTTCCGGCGTGGGCAAGGCCAATGTGATGCTGTGCACTTCCGACAGCCCCTTCTCTCAGATGCTGACCGCGATGTCCGCCCCTGAAAGCGTGCTGAACGCCTTTACCCAGGATGACGGATACTACGAACTTCACGGTGTGCCGTTGAACCGGGAATGGCGGCTGTATGCCACATCTCCCAATCATTCCCCTCAGTTGGCGGATCCATTCGTGCTTACCGCCAAGGCGGACGCGGTACGCATTGATATCTTTCTGTTCTCCGGCTCGACAATTCAGGGGGTTGTTGTGGACAACACGGGCCGGCGGGTTGCGGACGCGGAGGTGATCTGCGCGCCAGCCTATGGCCGTCTGTTTCAACCGAACGAAGCACCAATTGCTTTCAAAAATACACGATCGGATGACCAAGGCACCTTCACGATTACCGAAGTGCCGCCGGGGGATTATCAGTTGCTGGCTGTAAAAGAGGGATTCCGCCGGGCGCTTCGCGGAGTCCCGGTCTATTCTGACGGCTATTCTCAGATTCAGGATGTCCGGCTGGAACTGGAAAGCGCGGAGCAGGGAGATCATCAGATTTACGGGGTGGTTGTAGACGATCGGGGCCAAGGTTTGGATGGCGCCCAGGTGCGTCTCGTGGCTGGAGGTATGGAACCTTTCGAGAAAGTCACCAGCACGGCAGGTGGCGGGCGTTTCCAGTTCGATGGCCTTGCACCCGGCTATTACATGTTGACCGTCACCATGGACGGATTTTCACCGCTTACCGTCCGCCGGGTACGGCTGGATCAGGAAACCCGGGTAGCCATGCGGCGCTCAGCCACGGTACGGGGTGTCGTGCGGGTCCGGTCCGGACAATTGCCCCCGACCTATACAGTCCGTGCCTACCTGCTTGCCGATGAGCAAGGCCGTTCCGGCATTCCCGCCATGATGTCCGATATGGCCTCCAACGAGGCGGTGTTTTCCGATCCGTCTGGCGCTTTCCAGATGCAGTTGAATGCCGGTGCGTGGCGTCTGGAGGCCGTAGCGGAAGGATACGCGCCCGCCCGGGTGGAAATAACCCTTGAAGCTGGCCAGATCATGGACGGTGTGGAACTGGTGCTCAACGAAAGCGGTGGGATCATCGCGGGGGTGGTGGTCGCGGTGGACGGCGGAAACCTGCAGGGTACCATGGTAACCTTGGTGGAAGCCGATGGTACCGCTCAGGCCATGCTGCTGGCCAGCATGACCGAAGCACCGGGGCAGCGCACCACTCAGGTGGGTGAGGATGGGTCGTTCCGGTTCGATATGCTCCCCGCTGGGGACTATATTGTGATTGCCAGACATCCCCGGTATGCCACGGGCATGAGTGAACCCATATCGATCGGAGAAGGTGACCGCCGTGAAAACGTCCGGGTGCGGATCGGTTATGGCGGATCTATCGAAGGGGTGGTATATCGTGAGGGCGCCCCCGTACCCGGCGCGGCGATTCTGATTGCTGGGTCTGGAAACACCCGAACGGCTACAACCGACGCCAGTGGTTTCTATCGGGTGGAGAACCTCTCGCCGGGCATCTACCAGGCCATGGTGACGGATGTTTCGAGCGGTTCGCTGGACAGCATATACGGGGCGCAGGGCCGCCAGGTGATGGTGGAGGAGGGTAAGGTGTCCCGTTGTGATTTCGGTCAGGAAATCGGCGGACGCATCGAAGGAACCTGTGTGCCGGGTCCGGGGAACCTCCTTGGTGGTCGGGTTGTGCTGAACATGCCGGGAGCCAATCCTCTTCCGCTGGGGGCCATGGCTGATCTTGGTCAGTTAATGGGGCAGAGTACCGGGATTACCCCGGCCGGGACGTTTACCCTCACCGATGTGCCGCCCGGTGATTGGCAGTTGGACATTTATTACTTCGAGTTTGACGGTCCCAATCCCCTCGCTTTGCGCTATGTGCACACCGAACTGGTGTCTGTGGACGCCGGAGCCAATTTGACGCTGAATCTTCCGGTGGCCTACTGATCAGGGCACGGTGGTGTGGCACTGGAAATATAGCGTGAGACGTCCGGGGGGAGGCTTTTTTTTCCCCGGGGCAGGGAATAGTCATAATGTGCTGATGCCGGAGATGGAGTAAAGGCGTGGCCTTCGTCTCGCTGAATAATCTGGTAGTGGAATATGACGATTTTCGCGCGCTGGACGGTCTGACTCTCGAAGTCGAGGCCGGCGCTATCGGTCTGTTAGGACCCAATGGCGCGGGAAAGAGCACCCTGCTGAAGACCCTGCTGGGATTTCTGCGTCCCCGATCGGGTACAGCGTCTGTTATGGGGTACCGATTGCCGAAACAGGCCCTGGAAGTACGCCGCTGCATGGGCTACATGCCTGAACGGGAAGTGTCCAGTCCCAGAGTCAGTGCGGTCTCTTTTCTGGCTTATTGCGGCCGCATGTTCGGGATGACCCGGGCGGACGCGCTGGAACGGGCCCACGAAGTGCTCAATTACGTCGGGCTGGGAGAGGCCCGCTACCGGCCCATGCAGGAGTATTCCACGGGCATGCTCCAGCGGGTGAAACTGGCTCAGGCACTGATTCATGACCCAAAACTGCTGTTTCTCGATGAACCCACGAACGGCCTTGATCCGGACGGCAGGCTCGAAATGCTGGCCCTGATCCGGGATATTGTTTCCCGCAGGAAGGTCACGGTCCTGCTGTCGTCTCACTTGTTACCCGACGTCCAGCAGGTCTGCCAGTATGTCATCATGCTCAACCGGGGACAGGTGATCCGACACGGTCCCCTGCAGGAACTGATCCGTCCGCTTGACCACCGGTTTGAAGTTGGGGTGCGTCCCGGGGAAGAATCCGTTCTTGAAACCGTGTTTCAGCAGGCCGGCTGGGGGTTTCGCCGGATGACTGGAAACGGTCATTTCGATGTGACCTTGCCGGAAGGGGCGGATTGTGCCGATCTGTTCAGACTGGCCCGGCAATCGGGTGTACAGATCCGGCATTGTGTCCCCGTGAAAACGACGCTGGAGTCCGTATTTATCGACTCCCTTGAGGAAAACGAGCCGGAGACTGCCCATGCCCGTGTATGAACAGACCTACCGCAGTTTCGAAGGCGGCCCGCCGCTTCGATGGCGGTGGCGTTTTGTAGCCGCCCAGGAACTCCGGGTGCTGGCGGTTTCGCGGGTCTTCAAATTTCTGGTGTTATTGGGCGGGCTGCATTATCTTTTCCGCGTGTTGCAGATCGTGGCGTTTGACATCGTCGCCCAGGATCCAAACAACCCACTGGCGCCGTTGCTACAGCGGGCGGACGTCTTCTTTATCAGCGGTCAGACTTTTTACGACTTCATCAGTTACCAGTTGACGCTTATGTTCGTCACATTGCTCTATGCCGGTTCGGGCATGATTTGCAATGATGTCCGGAACAACCTTCTCGAAGTGTATTTCTCCAAACCGTTACGGTGGTACGACTACCTTGCCGGGAAATTTCTGGCACTGTTCGCGGTGGGGTTCGTGCTGACGGGGGGGATGGCGTTGCTGCTGCTGTTTCAGCACGCGCTGATGAGTCCTTCCTGGCAGGTGGCGGAAGACTGCCTGCGGTGGAGTATTGGGGCACTGGGTTATTCCGCGACCGCGGTATTGCCGTCCGCGCTGTTCATTCTGTTGTGTTCCTGTCTGGTTACCGGCCAGAACTATGCCGCCATCACGGTCATCATGACGCTGGTGGCGAATACCGCGCTGGCGGCCATGTTCGCGGAAACCATGCGATATCAGAACTGGTATATGTTTTCTGTACCGGTGGCCGTGGGACATGTGGGCGAAAAACTGTTCCAATTGGCACGTCCCCAGATCGCGCTGACGGTCTCATGGCACTATAGTCTTCTTTATGTGGCCGTGGTGTCCCTGATTTCCCTCGTGATTCTGGCGTTTCGTCTCCGGAAAATGGAAGTAGCCTCATGACAGCCGATGCCTCCCGTAAACCGGTAATTGAAGCCCGCAACCTGTCCAAGTGGTTCGGCGAGGTGGTGGCTTTGAACAACGTCACTCTGTCGGTCGAACCGGGGGTAACGGGTATCCTGGGGCCGAACGGCGCGGGAAAAAGCACGTTCATCAAACTGGCGCTGGGACTCTACGCCCCCAGCCGCGGGGAAATGCGGGTTTTGGGCGAACCGCCCCGAAACAACCGGCGGGTGCTATCACGCATCGGCTGGTGCCCCGAGGTGGATCATTTTTATGACCACACCACCGGTTTCGAATTCGTGTACTGGTTGTGCCGTTACTGGGGCATGTCGTCCCGCGCGGCCCGGGCTGCCGCAATCGAGGCCTGCGAAATGGTCCGGATTACCGATCGGATGGATGATCCCATTGACGAATACAGCAAAGGCATGCGGCAGCGGATCAAGATTGCTCAGGCCCTGGCGCTTTCTCCGGAACTCATTTTCCTTGATGAACCGATGAATGGCCTGGATCCCCGAAGCCGCGAAGAAATGTATACCCTCATCCGTGCCCTGGGTGACCGGGGGATTTCGGTCATCGTCAGCAGTCATATTCTCTATGAGATCGAGCGGATAACGGACAATGTAGTCCTGCTGGTCGGTGGAACGCTGATTGCTCAGGGGCGTGTGCGGGATATCCGGGAACTGATCGATCGGTATCCCCATACTATCCGGGTGATCTCGGATCAGCCCGTCCAACTGGCCAAACGGTTCGCCGGTGAACCCGGCGTGTATGCCGTGGAAACCCGCGGTGAGGTGGTTACCATTCGTACTCTGAGTCCGGACGACTGCTATGAAACCCTGAATATTCTGGCCGTGAAAGCCCCGGGATGGGTCCGTGCCATTGAATGCGCGGACAACAATCTTCAGGCAGTCTTTGACTACCTGACGAAGAAGACGGTATCGGGCGTATGAGCGAATTATCCCTGCCAACCGTTTTGTGGACCGAAACTGCGGCAAAGACTCCTTCACTGGTACAACAGTTTTGCGCTTCTGCCGCCCACGCTTTTATCATCATGACCCGGCGCCGGCGGTTCGCCCTGGCAGCCGCTCTGACCTTTTTGCCAGCCCTGGTGCCAGTCATGGAGTCCTTCTTCGGACGGTCTGTTCATGCCCTGATGGCCTCCGAACTCTTTACCCGGCTGGCCGAAAAACTGTACATCGATCTGCTGTCTCCTTTGTTGGGGCTGTTTTTTGCGACCCTGCTTATCGCGGAAGATGTGGAACTCCGCACGATCAGTTATATTCTTACCCGGCCGATCAGTCGGACCGCCTGGGTGCTGGGAAGGTTCGCGGCCTTTCTGCTGGCTGCCGCGCCCATTCTCCTTGTCTCCCTCGCGATTACCGCTCTTGCCAGCGGGATCAAACGCCAGGGATTTGTGTTGTCCAACGTCAATGATTTCTGGTTGTTCTGTCACTACGCGGCGGTTCAGACGATCGCATTGGCGACATATGGCGCCTTCGCGCTGTTTTTAGGCGCTTTTTCGAAACGGCCCATCGTGTATGGTGTGCTGCTTATCTATGGCTGGCAGCGGGTGGCCGCCTTTGTCCCCGGCGTGATCGATTTTCTGACCATTCAGAAGTACGTGGACGGACTAAAACCCGTGCTGGCCACCCAGCGGAATCTCGTTTCCATCCAGACGGCGCTGGGAACCTTTCAGCGGGAGGTGTTTGCCATCGGGGCCGCCAGGGCCCTGGTGGTGCTGGGGCTGATGGTTGTCGTGTTTCTGGGGGCTTCCGCCTTTTCACTGCGGCGGCGGGAATTTGGCGGTGACAAAACCGCCGGAGCCTGAATCCGGTTCTGTGGTACATTATTAATCTTGGGGTTCCGGTAAAGATTGTTTACGTCTGGGAATAACGTCACTTATTTACTTGTATAGTAAATCGGTTAGGTAATTGTTCAAACAGATAGTACAGTGGAGGAGATGGTCATGGATTACTTCGGTCTAAGGCTCATGGAGTGGGCGGTAAAATGGCCGCGTCTTGTCGTTTACGGTACCTTCGCCATAACTGCCGCGATTGTGGGGCTTGCCGTGCTGCCCACCATCGCGCCTGGCGTGTTTCCCTTTTTAACCCCTATTCAGGTGGATACCGATCCGGAAAACATGCTGGACCGCAATGAACCGGTCCGGGTTTTCCACAACGACATGAAACAGGAATTCGCCCTGAACGAAATCATCGTGGTGGGCATCGTTAACGAGCGGCATCCGGACGGGGTATTCAATCCTGATTCACTGAAACGGATCGCTGAACTGACGGAATACGCGAAAACCCTGCGGGGTGAAGTGATCGGCGTGAAAGATCCCAATGCGGGCGTGGTGTCGGTGGACATTATCGCCCCGGGAACGGTCGATAATATCCAGCCAGGCGGGCCGAGTGAAGTCCGGTTCGAGTGGCTGATGTCCAAGCCGCCGGAAACCCGGGAAGAAGCCCTGGCACTGCGTGACAAAGCGGCCCGGTTGCCCTTCCTTCAGGGGACGCTGACGGCTGAGTCCGGAAAAGCCATTGCGCTGTACCTGCCCATTACCGCGAAAAACCTGAGTTACCGGATCTCCAAAAAACTTCAGGAAAAGATAGCCTCTTTCGGTAAAACCGACGACGAGTTCCACATTACTGGTCTGCCTGTGGCCAATGACACCTTCGGCGTGGAGATGTTTGTCCAGATGGCCATTTCCGCGCCTTTGGCGATGCTGGTGATTTTCCTGCTGATGCTGTATTTCTTCCGGAAACTCATTCTGATCGTCGCGCCGATGATTCTGGCCATGATTGTCACGCTGGTGACGATGGGACTGCTGGTGGTGACCGGTAACACCATCCACATCATGAGTTCCATGATTCCCATATTCCTGATGCCCATTTCTATTCTGGATTCCATTCACATCCTGTCGGAGTTTTTTGAACGGTATCAGCAGTTTAAAAACCGTCGTGAAGCCATTCTGAACGTCATGAAGACCCTGTTCGCGCCGATGCTGTATACTTCACTGACCTCTGGGGCAGGTTTCGCGTCGCTGGCGATCACGCCCATTCCACCGGTTCAGGTATTCGGCCTTTTCGTGGCGGCCGGTGTCATGATTGCCTGGATATTCACGGTTACCTTCATTCCCGCGTTTATCATGCTGATTCCTGAGCGGAGACTTGAGAAGTTTGGCGCGGTGCACATGGAAGGCGCGCACCATGACGCTGAACCCTCCACCGTGATGGGACGATGGGTAGTTCGGATGGGGCTGGCCGCGTCCCGCTATTGGGCCGCCGTGTTGCTGCTGACGGCGCTGGTGACTGTGGTGGCCGTCTGGGGTATCACCAACATTGAAGTGAATGATAACCCCACCCGGTGGTTCAAGGCATCCCATCCTATCCGTGTGGCGGATGCCGTGCTGAACCGGAATTTTGGCGGAACCTATATGGCTTATCTTGCGCTGACAGACGCCCGAAAATCATTCGCTCCGGAGACCTATGCGCAAGAACTGACAGATCGTCTGAACCGTTGGAGCGGGGACTCGGCGGATCCGGCTGTGGCAGCCGCCCGGTCCCGCGTGGCCGCCGCGCTGGCGGAGACCATCCGCGGCCGCCGCGAGAATACCCGGGAAGCATTCCTGGACGCGGTGATTACCGATGCGGAACGTCAGCTGGACGCGGCGGATCAGGATCCCGCCCGGGCCGATGAGGCCGCTGCCTGGGATGAAGCCATTCGGCTGCTTGATGAAGAACGGCAGCGGGATGAAGTGTTCAAACAGCCGGACGTACTGCGCTGGATGTCAGCCCTCCAGGAAGCGGCGCTTTCCAGCGGTGTGGTCGGCAAGACCAACTCCCTGGCGGATCTGGTCCGCACGGTGTACCGGGAACTGATGGAGGGTGATCAGCAGTACTTCCGGATTCCCGACTCGTCCCGGGGCGTGGCCCAGTGTATTATCACGTTTGAAAGCAGCCACCGGCCTCAGGACATCGCCCATTTCGTCACCCACGATTTCCGCCGTTCCAGTATTTGGATGCAACTGAAAAGCGGAGACAACAAGGATATGATGAAAGTCGTGGAGGCGGTGGACCGCTTCATTGCCCAGAATCCGCCGCCCGTGCCCCTGCGTCCCGAATGGTTCGGCCTGACCTACATCAACGTGGTCTGGCAGCAGAAAATGGTGCTAGGTATGCTGCAGTCCTTCCTGGGCAGTTTCCTTGTGGTACTTTTCATGATGATCGTCCTGTTCCGTTCGGGCATCTGGGGCGCGATCTCGATGGTGCCGCTGACAGTTACCATCGGAGCCATCTATGGCGTGATCGGTATCGTCGGCAAGGACTATGACATGCCGGTGGCCGTGCTGTCCTCGCTGACGCTGGGTCTGGCGGTAGACTTCGCCATCCACTTCCTGTCCCGTTCCCGAGAACTGTATCAGGAGACTGGTGGAGACTGGCAACAGACCGTCCGGCTACTGTTTGGAGAACCGGCGCGGGCGATTGTACGGAACATCATCGCCGTGGCTATCGGTTTTACGCCGCTGCTGGCCGCTCCCCTGGTGCCGTACAACACGGTCGGCATCTTTATGGCGTCGATTCTGTTTGTCTCGGGTATCGGCACGCTGATCCTGCTTCCGGCCATCATGCGGCCGCTCCTGGCGTTCCTCTTCCCGGTGAACCGCGCATGTCGCATTACCTGTATGTGTGGCACCTGCGTGATCACGGCGGCTACCGCCGCCGCCGCCGCCGTGGTGAACCTGCAGTTTCTGGGCGGAACCTGGACCCAGTGGAGCCTGGGGGCTGCCGGGGCCGTGCTGGTCTCGATTATCCTGTGTTTCATCCTGTCCCGGCGGACTTCCTGCGCGATGGAATGTCAGCCGCGACAGGACGCTGAATCAAAGTGAACCACCTGATTTTTACGGAAACCCTCAACAGAGATACGATTGAGGAAGGAGAAAAAACATGAAACACGCAAATGTGCTGATGATGACCTTGGGAGCGCTGGCACTGACCTTCAGTCTCCTGGCACCCGCTCAGGATGCCGTGCCCAGCGTGGACGAAATCGTGAAGAAAGCCAACCATGCCGCCTACTATCAGGGCAAGGATGGGCGGGCCCGCGTGAAAATGACCATTACTGACAAACAGGGAAATACCCGGGAACGGGAGTTCACGATCCTCCGCCGCAATATGGATGAAAATGACGGGGAACAGCGGTTCTTCGTGCATTTTCACCGGCCGGCCGACGTGCGCGATATGGTGTTTATGGTGTGGAAGTATGTCGGAAAGGATGACAACCGGTGGCTGTACCTGCCCGCTCTGGATGTCGTCCGGCAAATCGCCGCGTCCGATGAACGCACCAGTTTCGTGGGATCCAGTTTCTTCTATGAAGACGTGTCCGGCCGTGGTATCGATGAGGACAACCATGAACTGGTCGAAGTGACCAATGATTATTACGTGCTTAAAAATACCCCCAAAGATCCTTCGAAGGTGGAGTTTGACTCCTACAAAATGTATATTCATAAATCCACGTTCATTCCGGTGCGCGTGGAATTCGAAAAAGGCGGAAACGTCTATCGGGTGGGCGAAGCCCTGAAAGTGGAAGACATTCAGGGTTATAAAACAGTGACCAAGGCCCGCATGAATGATACTAACCTCGGATTGGACACCACGCTTGAGTACCTGAAGGTCGAATATGATCTTGGTATTCCGGACAATATCTTTACCGAGCGGTATCTGCGGCGTCCGCCAATGGAATATCTGAAATAACCCCCTGAGCGGGATCGGGAAGGGTGTGCATGGCGGCAGTTCGAAGACAGCATGGATATACCGCCTGTAAAGTGCTGGCGGTCGGGCTGTTGATCACAGGAACGGTCTGGGGGCAGCCACCGCTGCCGGAGGGTCTGGCCCCAGCATCCGAAAGACAGCCTTCCACTGCCGGTTCCGCGCAGCCGCCACTTCCGGAGGGTCTGGACACGGCTCCGCCGTCTCCCTCTACTTCCGGAGGATCCACGCCGCCGTTGCCTGAGGGACTGGGAACCGGACCTTCCACTACACCAGCCCTGCCGGAGGGGTTGGGAAATGCCACGGGGAACGCTCCAGCACTGCCAGAGGGACTTGGAACTGCCCCGTCGGCTGACACCACCTCATCCAAAGCAGGAGCGGAATCCACTGGATCAGATTGGTGGGAGTCACTGTCCGATCGCCATAACTGGCATGGCTTTTTCGATAACCGGTTCGGTCTGCGGATACGCCAGGATGATGCCATGGACCGGGATGCCACGCTGGCGGAATCCCGCTTTCAACTGAAGACCCGACAGGTCTTCTCCGACCGGCTGATACTGGATTTTACCGGAGATCTGCTGCTGGACGGCGTGATGGAGCGGGTAGAAACGGACCTGCGTCAGTTGCGGCTGACCTGGACACCCTCGGATGCCCTTGACATCCGACTCGGACGTCAGCCGCTCGCCTGGGGCGTGGGAGATCTGCTGTTCATCAATGACCTGTTTCCCAAAGACTGGAATTCATTTTTCATCGGCCGGGATGTGGAATATCTCAAAGCGCCCTCCGACGCCATAAAAGTGGGCTGGTTTCCCGGGCCGGTGAACGTGGAACTGGTCTACACGCCGCAGTTTGACAGTGACCGGTACATTACAGGAGACCGTATCAGTTATTACAGTCCCCTCGCGGGCGGAAGAACCGGAAACGGTCAGGCTATGCGCGCACGCAAACCGGAAGACTGGTTTGAAGACGACGAGTGGGCCCTGAGGATTTCCAGAAATTTCGGTGCGACCGAAGTAGCGTTCTATGCCTACGACGGTTACTGGAAGAGTCCGGGCGGGATGCAGTTACTGTTTCCTCCGGCGGCGGTTTTTCCCCGGTTGCGGGTGTGGGGAAGCAGCGTGCGGGGGCCCCTTGGAAAAGGGATTTTCAGTGCGGAAGTCGGCTATTACGATTCGCTGGAGGATCGCACAGGGGAGGATCCTTTCATCAACAACGGTGAGTTCCGGCTCTTGCTGGGGTACGAGCAGGAAATCGCCAAAGAACTTACCGGCGGCGTACAGTACTATGTGGAGCACATGATGGATTACGACACCTATCGGCGGACCCTGCCCGGATTTGTGCCTCCTCGGGATGAGGACCGCCACGTTGTCACGGTACGGCTTACCAAACAACTGATGAATCAGACCCTTACCCTGTCCATGTTCCTTTACTACAGTCCTTCCGACAAGGATGCCTATCTGCGTCCGGCGGTCAGTTATGCCGTTAATGATCACTGGACCGTGGATGCGGGGGCCAACCTGTTTCTCGGCAACGAACCGTACACGTTTTTCGGTCAGTTCGAGAACAATACAAATGTTTATGTCGGAATGCGGTGTGGGTTCTGATCCAGCCTCCAGTTCCGGCTGATTCAGCGGAAATTTTGCTTGCATTCCCGGCGTTCCTGTGATATACTGCTACTACATACAGTGTTTCAAGGCGGTTTTCTCCCTAAGAAACACAATATATGGGAGGACAAAATATGGAAAAAGACTTTGCCGCCGCCGGGGATATTTTCGTGAATACCCTTATCCACCTGTTGACCTCTCCGATTGAGTTTGTGGTCCTGTGGATCGTACAGGTGATCAAGTGGCCTTTCGAGTCGCTATTTGCGATTTTCGCGCCTTCTGCGACTTCCTCGCAGAACCCCGAATCCTGAAAAAGTTGAGTTGCCTCATTCGGGGGAGTTTATTCACGGTGCATTGCTGAAAAATTGATTTTCGGCTTTTTTTGTGGCATAATGTTTCCAGTTTCGCCCCGCCTGTCCACTGTAACTGGCGAGTCTGCGTGGGATTAACCACGGGGAAGCAGTGGACGAAACTGGCCGGTCGCCTGGGCATTGTCGGCGGGAAAGTGATGGGATAGATTTTGAATACACTTGGAGGCGACCGTGAAACAGACACCACTTTATCCAGTCTATAGGGAACAAGGGGCGAAAATTGCCGAATTTGCGGGCTGGGCCCTGCCGTTGCAATTCACCGGTGCAGTAGTTGAGCACCTGCAGGTGCGTACCGCTGGGGGGATTTTTGACTGTTCCCATATGGGTGAATTCCTGGTGACCGGACGCCGGGCCATTGAATCATTGGGTTGTCTGACCGTGGCGGATCTGCCGGGGCTGAAACCAGGCCGGTGCCGGTATACGGTCCTGCTGAATGAACGGGGTGGCATCCTTGACGACATCGTGGTTCTCCGTCTGGATGCAGATCGCCTGTTTGTCGTGACCAATGCCGGTCCGCTGGACCAGGTCAGCGGGATATTGGCCGCTATTCCGGGCATCGAAAACATTTCAGATCAGACGGCCAAAATCGATATTCAGGGCCCCCTTTCTCGCGATGTCCTGCTGGCAATGGGCTGTGAGGCCGCCCGGGATCTGGGTTACTGGACGGGGACTGAGACGGAATTTCTGGGGATGCCTGTTCGTATTACCAGGGGAGGTTATACCGGGGAATTGGGTTATGAACTTTTTCTTCCTGCGGACAAGGCCGTAACAGTATGGAACCGCCTGCTGGAAGACGGGCGGGTTGCGCCCTGTGGTCTGGCTGCGCGGGATACTTTGCGCACGGAAGTGTCCTTTCCATTGAGTGGTCAGGATTTCGGACCGGAAGTCACGCCCCTTGAGGCGGGAATGGAACGTTTTATTCACTGGGACCACCATTTCCCCGGCCGGGAACGGATGATCCGCATGCGGGATACCGGTGATTACAGCCGGCTGGTCCCGGTGGTATCTCCAGATCGTCGGGCCCCACGGCATGGATTTGAGGTTCGAATGGCAGATCGCCCAGTCGGCGAGGTGACCAGCGGTACCTTCGGGCCCAGTTTGGGTACCGGTGTGGGTCTGGCGCGGGTCATACCGTATGCGGCGATGCCCGGCACCCGGCTTAAAGCCGGGCCGCGGGATCTGGAGTTGGAAGTGGTGATGCCGCCGGCCTACCGGAAAGGCACGTGTCGGATGAAGTGAAACAGAACAATGGACTTTGTAAAGCGCGGCAGTAGTGAGAACAGCAAGGAGCAAGGATCATGAACCCCGAGAGCCTCAGGTACAGCGATGAACACGAGTGGGTCGGTGAATCCAACGGTGTGTACGTGGTAGGCATCACGGACTTTGCCCAGGAGAAACTGGGGGATATCACGTACGTGGAACTGCCCGCGGTCGGCCGGAAACTTGGC
>Ga0308390_1000448_pt1 | contig 29683 bp, 25 predicted proteins | sample Hotspr2Sample149_FD_202358 | JGI IMG/M metagenome (GOLD analysis project Ga0308390, IMG submission 202358) | Hot spring phototrophic mat microbial communities from Mushroom Spring, Yellowstone National Park, Wyoming, United States - 20040719_149 ...
GACCCAGCCGTGATCCGCGAGGTAATGCATGTTAAAGGCCAGCATTTCCTTGTCGGTCTGGATGTTTTCCAGCAGTTCGACCGGTTCCACCATACCGGCGGGATTCCGCCGGTAGCGGACATAAAGGTATTCCAGCAGCGTTCGACGCAGGGCCTTATGTCGGGCGACTTCCCGAAGAATTTCCATATATTCCATTATACGCGCCGGGAGACAGTTTCAGGAATGAGCCTTGGAAGTTTCCTGTTTTCCAAACAGACATTTGGAGCGTTGATTTCCCAAAGCGTAGAATAAGGAAACCTGCCTTTTATTGTTTTTCGAGACAAAGGACAGCACGATGGAACGCGTATACATATTTGACACGACCCTGCGGGACGGAGAACAGTCTCCCGGCGCAAGCATGGACGCCCCATCGAAACTGCAGATGGCGCTGCAGTTGGAACGGCTCGGCGTGGATGTGATCGAAGCGGGTTTCCCGATTGCGTCGCAACAGGAATATGAATCGGTGAAACGGATCGCGGAGTCGGTTAAAAAATGCCGGGTAGCCGCTCTTGCGCGGGCACTGAACAAGGACATCGAACGCGCGGCTTCTGCTCTGGAAAAGGCCGCATCGCCGGTACTGCATACCTTTATCGCTTCCTCGCCGATTCACATGGAACACAAGTTGCGCATGCGGCCGGAACAGGTGCTCGAGGCGGCGGATAAAGCGGTCCGACTGGCCAAAAGCCTGATTCCCCGGGTGGAATTTTCGGCGGAAGACGCCACGCGTTCCGAATGGGACTTTCTGGTGAAACTGACCCGGGTGGCCATCGAGGCAGGCGCGGACGTGATCAATCTGCCCGACACGGTGGGGTACACCACGCCGGATGAAATCCGGGAGATGTTCCGGTACGTGATCTCCGGGGTGTCCGACCTGCTGCGGGAGCGGGAAATCATCTTCTCAACCCATAACCATAACGACCTGGGACTCGCGGTGGCCAACGCCCTGTCGGCGGTGGCCGGCGGCGCGCGCCAGATCGAATGCACCGTAAACGGGATCGGCGAGCGCGCGGGCAACACCTCCCTTGAAGAGGTGGTGATGGCGATGAAAACCCGAAACGACGTGTTTCCGTTCTATACAGGCATCAACACGCGGGAGATTGTGCCATCGAGCGCGATGCTGAGCAAGATCACCGGACTGACGGTACCCTACAACAAACCGATCGTCGGACGAAACGCTTTCGCCCATGAGTCTGGCATTCACCAGCACGGGGTGATCGCGAACGCGAAGACCTACGAGATCATGACGCCAGAATCCGTGGGCCGTAGCCGCAGCGAGTTGGTGCTGGGCAAGCACAGCGGCAGGGCGGGCCTGGCGAAACGGTGCGCCGAACTGGGATACGTGCTCACCGAGGCGGAAGTGGATCAACTGTATGAGCGGTTCATCGCGCTGGCGGACCGAAAGAAGGAAGTGTATGACGATGATCTCCGGCTGCTGGTGCTGGGGGTCCAGCAGGGCGCGGCGGAGGTGTATCACCTGGAGCAGTTGAGTACTTCCGGACATGATCCGTCCATGGCGCTGGTGAAGTTGCGCCGGGGTGATCAGGTGCATTGCGATTCCGCGGTGGGTGACGGTCCGGTGCATGCGGCCTGCATGGCGATTGAGCGGATCACGGGCATATCCGGACAGTTGGAGCAGTTTGAAATCCGCGCGAATACTCCAGGCAAAGAGGCCATGGGTGAAGCACATGTGGTGGTTCGGATTGCTCATCATGATTACCGGGGGACGGGCGCCAGCACAGATATCATCGAAGCGGCAGTTCTGGCTTACCTGAACGCCATCAACAAATATGTCGTGCTGACGGAAAGCCGGCAGAACGGCAATGGCCAGGCAGACAGCGAAACCGCAGCGAAATGAATAAGTAAGACGGAGTTCCGGAAAGGTGTTACCTACCTGCCTCAGGAGCGCGTGAATGTCCCGATCTGCCAGCGGCACGGTTGAGTCATCTGATCCGGGATTAGACCGGAGAGATGGCAGGGTAAGCGGTCTCTCGTCGGGGGAACATTACCCCGCCATCTGGTTTTTTCACCCACGATTCTGGGACGACCGCCGTGCCGGGGATGCGGAGGGCTATACCCGGTCCATTCTGAGCGCGGCGGCCGCGGAGGGCTGGTCCGTGTATTGGATCGGTCCGGGGAAGGGTCGGATATTCTGGGAGGCGGAACCGGAATCGTGTGTGCACCGCGATCGTGAAACGGGCATCAACAGGGTAGCACTGGGTGGCCGGTGGGTTTATCCGTGGCTTTCGCGGGTGATGTGGCGCGGGCTGCGAAATGGTCCGGCGACCAAGCGGCCGGTGTCCCTGTTCGCGTGGCTGGTGGATTCGGGCTGGCGGGTGCCGGATTTCCGGATGTATTCACGGGTTCTGCCGCTGGTCAGCGGACCAGTCAGAACCCTTGGCGTGCTGCCGGCCCAAGGACCAGTTGTGTCCTTCACTTCGGACGCAAGCGACAAACTGATTCGACTTGGTCTGGCCCGGGAGCGGCTGGTCCGTCTGCATCGGCTTTCCGCTGATTCAGGGGAAGAGGAAACGGACCGCGCAACGCACGCGGCCCGAATGTTCTGCGCCCTGCTGGATATCATCCGGAGCGGCAGAGATTCCTCGTCGTCCGCGGTCCGGCATTAACAGGTTGAGATCCGCCCCTGATTTCAGGCCAGTTTTTTGCGGTGCGCCCAGACTTTTTCGAAGGCGGCGGCGTACTGCTCGATCAGTTCCGGCTGTGGGGAAGTAAAGTAGGGTAACTGCACCAGAGACTGATTGATCCGGTCACAGTTGGGCACGGATTCGGGCAGGACCGGCATGTGCCGCCACCATTTCTCCTCCCGGAAGATGGGATAGGTGTGCAGCAGGGTCCAGGTGTAGGGGGTGATGTCAACGCCTTCGGCCTGCAGCGCTTTGACCAGCACTTCGCGGGACACACCTGCTTTTTTTTCATCGATGAACAAAAGGTTTTTTGAGTAGTACACCCGGGCCACATCCTTACGGAGACGGGGCTCTACGATGCCCGGCAGTTGGGTCAGTCGGTCATTCAGCGCGCGGACCTGAGCCACGCCCTCGGCGTTCCGCCGATCGAGATCCCGCAACTGAATCCGCGCCAGAATGGCGGACACGGGATGCATGCGGAGTTTGGAGCCGAGTGCGGTCCCCTGATACTTGCGGTATGGGCTGTCTTCAGGAAAAGTCCGAGGCAGATCGTAGTTGCCGTAGGTGACGGCCCGTTCATAGTCGCCTCGGTCTTTGTACATGCCGATACCACCTTCGATGGCGGGCAGTGGTTTGGTCATCTGCAGGCTGAAACCCGCCATGCGGCCCCACGTGCCGATAAGGCGGTCCTTGACCCGCGAGCCGTGGGCATGGCTGGCATCTTCCAGGAGAATCAGTCCCTTGCGTTCGCAGAAGTCAGCCAGATCGTCCAGATCACAGGGTAGGCCGTACCAGTGCACGGCCAGCACGGCCCGGGTCCGGGGGGTGAGGGCCTTTTCACAGGAGGCGACGTCAATGTTCATGGTCTGGGGATCCACGTCGGTGAAGACGGGGACCAGGCCGAACAGGCGCATCGGAACCACCGGGAACCACGTGCTGTAATCAGGCACCAGAATTTCACTGCCTTCGGGAAGTTCCAGCGCGAACAGCATGGAAGTCAGCGCGCTGGTACCGTTGCAGTGGGCCTTGGCGTACTGGCATCCGTGATATTCACACCAGGCTTTTTCAAATTCGGCGATAGGTTCATAATTGGGCGAACGCAGCAGTTCACTGACCAGCGCGATTTCCTCGTCGCCGTACAGGGGCCATTTGGTGGCGTCAGCGGTTGCCGCGGTGACGGCCTTTGGGCCGCCATCGAGGGCCAGCCGTTCCGCTGTGGCCGGTTTGGCCCTGCCAGCGGCCGCCGCGGTGCTGGGTACACCCTGGGCCGCCGCTCCGGAAAGCAGGGCGCCTGCCGCCCAGCAGCCGGTGGAGACCTGTCCGGCCTGTTTGAGAAAGTCCCGCCGCGTGGTAGCGTGATCCGGCCGGGATGAACCATGGGTTGAATGATGGGCTGTACTCATTGCGCTTATCCTCCCATTTTCCGCGATTCCGGGTTGATCTCCGGTATTCTTGTAACATGATATATCCCCAGACCGCCCAGCAGGAACAGCAGACCAAGGGCCGCGTTCAGCCACGTGGCAGTATTGGTCAGGCCCAGGAGGGGTGTCAGGCTGAGTTGCAGCACGCCAATGGCCGCTACAGACAGACTCGCCACGGGATAGGGTGAGAAACTGCCGGACCGCGTTTCCGCCTCGTCTTCGGGCAGCAGCCCGATCGGCGTTTTCAGCCGCTGCAGGAACAGATCGATGCGGACCTGTTCGGACTGGGTGGTGGATGTCAGGAGCATACCCGCGCCAGTGCCAAGCAGCGAGCCGAGACAGGTGAAGTAGAACTGAAGGGTCTCCATTTTGACCGTGAAAGACCGCCAGAGGATCTGACTGTTGGCGGCATCCCAGAAGACACCGGCCACAGCGGTGGAAGGCATGCGGGACAGGTAGAACAGCGCCAGCCCCGCCGCAGTACCCACGAGAAAACCGAGCAGTGCGGCCGTGTTGTTGACCCGCCGGGTGGTCAGGCCCAGCAACATGGGAATGGCAACGGGTGCGGTGGCCACACTGAACAGGGTGACCATGACCCGGAAGAGGTTTTCCGCCTTGCCCGAAGAAAGCGCCCAGCCCACCGCAAGAGCACATGTTCCCACCAGCAGTGTCAGCAGCCGCCCGACGATGACCAGTTCCCGCTCCGAGGCGTCTGGGCGGATCAGCCGCCGGTAAATATCATTGGTGAGCACGCTGGCACAGACGTTGTAATCGCTGCTGAGGGTGGACATGGTGGCGGCGAACATGGCCGCCACGGCCAGACCGACCAGACCGGGCGGCAACAGCGTGGCGCATAACAGCGGATACACGTAGCCCGCGTCTTCCAGTTCCGGCAGAAACTGTACCGCGGCTATGGCCGGAAAGAACATCATCGGCGGTCCGATGATATACAGGAACACCACCACCGCGCCGACCTTGAGGGCGTCCCGTTCCCGGGGCACACAGTAGTACCGCTGGATCAGGGACCAGTTGATGCTGGACCAGGCCAGGGCGTACATGAGAATCAGTGATATTACATACCCCCACCCGTATTCGGGAGCGGTCAGCCGCAAAAATCCTTCGGGCAGAGCGGATATCAGCGTGGAGAGTCCACCTGCTTTCATGACCGATAGCGGCAGCAGGATCAGCACAGCCGCGGTAAGCACCACGAACTGGACAAAATCCGTGACCGCCACGGCCCAGAGTCCTCCCAGAAAAGTGGTCAGGAGAATGATCCCGCCGGTAAAAAGAATGCTCTGTGCGGGCGGCAGGCCGACACAGAGGGAGATAAAGGTGGCCGTCGCCAGCAGTTTCATGCCGTCGTCTATGATCCGGACCGGAATGCCCTGCCAGGCGAACAATTGCCGCAGGAGCGGACTGTACCGGTTTTCCAGATACTCCACTGGACTGCTGACCCGGGCGCGCCGCCACCGCGTGGCAAAGAGCAGCGTGCTGAACAGGGTGGCCGGAATCGCCACCCACAACAGCGTGACCCCCACAAATCCGTAGCGGTAACACAGCGAGGGATAAAACACGAAGGCCGCCACACTGAAACTGCTCATGTAAAAGGAAACCCCGCTGAGCCACCACGGAATGGCGTTGCCACCGCTGAAATAGTCCTTCATCCGGCGCATTTTGCCGTAGAAGAACACCCCAATGGCGGCCATGATGAAAAAATAACCGGCGATCGTAATCCAGTCCGCCGCGGAAAGGCCTGCGGCCGCGGAAGTGGCAGGCATAGCGGTCAGTCTCCGTCAAACACGCCGAGGGATCGGGCGTACGCCACTGAATCGGCAATAGCCTGGAACAGTTGCTCCTTCGTCAGTTCCACGCCTTTGGTGCCCTCGAATTCGATGGTAACGGGGCCTTCATAGGCGGCCTGACGCAGAAGACGGACGATTTCCGGGGAATTCACCACACCTTTTCCCAGCACGGGGAAATCCCATGTTTCAAAGGCGCCCGTGTGATCTTTGAATTCGACGGTGGCCACGTAGCCGATACTTTTTTTAAGTTCGGCGACCGCGGTGGTATCCCGGTTGTAATAGGTGATGTTGGCTGTGTCGAAATTCACCCGGATGTTTGGATGGCGGATGGCCTGCATGGTTTCGACCTGTACCGTGCCGTTGGTGCCCAGGTCGGGATGGGTTTCCAGGACGATGGTAACGCTGTTGTCCCGCGCGATATCTCCAGCGGCTTGCAGGCGTTTGTAAGCCTCTTCCTTCGGGGTGTCGCCGCGTTTGGCACTGAGGAACAGGTACTTCACTCCGAATTCCCGACAGGTTTCCAGTTGCGGGCGGATCTGATCGGTGAAATCCGGACTGGCCAGGTCGGCGCTTCCCCGGAACACCACCGGTTTGAGGTGATGCTGTTCCAGTTTCGCGCGGATATCCGCTTTTTCTTCCGGGGCCGGCACAGAGAGAAACACGTGGTGAATGCCAATGGATTCGAGGTGGGCCCATCCTTCATCCAGGTAAGGTCCGTAACTCAGCAGCCGGACGGCGAGCGGCCAGCGGGGCGGTTCATTTTCCGCGGGGTCGGCGAAAGATGCCGCGGCGGCGATGATCATCATGGGCATGAGCAGGATAATCGTTCGGGTTGGCATGGCGTGTTCTCCCGTAAGCGTATTGGTTCAGGCGAGTTCTTTTCGGTGAGCCCAGACCTTGCGGAAAGCCTGGATGTACTGTTCCACGAGTTCCGGGACTTCCGTTGTAAAGTAAGGCAGAGCGATGTTGGTGGCGTTGGCCTGGATGGAACCGGGCAGGTCCGGGATTTCGGGCAGGTGATGCCACCATTCCGGTTCGGTGTAGACCGGCAGTTGGTGCTGCAGGGTGTAGTGGAGCGCGCTGGCCTGTACGCCTTCGGCCTTGAGTGCTTCCACCAGCCGGTCCCGGGGCACGCCGACTTGCTTTTCATCCACGAACAGCATGTTCCAGGAATAATGCAGGCGGGTGATATCCTTCCGGCCGCTGGTCTGTTCGTACAGACCGGGCAGTTCCAGCAGAGCGTCGTTCAGTTGCCGGACCTGCCGTACACCGGCGGCGTTGCGCTCTTCCAGACCTCTCAACTGGCATCGGGCGAGGGCGGCGGCGAAGGGATGCATGCGGAATTTGACGCCCAGACCGGATCCTTTGTACTTGAAATAGGGGCTGTTGTCCGGGATGCCGGGGATGTCATAGTTGCCGAAGGCGGTTGCCCGTTCGAAATCTTCCTGGTGCTGATACACGCCCATGCCGCCTTCAATGGCCGGCAGGGGTTTGGTCATCTGGTAACTGAAGATGGCCATGCGGCCCCAGGTGCCCATGGGCCGGTCTTTGAGTTTTGCACCGTGGGCGTGGGCGCAGTACCTGGCGCACCGGCCTGCCGGGCCGGAGCACCAGTTTTGCACCGTGGGCGTGGGCGCAGTCTTCCAGCACGATGAGGCCTTTTTCGTTAGCCCATTCACAAATGATGTCCATGTCCGCGGGCAGGCCGATCCAGTGCACGGGGAGAATGGCTTTTACACGGGGGTTCAGGCGTTTTTTGGCGTCTTCGGGGTCCAGGTTCAGGGTTCGGGGATTAATGTCAACGAACACCGGCACCAGACCGAACAGGCGCATGGGGAGGATGGTGGCGAAGAAGGTGTAACTGGGGACCATGATTTCGCTGCCGGGGGGCAGGTTCAGGGCAAAGAACATGGAGGTCAGGGCGGATGTTCCGTTGAAGTGTGCCTTCGCGTAGGGCACGCCGAGGAAATTGCGCCAGTCTTTCTCAAGGGCGGCGTTGGGGTCATAGGACGGGCGGCGTATGAGTTCCAGAATGGCCTCTTCTTCTTCCTTTCCGTAGCGGGGCCACCGGGTCGCGTCATCGTGGGGGTGGGTCACCGCTTTGGGTCCGCCAAAGAGGGCCAGTTTTTCCAGGGATCCGGCAATGGTATTTCCGGCGGCAGTCTGTTTTTGATTAAGTGCGACAGCGGCCGCGGCCACGCCTGTTCCTGCCAGGAACTGCCTGCGGGGGAGATGGGCACGAGTTTGAGACATGGCTGATTCGTTAATGGTATTCATCAATCCTCTCCTTTCACCTTCACGTGTTTTTGTTAATACTAAAATAATTTGTTATGAGAATCAAGAAAAAAAATTACAGAGATGGCTGATGGCTAACTTCGAAATCGGAACATGTGTCAACAGATTAAAAATACCGATAATCCCGTATTTTCTGGTTGAAAAATATGGCAATTCATGATACAATTACTTGGGACGAAAGTTAAATATCGTATATCCATATAAAAAATCAATAAAAAGGATTAATAAAAAGGAGGCGGTTATGAACACACTGGGACAGAGCGGGACATCACAGGCTGGTTCGGGTGAGGTGGGGGTGATTCTGGTTGTGGATGACCTGCCGGAGAACGCCATCATCCTGAGACAGTTCCTGCAGCCGGCCAATTTCAGGGTGGACGCGGTAAAGAGCGGTGAGGAAGCCCTGGCATACATTGCAAGCACACCGCCTGACATCATACTGCTGGACCTGGTGATGCCGGGCATGTCGGGTTTCGATGTCTGCCGGCATCTGAAAAATAATCCCGCGACCCGTCATATTCCTGTAATCATCATAACCGGGATGACAGACCGGGAGGCGAATATTAAGGCAGTGGAAGCGGGGGCCGATGATTTTCTGCTCAAGCCTTTCGACCGGGTACTGCTGATGGCCCGGATCAATACTTCACTGCGGACCAAGAAACTGCAGGACGCGCTGCTTTCGTATCAGCAGCAACTGGAGGAGCGGGTCAGGGAGCGGACCCGGGAAGTGGAGAAGACCCGGGAGGTGGCGGTGTTTTCCCTGGCACGGCTGGCTGAGTCCCGGGACACCGAAACAGGAGACCATCTGGACCGGATGCGCCGATACGCGAAACTGCTCGCTGTGGAAATGCGGAACTGGGGCCGCTATCCGGAGTTCAGCAATCCCCGGTATGTGGATGAGTTGTATCTGTCCAGTCCCCTACATGATATCGGGAAGGTTGGCATTCCCGACAAGATTCTGCTGAAACCGGGTAAACTGACGCCCCAGGAATTCGACATCATGAAGACCCACACGCTGATCGGGGGCGATACCCTGCGGGATGCCGATGAGGAAGCGGGAACGCAGTCCTTTCTGGCGATGGGTCGTGATATCGCCTATTTCCACCACGAGCGGTGGGATGGCACTGGATATCCATACGGGTTGAAGGGATCGGATATTCCGCTTTGCGCGCGGATTGTTGCGCTGGCTGATGTGTACGACGCGCTGTCGTCCCGGCGTCCCTATAAGGAACCGTTCAGTCATGAGAAGTCCAAAGATATTATTTTGGAAAGTGCCGGGACTCATTTTGATCCGAATGTGGTTCAGGCGTTTCTGAACGTGGAGGACGGTTTTATCGAAATCCGGGAGCGGTTCGGGTATACGGGGCAGGTATCCATCCTTCAGCAGTTGGCTTCGGCGATCGAGGTGGCCTGATCAGCCCGGATTCTTAGGGTGAAGAGCGGTATTTCGGGCTGTTTCCAGACATCGGCGTGCGGCGACGAGATCTCCGGCTTTTTCGAAAAGTTTGGCAGCGGCAAGCATGTCTCCGGATGCCGCATAGGCGTGGGCGGCGAGGGCTGTTTTACCTTCCCGGGCGAAAATTGCCGCGCAGGTCCGCTGAATGTGGCGGAAGCGTTCCAAGTCGCCGTCATCCTGAGGCGGTTCCATCTGTTCAAGGATCTGCCATACCCGAGTGACCATCGAGGAAAAGGCCGCGGGATCTTCGTGGGGACGGGTCAGGGCCGTCTGGAGGCAGTTCAGGGCGTTTTGGGTTTTGCCGGCATCCACCCAGATTCTGGCGGCTTCCTCTGGTTTTCCGGCCCGCAGGAAACCATCGGCGGCATATCTGTTTTTGCCGATGGATTCATAAAGGCGGGCGGCGGCTTCCCAAGATCGGGCTTTCCACAGCAGTTTCGCGGCTCGGGCGGTTTTTCCGGCAGCGGCCCAGTTCCGGGCGGCCCGTTCCCATTGACGGTCTTTTTCGAACCATCGCGCTGCTTCAGCGGGCTGATTCAGGGTTTCAAAAACCTCTCCGATTCTCCCCCACTTTTTCTCTTTTCGGAGGCGGTCAATGGTCTGTTGGGGATGCTGGACCCCTTCGATGCGGTCTCCGAAACTGTCCCTGCGTGCCGCCATGGGCTCTGGGATTTCGTGACCCTCCATGCTTTTCCGGAGGGATCGGGCGATCCACGCGCTTCGGATTCGCAGCCAGATCTCCGCCACGACAAAAAAGCCCAGCAGGATCAGGACGCTTTTCCAGACGAAGTTGGCCGTACCCTGCGGCGTTTCCATGCCGAAGGGATGGGTGACGGCGTAGAGGATCCGCTCCATGGGTCCCCACCAGAACCAGCGGATCCATCCCAGAAGATTCGCGCACCACGCCGTGAGATAACGCATCCTGAATTGTCTCCCTGGATATTATTGTAGAGATTCCGCGGGGAGCAGGCCAAAGGACACTGGCAGTCCGCGGACAAGCCAGTAAGGATGTTCAGGAAGACCGGCGTTCGAGGGCCGCCACGGCTTCGACGTGAGGCGTGTGCGGGAACATGTCCACGGCATTCAGGGATACCAGGCGGTACTGTTCGAGGAAAGACTGGAGTTCCCGGGCCAGGACTGGCGGATTGCAGGAAACATACAACAGATGAGGCGGAGCCAGGGTCAGGAGGCGCTCGATGACTTTGGGTGTGAGACCGGCCCGCGGGGGATCCACAATGACCGCGCTATTGGGGGGCATGCCGCCGGAGGTGATCTGTGCTTTGAGCCACGCGCGCACGCGGGCCTGATGGAACTGAATGGTGGGAACGCCGGCGTCCCGCGCGTTCTGTCTGCCGTCTTGCACGGCGTGGGCCCCTTCCTCCACGGTGTGAATCTCTTCCACCAGGTCGCTCACGGCCAGCGCGATGGTGCCCATGCCTCCATAGAGGTCATAGAGTACGGACGGCCGGACCGCCCTGACCCAGGACCGGATGCAGGCGTACAGCCGTTCAGCGGCAAGGGTGTTGGTCTGGAAGAAAGACAGCGGTGAAATCCGAAATGTCCGTTCAAGGGGAGGAGGTAGCTCAGCCTGTTCCTGTTCGATGCCTTCCGCGGCGGTGTCCGGGTCAGGCCACCAGTTCCGGCCGGGACGGTCCCAGATCCGCAGCACTTCCCGGATATCTGGTGATCCGCAGAGGGGTTGAATCCATTCGGCGTTGGCCACCTCTCCCCTGCCGGAGAAAATACCCCAAAGCACCGAAGCGTCCGGCCAGACAACGCGTATTGTTTCCGTGAAGGTATCGGTGTTCAGCGGGCCGGGCGTGGTGATGAGCATGACCATCCGCTGGCCGGTACGACAGGATTCCCGGATAAGGAGGTTGCGCAGGACGCCGGTGTTGCGCCGGCTGTCATAGGCGGGCAACTGCTCCCGCGTCACCCACCCCCGGACGGCTTCGAAGAGTTGGACCAGCCCGCGGGGGCCGATGAGACAGTCCTGCAGGGCGATCGGACGGAACCAGTTTCCCCGGGCTTTGAATCCCAGGATTGGCCGCCGCGGGGTGTCCGGCGGTGGCGGCATATCGAACCACTCCGGGGTGAAGGCGGGATCAATTTTATTCCGGTAGTGGAAAAGTACCGGGGATGGAATGATGTCCACGGGACCGGGGTGAAACACCTGAAACAGCGATTCCAGCCAGTGCTGCTTGCGGGCCAACTGCGCCTCATAGGGCAGATGCTGGAGGGTACATCCGCCGCACTCGCCGAAATGCGGACAGAGCGCGGGGTTTGCGGGAATTTCGCCGGAAGACCTGATCCCGGTGGGCTCATCCATGGCGGGCGGGATCTCCAGCAGTTGGGAAATATTCGGGTAGGAGGGTGAAGAGGCTTTCCAGGTTACTGATCTCGGCATGAGGCGGCAGATCGCCCGGCATGGGATCGAACCGTTCCGGGGGTACCCATCGGACAAAACGCAGGGTGATCATACCGGCCTGCCGCGCGCCCTGCACGTCGGCCAGCCAATTGTCGCCGACATAAAGGCAGTGCTGGGGGGAGACGCCGAGGGCCTGGGTGACAGCCCGGAAAATGGCCGGATGAGGCTTGACCAGGCCCAGATCTCCGGAGACGAGCACCGCGTCAAATAAGGCATTCGCGCGGTTTTTGATCAGGCTGCGCCGGATGGCTTCCCCATCCGGATAGTTGGAAAGCAGGCCGACGCGGAACCGGTTTCGGAGTTTTCGGAGCAGGTTTCGGGTGTCCGGAGACATGTTGACGATGCCGACAAAAATTTCCCGGCGGAACTCGATGATTTCATGCAGGACCTGTGGGGCAGGCGGAAAGCCGTAGAGGGTTTCGAAGAGGTGGCCGACCATGCGGTGCAGATCGCTTTCCCGGTATTGCGGGGGCGAGCCCTGATACGGGGCGAGACGGTCCCGTTCACGCAGTTCGTGGTAACGGTTTTCGTCGAAAGGGCCGAAATGTTCCCGCAGGAACACGGCCAGCCGGTTGTCGAAGGCGTCGACTTCAGCGCGCCCGAAGGGAATCAGGGTGTTGCCGTAGTCGAAAATGATGGCCCTGATGTCTCTGGTTTGGGGCAAAGCGGAAATGATGGCAGAAGCCGTGTTGTCAGTCATCCAGACGGGCCTCCCGCAGTTCCCGCAGTTCCTGCTCGATGCTCTGGCTGACCGGGAAACGGAAGCCGGTTTTGGGATCGAGGTCCAGAGGCAGAACCTTGAGGGCTACCGGGTGCTGATCCCGTTTCCACTGGCTGGCGCAGAACCGGCGGGCGAAATCGGCGGTCCAGCCGCGCAGCTGTTCGGGATCCCGGTCAGGATGGCGGGCGGCCAGCACGCGCCAGCAGTCCGGCAGGGCCAGCCGTTGCGCGGCGTACAGGTGGAGCAGGTCATCCAGGATGACGTAGGGCATAAGGTCTTTCTCATCCTGCTGATCCGGGGCGAGTTCGGCACTGGGCGGGATGGCGAATATTTTTTCGAGGGCGCGGATGCCGCGGGTCCGCGCGAGGTGCTCGAGCAGACGGCTGACGACGGTTTTGGGCACGTTGGCGATGGGTGAATAGCCGCCCTGATTGTCGCCGCCTGTGGTGCTGTAGCCGACGGCGGCCTCGCTGAGGTTGGATGTGACCAGCACAAGTCCTCCCGCGGAGTTGGCCCAGTTGAGCATGACAGCCCCACGGATCCGGGCCTGGAGGTTCTGCTTCGCCAGAGGGGCCACTTTGTCGGGTCCGCCAGCCATTTCCGCGGCCAGTTTTTCGGCGACGGTGACTTCCTCGTCGATCGGCTGAATGCGGAACGGGACGTTCAGTTCCTCGGCCAGAGACCGGGCGGCATCCAGCGTGGCGGCGCTGCTGTAGCAGGTATTGGGCAGGTAGACGCTTTCGACGCGCTCACGCCAGGTTGCCGCGTCCGCGCCGGCCCGTAGAGATTTGGCCGCTTCCACAGCCATGAGGAGACACAAGGCGCTGTCCCGTCCGCCGGACAGAGCCACCAGAAATTTGCGGAACGCGCCGACTTTTTCGAAGTAGTCCCGCAGGCCCAGCACCAGAGCGTTGAACAGTTCCTCCAGGGCGCGCTCTTCGGCGGGTCGTTCAGGTGCCGGGCTGGAAGGGATATAAAAAGACCGGGGCATGGAAGCGGTATAGGCCGCCACAGGAGCGGGACGCCACGTGCCGGGGCATGGGATCCGTTCCGTGCCGTTCTGTTTGTTTTCCCCCGCGCGGATGAGCTGGCGCCAGGTGGTGTTTTCGAGGCGCAGCCTCCGGACCTGGTCGAGGTCGGCGACGGCACATAGTATGGCGGAGTATTCCCTGGAGAGTATGGGGCCTTCAGCAATGATGCCTTCCGGGGTGGCGATGATGTTGCCGCCGTCAAAGACCAGGCGGCTCGAATCGCATCCCAGCAGATTGGCGTACGCGTAGATTACGTTCAGTTTGGACGCGGTGACGGCCACCAGGTGTTTTCGGGTTTCATTTTTGAGGGGCACGAAGGGGGAAGCACTCAGGTTGCAGATGATTTCCGCGCCTGCGCGGACCCGGTCCCAGGCGGGGGATTCCGCGGCAAAAAGGTCTTCGCAGATTTCCGCGGAGACGCGGCCGAAAGGCAGTTCAAACACGAGGTTTCCGGCGGGGATGCCGTTGCATCGGGTGACGCCGTCTTCCCAGGAAGACCAGTGGCGTCCTTCGTAGAAGATGCTGTAGGTGGGCAGGTTACGTTTGAGGATGAGGCCGCGAAGGGACCCATCGTACAGGAGGGCGGCGGCGTTGTACAGCCGGTCTTCGATGCGAACCGGCAGTCCCGCGAAAACGGCGATGCCGCGGGTTGCTTCCGCCAGGGACTCCAGAGCGTCCCAACTGTACCGGCAAACATGGGGCCAGAAAACCCGGTCCTCCAGGCTGTAGCCGGAGATAGCCAGTTCAGGGGTGACCAGCAGGTGCGCGCCCTGGTCTCGCGCCTGCCCAATAACCTGCCGGAGGATTTCCGTATTTCCCTGGTAGTCCCCCACTTTTACCGATACGGAGGCGACCGCGATTTTGACCAGCCTCATGAACCTGTCTCCCGTCAGAATATTTCCGGATTGCCGCCGAGTAACCGGGCCTTGATTTCCCCCAGTTCCTCTGAGAGGATGACTTTGTAGATTTCGGGGTTTCTGAGCCGCTTGAATTCTTCGCCGAGAATCCGCTGCTGTTGTATGGCCCGCTCGCGGATAGCGGATGCCGAATATTTTTCGATAACCCGGCGGCCGTTTTCAAAAACGACCCGAAGGAGCGGTTCACCCTCGACGGCATCCTCGAGACAGGCTTTGAGGTGGGGAAGTTTCCGGGAACGTCCGGTGACCGGGCCAGAGGGGGGCCATGGGGTGCCTTCCTGGATCAGCATGTCGCCCACGGGGCGGTGTTCCGCGTCGTAATAGCGAATGATCTGTTTTCGGCCGGGATTGGTGGCTTTTTCAATGTTGGAGGAGATTTTCATTCGGGGGATCCATCCCTCCGGGCCTTCAATGGCGGTGAGTTTATAGACGCCGCCGAGTGCGGGATAATCGTAGGAAGTAATCAGTTGCGTGCCGACGCCCCAAGCGTTGATCCGCGCGCCCTGCCGTTTCAGGTCGGCGATCAGGTCCTCGTTCAGGTCGTTGGAGGCGACGATGAGAGGGTCATCCAGTCCGGCATCGACCATCATGCGATAAGCGGCCTTGCTGAGTTTGGCCAGATCGCCGGAGTCGAGCCGGATGGCCGGTCGGACTTTTTTTCCCGCATCCCGCATTTCCCTGAATACCTGGATGGCATTGGGCACGCCGCTTCGGATGACGTCATAGGTGTCGACCAGGAGGATGCAGCGGTCTGGGTACTGCCGGGCGAAAGCCCGGAAAGCCTCGAGTTCCGACGGGAAACTCATCACCCAACTGTGGGCGTGGGTTCCCGCCACGGGAATGCCGTAGACTTTGCCCGCGAGGACGTTGGATGTGCTGGCGCAACCGCCGATGTAGGCGGCCCGTGAACCGGTGACGCCACCATCGGGACCATGTGCCCGGCGAAGTCCGAAATCCAGGACCGGATCTCCATCGGCCGCCAGACAGACCCGGGCTGCCTTGGTGGCGATGAGAATCGGGTAATTCAGGAGGTTGAGCAGGGCGGTTTCCAGGAGTTGGGCCTCGATGATGGGGCCTTCCACCTGGACGACGGGTTCGTCGGGAAAGACGAGCGTGCCTTCCGGAACGGCCCGAACGGAACAGGTCAGGCGGAAGTTTTTGAGGTAATCCAAGAAATCCGCGTCGAAAACGCCCAGGGAACGGAGATAGGCGATGTCATCCGGTTCGAATCGAAGGTTTTCGAGGAAGTCGAGAAGGGAGTCCAGTCCCGCATGGATGGCGAAACCGGTATGGGGGGGCAGCGACCGGAAGAAGTAGTCGAAGGTGACCCGCTGGTAGGCCCTGCCTTCGCGCCAGTGTCCAGCCATCATGGTCAACTGATAAAAATCGGTCAGCAGCGCGAGCCCCCGCCGCTGAAACCAGGGGTCCGCCGGTCCGTTCATTGAAGTTCCCCCGAAAAGCAGAAGTGTACACCAGCAGATTTGAGCTCTTCGATAGCCTGGCGGCCGGATTCGGGTGAAACGGCACGGGTGGCATCTTCGACCACCCAGACTTCATAGCCGGCGCGGCGGGCGTCCAGCGCGGTGGCCTTGACGCAGTAATCCAGCGCGAGACCACCGACAAAGACCCGGCGGATGTTTTTCTTTTTCAGGAGTTCATCCAGACCGGTGTCCTGGAAGGCGCTGTAGGCCTCCCGGTCCGAATCGGTACCTTTGCTGACGATGACAGCATCCAGGGGAACGCGCAGGGCGAAGGGGAATTCAGCTCCGGGGGTGTCCTGCACGCAGTGTGGGGGCCAACTACCGTCGACGAACTGGGGCTCCCGACTGAAACTGCAATGATCGTCGGGATGCCAGTCCCGGGAATAGATCACGGTTTCGAACCGGTGAATCAGCCGATTGAGCGGCGGAATCACGCCGTCTCCCCCCGGTACAGGCAGGGCCCCCCCTGGACAGAAATCGTTCTGCACATCCACAACCAGCAGGGCATCTGTGGGCTCAAGTATCATTCACGAACTCCGCAGACGTTTCAGGGCCTCCTGAATGATGATTTCGTGGTCGAAAGCGAGAACCGGCAGCGCGGAAACGGGAAACCACGCTGCTTCCCGCGCGTCGTCTCCGCCCGTTACCGGAACAGGCCGTTCCAACCGGGTCCAGTATACCACGGAAATGGTGCGCCCCCGGGGATCCCGTCCGGGGTCGCCGAAGGCGCCGAGCTGGCTCAGGCCGGGGGCCTCCAAACCGGTCTCCTCAAGGAGTTCACGTCGGGCGGCGGACTCGAGGGGTTCCTCCATGTCGATATAGCCGCCCGGAAGGGCCCAGCAGTGCTGGAAGGGCGGCCTTGCACGGCGAATCAGGAGGACGCGCAGGTCCGCCGGCGGTCCGGCGAAGACGACCGTATCCACCGTTACCATCGGCCGAGGGTAGTCGTAGGTGTATTTTGCACTGCCGGCATTCATGTCCTGCGGGATCAGTGTTTGCGGGGACGGGTGTGAATCCCGTGTCCATAATAGTCCTCGGCGGCTTCGAGGATCGCCTCGGACAGGGTCGGGTGGGTATGGATGGTCCGGGTGATGTCCTCCACCGTTGCTTCCATGGACATAGCCAGAGCGCCGACCGCGATGAGTTCGCCCGCTTCCGGGCCCATGATATGCATGCCCAGGATTTCATCGGTCCGGGTATCCGCCACGATTTTGACCATACCTTCGGTTTCGCCGAGGGCATGCGCCCGGCCGTTGGCGGCGAACTGGAACCGGCCGCAGCGGACCTGATAGCCCTTCTCAACAGCCTGGGCCTCCGTGAGTCCTACAGAGGCCAGTTCCGGAGAGGTAAAGTTGCAGGCCGGAAGTACCCTGTAATCCACCCGCATGTTGCCGCCGGTTGCGTTGGTGGCAGCGACGATGCCTTCGTGGGACGCGCCGTGGGCCAGCCAAGTGCGGTCGGTGACATCACCTACGGCATAGATACCCGGGACATCCGTTTCCATGCGGTCGTTAACAATAATGCCGCCGCGTTTGCCGAGGCGGATGCCGAGGGCGGGATTGGACGCCACAATCTCGGAATTGCACTGGAGGCCAATACCCACGAGCACCACGTCCACATCGACAGTACCCGGATTTTCGCCTTCGAGGTGAAGCCGGACACCCTTTTCCAGATGCTCCAGCCGGGATACTTTGGTCCCCACCCGGACGTCCATGCCCCGGCGTTTCCAGACCTGGGCGAGGCGTCTGGTCAGTTCCTCATCACATTTGGGCAATACAGTGGGCATCATCTCGATGAGGGTGACCCGCGAGCCGAAGGCGTTCCAGACACAGGCGAATTCTGCGCCCAGTGCCCCAGCTCCGATCACGGCGGCCGATTCGGGGAGGGCAGTCATGGAAAGGGCCTCGGTACTGCCGATCACGGTGGTACCGTTGAATTCCAGCCCCGGAAGAACGGCCGGGCGGCCGCCGGTAGCGATGATGATACTGGCGGTTTCGAAGGTTTCACCGTTGACAGCGACCTTGCCGGGTGCCGGAATGGATGCCTCGCCGATCACACAGTCGATGCCGTTGGCTTTGAACAGGGCATCGATGCCGCCGGTATTGATGGAAACCACTCTGTCCTTGCGACTCATCAGCGCGGCCAGATCGAGACGGATGTTGTCGGTCTGGATGCCAAATTCCGCGGAACGGTTCATGAGCCGGTACAGTTCGGCAGAACGGATCAGGGTTTTGGTGGGGATACAGCCGATGTTCAGGCACACCCCCCCCAGGAACCGGCGCTCCACCACCATTGTTTTGGCGCCCCGCTGAGCCGCGCGAATGGCAGCCACGTAACCGCCCGGACCCGCGCCAATCACCACCACGTCATACCGTTTGCTCATGACCAGACTCCTTTTCCGATGGGCTTGAGGGGATCAGAAATCCGCGGTTTCGAGAATCTGTTTCAGATCCGCGAGGAACCGGGCGGCGACGGCACCGTCAATCACCCGGTGGTCGCTGGACAGGGTCAGTTTCATGATGGGCCGGATGAAAATGCCGCCGTCAATCACCACCACGCGGTCTTTGATCTGACCGACAGCCAGGATCGCGCTGTCGGGTTGGTTGATGATCGCAGTGAAGTGATCCACGCCGAAAGCGCCCAGGTTGGAGACAGTGAAGGTGTTACCGGTGTAATCATCCGGAAGCAGTTTGCCTTTCTGGGCCCGCTCCGCCAGGTCTTTGGTCACCGCGCACAGGCCTTCCAGAGACAATAGCTGGGCCCGGCGGATCACCGGTACGATCAGCCCCGTGGGCAAAGCCACCGCCATGCCGAGGTTGATGTCCGAAACCTGTTCGATGGCATCCTCCGCCCAGCGGACGTTGACTTCGGGGTGCAGACGCAGGGCTTTCATGGTCGCGTAGAGCACGAGGTCGTTGAAGGAAGCCTTGAACCTTAGGCCCGCGCGGAAGGTTTTGGCCGCCTGCATGTCCACTTCCACGGTGACATAGTAATGCGGCGCGGCGAATTTGCTTTCGCACATCCGGCGGGCGATGACTTTGCGCATGGGCGTAAGGGGGATCCGTTTGACGTTACCGTCCCCCACTGGAACGGTGGCAGGAACAGGCGCGGGTTCGGGAGCGGGAACGGCTTGCGCGCGATCGCGTACATCTTCTTTCGTAATTTTGCCGCCGGGGCCGGTTCCCTGAACCGTACGCAGGTCGATACCGGCGAGTTCGGCTTCCCGCCGGGCGACGGGTGTCGCTTTAACGGACTCCGCGGCGGCGAGCACGTCGTCGGATAGGATCCTCCCCCCCACGCCGCTTCCGGAGATACCGGCCAGCGACACATGCTTTTCCGCGGCCACGCGCCGGGCCCGCGGAGATACCGGAGCGGCCTCGGCAGCGGCCGGGGACGCCGTGGAAACCACGGGAGCCTGAGAATCGGCTGTGCCGGCCGCGGAGACTGCTGTGGAGGTTGGCGCCGCGGTTTCAGTCGGGTTCGGGGTTTCAGGGACCAGGGTGGTTTCGAAGGCCGCCGGAAGCGGCTCATCCGCACTGCCAATGAGGGCGATGACCGTCATAACGGGCAGTTCTGTACCTTCGGGTGCCAGGATCTTCCGCAGTACACCCGAGGCGGTGGCTTCACATTCCACTTCAGCCTTGTCGGTCTGGATAACGAACAGGGGTTCGCCCTCCTGGACGGTCTCTCCCTCCTGTTTGAGCCAGCGGACGATAAGGGCTTCTTCCACGGAATTGCCCATCTTGGGCAGCAGAACCTGATGCATAAAATACTCCCTGACAGCGTGCGTTGACTGGAATTACCGGGTACCAGAGGCTGACTTTAGTATTATTAACCGAAAGCGGAGAATGAATCAAAACGCCGGGCCGCCGGGATCCGGAAAACAGTCTGTCAGAATGTTGTCTGCGGCCTGGATAAGGGGAATCAGGGGATCCGCGGGCGGCAGCCCGGAGATCTCGGTCAGTACGCCAGTCAGCCCTTTCCGTTCCATGATCTCCTGGATCCGGCAGGCGGCGGGATCTTCCGGATTCCGGTACCGGGCTGCAGCCGCGGCAACGATGGCGATGTGTTGCGGCGTGATATCCGCCTCAAGACACTGCCGGGCCGCGCCAATGATCCGGTCTTCCGGACCCAGTTTACGCACGGGATCCCGGGCTACCCGCTCGACGGTATCCCCCAGCGCGCGGTTCCGGTACCGCGCAAACAGATCTTCCACGTGGGCTTCGAGATCCTGCATCGAGAGGCCGCGCCGGCGTACGAGTGCCTGGCAGGACTCCAAAGCGGCGGCCCGGGCGAGTTGCGCGACCGCAGGGTCCTCCGCCGCCTGCCAGATGAAATGATGGCGGTGGAACCAACCCAGGTAAGCCGTTGCGGCATGGCTTAGATTGTGGACATATAATTTGCGTTCCACATAGGCCATGAACCCTGAAATCGGCTTCATATGCCGGATTTCAGGGAAAGGAGGCACGAGGGCATCGGCATCCACCGGCAGTTCGCAATAGGGCTCCACACGGACCAGCAGCGGATCTTCCGCTTTCTGTTCGTCCGTCATGACCGGCACCATGCGGCCGATGGACGCGTTGATGAAACCAATGTTTTTTTCAGCCCAGCGCCGGGAGTCGCCTTCGAGTTGTTCCAGGACCAGGGGGCGCAACAGACCCGCCGCGTCGTGGATGTTTTCGCAGAGGATGATATTCAGTGGACTTTCGGGACGAATTTTCGTCCGCTTTTCGATGCCTCGGGCGATGGTACTGGCGAGCCGCGGCAGGACGGCCGCTCCCACAGCGGTTGACGCAATGTCCGCCTGGGCCATGGCCACCGCCACGGCATCAGTCCGGGAGGCATGCAGTGCGTCCACCGGTTTTATCCAAAGCCGGGTGGTCCCGGCCGTTTCCACAATATCCAAGGGATAAGTGCCGCGGTCATGCAGGGCATTGACCACGGCGTCCACTATGTCCACGAAAAGCACCCGGAATCCGGATTCCGTGTACAGTTGGGCGAGGAATCCCCGTCCGATGTTGCCGGCCCCGAAATGCACAGCGAGTTTTTGTGTATTCATAACGCAGTTTTTTCTTGCATGGTCAGCGATCCTGAAGCGGGATCGTAAGACCAGGACCGTCCGGGCCAGGGACAATCCGGGACCCCGGAAAGGTATTTTTTCCCGACCATTTCATCCAAAGATTCCGGCAGGCGTCCCTCTTTCTCCCGGAACCGGTCAATCCGCTGTTTCAGGCGTTCCAGGATTTGGTGGCACTCACTTTCCAGCAGGGCGGTGTTATAAAACTGTCCGTCATCCGCGATGAAGTATTGGCCCGGAAGGGGTTGAGGTGGAGTTCCGGCGAGCAGGCCGGCCTGGATCAGTTCTTCCACGTTTTCCGGAAGCCGCCCGGTACGGTCGCGGAACATGGCCGCCCGTTCATTCAGGATGGGCAGGGCGCGGCGGATCTGCAGTTCAGCCAGTTTCCGCTCGGCCATTTCCCGCAGGGTCTGCGAGCCGCGCTGGGTCATGTCGCGCCACATCGCCTCCTCAAGATCATCCAGGTTGTGCCGTTTCTGAATGTTTGCCGCGAGGTCAGCCACCTCCTGTGGGGCTTCGGGCCGGGTCGCACTGAGGGCGAGATAGTACGAAGCGGTTTTCAGGGAATCTGGGGTGTGCCGCAGGTTCAAAAGGTACAGGGTGGCCAGTTCATAGGGGAGTTCCCAGGAATCGGGCCGGTTGACCATTCCCATGCGCAGGAGATTCCGGGCACTCTCGGCATCCGCCCGGAGGGCCGACAGGAAGATGGAGCCATAACGGTAAGCGTCCCCGAACAGCGGATCGAGCCGAACGGTGGTGTAGACCATATGTTCGAGCCAGGTGAAGTTGCGGGCGGTACGGTTTTCGATGGCGACGTACTGAATACAGTGGAGCCAGAGCATGTCGGCGATGACCGGGCTCAATCCCGCGGTGAAATGGGTCAGCAGGTGTTCGTTGGGAAGATACAGCAGGGCATCCCCGCTTGCCGGGCGGTAGCGGTCGGCGAGATGCTGCGCGCCTAACATGGAGAGAAGGGCCATAGCGGCCAGAATCAGCGCCGTCAACTGGGTCTGTCTGAACCTGCGAACCGGCACGCTTACAGTTCCTTTCCTTCGAAGGCCGCGCAGGCCAGCGCAAGGAGGGCCGCGGTCCAGCCCAGTCCGTAGACGGCCGCCCACAGCACGTACAGAGCATTGACCGGTACCTGATTGGCCGCGTGCGCGTGCAGATCCATCAGGGAGAGGTTGGGCACGACATAATAGACCACCTTCAGAACGGGCTCGGCGGGTGTGCCGGCGATCTGGGGCGGCAGGTCCCGGAAAATTTCGGTGGCATGGCCGAAGACGTACACGCAAAACACAATCACCGCCCCAAGGATGGGGGACGCGAGGGCTGAAAGCAGCACGGAAAAGGCGGTGATCAGCAGCAGTTTAACGTAAATGAGCAGCACCGCGTGGAAAAAGACAAGGTCCAGCGTGCCGCCCAGGACCAGCACCCAGATCGCGGTCACGGCGGTCATGAAGAGGATGTCCAGCAGCAGCAGCGCGGCCAGACCGAAATACTTGCCCACGACGAACTCATAGCGCTCCATAGGCTGGGCCAGGATGGTATAGAGGGTTTTCTTATCGATTTCTTTGTACAGCAGGTTAGTGCCCACGAAGATCGCCGTCAGGGCGCCGAAGACGGACATGGCGGCCAGGCAGATATCCTTGACGATCTTGATGTCCTGGCCGACGCTGATCCATCCGAGGGCTTTTGAACCGAAGATGGCGGCCAGCGCGAAGCCGGCCAGCACATAGAGGGCTTTGTCCCGGATGGCCTCCCGGAGCGTGTTGAGCGCGACAACCCGGATCCGCGTCATAGGCCAGCCTCCTGATCCCGGTTTACGGCGTTCTGCTGAATCCGCGCGAAGTATTCCTCCAGGGTTTCCCGGACAGGCCGCAGTGCCACGAGGGTGCCGCCCAGCCGGATAACCCGCGTGGCGATGGCGTTAGCCTCCTCCAGGGTGTTGACCCGGAAGGCTTCCCCGCTCTCCACCTTGCGGTGGCTGGCGCGGGATGCGATTTCCACCACGTCGGCGGGGTCAAGGCCGGAAGCGATCACCTCGACCTGGAGAACTTTCCGGCCGGGCAGGTTGTCCATGGCGCCTTCGAGTTCCAGCGCTCCGGAAACGAGGATGGCGATCCGATCGCACAGTTCCTCCACGTCGCTGAGAACGTGAGAACTGAAAAAGATGGTTTTTCCTTCGGTCTTGAGTTTCAGGATGGCGTTGCGGATGAGGTGGCGGCCGACCGGGTCGAGGCCACTCATAGGTTCATCCAGGATGAGCAGCGGCGGATCACCCACCAGCGCAATGGCGAAGCCCACCCGCTGGCGCATGCCCTTGGAGAATTCCCGGATCCGGCGGTCGGCGAATTCGCCCAGTTCCAGCAGTTCACAGAGGCGTTCCCACTGTTCTTTCCGGCGTTCCTGGGGAACGCCGCGGAGCCGGGCGTAGAACTCGACCGTTTCCCGAGGCGTCAGGTACTCATAGAAATAGGGCTGTTCAGGCAGATATCCGAGTACCCGACGAGATTCGGGTAGCGCACAGTTTTTGCCGAAAAGAAATGCCTCCCCCGCCGTGGGACGGATCAGACCGCAAAGGAGTTTGATGGTGGTGGTTTTTCCCGCGCCGTTGCGCCCCAGGAAACCGAAGACCTGGTTGGGAGCGATGGAAAGGTTCAGCCCCCGAAGGGAATAGACGGGACGTTTTCCCAGGGATTTGTACGTTTTGCTCAGGTTTCGGGTTTCGACCGCCAGTTCGCTCATGCTGCTCTTCCGGTTCGGTTGCCGTTATCCGGAATGCATTGTACAGCAAAAGACACGCCGCGCCATACGAATGCGATTTTGAGCCAATGGGGCGGGAAGTTTACGGCCGCCGGAACCCCATAAAGTTGCGGATGATTTTTTTGCCTTCTGTGGTGAGAATGCTTTCCGGATGAAACTGGACTCCCCAGATGGGGAAGGTTTTATGGGCTACGCCCATTATGGTGCCGTCCTCGGTCTCGGCGGTGATTTCCAGGCAGTCCGGGATGGTTTCCCGGCGGATGATCAGGGAATGATAGCGCGTGGCGTGGAAAGGGTTGTCCACGCCGGCAAAGAGCGGATTGCCGTTGTGGCGGATGGCACTGATTTTGCCGTGCATGATGACCCCGGCCCGGACGACCTCGCCCCCGAAGGCCGCGCCAATGCTCTGGTGGCCAAGACACACGCCGAGAATGGGATATTTCGGGCCCAGTTCGCGGATGGTTTCGATAGAGATGCCTGCTTCAGCGGGGGTGCAGGGTCCGGGGGAGATCACGATGCGGTCAGGCCGCATGGCGTCGATTTCGGCTACCGTGACGGTATCGTTGCGAAACACCCGGATATCGGGCTCCAGTTCTCCGAAGTACTGGACCAGGTTATAGGTGAAGGAGTCGTAGTTGTCGATGATGACCATCATGGTTCAAGCCCTTTTTCGGCGAATTCGACGGCCCGGAACAGGGCCATGGCCTTGTCGACGGTTTCTTCGTATTCCCGTTCGGGATCGCTGTCGTAGACGATTCCCGCGCCGGCCTGGAGGTAGGCAGTGCCGTCTTTGATAAGCATCGTGCGGATGAGGATGCAGGTGTCCATGTCGCCGTTGTAACTGATATAACCGCATCCGCCAGCATAGGGACCGCGGCGCTCGGGCTCGAGTTCCTCAATAATTTCCATGGCCCGGATTTTGGGTGCGCCGCTGACGGTACCCATGGGGAAGGTGGCCCGGATGGCGTCGAAAGCATCCAGATCGTCCGCCATTTCTCCGGCGACCTCACTGACGATGTGCATGACGTGGGAATACCGCTCGATGACCATTAGTTTGCCTGGGACCGGCGCGACGGTTCCGGGTTTGCTGACCCGTCCCACGTCGTTTCGGCCGAGGTCCACGAGCATGATGTGTTCAGCAATTTCCTTTTCGTCGGCCAGGAGTTCTTTTTCCAGAGCGAGATCTTCCTCGGGGGTATTGCCCCGGCGTCGGGTTCCGGCGATAGGCCGGACCATGCAGCGTTTGCCACGGACCTGGGTCATGACTTCGGGACTGGAACCGACCAGCGCGAATTCTGGGAATTCCAGCAGAAGCATGTAGGGGGAAGGGTTGATACAGCGCAGGGCCCGGTAAAGATTGACTGGCCTTGCCGCGACAGGCCGCCGGAACCGCTGCGACAGCACGACCTGGAAAATATCGCCGGCGCAGATGTATTCGCGGGCCTTGCGGACCGCGGCGCAGAAATCCTCCCGGGTAAAATTGGACGCAACCGGCGGTTCCCCTGCGGCGTTGTGCACGCGCTCGGTGGAAACCATCAGGGGGCCGCGCAGTTTTTGCCGGATTTCCATGATCTTGCGGGCGGCCTCGTTGTATGCCGCGTCGGGCTCGCCGTCCACGTGAGCGTTGGAAATGATCAGGATTTTGTTGCGGACATGATCGAACACCACAAGGGTGTCCGTAATCATGAAATAGAGATCCGGCAGGTTGAGGGGATCAGGCCTGAGGTCGGGCAATTTTTCGAAAAACCGGACCGTGTCGTAACTGATGTAGCCGACCGCCCCACCATGAAAGGCCGGCACACCTTCCACCGGGATCGGCTGGTAGGTTTTCATCAGCGCCCGGAGGCGTCCGAGGGGATCATCCGTTTCGAACGGTTCAGCGACGCCGTTTCGGATGATTTCGCCGCGGGTTCCCTTTGAGCGGAAGATAACCGACGGAGCCGCACCCAGAAAGGAATAGCGGCCGATCACGTCGGTTTTCTCCACGCTTTCCAGCAGGAACGCGTGGCCGGTGTTTCGGGACAGTTTCAGGTAAGCCGTAACCGGTGTTTCGAGGTCAGCCAGGATTTCCTCGTAGACCGGAATTACAGCATGAGGTCGTGCCATGGCACGGAAGGTTTCAATGGATGGGTACATGGTTCACTCCTGAAAAAGTTATATGCAGGGGAAATGACAAGGACCACACGAAAGACGTCAAGATAAAGCGCGGCTTAACGCCGCCATCGGCGGCTGCCGGAGCGTGTACCACATGACGTGCTGTATGAACCGTACCGCATGCTTCAATCATGACACAGCGGACAGAATGATCGCAACTTTCCGCTTTCCCGGGGAAGGTCTTTTTCCAGTATACTTGTTCTGAATCTGGCGGGACTGAGCCCGCGCAAGTCCAAACTTACAGGAGGACAGGTATGAAACTCAATCCCGTGATCCTTCGCGAGTACGATATCCGCGGCATCGTCGGGCAGGACCTGGACGAGGAAGTGATGGAACTGCTGGGGCGGGCCTACGTGGCCTACATGAAAAACCGGCGGCAGCACAACACGGTGGTGGTGGGTCGGGACGGCCGGGTTTCCGGACGGGCCTTGGCCTATGCCCTGATGGAAGGTCTTACGGCCGCTGGGATGAACGTGATCGATATAGGCATGGTTCCCACGCCGGTGTTGTATTACGCCATGCAGGTGCTGCCCGTGGATGGCGGCCTGATGCTGACCGCCAGTCATAATCCCAAAGAATACAACGGGATGAAGGTAGGCGTGGGCAAAACCACGATTTACGGCAAGGAGATCCAGAAACTCGGCCAGATCGCCATGAAGGGCAAATTCCCCGTCGCGAAGGGAAACACCACCATTACTCGGATGAATATGATCCCGAAATACATTTCCCGGGTGAAACAGATCATCAAACTGCGCCGTCCGCTGAAGGTGGTCGTGGACGCGGCCAACGGGGTGGGCGGACTGGTGGCGGTTCCGCTGTACCGTGCCCTCGGCTGCGAGGTGATTCCCCTGTTCTGTGAGGTGGACGGCACCTTTCCAAACCATCACGCGGATCCCACGAAGGTGGAGAACCTTAAGGATATCATCCGGGCGGTGAAGAAACACGGGGCAGACGTGGGTATTGCTTTTGACGGTGACGTGGACCGGCTGGGCGGATGTGATGAAAAAGGGAATCCGCTGGTGGGCGACCGGCTGCTCGCCCTGTTTGCCCGCAGTATCCTTGCCCAGAAGCCTGGCGCGGTGATTCTCGGTGAAGTCAAATGCTCCCGCGGTCTGTACGAGGATATCGAGAAACACGGGGGCAAGGCGATCATGTGGCGGACGGGCCATTCTCATCTGAAAGCGGCCATGAAGCAGTTTCACGCCGAACTGGCCGGGGAAATGAGCGGTCATATGTTTTTCAAACACCGCTGGTACGGTTTTGACGACGCCATTTACTCAGGTGCCCGACTGCTGGAAATTATCGCGAACGGTGATCAGCCCCTGAGCGCGCATCTGGAAACCATTCCTCAGCGATTCAGCACGTCAGAAATCGAATTCGCGTGCCCCGATGAGAAGAAATTCGATGTGGTCAAAAAACTGGTTCGGTACTTTAAAGATGAAATGAAACTGGACGTGGTGACCATCGACGGCGCTCGGATTGAATTTCCTGACGGATGGGGATTGATTCGTGCTTCCAACACTTCGCCCAAACTGGTCATGCGTGTGGAGGCGGATACCCGAAAGCGGATGCAGGAAATCGAGAAACTGATTCGGGATCAGGTTAACGCGCTGCTCAGTTGAGCGGCATTTTGCGGGTTGAAAACAGGTCCCCGGACCGGATTTCCGGCCCGGGGACCGATCTTTCAGAACGGTTCCTCCTCAGGCCCGCCGGGTCCGCAGGAAGTACATGAAGACGACCAGCATACCCAACAGCAGGATGAGCACTGGTCCGCCGGCCGGTGTGGGCTGGCTTACCTGCAGCACGAATTCCGGGGAATCCACCGTGAAACCGACATCGGAGACTTCGCAGTAGAAACGGGCGCCGTTATCCGAAACAGAGGGCGTGAACGTGTAGTACGGGAGATTGCTTCCCACGGGGACTGTGGCTTTCTGATCTGTTATGCGGTACCACTGGTAACTGATCGTGCCCGCGCCGCCGACAGTCTGGATGGACAGGGTGACCGGGTCGCCGGCAGTGGCCGCCACCGTTGCTCCCGTGGTGGTTATGGCAATGGGCAGCGGAATTTCATGAATGCCGCCAGCCGTGTTGAATATCAGTTTGTCCTGGTCAATCCGGATGGTTTCCACCCGTCCCGCCGGTTCCTCGGCAATGGGAACCGGCGATCCTCCCTGGGGAAGGTACATCAGCAGGCGACCGGGTTCTCCCCAGGCATTCGCGCTGACATAGAGCCGCCCGAAGGCGTCAACGACTGCACCGGATGCACCGGTGAATGGCACTGGCAGGTTGGCCCATACATGGCCGGCAGGAACCAGCGGTGAACCCGAGGGATCGGCGATGGCCGCCGTGACTTCCGCGGCCGTGAAGGCGTAGACGGGGACCGGCGGCCCGGCATAGAAATACCCTGGGATGTAATACAGGCCGCCGTTCGGCTGAAAAGCCAGCGGTCCGGATGCGTCACCTATTTCGCCCAGCATCGTGAAGGGGCCGAACTGCCCGGTCTCATCGATAACGGTCCGGTAAATCCGGGTTGGCCCGAATCCTTCCGCGCCCGAGGCGTACAGGGCCTGGTCTGGTCCCGTTTCGGCTCCCCAAAGACTCACCGAAGTGGTTGAATCCAGCACTTGCGTGACTGAGTTATCCGGATTCAGCCGGAAGTAGTCACAGGTCCAACGGCTGTAATCGCCACCGTCGTTGAAATATACCCGTCCGCCCATAACGGTCAGCCGGGATCCGGCGAAAACGGCTGGATTGTTAAACACGGCGGTTGTGGAGAAGCCGTCATATTGCCACACGGTCAGGCCGAGATTATAAAAGGGATCGCCAGTCATGAAATACAACGTGCTGCCTGTCTGGTCAAATGAAGCGATGGCATGTCCGGAAGGAGCGGTTACGCGCGTGGTGATCGGGTACGCGCAAAGAGACTGCGGCGCGGCCTGGACCGGCAGTGCCACCACCAGGGTGAGCGCGCCCCCCAAAGCCAACCATACAGACTTACGGAAAGTAGACAACAGGTTACGGAAATGGACTTGACTGATCATGGTTCCGGCCCTCGCGGTTGCGCCGCGTTCCAAAACGCAACGCCTCTCCCCCGCTCTTTCAACGAGGGCCGGAATCCTTCCCGCGCAGGCGCCGTTTCGGACACGGCTGGTTTATGCCGGCAGGTCTTCGGACTTTCAGGCACGTCACGACGGGTGACACCTACTTGACGCGGCTTCCCAGGACTTCCGTCCCAGTGCCTTAACCCGGATCATCCGATCCGGGTGCGTCGTTCGTTCCTGATCACCGCTGCGGGGCAGTTCCGGATTTTCACCGGATTCCCTCTTCGCGCTTTACAGAAGCGACCGGCATGTTTTTTATACCACATTTCAGGGTATCAGGGCAAATGAGCCGGCTTGAAACGCGCGTGCCGGGGACCCGCGATCAAAATTTTTTTTTGATTTTTGCGCGTGAAAG
>Ga0308390_1000453_pt1 | contig 29487 bp, 20 predicted proteins | sample Hotspr2Sample149_FD_202358 | JGI IMG/M metagenome (GOLD analysis project Ga0308390, IMG submission 202358) | Hot spring phototrophic mat microbial communities from Mushroom Spring, Yellowstone National Park, Wyoming, United States - 20040719_149 ...
CAAGCCCTACTTCATCAACCGCGACCTGATTTTCAGCGCCAACGGCCGCCAGGTGGGCAAGCCGCGTTCCCGGGAGGACCTGCGCGAGAGCCTGCTCATCCAGGCGGTGCAGTTCCACGGGGAGCGCAAGCCGGATCTCGAGCTGGGCGTGCGCATTCTCGAGCACTACCGAGCCGTCTTTCACGATCTGAACGATCCCGGCGACTGGCGCATCGTCTTGCCCTTGTCCCGGCCGGTGCTGTGCGACGCCTTCATGGGCATGACGCGCGTCACGCCCGGCCGCGGCACGCTGGTTTTCGGCTCCGGCCCCGCGGTGCGGATCAACGGAGAGGCCGAATATGAGCCGCGGCCGGAAATGCCTGCCGATATTCTTTCCGCGGCGGACGAAGATCTGTTCGATTTCCGCCGCCTGGCAGGCTGAATCAGGCCAGCATTTTCTTCACCACCTCGCCGTGCACGTCCGTGAGCCGGAAATCGCGGCCCATGTGGCGGTACGTAAGCCGCGTGTGATCGAACCCCAGGCAGTGCAGGATGGTCGCCTGCAAGTCGTGCACGTGAACGGGATCCTCCACGACGCGGAAGCCAAGCTCGTCGGTCTTTCCGATGACCTGGCCGCCACGGATGCCGCCGCCGGCCAGCCACATGGAGTAAGCGAGAGGATGGTGGTCGCGGCCGGCGTTTTCGGGATCGGCCGTGTTGCGGATCTCCACGATCGGCGTGCGGCCGAATTCCCCGCCCCAGACGACCAGAGTGGAATCGAGCAGCCCGCGCTGCTTGAGGTCTTTGATGAGAGCAGCCGCGGGCTTGTCCGTGCGGTCGCAATTTTTCTTCAGGTCCCGGTTCAGGTAGGTGTGCTGGTCCCAGCTGGCGTCCATCATCAGCACGAACCGCACGCCCCGCTCCACCAGGCGCCGCGCGAGGATGCAGTTGGTGGCGAACTGCCGGGTTTTCGGATCGTCGAGGCCGTACATTTCGCGGATATGCTGCGGCTCGGTGGACAGGTCGGCCAGCTCCGGCGCCGCCGACTGCATCCGCCAGGCCAGCTCATAGTTGGCGATGCGCGAGGCGATCTCGGGGTCGCCGGTTTCGGCCATGTGTTCGCGGTTCAGATCGCCCGCCAGGTCGAGCGCCGCCCGCTGCACCTCCGGCGTCACGCCGGGCGGGTTGGAGAGGTAAAGGATCGGGTCGCCGGAATTGCGGAACAGCGTGCCCTGGTAATGGGAGGGAAGGAACCCGCAGGAAAAGTTGGATGCGCCGCCGCTGGTGCCCACGCCGGAACTCAGCACGACGAAGCCGGGCAGGTTCTTCGACTCGCTGCCCAGCCCGTAGAGCACCCAGGCGCCCATGGTTGGCCGGCCCAGCTGGATCGAACCGGTGAACAGCAGCGCCTGGCCAGGGTGGTGGTTGAATGCGTCGGTGACCATGGAGCGGACCAGGCAAATGTCGTCGGCGCACGAGGCGATGTGGGGGATGTAGTCGGAAAACTCGATGCCGCTCTGGCCGTGGGGCCGGAACTGGCGCGGGCTGGGCAGAATTTTGGCGTCCTTTTTGGTAAATGCGAGGCGCAATTGCGAGGCCATGGAGTCCGGCAGAGGCTGGCCGGCATATTTTTGCAGCGCCGGTTTTGGATCGTAAAGATCCATCTGGCTGGGCGCGCCTTCCATGAACATGAAGATGACGTTCTTCGCCTTGCCGGGAAAATGCGGCTTTTTCGGCGCGAGAGGGTTTGCGGTGTCGGCGGTGCGGCCCTCGGCGGCGAGCAGATCCGCCAGCCCCATCATGCCGATGCCGCAGGCCACTTCCCTGAGAAATCTCCGGCGGCACAGCAGGCCGTGGAATTCCTTTTCGTTCATGGCGGGTCACTCCCTCGTGATGAATTCTTCAAGGTTCAGCAGCGCCTTGGCCGCCCCGACCCAGGCCGCCTCGCCCGGCGCGAGCGGCAAGAGCTGCCTGGCGGTGTCGGGGCTTGCCGCCAGGGAGGCCGACTGCGCGGCCAGAAATTGTTCCAGACGCTGGCGCTCGCGCCCGCTCGGCAGGCGTCCAAGGGCCAGCAGGAAGGCATGGTCGATGCGCGCTTCCGGCGGCGCCTCCTTCAGAACCCGCAGCGCCAGCGCCTGGGCCGCCTCATGGAACACGGGATCGTTGAGCAGGTTCAGCGCCTGCAAAGGAGAATTGGAGCGGCGGCGGCGGGCGCAGGAGGTGAACGAATCCGGAGCGTCGAAATTCATCAGCATCGGGTACGGCGCCGTGCGCTGGAACAGGATGTACATGCCCCGCCGGTAGCGCGCCGGGCCTTCGTCCTCCACCCACTTCACGCTGCCGGCGTAGCCCAGCTCGGCCACTCCGGCCGGCTGCGGCGGCCGGACGCTCGGCCCGCCGACGGCGGTGTTCAGCAGCCCGGAGGCCGCCAGCGCCGCGTCGCGGATGTTTTCCGCCTGGAGCCGCAGCCGCGACTGCCGCGCCAGCAAGGTGTTCTCCGGGTCTTTTTCGAGCAGATCCCGGCGCACGTGGGAACTCTGGCGGTACGCCGCGGAGGTGACGATGAGGCGCACGATGTGTTTCACGCTCCAGCCGTTGTCGCGGAACTCGCTGGCCAGCCAGTCGAGCAGTTCCGGGTGCGTGGGCGGCTCGCCCTGCGTTCCGAAATCCTCGCTGGTTTTCACAATGCCGCGGCCGAAAAACTCCTGCCAGATCCGGTTGACCACAACGCGCGCCGTCAGCGGATTTTCCCGGGAAACCAGCCATCGGGCCAGCGTCAGCCGGTTGCGCGGGGCGTCTTTCGGAAGCGGCGGAAGCCAGGCCGGGACGTCCGGCTCCACGGGCAGGCCGCGGGCGCGGAAATCGCCCTTCAATGCGATAAAGGTCTGCGGCGGCTCCTCCAGCTCCATCATTGTCATCGCCTGCGTCAGGCGCGGATATTCGCGGTCCAGGGCCGCCAGACGGCGGCGGAATTCCCGCAGACAGATGAGCTTGTCGATGTCGCGGTCCGGCTTGAACGGGCCGGGATTATTCACGAACTGGTAGAAAACCGCTTCGTTTTCCCGCTCTGTCCGGTTCTTTTTTCCCTTCCGCAGAAGATATTCGAACCGGTCGAGCATCGGGCGGTTGTTGGCGACCGCAAAATCCCAGTCCGGGTCCTTGCCGGGATTGTCCATCGCCTGCCGGATTTTTTCCTCCCATTCTTCCTGAAGCGCCTCGACGTCGAATTCGCGAACGAGGGCCTCGCGCCTGGCGAGATACTCCGGCCGGCGGCGCATCCACTCGCCGAACTCGCCGGGCAGCGGTGCGTCGATGTTGACCTCCTCGCTGCGGTTGAAGAAGGCCATCAACTGGTAATATTCCTTCTGCTTCAGCGGATCGTACTTGTGGTCGTGGCACTGGGCGCAGCCCGCGGTCAGCCCCAGCCACGCGGTGGCGGTCGTGTTGACGCGGTTGACGAGCTGCTCGAAGCGGCTTTCTTCCGGGTCGGTGCCGCCTTCGCGGTTGGTGAGGGTGTTGCGGTGAAACCCGGTGGCGACGCGCTGCTCGATGGTGGCGCCCGGAAGCAGGTCCCCGGCGAGCTGTTCAATCGTGAACTGGTCAAACGGCATGTCGCGGTGGAAGGCCTCGATCACCCAGTTGCGCCAGCGCCAGGCGTAAGGGCGCACGAGGTCCTTTTCCAGCCCGTCGCTGTCGCCGTAACGGGCCACGTCGAGCCAGGCGCGGGCGCGCTGCTCGGCGTAATGGGGCGAGGCCAGCAGACGCTCGACGGCGCGCTCGTAGGCGTCGGGGCGCGAGTCGGCAAGAAAGGCCCGGACTTCTTCCGGCGTCGGCGGCAGCCCGGTCAGGTCGAGCGTCACGCGCCGCAGCAATACGTGTTTCGGCGCCTCGGGCGACGGCTGGATGCCCTCTCTCTCAAGCCGGTTCAGAATGAAGCGGTCGATCGGGTTTCTCACCCATGAGCGGAGCACGACGTCCGGCGGCTCCGGCCGGCGGATCGGCCGGAAGGCCCAGTGCCGCGGCTCGGCGGCCGGCGCCGGCGCTGCGGCCGGGGCAGCCTTGTTTTCCTGCGCCGGCCAGTTGGCGCCCGACTCGATCCAGGTTCGCAGCACCGCAACTTCCGCCGGACTCAACGGCGGACCGGCGGGAGGCATCATGAACCCTTTCTTTGTGCTGGTGACCCTCAGGATCAGCTTCGACTCGTCTGGCTTTCCCGGCACGATCACCGGACCCGAATAACCGCCCGCCAGCGCGGCTTCGCGCTCGTCGAAACGCACGCCGTTCTGCGAAAGGGAAGCGTTGTGGCAGGGGACGCATCGCCGGGCGAGGATCGGCTCCACATCCCGGCGGAAATCGACCTGCGCGGAGGCGGCGAGCGCCGCCGACAATAACCAGACGACCAGCCCAGCCCAGCCCCTCATGTTGGGTCCATTCTATCTCAAGTGGCCCAAAATTCCTTCGCCCGGCTGCACGACGCCGGAGCGAAAGGCCCTCAGAGACTGGCGCCGCGCCCGCCGGACCGGCCGGCCGGGCGGCCGTCGTCCTGCGAGACCGTCGTGGCAGAGACGTCCTGGCGGCCCGCGTGGCCGGCTTCGAGCATTCTCTTGATCTCCAGCAGCGCCTTTTCCTGCGCCGAGCGCGTGCGGCCGGCGATGATCCTCCGCAGGATGGCGCCCTTCCATCCGGTCAGTCCCTGTTGTGTGGAGCCGCGCAGGCTGATCAGATGGAAGCCCGGTTTGCCGGCCGCGTCCCGCGCGGGAATGCATTCGGTGATTTCCAGGGCCAGCTGAAAATAGTGGCTGGCGTAAAGCTGCTTGACGGCCACGACTTCGGCGGCTCCCCTGGGCCCCTCGAAGTGGAAGGCGGCGGCATGGTTCAGGCGCAAGGTGGGCTTCAACCCGAAGGACACTTTCTCCCAGTAGAAGGTGGAGTCCAGCCGGGGCAGCGAGGCGTTCGGGTACTCCAGCAGGTAGCGCGTCAGTTCGGGAATGTAAACCGGAAGCACCTCGGCCCGGCCCAGCAAGGTGCGCAGCTCGCGGTTCACGTCGAATGGCTGCGCGCTGTCGCGATAAGTGCCGAGCGCCGTGTTGCCCTCGGCGCGGTAACGCTGGAGCACATCGAAGGCGAGCGTCTGAAGGCGCCGGTTGATGCGCGCGGCGGCGGCGTTCTCGTCCGACCAGTCGACCGCGGTTTGCAGCTCGCGCATCGCTTCCGCAGGGAGCTGGATGGAGCACTTGCCCGGCCGACAGGAACGCAGGTCTTTCAGGTCCCCGGGCTCGAGCACGAAGCCTTCGAAATCGCGCAGGGACGGCGGCTCGCTGACGCGGTTGACCCCGTGGTAGGCGGGCAGGCGGCGCAGGCGTTCAAAATCGAAGGCGAAGCGCACGTATGCCTGCGGCTCGGCGTGAATGAACACGGCCCCGAAAATCACCATCTCCGCCGGACGCTCGGACGACAAAACCCTGGCGACCGCTGCGCCGCGGCCGATGGCGGCGATCTGATCCTCGCCGAGGCCGATCTGCCTGCGGAAAAAGTTGTGCAGTGCGCCGTTGGTCTGGCCGAAGACGCAGGGCGCGCCGGCCAGCGCCCATGCGGGGAGCAGGACTCGCCATAAAACAATTGCGAAGAGTTTTGTGTCGGCGACTCGCATGACCGCGCTATAGGGTTGTGCCCAGTATATCCGGCGCAGGGTGTTCGATGACCGGGCGAGGCGGCAACCGCTCACTCTGGCCGGAATTCTGCCGAATTCCGGCCCCCGTTCGCGGCTCCGAACGCGCGTTGCAACGCCTGCCGAAACGCATTCGGAAACGGTTTCGGAGCCGCGAGCGAAGCGGGCCGCAGGCCCGCGAGAGCGAGCGGTCACCGCGGGTCCGGCTTGCGCGGAAGCCAGCGGTCTCACCAACGCTGACTTGTGCGGAAGCGAGCGGTCACGGCGGTTGCGCGGCCGCGGCGAGCGGGTTCGAGTCGCAACGGTGCGCCGATGGGACCGCTCACTCTGGCCGGAATTCTGCCGAATTCCGGCGCCCGTTCGCGGCGCTGAACGCGCGTTGCAACGCCTTCGGAAACGCATTCGGAAACGCTTTCGGAGCCGCGAGCGAAGCGGGCCGCAGGCCCGCGAGAGCGAGCGGTTCCTGCGGGGCAAAGCTTGCACGAGAGCGAGCGGTCACCGCGGGGCTGGCTTGCGCGGAAGCAAGCCGTCACCGCGGTCGCCAAGGCGCGGCGAACCGGTTGCCGGGCCGAACCGCAATTTGCCTCAGTTGCCGCGGCCGCCCGAGCCGGCGCGGACGCCCCCCACGCCGCCGACCGCCCCGCCGGCAGCCCCGCCGCCGCGCGTGCCGGCGCTGCCCGCGCCCGGGGCGGGCGCGGCCGGCGCCGTCGCACTGACCGGCGCGCTCGGCGTGTACGAGCCGCCCGCGCTGCGCGGAGGCAAGGAGCTGATCCGGCCGCCGCCAAAACCGCGGTCGTATCCGCCGCCATAGTCAGCATTGCGGCGGGCCGGGTAGTACACGTCCAGCACGGTATAGGGCGTGTAATAGAAATAGCCGAACGGGCTGCGGATGGTGTCGCCCCACGGGATGTACGTGGCAAAGCCAAAGTACGGGTTCCAGAACCATGTTCCCCCGGTGAAGCTGCGGCTCATCATCCCCGCCTGGCGCGCCGCCGACACATTGGCCATGGCGATGTAGCCGGCGCGCCGCTTCGACCAGCGGTAGAGCGGGTCGGACGCCTTGTCCGGATCAAACTTCGCCACAGCCCAAGCATTGCCCTGCCAAACGGCTTCGCGGCCGCCCTTCAGGACCAGCTCCTGCCCCCCGGCGCGCACTTCCGCCTGGCCTGTGAACACGCGCACGCGCGCGGGCCGTGCGTCGACCCGGTACAAGCCGGCCTTCTCGATGCCGATTTCCGCACCCTCGACGAGCAGCGTCAGCGAATGCTCCTTCAGCAGCTCGACCACGTCGAGAAGCGCGCTGCCCTCGCTGATTTCCACCTTGACAGCCGAGAGGCGGTTGGACAGCATCCGCACGGCGCTCGACTCGCCGACGCGCAGGAACGCGCCCGGCGTGAGCAGAATCTCGGCGCGGCCCTCCTCCGTGCGCAGGACTTGCCCCTCTTTGAGTTCGACCAGTTCGGAAGCTTTCCGCTCGAAGGGGCGCAGCCCGCCCCGCTCATCGGCGAGGAAGACATCCCCATCGGCGACGTTGATGAGCCCGGCGCGCGCCGAGATCGCATTCTGCGCCATTGCAGGCGCGATTCCGGCCAGCAGCAGTCCGGCCAAGCCGGCGATGCGAAGAGAGGTTTTCATGGAGCGCTCCCTGGACCAAGTCTGGCTGCTTGCTTGGACGGAAGTCAACCAGACCTGGTTCCAGGCGAGTTTCCTGCGCTATTCCAGAGGCAGCAGCACCGTGTTGGAAGGCTGCCCGTTGACGCGGACGGCCACGGAGACGTTCTTCGCCTGCCCCATGGTCGGGTCGACCTTGAATCGGACCGCATTGTACCCGACGCGGTTCGGCGCCAAGCCTGCCCACAGATGCGGCCGCACCTCGCCTTCAATCAGCAGTTCCAGCTTGTCAACCAGTCCCCGCAGCGGCGAGGCCGGCGCCAGGAATCCGTCGATCCACGGCGGATCCACCGGCCCGAAGCCGGTGCCCAGAAGGGTCACGGTCTCGCCGGCCCGCGCGGGGTTTTCCGGCGTAACCGGCTTGCCGTCTTCATGGAAGGCCAACGCCAGCGGCGTTTCCGGCGGCGCTTCGGGGTTGAGGAACAACCCGGGCGCGTTCCTTTCCACCTTGAATTTCGCCGCCAACTCCGGCTGGTCCGGCGGACGCAGCCGAACGGTGTGCTCGCCAGGCGGCGTGTCGGAGTACAGCAGGGCGACGATCTCCGACGGGGACACCGACACAAGCGGCAGCATCGAGTCGCCGACCCTCACCACGACCCCCTCCAGCGTCTGCGACAGCGGATTGCCCGGGCTCTTCGCCTCCCCGTAGACCAGGTTGTAGCCGAGGATCGAGATCAGCGAGCCGGGCGCGACCGCCTTGACCGGCGTTTCACCGGCCGCGTTGCGCACAGCGGCCTCGGCCAGCTCCGGCACGCGGTCGAAGCGGGCCACCACGGTGGCGGGCGATTTCATCGTCAGCCACCCGACCGGATAGGTTCCTTGCAGCACGCCGTCGAAGCGGCGGAACTTGAACCCGTGGCGCGCCGCCACGGTGACCGTGACCTGCGCCCCTGCCGGGTACCAGCCCTCCCCGGCCGGCCTGGGATCCAGCGTCCACTCGGCCCCGTCTTCGGGGTCCGACAGCAGCGTCAGCTTGTGCATCAGCCGGAAGCGGGCGGTCAGGATGCGCGCCTCCTCCCCGAAACGCACCACGCGCTCCAGCTCCATCACGCCGTCGGACCAGCCGTCGAAGACCGCCTTCGTGTCCGGCCCGAGCGGCGTCTCGGCGGAAACCGCCACCACCGCTTCCGCGCCCTGCGGCCGGTCGAGCGTGCATGGGGCGGCGCACGGCTGGCCATCCACGGTGAACGTCAGCGAGGAGACCTCGCCCTGCAAACGCACCTGGCCGAGAAGCTCGTAATAGGCGGCAAGCCCCAAATGGCCGGGGTTCTCCCCTTCTTCTGTCACCGTGATTTCCTGCACCCGCGGGCCGTCATTCGACCACCGCACAAACCGCCAGCGGCGGCCCCTGGCGTCCACCTGTTCCTGCGGCGCCTCCACCGTGTGCTTGTGTCCAAGGCCCCAGCGGAAGTTGTAGTGCGGCCAGTTGTCCCGCCCGTCGACCCTCAGTTTCAGGTGGCTAGGGTTGACAAAGAAGTTCACCAGTACGCCGGGGACGAACCGGGCCGTGTAGGTCAAAATGCGGTTCGCATCCGGGATCTTTACAACCGAATTCTGTCCGCCAACCATGCCGTCGCCCAGGTCCCAGTGATCGAACACCCAGTACTTGCCCGTAGGATCCTGCTGTACCTCGGGCGCGGCGAACAGGTGCTCGCTGCCCGCGGCCATGTCCAGCACGCCGTCGCACATCGGGATTTGCGTGCAGTACAGCTCGGCCGGCATCTGCGACTGCGAGCCCGGCGGCGGCGGCGTCAACGGACTGGGCCAGGTCGGCGGCGGCGCGCCTCCGGGAGACCAGCGGTCAAAAAACGGCTGCCAGCAGCCCTCGACGCGCGTGCGCTGTTTCTGGCGGTCGACCACCACTTCGAGCCCTTGCACGGGCGAGGATTCCAGGTGCACGCGGCGGCCGGAATCAAAGCGGGCCCGGAGCGTGACGGGCTTGTCGACCACCACCGCGCCGCCGTTGAACTGCGGACCGGGCACGACATAGGGCTGCCAGAAGAAACCCAGGAAAACGTTGCCCGGATACGGAACGCCGTAAACCTGCACGGTGCTGGCGTGGGGCCGCCAGACCCAGGTGGAGGTGGGTACGCAGGTCCCGTCCAGGCTGACGTAGCCGAACGGATTCGCGCGCGATGGCATTTGCCCGACAGGGATCGGCCCGAGATAGTTCGATTCGGACTCATCGAACAGGTTCACCTCGGGATCGTACTGGACCTGGATCCGGACTCGGTGTTGGAGCTGAAAGTTTGCGTAGAGATTCGGCACGCCGGGGTCGGCTGTGATGATCACGGCCGGATCGGAACCCAGGACGCCGCCGTAGACGACGCCCGGCGCGCCCGCGTTGGGTGTTTCACTCCAGCCCTGGAAAGCGAGCCGGCTGTCCGGGCTGCCGGCGAGCTGGTAGCGTTCGCGCACGTCGAGCAGGTGCTTCGAGCCGACGTCCCAGGAGAAATGCGCGCTGCCGGTGTACTTGACGTTGTCGACCCAGAAAGAAGCCTTCGGGTGGCTGGCTTCGATGCGGACACCCACTGTCGCCGTCTGCGCTGACAATGCGGCGGACAACAGCGTGGCGCAGAAAACAAGCGCCCCCGGACGCGGATGCGGACCTCGAGTCGTAGCCATGTCATCCCTTCCATCGGCAGGGATGAGCGCAGGCCATATGAGGGAAAAACCTGATGCGGCCTGACAGGGCCTTGCGCCGGCTCAGGCGATGCGCTCAAAGGTGGCGATGCGCGGCTCGCCTTCGGCCAGCCCGGGCAACACGCTGCGGAGCCGTTCCAGATGCGGCGTGGCCAGGTGCCGGTCGAGCGCCTCGCGCGAGGTCCAGTTCTCGAAGAAGAGGAAGTGTCCGGGGCGTTGGGTGGAAAGGTGCAGGTCGTATTGCAGGCAGCCTTCTTCGGCGCGGGTCGGCTCGACGCAGCGCAGCAGCTCTTCTTTCAGCCGCTCCTCGCAGCCCGGCTTGGCGATGATCTCGGCTACGACAGTCAACATGGAATTCCTCCTTGATCCGCTTTCCCTTCCTCGGCCGGCGGGCTCACCCCTGTCTCTTGCGGACGGCAATGCCCAGCCGCTTGATTTTCTGGTTGAGGGTCGAGAGCGGGATCTTGAGCAGCGCTGCGGCCTCGGTCTGCGAGTAGTTGGTGGCTTCCAGCGCCTCGATGATGGTGCGGGCCTCGAAGTCGGCCACCTTTTCAAACAGGCTGGCGTCGGGCGGCAGCGCGCCGGAGCCGGGCCGGCCGAGGCGCACGCCGGTGGACTGGAGCAGCTGCTCGGGCAGCACGCTCACCGGCACCACCTCGCTGGTGGCCAGCACGACGGCGCGCTCGATGGCGTTTTCCAGCTCGCGCACGTTGCCCGGCCAGTTGTAGTCCATCAGCAGGTGCATGGCCTCGGGCTCGAAGCGCAGCACGGAGCGGCCCTGCGAGTCCAGAAACTTGTTGTTCTCCCGGCAGTAGACCTGGAAGAAATGCTCGACCAGCAGCGGGATGTCCTCCTTGCGCTCCCGCAGCGGCGGCAGGTGGATGTTGATCACATTGAGCCGGTAGTACAGGTCCTGCCGGAACTTGCCTTCCTCGACCAGCCTGGCCAGGTCGGCGTTGGTGGCCGCCAGAATGCGCACATCGACGCGGATCGTTTCGGTCGAGCCGAGCGGCATGAACTCGCGCTCCTGGATCACGCGCAGGAGCTTGACCTGCATGTCGGGCGTGAGCGTTCCGATCTCGTCGAAGAAGATGGTGCCGTGGTTGGCGGTTTCAAAGTAGCCGCGGCGGTTGGCCACCGCGCCGGTAAAAGCGCCCTTGACGTGGCCGAACAGGGTCGACTCGAGCAGGTCCGGCGGCAGCGAGCCGGAATTGACGCCGACGAACGGCTTGTCGGCGCGCGGGCTGTTGGCGTGGATGGCCTTGGCGATGAGTTCCTTGCCCGTGCCCGTCTCGCCGGTGATGAGGATGTTGCTCTTCGACGGCGCCACCTGCGCCACCAGGTCGAGCACGCGCAGCATGCGCTCGCTCTTGCCGACGATGTTCGGGAAGGCGTAGCGCTCCTTGAGCGCCCGGCGCAGTTCGCGGTTCTCGCGCTCCAGCCGTGTGCGGGCGATCTGGCGGTCGATCTCGATCAGCAGCTTCTCGTTGTCCCAGGGCTTGGAGAAATAGTCGTTGGCGCCGGACTTGAGCGCCTCCACCGCCACCTCGACCGAGCCGTAGGCGGTGATGAGGAACACGGGCGTCTCGCGGTCGCGCTTGCGGATCTCGTCGAGCACCTCGAGGCCGGAGCGGTCCGGCATCATCAGGTCGAGCAGCACGAGGTCGAAGACGCCGGACTCGAACCGCCGCAGCCCCTCGGCGGCGTTTTCCGCCGCCGCCACCGAGTAGCCCTCGGCGCCGAGAAGAATCTCGAGCGACTCGCGGATATCGGCTTCGTCGTCGACGACAAGAATCCGTCCGCGGGGCGCGCGCGCAGCCGCCTCCGCGGGAGTCTCCAGATCAGGCCGAGGCATCAGCAGTCTTCCGGTTCATGGCGGGGAACTCGAGCCGGAACACGGCGCCGCCGGAGGGAAGCGAGCCGGCCTCGATCAGTCCCCCATGCTCTTCCACAATGCCATAACTGACGCTCAGCCCGAGGCCCGTGCCCTTGCGCGCCCCCTTGGTGGTGAAGAAAGGATCGAAAATGCGCGGCAGATGTTCGGGCGGAATGCCGGGCCCGGTGTCGCGCACCTCGGCCTTCACCGTCGCGCCGTCGGAGCTGGTGGAGAGGAAGAGCCGGCGCGGCCTGCCCTCGGGCAGGCCGGCCATCGCGTCGCGCGCGTTCAAAAGAAGGTTCAGGAACACCTGCTGGAGCTTGCCCGCGTTGCCGCGCACCGGCCGCAGCTCGGGCGCCAGCTCGTAGACAATCTCGATGCCCAGCTTCTCGAACTGGTGTTCGAGCAGCGAGACCGTCTCGCGAATGACGCGGTTCAGGTCGAGCGGCTCGTATTCGGTGCCCGAGGTGCGCGAGAAATTCAGCAGCGAGTTGACGATTTCGGAGGCGCGGAAGGTCTGCCGCGCGATCTTGTCGAGGATGCGCGTCTTCTGCTCGTCGCCCATCAGCTGCTTGGCCAGCATTTGCGCGTAGGTGGAGATCACCGCCAGCGGGGTGTTCACCTCGTGCGCCACGCCGGCCGCCAGCAGGCCGATGGAGCTGAGCTTGTCGGCCTGGATCAGCCGCCGCTCCAGCTCCTCGCGCTCGGTGACGTCGTCGAAGATGATCAGCCGCCCGATGCGCTGGCCATCCCGGGTGACCAGGGGCGCGATGGCGATGTTCACGATCGGGTCGCGGGCCGGCTCCGGCTCGCCGCCGCCCGAGCCCCCGTTGCCGTTGCCGCCCGCATGGAAGCGCGCCAGCGCGGAGCGCTTCAGCGGGACCTTGTACAGCTGGTGGACCTCGGTCTCCGCCTTCAGCGCGTCGAAATGCACGGCCAGCTCGGGCGGGAACAGCTCGCCGAGCTTGCGCCCGAGCGCAGCCGAGCGGGGCACGCCGGTGAGCCGCTCGATCTGCGAGTTCCAGCTCTCCACGCGGTCGTCGAGATCGGCCGCCAGGATGCCCACGTTGATCGACTCGACAATGTTCTCGCTGAACTCCTTCAGCCGCTCGTACTGCTCCACCTTGGCCGCCAGCGAGCGGTACAGCCGCGCGTTCTCGACGGCCATGGCGATGTAGCCGGCCAGCGAGATCAGCAGGTCGATGTCGTCGGAGGAAAGGAAGTCGCCCTTCGTCGTCCGGCTGACGCCCAGCCAGGCGAGCGTGCGCCCGCGGAACGTGCAGGGCAGATAATAGGTGAGATCGAGCGCCGCCAGCGTCTCGCGCACCGGAGGAGGCAGGCGGCGGCTGACGATGTCGAGCGCATGGTGCGTGCGCTCGAAGAACAGATACGGCTCTTTGGGCGATTCGGGCAGGAACGACAGGTCGAGCGGCTCCTTCTCGAGATGCGTGAGGAAGCCGTCGCGGTCCAGCGCCGAGTGCAGCCGGAAGCCGCCGCCGTCCTCCTTCGACAGGAAGAAGGCCACGTGGTCCACCGAGAGCGTGTTCAGCAGCCGCTCGCCGACGCTGCGCAGCGTGCGGTCCAGATCCATCTCCGAAGTGAGCTCGCGCGCGAAGCTGAGCAGCGTGCGGCGGTAGTCGAAGCGGTCGCGGTAGAAGACGTGCCGGTCGAGCTGCTCCTGGATCCAGTGGCGCAGCGGCTCGAAGACCAGCGCCGCAATCAGCACCAGCAGCACCACGGCCGTCGGGCTGAGTTCGTCGCGGCGCGAGAGCGCATAGACCAGCAGCGACACGAGGCCCAGCACCGAGAGCGTGGCCAGCAGATAGACGTAGCCCTGCTGGAAGATGATGTCGACGTCCATCAGCCGGTAGCGCAGGATCGCGTAGGCCCAGGTGAGCGGGATGAAGCCGAGAAACAGCACGCTGAGCCGCATCGTATCCGTCGGCGCCATGCCGGCTGCAAAAGGCAGGGCGTAGGCAAGGGCGAAGGGCACGATGCCGGCGAGAGTGCCGTTGCGGAGCCACTTCAACTGCTGGCGCACGATCGGGTCGGCGGCCTTGCGGAAGCCCAGATGCAACGCCAGCCCCCCTGCCAGATAGCAGGCCGCAAACAACGCCATCCACAGGCGGTCAATCAGCCAGTTCAGCTCGATGAGAGGAACCGAGCTGCGCACGACGCCCGCGGCGAAGCCGAGCTGCAACGCCGCTAGCGACAGGGCCGGCAGGTAAATGGAGACGGCGTGGCGCAGCGGGAACGGGCGGCCGCGCTCGGGAAAGGCGAGGCAGAAATGCAGGAACAGGGCCGGCGCCAGCAGGCCCGCAATCACATTGCCGACGTAGACCGCCGTGTCGAAGGCGTTCAGCTTGCCGGTGTAGTGGAACGTGTGGAGGATGAAGCTCGCCAGGCACAGCAGGTAGAAGTGCAGCGCCTTCGGAGCGCGGTTGCGGCGGAAGAACACGAACAGCCCGATGATCAGGTAGGCCGCGCCGACCAGGTACTGCCAGTGGAGCGCGCGGTCGCGGTTGGCGTCGGCCACGATCACTTTGGCGGTGATTTCGACCCCGCCGCGCTCCAGCGTGTAGATGGCCTTGCCCCAGACGCCGGTCCGGAACAGCAGCTGCACCACGTCAATGGCCTGGCGCACGGCGACCGCGGGCGCGTTCTCGATGGGGGCGATCCGCAACAGGACATCGCCGCGGCGGATGCCGGCGCGGTCGGCGGGCCCGCCGGGCTGCACATAAACAGCCACCACCCGCGAAGCGCCCCCCGCCTGCGGCGCATCCATCCAGGTGGCGCCGTCTTCCGGCAGGTGAAAACGCATTTGCTGCTGGTAGTTGACGCCGGCGCAGATGATCGCCGTCAGGGTCAACACCACCAGCAATGCGCCAAGGAACTGGCTTTTCAGTCCCTGCTCCACCTTCGGCTCCTCAGGCGATCCGGCGACACCGACACTTCACCTCTGTTCGGTAAAGCAATCCAGGTGCCACATGGCAAGACCGCCTGCTATTTCAAGCCTACACCTGAAATCAACGGTTTACCAGCGGGAAATTGCACTCCGGCCCGCGTCGGCTTCCGAATTTGGAACCCGGGACTCCCGGAATAAATACCGGCGGCGAGGCCGCGGCCTTACTTCGACTCGAGAATCAGCCCGGGAACCACGCCGGCCGCCGAGGAAAAGCCGCCGCCCGGCGGCGAGAGCCGCGCCGAAAACCCATGCACCTTCCCAAGGAAGGCGTGCGGCGCCACATCGGCGACCATGTCCCGGTAGGTCAATTCGCCGAAGTAGTCCAGCGGGAACGGATACACCGGCGCTTCCACCCGCTCCTGGACGACGTAGGGGTGGCGCAACGCCAGCCGGACCGCGCGCTCCCAGGTTGCGTCGTCCACCAGCGCGCCGACCGTGGAGTGATACTCGCTGGAATCCTCGTTCGGACGCAACACCAGGCGCTCGCGGTTCTTCAGGATGAAGTCGACCAGATCCACCGTCTCGCCCTGCCATGTGGTCCGGCCTTGGGCCACGATCCGCGTCGGGGGAATCGTGTCGCGGATCGCCTTGCGCTCGGCGGCGGGGAACGAGGCGGTCAACGCCTCGTCGGTCAAAAGCGCGAACAAGGCCCGCTTGCGCATCACCTCCGCCCGGAAGCTGTTGACCAGACAAATCTTCCGCTCCCGGCAGGCGCGCATCAGCGGATGCGACAGATCATACCGCGTCAACAGGTCCTGGGCCCGGATGCCGCGGATCACCAGGTCGATGCGGAAAGCGCCTCGCCGCAGCACGCCGCTCTGATACTCCAGCTCGTCCGGCGAGACGATCTCCGCCGCCAGGCCTTGCGAACGCAGAAACTCCAGCAGCAGCGCGTCCTCGCACGAGTCCACGGTAGGCACGCCGCTCGGGAAGGCGAGAATGGCCACCGAGGGCTTGCCCCGGCCGCCGAAATCCTTCCAGGCTTTCAGCAGGCTCGCCGCCAGCGGCTTGACGCCGGCCGGCCGCGCCACCTTGAAGCGCTTCCGGAACTCCTTCATCGGCGCCGTTTCCAGGAACGCCTCGGCCAGCAGGTCGCTCAGAACCGCGCCCCGCGGCAGGTCCGCCCGCGGCGCCGACAGGTGCAGATGCCCGTTGACCACCGTAGCTTCCAGCAGCGACGCCACCGCCGGGATCGAATAGCCGGGATCCAGTGAAACCAGCATCCGCTCTCCGGGCAGCAGCCCGAGCTTCGCCATCACCTGAGGCTCTTTCAGGGCCAAATCCCGCACGCGGTGAATCGCGCTTGAAAGCGCCTCGGCCGCCGCTGCAAGATTTTCATACTGCCGCCGCGTGATGAAGTGGGGGCGCAAGACGGGCGACAGCGGGCGGCCATTCGCCGTGAGCTTGCGCCGGGCAAACTCCTCATGGAGTTCGCCGATCCACGGCGAGCCGGACTTGGCGTATTCATCCAGGATGCGGTGGTAGCGGGCGATCGCCTCGCTTAACAACGTCATGGCGGATCGTTTCGATTCCAGTATCTCACACCAACCGGGAAAAAGAAAGGCTACTACAGGATTAGTTACGCAAAATGGAACCAGCAACCCCATGCGATATCAGGGACTTACAAAAACCGGAAAGCGCCGCGGGCAGTATTAGCCCTTCCTCTGCTATGTCAGTGCCACTTTGAGGATTCCTGCATTTGTCCTGCAAGCCCTGTCAGCGCCTGGATGCCTTGCCCCCCTGTCCGGGAGCGGAACCCGGGAGAGCACCCTGCCGACACGGCTTGTGTTGCCGAATATGCCGCCTGGCAGGCTGAAAGCAACCTCATGGATTGTCTGTTCCTGCCGAACCGCGGACCCGCGCCCCTTCACATTGGTTGTTGCTACAAGCAAAACGTATTCGTAATGTTTCAGTTTGCGGTATAGTTGAGTTAAAGAGGTTTCCTCGGTCGGCCCCGCGCTGTGCGCATCGGGCCGTCCATTCGCGGGAAACCCCCGGCCGGGGGCACTCTCCTCCGGCCCCCGGCCGGCCCCCCCAAGGCCCGGAATTGCGGCGCCGTGCCGCAGTTCTCCGCCGCTCTGCCGGCGGGAGGCGTTCGATCCGATGCCTCGAGTCCAGGGATTGCGGGGTCGGGGCGTCTGCGCCGGCAGGCTTCTTCCCCGCCGCCGCAAGCGCTTTCCACTGGCGCGGCGCTTTCGATGTTGCGGAGCAGCCCTTGCGGAGGCGCAGCGTAGCGCAGCTCGCCTCACCGCACAGGCTCGAACCGCGGCATTTCGAGCGCGGCCGCGCCGTCCACGCGCGGATCGGTTCCCGCCATGTGCACCTTGCGCTTGCGGTCAAGCATGACGGCGCTGCCGAAGCCGAAGACGCTCGAGTAGGGGGCTGCGGGCTGCACAACGTGTCCGCGCCGCTGCAACTCGACGCGGATGTTTTCCGGGACGCGGCTCTCGATCTGCACGTCGCAGCCGTCGAAGGTGGTCTTGGTGAAGCGCGGCGCCTCGAGCGCCTGCTGCACGTTCATGCCGAAATCGGCGACGTTGGAGACGAACTGCGCGTGGGCCTGGCTCTGGTTCCAGCCGCCCATGATGCCGAAGCCGATCACCACGTCATCCTTCTGCATCAGCGCCGGGATGATGGTGTGCAGCGGCCGTTTCCGGCCAGCGAGCGAGTTCGGCTTGCCCGGTTCGAGGTCGAAGCTGGCGCCGCGGTTGTGGAAGGTGAAACCCGCGCCCGGCGCCACCAGCCCCGTTCCGTAGCCGCCGTAGTTGGACTGGATGAGGCTGACGATGTTGCCGTCGCGGTCGACCACGGAAAGGTAGATAGTGTCGCTGCCCTTCGCCGCCAGGGACTCCTTCAGCTCGCTGGGCAGCACGCGGCAGGCGGCCTTGCGCATGTCGATCAGCGCCGCCCGCTGCGCGGCCAGCTCCTTTGAAAGCATCTGCTGCACCGGCACCGGCACGAAGCGCGGGTCGCCGACGTAGCGCTCCATGTCGGCGTAGGCGAGCTTCTTGGCCTCGATCATCACATGCAGCGCGGCGGCCGAGTTGTGCCCGTAGTCGGCCAGCGGGAACCGCTCCATGATGTTCAGCATCGACAGCGCCGCGATGCCCTGCCCGTTGGGCGGCAGCTCGTAGACGGTCCAGCCGCGGTAGGTGGTCGAGATCGGCTCCACCCATTCGGGCTGGAATTCGGCAAAGTCCTCCGGCGCGTGAGCGCCGCCCTGGGCGCGGAGGAACTGCACCATGCGCTCCGCCAGCTCGCCTTTGTAAAAGCCGTCCCGCCCCTGCGCGGCGATGCGCCGCAGCGACGCCGCCAGGGCCGGATTGCGGAAGATGTCGCCCGCCTGCGGCCGCTCGCCCGCGGCCAGATACGTTTCCTTGTAGCCGGGCTGCTGAAAGTAGCGGCGCTGGACGAGCGAACGGGCGCTGACGGCGGACAGGGCGAAGCCGTTTTCGGCGTAATAAATGGCCGGGGCCAGGATTTCGGCGAAGGACTTGCTGCCGAACCGCTCGCGAAGGGCGTGCCAGCCGGCCACGCAGCCGGGCACGGTGACGGTGTGCACGCTCAAGTCGGGGAATTTCTTCGTCTTTTCATTGACTGCGAAATTCTTTTCGCGGAGATATTCAAGCGTCAGCGCTTTCGGCGCCCAGCCGCTGGAATTCAGGCCGTAGATTTTCCCGGTTTTGGCCTCGTAATAAATGGCGAAAAGGTCGCCGCCGATGCCGTTGACGAACGGCTGCGTCAGGCCGGTCATCGCGTTGGCGGCGATGGCGGCGTCCACGGCGTTGCCGCCCTGCTCGAGAATCTTCGCCGCAGCCTGCGAGGCGAGGAAATTCGAGGCGGCCACGATGCCGTGCGTGGACACGATGAGCGGGCGCGCCTGCTCGTAGGGCGGCGGCGGGGCCGCCTGCCGCGCGGCGGGGCCTTCCTCCTGAAACCCGAAAGCGGCGGCGGCCAGAATGCCCAGAAGGGAAAAGCAGCGGTTCATGCGCTACAGTCTGCCACACCGCAGGCCGGGTTCGCGCGGCCCGCCCTGCCGGCGCGCCGTCACAGCCCGCCCCACTCCTTGACGAGCTCCGTCCCGATGCCGACGCGCGCCAGGGCCCGCCCGACGGTTGCGTTCACGATGTCATCGACCGTTTGCGGCCGGTTGTAGAAGGCCGGCGCCGGCGGCATGATCACCGCACCCTGCTCGGCTGCCAACAGCATCAGCCGCAGGTGTCCCTTGTGCAGAGGCGTCTCGCGCACCAGCAGCAGCACGGGGCGCCCCTCCTTGAGCTGCACGTCCGCGGCGCGCGAGATCAGGTCCGCGCTGTAGCAGTTGGCAATGGCCGACAGGGTCTTGATCGAGCAGGGCGCCACAATCATGCCCCGCGTCTCGAACGAGCCGGAAGCGATGGTGGCCCCGATGTTGGCATTGGGATGGACGACTGAAGCCAGCCGCTCGACGTCGCGGGGCGCATAGCTGGTCTCGGCGCTGATGGTGGCCCGCGCCGCCGGGCTCATGACGAGGTGGGTTTCGATCTCCGCCTGCCGGCGCAGCACCTCGAGCAGGCGGATTCCGTAAATGACGCCGGAGGCGCCGGTGATCGCCACGATGAGCCGTTGGGACAAGCGGGTCAGGTCCTTTCCGGGGCGGGATCGAGGGCAGGCGCCGCTGGCGGAAGGGGTGGGATTCGAACCCACGAACGGCTTTCACCGTTGGCGGTTTTCAAGACCGCTGCCATCAACCGCTCGGCCACCCTTCCGACAGCCACAATTTTACTGCACCCGAAAACAGGGATGCCGGCGCGGGCCGCTGCGATGCAACGCCCGCGCCGGCTGTCCGTCTCCTCCGCAGAGCACTTTGCCGCTCAGGTCAGCGTCCAGCCCTTGCGGAACGTCGGCTTCAGGTACTTGTTCGCCTCGCTGTTGTTGGTGAAGCGCATCTTCACCGGGTCGTATTCGAGCTTGCCCTCGACACGCAGGGCGATGACGCCGAGCAGCATCCACTCGGTGAAGGGCGCGGCCACCTCGAAGTTCGAGCACGCCGGCTCTCCGCCCTTGCAGGCGCGGATCCAGTCGCGGTAGTGGCCGGGCGAGCGCGTCAGAAGCGGCGGCGGGAAGCGGTAGTCCTTCATCTTCTCGGCCGGCACCAGCCGCGTCTGTTCGCCGTAGGTCCCGGTGGTGATCATGCCCTTGTCGCCGATGAACAGCGCCCCGTCCGGGGCCGGCATGCGCACCTTGTCCGGCTCCTTCCGCATCGCTTCGTACTGCTGGTAGTCAAACACGCGCCCCACGTAGCCGGTGCGCTGCGGCGGCGGCCCCTGCCGCGGCGGCCCGCCCTGCTCCCCGCCGCCTCCGCCCATGAAAAACGGCAGATCGCCGAGCCATTCCCCTTCCGGAACTCCCGGGATCTTCGGCGTCTCCTTGCAGCCGTCGTACCAGTAGAGCGTTACCGGCGGCATGTTGCCGCGGGCGGGGAACTCGAACTTGATCACCGACCGCTCGGGGAACATGAACGGCGACACGCCCTCTTTCTTGATGCACTCGACGCTCTTCGGCGGCCCGAGCCGCAGCGCCAGGTTCGGCGCGCCGAGAATGTGGCACGCCATGTCGCCGAGCGCGCCGCAGCCGAAATCATAGAAGCCGCGCCAGTTGAAGGGCTGGTAGAAATAGCCGCCGAAGCGGTTCGGGTACCGGCCGGTATCTTTGCCTGAAGTGAACGGGCGTTTTTCGGCGATGCCGAGCCAGAGATCCCAATCCAGCGTCTCCGGCACGGGCTCTTCCGGCGGGATCTCCGTCAGACCCTGCGGCCAGATGGGGCGGTCGGTCCAGGCGTGGACTTCCTTCACCTCGCCGATTTCACCCGCCCAGATCATCTCGGCCACCTGGCGCGTGCCCTCGTTCGAGTAGCCCTGGTTGCCCATCTGGGTGGCGACTTTGTATTTGCGCGCCGCCTCGAGCAATTGCCGCGCCTCCCAGACGGTGCGCGTCAGCGGCTTCTGCACGTAGACATGCTTGCCGCGCTCCATCGCCCACATGGCGCAGGTGGCGTGCATGTGGTCCGGCGTGCAGACGATGACCGCATCGATGTTCCTGTCTTCCTTGTCGAGCATGCGGCGGAAGTCCTTGTACTTCGGCACGCTCTCGTAGCGCTTGTACGTGGCGGCCGCCTGGCGGTCGTCGACGTCGCACAGCGCGACGATGTTCTCCGTCTGCGCGCAGGCGGCGATGTCGCTCGATGCCTTGCCGCCCGCGCCGATGGAGGCGATGTTCAGCTTCTCGTTCGGCGACTTGTAGCCGGCAAGCTTCAGCGAAGGGGCGCTGCCGAAACCGGCAGCCGGCACCGCTCCGGCGAGGAGCGAGCCGAGGAAGAAATGGCGTCTGTTGGTTTCGAGTGGCAACTGTTTCAGCTCCCGCAAATATCCTATCCGGAATCGCCCGGTCTTGCCGGGCCCCGGCCGTTCTCTGAGCTATGGCGTCGAATCGGCTACGCTGGTTTCAGACCCGATGCTCGAAAAATTCCGGCAGAATGCCGCAGCCGCCGGCGCGGAGGTCGTCACGGCCCGCTCGCCGGATGCGGCCTTGGCCGCCGTCGCGCGCGTGCTGAAGCAGGAAGGCGTCGGCGAAGACGGCCGTACGGCTGTGTGGGCAGACGGGCCTCTGCGCGCCACGTTCCACCCGGAGATCCTCGCGCAGATGCTGCCCGGGGTGGTGCTCGAGGTAACGCGGGAATCCGCAGCCGCCGCACACGCAGGCATCACCGAGTTCGATTGGGGCGCCGCCGCCACCGGCACCCTGCTTCAGGACGCTTCCGCCGCCGCGCAGCGGCTCGCCTCCTCCCTGCCGCCCGTGCATATCGCGCTGCTCCGGGCCGACCGCATCGCCGAGGACATCGGCGCCGCACTGCGCCGCTTCGATCCCGCCCGCGCCGCCTTCCTCGCGCTGGTGACCGGCCCGAGCCGCACCGCCGACATCGAACGCGTCCTCACCATCGGCGTGCACGGGCCGCGGCGGCTTGTCATCGTCGTTTACGAACCGAACACCGGCCATGCCCTCTGACCTCCGCCAGCAGGTCCGCCGCGCGCTCGAGCACCCGCACCTTTCCGCAGCGCTCACCCGCTTCAGCGAGGACTATCGCCTGAGCCGCGCCCGCGCCTACGAGGGCGTCGACTTTGAAGCGCTGCGCGAGCGGATCGCCGCGCGCAAGGCCGAGGCGGCACAGCGGTTGGACGAGCTTGCCGCCCGCTTCGCCGCCGCCGCCACGGCCCGCGGCGCGCACGTGGCGCGCCTGCACACGCCTGAGGAAGTCCGCGATTACATTCTCGGCGTCGCGCGCCGTCATGGCGCGCGCCTGGTGGTGAAGTCGAAGTCCATGGCGAGCGAGGAGATCCACCTGAACGCGGCGCTCGAGCAGGCGGGCATCGAAGCCAAAGAGACCGACCTTGGCGAGTGGATCGTGCAGCTGGCTCGCCAGCGCCCTTCCCACATGGTGCTGCCCGCCATTCACCTCACGCGCGACGACGTCGCCGAGCTGTTCAGCCGGGAAGTGGGCGAACGGCTGCAAGCGGAGATTCCGCGCCTGGTGCGCGTGGCCCGCGAGCAGCTCCGCGAGAAATTCCTTCGCGCCGGCATTGGCGTCACCGGCGCCAACATCGCCGTGGCGGAAACCGGCAGCCTGGTGCTGTTCACCAACGAAGGCAACGCGCGCCTGGTGGTCACCTTGCCCCCGGTGCATATCGCGCTCGTAGGCGTCGAGAAGCTCGTCGAACGTTTCGACGACATCGTGCCGATCCTCACAGCGCTGCCCCGCAGCGCCACCGCGCAGCAGATCACGAGCTACGTTTCCATTCTCACCGGGCCCGCCGAAGCCGCCGGCGGCGGCGCCAAGGAGATGCACATCATCCTGTACGACCGCGGCCGGATGGAGATGGCGCGCGACCCGCTTTTCCGGCAGGCGCTCCAATGCATCCGCTGCGCCTCGTGCCTCAACGTCTGCCCTGTTTACCGGCTTGTCGGCGGCCACGTTTTCGGCAAGGTGTACACGGGCGCCATCGGCACGGTTCTGACTGCCTGCATCGACGGCATCGCCGAGGCGCGCGGGCTCGAGCAGCTGTGCATTGAATGCGGCGCCTGCCGCGACGTCTGCCCCGCGAAGATCGACCTGCCCGAGCTGATCCTCGAAGTCCGCCGCCGCGCCGCCGGGGCTGCCGCGCGCCCGCTGGCTGCGCGCGCCGCTTTTTCGGTCGTATCCAACCGCCGCGCCTTCCATGCCTTGCTGCGCGCCGCCTCGCTTGCGCAGAAGCCGCTCGCCGACGGGCCGTTTCTCCGCCACCTGCCGCTGTTTTTCACCGAAGCGGGCAAGAACCGCCGGCTGCCCGCGCTGGCCGAAACGCCTTTCCGCGACCGCTTCCCGCAACTGCCGCAGCCGCGCTCGGAACGGCGCGTGGCGTTCTTCGCCGGCTGCCTGATCGACTTCGTCTACCCGGAGATCGGCGAAGCCGTTGTGCGCATCCCGAACCGCGCCGGCATTGAAGTCGTCTTTTCCGAAAAGCAGACCTGCTGCGGCGCGCCCGCGCACTTCAGCGGCCTGCCGGAAGCGGCCGCGGCCAACGCGCGGGACAACGTGGAGGCATTCTCCGGCGCCGGTTGCGAAGCCGTCATCTCCGCTTGCCCCACCTGCACCGCGGCGCTGTGCACGGACGCGCCGCGGCTGTTGCGCCGGCAGGGCGAGCATGATCTTGCCGGACGCGCCGAACATCTGGCCGCGAAGACAGTGGACTTCTCGACGTTCATCCGCCGGCTTCTGGAAGAAGGCGCGCTGCGGCTGCCCGCGGGCGCGAGCTTGCCTCCGCTCACCTACCACGACTCCTGCCATCTGAAGCGCACGCTGCATGCCGAGCAGCCGCCGCGCCAACTGTTGCGCGGCGCCGGCTACGAGCTGCGCGAAATGCAGGAGTCCGACGTCTGCTGCGGCATGGGCGGCTCGTATTCGCTCAAGATGCCCGAGGTCTCTTCCGCCATGCTGGCGCGCAAGCTCCGCATGATCGCCGCGGCGCAAGCCGAAGGCGTCGCCCTCGACTGCCCCGGTTGCCTGATGCAGATCCGCGGCGGCTGCGCAGCCTCCGATGCGCCCGTGCGCGTGCATCACACCGCCGAGTGGCTGGCCTCGCTGCTCGATCTCGCCGATTGACCGCCTGCTCCCCATCAGGATAGGATTCACCTGACCCGCTGCGGGCGGGCTGTTTGCGACCCTTTTGCAGGAGGATCAGGAATGCTGGACAAGCTTTCGCGCCGCCGCGCCATGCAGGCCGCCGGCGCGCTCGCCGCCGCGCCGCACATTCACGTTTCGGCGCAATCCAGGAAGCGGTCATGGCCCTTTGTTGAAGGTCCGGGCACGCCGAAGCTGTGCCTCGAAATCGCCTGGAACACTTTCACCGAGCGCGACCTGCGCCGCATCCGCCAGCTCGGCGTCACGCACGTGCTCAGCGGCTGGGGCCGGATTCCTTGGGATGAGGCCGAGCTGCGCGCCAAAATGGACCGCCTCCGCCAGGCGGGCATGACGCTCTACAACCTGATGATCAGCGGCTTCCCCAACACGATCTACGGCCGCCCGGGGCGCGACGAGGAGATCGAAAAGGTGATTCAGTCGATCCGCGTGGCCGGCCGTTGCGGCCTGCCCGTGGTCGAATACAATTTCTACGCCTACCGCCTGGTGGAAGGCTATTACGAGGAGCTCGGCCGTGGCGGCGCCGGCTTGACCGCCTACACGTATGACAAGGTAAAAGACCTGCCGCCTCCGCCGGAAATCGGCGTGCATTCACTGGATGAAATGTGGAAAAACATCACGTATTTTCTGAAGGCGGTGATTCCGGAGGCGGAAAAGGCCGGCGTGCGGATGGCGCTGCACCCCAATGACCCGCCCGTGCCCCTCAGCCGCGGCTCGGGCCAGATCATGGCCACGCTGGAGGGCTGGAAGAAACTCGTCAGCATCGTGCCCAGCCCGTCGAACGGCATCACCTACGATTGCGGCGTGACGAAGGAATTGGGCGAGGACCCGGTCGAGGTGTTCCGCTATTTCATGCAGCGCAAGGCCGTCAATCACATGCACTACCGCAACGTGCGCGTGCGGAAGCCGTATGTCGACTACACCGAAGTGTTCCCCGACGAAGGCGAAGTGGACATGTTCGCCGTGATGAAAGAGGTGGTGCGGCTCGGCTACAACGGCATCATCTATCCCGAGCACCCGCGCGCGCTCGACATCGACCGCGAACGGCCGGACTTCAAGCCTTATTATCCCGGCGGCGGCTCCTACGGCGGCTACGCCTACAACGTCGGCTACACGCGCGCGATGCTCCAGGCGGCGATGGCGAGCGTGACGTGACCATTCGCAACGCCTGGCTCCGAACTGCCCGACAGGTCTACCTTTTTCCGAACGGCCGCTTCCAGCCACGCGGGATTTCGCCCGGTGAAAAACTCACCGGATTGCCGATGCCTGAGGTTTTCTCCCGGATGCCGAGCACCAGAGACATTCTCATCAGCTCCCGGTTGTGCTCGTAGGGAACGATATAGCGCATCCACTGCGCTTTCGCATCGATAATAATGTCATCTGCTTCCAGAACCTTTCCGTTTTCCAGCTTGACGACGTAACGGATCACACACACCTCCCTCGCTTCATGCCATCGGCATCAAAGTACCGAGACTTTAGCGCGGCAACCGAACCGCATTCCCGGTTTGAGGCGGTGTGGAGAATCCGCGACTCCCGACAGCACAACCGCTCGCTCCCGCGGGCCTTCGTCCTGCTTCGTTCGCGGCTCTGAAACCCGGACCGGATTACAGCTTGCTCACCTCGGTGCGGCGCGACCAAACCTTTTCAAACGCCCGCACATACTGGTCGATCAGTTCGTCCGCCTCGCCATGCATCAGCGGCAGGAAAATGTGCGTGGCATTCACCTGCCGGTTGCCCGGCATTTTCTCCGGAATGACCGGCGGATGGTGCCACCGTTTCGCCTCGGAGTAGATCTTCAGCTTGTGCTGCTCTGGGTAATCCCACACGCTGACGCCGACGCCTTCGGCTTTGAGCGCCCGCACCAGCTGATCGCGGGAAAAGCCCGCCTTGGCGAAATCCAGGAACAGCATGTTGGCGTGGTAATAGACCCGCTTCTGGTCCGGGCGGCAGCGCGGCTCGCTCAGGCCGGGCAGCTGCACCAGACGGCTGTTCAGCTTCTGCACATTGCGGCGGACGATCTCGTTGCGCTCCTCCAGCCCCCGCAACTGCACGCGCGCCACCGCGGCGGCAAACGGGTGCATTCTGTATTTCTGCCCGAAGCCCGTGCCCTCATAGGCGCGAACCGGACTGTCCTTGGGGAACTTCACCGGGTCCTCGTAATGGCCGAACGCCGCGGCGCGCTCGAAGTACTCCCGCGTCTGATACATTCCCATGCCGCCTTCCACCGTCGGCAGCACCTTGGACGCCTGGAACGAGTAGATCCCCATCACGCCCCACGTGCCCATCGCCTTGCCCTGCATCCACGCGCCGTGCGCATGGGCGGCGTCTTCGAGCAGGATCAGCCCCTTCTCCTTGCACCAGGCGGCGATGTGATCCATCTCGCACGGCAGCCCCCAGGAATGCATCGCCACCACGGCGCGCGTGCGCGGCGTCAGCTTCCGCTTCGCATCTTCCAGGTCGAAGCAGGCGGTTTTGGGATCAATGTCAATGAAGATCGGCACCAGCCCGAAGAACCGCATGGCCAGGCAGGTGGAGAAGAACGTGTAGGAAGGCACCATCACCTCGCTGCCCGGCGGCAGGTCGAGCGCGAAATACATCGAGGTGAGCGCGCTGGACCCGTTCATATGCGCCTTCACAAAAGGCGATTTCGTGTACTCCTTCCACTCGTTCTCAAATTTCGGCAACGCGTCATAGTAGGTGTTGGCCTCGATCAGCTCGTGCAGCGCCTGCCGCTCGGCAGGGCCGTAGCGCGGCCACCGCGTCAGCTCCTTGATCTTTTCGGCAGGGTAAGTGACGCTGGGCGGGCCGCCCAGCGCAGCGAGCCCCGCCCGGGGAAACACCAGCCCGGCCGCGCCCGCGGCAGCAGCGCTTTTCAGGACGAAATCCCGCCGTGTTTCTGCGGAATGGCCATTGTTTTTTTGCACGACAAGCCTCCTTCACGAGCCCGGCGCAGCCAGCGAGCGGATCGCTTTGCGGATGCGCGCCTCGCTGCCCGGCTGCACGTTCGATGCACCTGGTTCATACCCGCCGAGACGGTAGTCTTCGTCCCGGCACAAATACCCCGGGAAAATGTCCCCGTAGCCGGCGGCGCAGACAAATTTGCCTGCCCCGGCCGCCTGCGCCTCGCGCTGGAAGGCGAGCAGCGGCTCGCCGGGCAGGCAGAACAGGAGCGCCGGGCCCATTTCCAGCGCGCAGGCTGTGAGCACGCGCCCCGCGCGCGCAAACGCCGCGGTGATCGCGCGCCGGTAGGCATCCTGGTCGGACGCCGCCGCCTCCACCGGCGGAAAATCCGTGCGAGGCTCCAGCCGCAATGGCGCCGTGCGCCAGGCGAAAACCGCGGGCTGCTCGAGAGAGGCCGCGCGGATCGCCCGCCGCATCCCGTCCGCGAGGCGGCCTGCCAGGGCCACGCGCTGCTCTTCCCTGCCCTGGTTGTACTTGCCCACGGTGACGTCGCCCGCGCACCCGGTGAAATACAGCACCGGCGCCCCTGTGTCCTTCTCCACGGCAGCCCGAGCCGCGCCGACGAAGTCCGCCGATACGCGCCCGTCGCAACAGAACGTTTGCGGGTGCGTGGCGTAGAACATCAGCCGGGCGATGGCGCCGCCCGCGCCCTCCAGCGACAGACAGCGGATGTCCGGGTCGATGTCTCCTTCCGGCAGGTCAGCCAGCTCGGGCGCCTTCGCCGTGCTGCTGTAACGCGTGACGATTTTGCCGTCCACGAGCAGCCGGCGCGCGCTGGCGACGCGCTCGACGCGCGCCATTCCCGTTCCGATCCGTTCCACGGGCTGCAACGCCCGCGCCGCGGCGGCGGCCGACCCGGCCAGCCGCTCGGCCAGCAATTGCAGAAACCGCTCCGACATCCGCAGCGCCTGCGGCCGGGACTTTTCCAGAATGCGGTACGCATCGCCCACAACATAGGGCGCAGCGTGCTGATGCACGCAGTGCAGCCAGACATTCCGCCTCGATGTGGCCGCGCCGTGTGCGAGGGCGGAACACAAGCGGTCGTATGTGACCCCGCCCGCGCCGCACCAGTCCAGTGCAGCCAACACCACGCGCTGCCCGTTGCCTTCCAGCACAATGCCCTTGCAAAAGAGCGGATCGAGCACCTCCCTCACCGGCTCCACCCAGATGTTGGGCTGTCCCGGCGGAGGCGTGGCGTCACAGGAAAATGCGGCGGCCTGGACAGCGGCGCTTCGACGCAACAGCAGCGCGGCCCCGGCCGCCAGATACTGGCGGCGCGTCCACGGAAACGATTTTTGCTCGGGCCCAGCTGGCAATGCCGGTCGGCTCCTGTGGCATTCATTCTATGACGCGGAGGCCGAATTGTCACTGCCTGCGCGGTCTACACTGGAAGATGGAGGAGACAAGAGCCTCGGGCGAAAGAGAGGGATCCGGATGATGAGAACCACCATTTGCGTTCTGGCGGCTGCTGCTGTCTTTGCCTTCACAGGTTGCAAGAAGGATACCGCGAGCGAAGCTCAAACGCAGCAGCAGCTCGAGGAGACACAGAAGAAGTTGCAGGAAGCCGAACGGGAAGCCGCCGAGGCGCGGAAGCAGCTCGAAGACGCCCAACGGGAGGCCGAACAGGCGCGCCAGAAGCAGGAAATGGAAGAGGCGCGCAAGAAGCTCGAACAGGCCCAGCGCCAGGCCGATGCGGCGCGGAAGAAGCTGGTTGAGACGCAACAGAAAGCGGCTCAGCAGAAAGAGACACAGCAGCAGACTGCGGCTGGCGGCCAGGGGCTCGTTTCATCTTCTGGCGGATCCTCGCCCGCTTCCGGCGAATCCTCGCCCGCGACGACGGCCGTTGCCCCGCCGCCGCCCGCTCCCAAGCCCATCACCGTTCCGGCCGGCACGCCAATCGTGATCCGTACGACCACGGCGCTTTCCACCAAAGAGGCCAAGAACGGCGACCGCTTCCAGGCGACCCTGGCTGAACCGCTGGTCGTTGACGGAGTGACGCTCGCGCCCAGGGGCGCGGAGGTCGAGGGTGTGATCGTCGAAAGCGATCCCGGCGGGCGCGTCAAAGGAGTCGCGCAGCTGTCGATCGCCCTGCGCTCGATCCGCACGGTCTCCGGCAACGTCGAGATCCGGACGGACGCTCATGTGGCCGAGGCCAAAAGCAGCGTGAAGAAGGACGTCACCCGCGGGGCCATCATGACGGGCGTCGGCGCTGCCATCGGCGCTATCGCCGGAGGCGGCAAGGGCGCTGCCGTGGGAGCAGGCGTCGGCGCCGGCGCGGGCACGGCCACGGCCATGGCCACCCGCGGCGAGCCGGCCACAATCCCGGCCGAGTCCGTGCTGACGTTCCGGCTCAAGTCGCCGGTGACCGTCACCGTGAAGTAGCAGCGGGCGGCCGGAAGACGATCAAACAAAGCACGCCGGTTTTGTTTTGTCGGCCCCTCCGCGCGCGTCCCTCCCTGCGGGCCGCGCGGAGAGGCATGGGCCGGCGGCCGGCCGCCTTCAGCGCAGCGACT
>Ga0308390_1000458_pt1 | contig 29084 bp, 24 predicted proteins | sample Hotspr2Sample149_FD_202358 | JGI IMG/M metagenome (GOLD analysis project Ga0308390, IMG submission 202358) | Hot spring phototrophic mat microbial communities from Mushroom Spring, Yellowstone National Park, Wyoming, United States - 20040719_149 ...
CGCAGGTTGATGCTCTGCGCTTTGACCGCTCACTCTGGCCGTCGTTCTGGCGAACGACGGCGCCCCGTTCGCGGCTCGGAAAGCGCATCAGAGCCGCGACAAATCGGATTCGGAGCCGCGAGCGGAGCGGGCCGAAGGCCCGCGGGAGCGAGCGGTCATCACGAACGAACTGCATCCAGCGCTGCGAAAGCGAGCGGTCACAGCGTTCCGCACACGGCTGCCGTCTCCGCAACGGCGTGCGAATTTCGCAACGGATATCTGCCCGCAGGTTGATGCTCTGCGCTTTGACCGCTCACTCTGGCCGTCGTTCTGGCGAACGACGGCGCCCCGTTCGCGGCTCTGAAAGCGCATCAGAGCCGCCAAGGCGGCAGCGCGGCGAGAATGCCGCGCCGCCAAAGTCCCGCTCCTGCCGGCAGTCTGTCGCACCCCACCGGCCCTGCGCGGCACAGACAAACAGTTGCGCCTGCCGGCGGCTCAGGATGCCGCACAATGGAAGATCATCGATGACCGCGCCTGACCCTTCTCCGATCCTCGATCTGCTGGACGCCTTCCGGCGGTCGAAAACGCTGTTCACGGCTGTCCGCATGGGCGTGTTTGACCTGCTCGAGGCAGGCCCTGCAACGGCCGGGGAGCTTGCCGCGCGCATCGGCGCCGACCCGGGCGCGCTCGGGCAGCTCATGGAAGGGTGCGCCTCGCTGGGGCTGCTCGAGTGCCGCGGCGGGATCTTTTCCAACACCGCCGTGGCGCGCGAGTATCTGACGCGTTCCAGCCCGCGCACGCTTGCCGGCTACATTCTTTACTCCGATGACGCGCTCTACCGGCTCTGGGGCGACCTCGAAGGCGCGGTGCGGGAAGCGTCTCCGCGGTGGGAGAAGGTGTTCGGCCCCGGCGGCTCGATCTTCGACCACTTCTACCGCACCGAACAGGCGCGGGCCGAGTTTCTCGCCGGCATGCACGGCCTCGGCCTGTTGAGTTCGCCTGCCGTGGTGCGCGCCTTCAACCTGAACGCGTTCGAAACGCTCGTGGACCTCGGGGGCGGCACCGGGCATCTGGCCATCGCCGCCTGCGAGCGCTACGGCCGCATGCGCGCCGTCGTCTTCGACCTGCCGGAAGTGCTGCCCTACGCGCGGCGCCACATCGAGGCTTCGCGGGCGCGCGACCGCATCGATTGCCGGGCGGGCGACTTCTTCCGCGACGAGCTGCCGCGCGCCTCGCTCTATGCGCTGGGCCGCATCCTGCACGACTGGCCCGACGCGCGCTGCGCCGGGCTGCTGCGCCGGGTTCACGCGGCGCTCGAGCCCGGCGGCGCCGTGCTCATCGCCGAAAAGCTGCTGGATGACGACCGCTGCGGGCCGGCCAGCGCCTGCATGCAGTCGCTCAACATGCTGGTCTGCACCGAAGGACGCGAGCGCACCGAAAGCGAGTTCCGCGAACTGCTCGCCGCCGCCGGCTTCGAACGCATGGAGGCGCGGCGCACCGGCGCGCCGCTTGACGCCATCCTTGCGCGCAGGAAAGAATAGCGGCGATGAGAGGGCTGGTTCTGCTGGCAACGATCATGGCAATGAGCATGGAAGCGCAGGTCCGCATCGAAAAGACCGCCTGGAGCGGGTGGCCGAACTGCTACCGCATCAGCAACGGGGAGACCGAGCTGATCGTCACCTCCGACATCGGCCCCCGCGTGATGTTTTACGGCTTCCGCGGCGGGCAGAATTTCTTCTGGGTGCAGAAGGAAACCGCGGGGCGCTCGGGCGAGCCGGAGTGGGTGGCGCGCGGCGGGCACCGCGTCTGGGTCGCGCCCGAAGACCGCCGCTACACCTACCCGCCGGACAATTCGCCCGTCCAGATCGAGATCCGCGGCGGCGCGCTCATCGCCACCCAGCCGGTGGAGAAGGAAACGCACATCCAGAAGCAGCTCGAAATCCGGCTGGCCGACCGCGGCACGGATGTCACCATCATCCACCGTTTGTTCAACCGCGGCGTCATGCCGCTCGAGTTCGCGCCGTGGGCGCTGACGATGATGGCCCCGGGCGGCCACGGCGTCAGCGGCTTTCCGCCGCGGGGCACGCACGAGGAAAACCTTGCGCCCACCAACCCGCTGGTCATGTGGGCCTACACCGATCTGGGCGATCCGCGCTGGACGTGGCTGAAGAAATACTTCGTGCTGCGGCAGGACCCGGCCAACCCTGCTCCGATGAAGATCGGCCACTTCAACCCGAAGACCTTCGGGGCTTATTTCCTCAACGGCGAGCTGTTTCTCAAGCGGTATGACGCAGACCCTTCGAAGACCTATCCGGACTTCGGCTGCTCCTATGAGACGTTCACCAACGCCGATTTTCTCGAGATCGAAACGCTGGGGCCGGTGACGCGCGTAGCGCCCGGCGCCGCGGTCGAACATGTCGAGCGCTGGAGCCTGCACCGCAACGCGCGGCCGGCCGCCTGGAACGACGCCGAGCTTGACCGCATCCTCGGGCCGCTGCTTGCATCCAAATAGGCATGAGTCTTTGGCGTGTTTTTGCGACCCTCTTCCTGCTGGCCGGCATCGCGGCCGCGGCCGATTACCGGACCGAGCCTGCCGGCCCGCCGCCTCCCGAGGCCGCCGCGGTGGCGCAGGCGCTGATCCCGGAAGGCGTGAAGGTGGTTCGCCCGGACGGAAACATTTTGGCCGAGTTTTGGTTTGCCCGCGAGGTCGGCCCCGAAGGCGCGCCCGAGCAGAACGCCACCTGGGGCATCGCCCACGGCACGTTTCTCGGCGTCGTGCGCGCCGGCGCGCGCTGGAGCGACCGCCGCGGCCAGCCCATCCGGCCCGGCGTCTACACGATGCGCCTCAGCTTCTTCCCGATGAACGGCGATCATCAGGGCGTGGCGCCGCAGCGCGACTTTGCCGTTCTGTCCCCTGTCGAGATCGACAAAGACGCCGCCGCCAGGCCCTCGTTTGACGCGCTGATGGAGATGAGCCGCAAGGCGTCGCGCACGCCGCACCCGCTGGTGCTCAGCCTTTGGAAGGAGTCAGGCCCCGTGGAAACAGGCGTCACGGCCGAAGGGGAATCCGACCAGGTGTTGCGGACCACGATCGGCGGCGCACCGGTTGCGATCATCGTCTACGGCAGGGCGGATCACTGACCCATGTGGGGCTGGCTGCTGCCGATCCTCGCATTGCCGGCAGCCGGACGTCTCTACCAGATTCTTGGCGAGCGGCGCGATGCGCGGCGCTGGCCGCCGCCGGGCAGGAAAACCGGCGGGTTTCATGTGGCGGATGCGGGCGGCAGCGGGCCCGCCGTGGTGCTGGAGGCCGGCATCGCCGCTTCCAGCGCGAGCTGGAAACTGGTGCAGGATTCGCTCGCGCCGCGCTCCCGCGTGGTCAGCTACGACCGCGCGGGCCTCGGCTACAGCGACGCCGCGGCAACCCCGCGCACGCTCGACAACCTGCTGGCGGAACTGGACCGGGTGGTCACGGCCGCGGCAGTGCCCGCGCCGTTCGTTCTCGTGGGCCACTCCTTCGGCGGGCTGCTGGCGCGGCATTATGCGGCGCGGTTCCCGGGCAAGGCGGGCGCGCTTGTGCTGCTGGACCCGCTGGAGCCGTTCGAGTGGTTTCCCCTGTCCGACGTGCGGCGGCGCATGCTGGCGCGCGGCGCGGCCCTCTCGCGCCGCGGCGCCGCGCTGGCGCGGTGGGGCGTGGTGCGGCTGGGGCTGGACCTGCTCATGCTCGGCTCGCGCCGCCTTCCGCAGATGCTGGCCGTGGCCGCCAGCGGGAAGGGAAGCGAGATCACGCGCCGTCTGGCTGGCGAGATCCGGAAGCTGCCGCCCGATGTCTGGCCGCGGGTGAAGTCGCACTGGTGCCTGCCCCGCAGCTTTCTCACCATGGCCGAGTATCTGGAACGGCTGCCGCAATACTGCGCCGAGCCGCTGGATGAGGCGCCGCTGCGGAAGATTCCCGTTCATGTGCTGTCGGCAGGGACGACGCCGCCGGAAGTGGTTGCGGCCCACCGGCGATGGGCGGAACAGTCCTGCGGCGGAAAACACTTGATCGTGCCGGCGAGCGGGCACTGGCTGCAACTGGACGCGCCGGAGGCGGTGACACAGGCGATTCACGCGGCCTTGATGCAGGTGTCACCGGGAATCTGGAAAAATGGAGGACATAGCGCAGAGCGATGACGATGAACCGGAGAGCCTTCCTTTCCCGCGCGGGCGTGCTGTCGGCTGTTGCCGGGAGCCTGGAGACCCTCGATGCGGCTTCGCAGAAGCCGGGAGCGCGGCCGCGCCGCATCATTTTCATGGTGGCGGACGGCATGAGTCCGTCGGTGCTGCCGCTGGCGGAGCAGTTCTCGCTCCGGGTTCGCGGCAAGGGGCTGCTGTGGCAGGCGCTGTTGAACCGCCCGGAGGCGCGCCGCGGCTGGATGGACATGGCGTCGCTTGACTCGCTGGTGACGGATTCCTCTTCGGCCTCGTCGTCGTGGGGGTCGGGGTCGCGCATCTTCAACGGCTGGGTCAACATGCTGCCGGACGGCACGCCTCTGACGCCGATCATGGACCTGGTGCGCGACAAGGGCTACCTCACCGCGCTGGTCACCACGGCCACGGTGACGCACGCCACGCCGGCGGGCTTCGCGGCCAGCGTGCGGCGGCGCGACGACGAACATCTGATCGCAGAGCAGTACCTCGGCAAGGTCGACGTGATTCTCGGCGGCGGGCGGCGCTTCTTTGCGCCGGACTCCCGCAAGGACGCCAGGGACCTGGCGGCGGCCTTCCGCAGCGCCGGCTATGCGTACGCGGAAAACCGCGCCCAGCTGCGCGAGCGCGCTCCGGAAGCCAAACGGCTGCTCGGCCTGTTCAGCGGCAGCCATATGCCCTACACGGTCGATCACCGCAACAGCGAGACGGCGCGCGAGCTGGTCCCCTCGCTGGCCGAAATGGCCGAGGCCGCGCTGGGATTGCTCGAAAAACAGAACAAGCCGTTTTTGATTCAGATCGAGGGCGCGCGCGTCGATCATGCCGCGCACGCCAACGACGCCGCCGGCCTGCTTTGGGACCAGATCGCCTTCGACGAGGCCATTGAAGCCGTGCTGCGCTTTGCCGAAGGCCGGCCGGACACGCTCATCGTCATCACCAGCGACCACGGCAACTCGAACCCTGGACTGGTCGGCATGGGCCTCGAATACCGCCAGAGCAATGCCTGCTTCGAGCGCCTGGCCGGGATCAAGGCCAGCTTCAACGCCATCAGCCCGCGCCTGGCCGGAACGGCGGAATATTCGATGAACCCGCAGCAGCCGTCCGGCGTCCGCGGCGAGGCGCCCACGGTGGCGCGCATCCAGGAGCTGGCGCAGCAGTATTTCGGCTTCGCCTTCACGCAGGAAGAGGCGGAAATCCTGCGCCGCTGCGCGGCCGGCGAGCGCAGGCTGTGCGTGAACCGGCAGCTCGATTCCGCCGTGGGCATTCTCGGCCAGGTGGTGGGCAACCACACCGGCATCCACTGGACCGGCACCACGCACACATCCGATTACACGCTGGTGACAGCGCTGGGGCCGGGTTCGGACCGCTTTGCCGGCTTCATCCGCAATACGGATGTCTTCCCCGCGCTGACGGAGCTCGCCGGGATCCGCTTCCGCAACCCGGCCATGGACCCGGCCCGCGCGGCGAAGTTCCGCGAGGTGGCCTTCACTCCGCGGCTGCGGCCGGACTGGGCCTGACGCCTGGCGGCGCTCAGGGGACGAACGCCACGGCTTCGATTTCCACGCGCACGTCGCGCGGCAGCCGCGCCGCCTCGACGGTGGCGCGCGCGGGAGGATTTTCGCCGAAATAGCGGCCGTAAATTTCATTCACGGCGGCGAAATCGCCGAGGTCTTTCAGAAAAATCGTGGTCTTCAAAACCGTGTCGAGCCGCGCCCCCGCGGCTTCCAGCACGGCTTTGAGGTTTTCGAGCACCCGCACCGTTTGCTCTTCGATGCCGCCCTCGACGACCTGGCCGGTGGCGGGATCGAGCGGGATCTGGCCGCTCAGAAAGACGAGGCCGTTCCATCGCACCGCCTGCGAGTACGGCCCGATGGCCGCGGGCGCGGCCGGCGTGTGAATGATTTCCTTCTGCTCCATGGTACGGTCATCCCATCCTGGCGGAGGCGGAATTCCGGCCGCGCGGCCGCGCGGCCGCACGCGCGCTGCCGCGATGCCGGACCGGCGCGCCTCAGCCGCCGATCTCCTCCTCGATCCACGTCATCGCCGCATAGGCGGCGGGCCAGCCGACCGTGGTGATGGCCAGCACGGCCGCATGCAGGATTTCCTCCTTCGTTGCGCCGGCCTCCAGCGCCTGGCGCGCCGCCGAGTGGACCGCCCCCTGGTGCTGCGAGCCGATGGCGATGCCCAGCTTCACCAGCCGGCGCGTCTTTTCGTTCAGGGGCCCGCCTTTCTCGTGGCAGGCCGCGCCGAGGGCCACGAATGCGGCCCAGACTTCCGGATATTTCTTTTCGAATTTCTTCAGCTTTTTCGGTACCGCCGTTTGTTTGGCCATACCCTGCAAGATACACCCCGCGGGCAGGCGGCGTCCAATGAACCCCGCACACAAGGAGGGCCGGTTGCGATATATGCTGGCGGTAGACTTCCATGAAGAACGCAAAGCAACACCACCCCCGCGACCGGCGCAGCTTCCTCTCCACCGCGGCTGCCGCCGGACTGACCACGAACCTGTTCACCGGGCGGGTCCGCGGCGCCAACGACCGCGTCACCGTCGCCTTCATCGGCATGGGGCAGATGGGCCGCGGCAACCTCGAGTACGCCTCGAAGGTGCCCGGCTTCCAGCCCGTCGCCGTGTGCGACGTCTACAAGCCGCATCTGGAAATGGCCAGGGCGCGGGCGAAAAAGCTCGGCCATGACGTGAAGGAGGTCCACGACTTCCGCGAAATCATCGCCGACAAGTCCGTGGACGCCGTCTGCATCTCCACGCCCGACCACTGGCACGCCTTCATGACGATCGAGGCCTGCAAGGCGGGCAAGGACGTCTTCGTCGAGAAGCCCGCTTGCGTCTACGTCGAGGAAGGGCTGCTGATGGTTCAGGCCGCGCGCAAATACAAGCGCGTGGTGCAGGGCGGCACGATGCAGCGCTCCGGCGGCTACTTCCAGAAGGCGGCCGAACTGGTCAGGAACGGAACCCTCGGCGAGATCACCTTCTGCCACACCTGGCAGGCCGGGCTCGAGAAGAAAGAGCGCTGGGGCAACCCGCCGGACGAGCCGCCGCCGGCAGACCTGGACTGGGATCTCTGGCTCGGCCCCGCGCCGAAGCGCCCCTTCAACCGCAACCGCTTCGGCGTCGCGCCCAACCGGTGGTCCACCTTCCGCTATTTCTGGGATTACGCGGGCGGCGCGATGACCGACTGGGGCATCCATCTCATCGATCCCATCCACCAGGCCTTCGGCGACCCCATGCCGACGGCTGTCACGGCGATGGGTTCGAAGTTCTACGTCACCGACAACTGCGAGACGCCGGACACGATGCTGGCGACGTTCTTCTACCCGAAGTTTCTGGCCAGCTACGAGTCCCGCACCTGCAACCCGATGCCGCTGCTCGGCCAGTGGGGCCACGGCACGGCCATTCACGGCACCGAGGCGACCGTGGTCGTCAACCGCGGCGGCTGCTGGCTGATCCCGAACCGCGGCTCGCAGGTGGAACCCGCCGTCTGGGAGAAAGACTCGAAGATGGCGCAGCTGAACGTGCCGCACTGGGAGAATTTCCTCGCCTGCATCCGCTCGCGCGAGAAGCCGATCTCCGACATCGAGAACTGCGTGCGGTCCTCGGTCACCTGCATCCTGGCCAACGTCAGCATGCGCGCCGGCGTGCGCGTCGATTGGGACGAGCAGCACTGGACGGTGAAACAGGGCGAGGCCAGGCCGTATCTGAAGGCGAGGTACCGCTCGCCCTGGAAGCTCGAGGTGTAGGCGGCCCGGGCCAATCCCCTTTCCGGGACAGGCATTGCCGGAATCCGCGCTGTTGTACAAATACCGCAGGGAGGGCTTTGCATGTCCCGGATTCTGACAGAGGTGCTTGAGGCCAACCGGCGCTACGCGGCCGAATTTGGCGACAAGGGGAAGCTGGCGATGCCGCCCGCGCGGCGCTTCGCCATCCTGACCTGCATGGACGCGCGGCTCGACCCGGCGAAATTCGCCGGCCTTTCTGAAGGAGATGCGCACGTCATCCGCAATGCGGGCGGGCGGGCCAGCGACGACGCCATCCGCTCGCTGGTCATTTCGGCGAAACTGCTGGGCACGCGCGAATGGTTCGTCATCCATCACACCGATTGCGGGATGGAATTCTTCACCGATGAAGTGATGCGCGAGCTGCTGGCCGAGACCATCGGCCCGGCCGGCCTGGTGGATGGCAAGTGGAAGAATCTCGACACCCGCCACCCCGGCTCGCGCGAGGGCGACTACATCGACTGGCTCACGATCCGCGACCTCGCCCAAAGCGTGCGCGACGACGTGGCGCGGATCCGCCGCCACCCGCTGGTGCCGCTTGACATTGCGGTGTACGGCTACATCTACGACGTGCGAACGGGACGGCTGGCCGAAGTTCCGTCGGCCTGAATCCTTTCCTGTCGGCCGCGCAGCCGGACTGCTGCGGCTGCTGCTGCATCCGTGTTTCACCTCTGCCGGCGCGAAAACCGGAACGCCGGTTCCGTTGGTGAAGGGGACAGCCTGAATTGAGCCCTTGGATTATAGGCCAAGGGGACGGAGCCGACCGTCCCCTTGGCGATTTTGGCGCGCGTGGCGCAGGATCAGCGGCCAAAAAGGCTCGCTTCGCGGGTTTCGTCACGCCCAACCAGGCCGGCTGATGTCACGCTCGAAGGCTCTCGGCACTGGCGCCACCCGAAGCCGCGCCCGAGGGCCGAACAAGACAGCACCCCCGCGGCACGGGCCATGCGCCGTGTTTGGCCATCAGAAATCAGTGTGATCCGGGCAATCGAGGCGCCCGGCCACTGGGGCCTGTCAAGAGCCGGATTCCGCCAAGGGGACGGAGCGCTCTGACTCCTTGAACGATACGCCAAGGGCTCAATTCAGGCTGTCCCCTTCGAGTGTCGTCCCCTTCGAGTGTCCCTCGGGGTTCAATAATCCAGCGTGATAATCCGGCCGGAGGTGAACGAGAAGAACTTCGCCTTGTCGGCGACCTGCACCCCCGGCGCGAGGTCGGCACCCGTCTTTCCGGCGACCTTCAGGCATCCCGGGCACGCCATCATGGTCACTCCCCGCTTTGCCAGTTCCGCCAGCTGGGTCTTTGAGGAAGGGAAGTGAGCGAAACGGATGTCCGGGCTGTCTTTGAGAACCGCCTCCACGCCCTTGATGTCGAAATAGATAACCACCGGGTGATCGGCCGACATCATGTTGGCCATGTTGAGGGCCATCAGCAGGCGGTGAGGATCGTCGGCGCCATGGCTGATGTGGATGAACACGCCATCGCGGTTTTCGGCTGCGCGCAACCCGGTTGCTGCGCCAAGCCACAACACTGCGAGCAAGAAGACCGGAAACATCTTCAGGAATTTCGTCATATGGCACTCCTTCATGAATTCGCGCTTCCCGCGCGCTATGCCATTTTCTCACCGCCGGCCCCGGTGCGGCGCGGAGATGCGGCGCTTCCGGCGCCCGGGGGCCTGGCCGTGCCGCTCCCCTCCGGCCTGCGCCTGCAAACAGCGCGCCTCGGTGTTGCATTTCTCCCGAGATGCACAGCTCGCCTGCTGCGGCTTTGCTGCGAAACAAGCGTGCCGGCGAGGAGCCCGAGACCGCACAAAACGGGCAAAACCGGCAAAGACAGGATTCCGGGAAGGTAGATCGTGCCCGAAGCGGCGCCGCCCGAAAATTCACGGAGCCAGCGGGAGCTGGAACGGCGTCAGCGAGCGAGCCACGCCGCGGGCGATGAGCAGCGGCGCCGCGCCGTTGGAGGCATCCACCGGCTCCAGCCGGATTTCCACCAGATGCGTGCCCGGCTCTCGCGGATTGGGCCGGACCGCATTGACTTTGTGCTTCACGCCGCCCGGCGAGAAGACTTCCACCGAGTCGAGCGGAATATCGGCCTCTTCACCCAAAGCCGCCACCGCGAGCAGGATCACATCCCCGCTGCGGGCGGGATTCGCCTGGCTCACGGTCGTGCCGTCCGCCTTCATCGCGTAAAGGATAATCGGAGGCACGGGCCGCACTTCAATAGTTGCAGGCAACGCCGGAACCCCGCCAAGCGACAGTTCCACCAGGTACGCGCCCGGCTTCAGTTGTGCCGGCACCTGCACCGCGACCGAGCTGCCGGCGATGTTCAACACCGCCGCGGGCAGGCCCCCGATCGTTGCGGTGGAGTTGGCCACGGTTGCCGAAAACGGCAGGTTTCTTATGGGGAACACAGCGGCCCCGCCAGGCGACAAATACTGGTCCTGCATCGCCGAGATCTGAACAGAAGGCCTGCCGTCCGGAGCCGTGACCGTCAGCGCCTGCGGCAGGCGGAGTCCGGCCAATCCGACAACGGCGCTCAGCGGGGCCACTGCGGGCGCCGCTCCGGGGCGGGCCGCCAGCCAGGCGATGGCCGTGCCTTCCCCCGTCGCCCAAACCTTGCGCACGGCCACGTCGCTCGTGCCGGTTGCCAACCGTGGAGTCCAGAGCCGGAAGTTGGCGCCGGAGCCCCGGAGCAGGACCGCCATTTCCGCGCCGGCCGGGATCTCGATTGAAGGCGCCTCCAGGCCCGGCTCTGCCGCGCTCGCGTAGGACACCACCGGGGAAGCATCGCCGTGAGTGTACAGGGAGCTTTGCCCGTCGGGGTTCCAGGCGGCCAGCACTCCCCGATGTCCCGACGGCGCAGGCGGCGGCAAGATCCTCAGCCTTCCCTGTTCCACGAACTCCACCTTGGCGGGTTCGCCGTCCACCCAAACCGCCGTTGTGCGCTCCAGGTTCCTGCCCTCGAGCAACAGCCAACCGTCGGGCTGGGGCGTCACGGAATCAATCGATGGCGGCTCCTTCTGCGTGATGATTACGCCGGAGGGCAGCACATAGGTTTCCCCGTTGAGCCGGAAAATCAGGTGCCTCGGGCCTTCGCCTGAAAATGGCGTCATCGAGACATTCGCCTGCAAGTATCCGGCAGAATAGTCGCGCAGACTGCCCTCGACAATTGTGTCCGGCGAATTCAGCAGGCTGACCGACAATGACGGCGACAGCACATTCGCCCCATACCCGGTGAATACCACCGTGCGCCAGCTCGAGTTGATTTGCAGGGTGGCCGGTTTGATCGCATTCCGGTTGTAAAAGGAATACGTTTGCACCGAGTGAAGATTCACACGGCTGATCGGCGCGACCTGGAAATCGATTCCCGTTGTCGTCCCGCCCGCTTCCACGACGATTGGCGTGACTGGCCCCGGGGTTCCCGGGTAGAACAGTGTCTGGAAGGGCGGCCCGGGCAGCACGCGGCCCTCCGGCGTGACCGGCAGTTCGAGGTTCACCGGTTGCGGCTCGCCAGCAATGGACGGCGGCAACGGGTGGACGTAAACGAAGTACAACCCCGGCGGCACCCCCTCAATCCGGTACGTGCCATCCGGCGCTGTCAGCGCGCTCACCGCCGGGCGGCCCGAAACCAGCGCCACCACGGAGGCCAGCGCCACCCCCTGTCCGGACATCGTCACGCGGCCGGTGATGACGCCAGTCTGTTTGCGGAACTCCGCCGTCGGGTACAGGACCGAGAGCGCAGCCACGTCATCCTGCCCGAGGGGCTTCGCCTTGGTGGCCGCGCGGGTGATCTCCGTCGACATCACCCCAGAGGTCCAGGTGTGCTGCAAGCCCAGCGTGTGGCCAAACTCGTGCACGAGGGTCAGGAAGAACCGTTCCGACCAGCTTGGCCGGGCGGACAGGTCCCTGGGCAGCCGCAACACGGAACGCGCAATCGGCGTGAACGCCCCGTCCGGCGAATCCACGAGATCGAGCCGCGACACCGGGCCGCCCTGCGCGATCACGCCCGGCGGCAGCTCGTCGGTGAATTCCACCTGGATGTACGGCGCCTCCGAACCATTGCCCTCGCTGCGGAATCCGCCGAAGGCCAGCCTGATCTCGGCCGTGGCCACGCTGTTCCAAGCCGATGCTGCCGCGCGGATCTGGCTGCAGACGGCGGTCTCGCTGTCGCCCGGCGCCAGCGTGAGAGGCCCGTTGGCGGCAATGAAATACGGCACGGCCCGGCCGGGCAGGGCGTTCAGGTCGAACCGGTCATAAATGGGAGTGAATGGCGGCGTGCCCGATGCATAGCGCACGAAGTGGTAGTAGGCGCCCGCAGGCCAACCCCACACGAGGAGCAGCAGTGCGAGCCGGCGCATCACCTCGCCTCCCTCCTCAGCGACTCCCGCCGGATCGACTCGCGCAGGCTGCCCAGCGTCAGCCGCAGCCCGGCATCCTGGGCCGCACGGCCGAGTGCATCCACCAGCTCGGCCTCGATCTTGCCCCGCACGAGCAGCGGTTCTCCGGAGGCGCTCTGCTTCAGCTCGAAAACGCCCTGGCTCAAGCCGATCACCTGCACCAGGCCGCGCGGGCTGGCCCAGAGGAACAGGACGTATTCCACGCCCGGCTCCAGCACCGGCGAGCCGGCGATGCTCTGCCGGTAGCGCCCGTACGTTCCCCCGGGAACGTAGACTTCCGGCGCCGCAAGGGTCCCTTTCAGCACCTCGGCGACCTGGAGGCGGTAAACCGTGTAGATCATCGAGCCCCGCACCACCGAGGAGGACCCGGCGGCGCGCGCCCGCACGATCGCCGTGGACTTCTGCACCATTTCGTCGACGCTCAGCTTTTCGAGCGTCGTCGCTCCGGCGGCCGCCGCGGCGAGGATCAGCAGGCAAATGGAGGTGACGAGGCGCATCTCGGGCCGCCATACGGCCTGCACGGGCGGTGCCACAGCGGCCGCGGTTCAGAATCACTGGGTTACGCGCTGCTGGCGGGGCTTGGCTGGGTCGCTTTGACACATCGGGCGGGCCCCTGTCTCAGTCCGGCGCCCGCACGACCAGCACCGGGATGTTGACGCCGTGGCGGACCTCGTTGATCGTCGCCCCGAAGACCAGGTCCATCAGGCCGCGGTGCCCGTGGGCGCCCATCACGATCAGATCCGGCGCCAGGCGCCGCGCGTGCTGGATGATCAACTGCTTGGTCTCTTTGCCGTGCAGGATGGTCAGCTCCGCAACCAGCCCCGCTTTGCGGACCGCCGCCGCCAGGTCTTCGAAGTACCTCCGGCCCTGTTCAATCTCGGCCGTCTGCGCCTGGTCGCCGTAGACCTGGCTGGCCACGCCCTCCTCGACGTGCAGCAGGTGGATGACCGCGCCATGCGGCTTGCCCATCGCGACGGCATGCGCCAAAGCCACCCGGTCCAGGGCGGAATGGTCGACCGGCACGAGAATTTTCCGGTAAACCGGCTGCGTGAAGACCAGCTCTTTCGCCTCCGGAATCGCCGCCACGGCCTGATCCCTCGGGCGCGCCGCGCCCACATAGGCGAGCAACGCCACGAGCGGGGCCACCAGAGCGGCGACCGCCCACAAGGGCAGGAAGCTCAGCTCGGTCCACGCCAGCCAGAGGTTCAACGCGATGATCAGCGCTGCGCAGGCCCCCGCCAGAACCTTCACCCAGCCGGGATTCGCCAGCTCGCCCATGCGGCGCCGGTCGGCGGTGAAGCGGATGAGCGGGACGATGGCGAACGGCAGTTGCAGGCTCAGGACCACCTGGCTGAGGATCAGCAGCCGGTAGGCGCCCTGGTCGCCCGAGAAGTGGATGGTGGCCGCCGCCGGGATCACCGCCACGCCGCGCGTGATCAGCCGCCGCAGCCAGGGGTGCATCCGGAAATTCAGAAAACCTTCCATCACGATCTGGCCGGCCATCGTGCCCGTGATGGTGGACGATTGACCGCTGAACAGGAGCGCCAGCGCGAAGGCCGCGCCCGCCAGCGTGGTGCCAAGCAACGGCTCCAGCATCCGGTGCGCCTGCTGGATCTCGGTGACCACCAGCCCGTTCTTGTAAAACGTCGACGCCGCCAGAATGAGAATCGCGGCATTGACGAGCAGCGCCCCGTTGAGCGCGATCGCCGAGTCCACCAGATTGAACCGGCAGGCCGCTTTTTTCGACTGCACGTCGGCGGCGAAGGAGCGCGTCTGCACCAGCGAAGAGTGCAGGTACAGGTTGTGCGGCATCACCGTGGCGCCCAGCATCGCCACCGCCACATACAGGCTGGTGGCATCCAGCCGCGGCACAAGACCCCTGGCGAACTCGCCCCACACGGGCCGCGCCAGCAGGATCTCCACCACGAAGCAGCCCGCAATCACCGTGATGAAGCCGAGGATGATGGATTCGATCAGCCGGATGCCGAAGCGGCCGAACCAGAGGATCACCAGCGTGTCGGCCGCCGTCAGCGCCACGCCTATAATCAGCGGAACCCCCAGCAGCAGGTTCAGCCCGATGGCGGCCCCGAGCAGCTCGGCCAGGTCGCAGGCGGCAATGGCGATCTCGGCCAGCACCCAGAGGGCGTAACTCACCGGCTTCGGGTAGGACTCCCGGCAGGCCTGCGCCAGGTCGCGCCCGGTGACGATGCCCAGCCTCGCGCTCAGCGTTTGCAGCAGGATCGCCATCAGGTTCGACAGCACCAGCACCCACAGCAGCTGGTAGCCGAACCGCGACCCGCCCTCGATGTCCGTCGCCCAGTTGCCCGGGTCCATGTAGCCGACGCTGACCAGGTAGGCGGGGCCGGCGAAAGCGAACATCCGCTTCCACAACGAAGGGTGCGCTGTGGGAACCGACGAGTGCACCTCCGGCAGGCTGGGCGCCGATGAACCCATCGTGCTCACCAGTGTATCCTGCGCCAGGCGGCGCAGGCGGCCGCCAGCAGCGCCGAGGCCAGCGTCAACGCGGCCCCGGCGTACCAGCGCAGCGGCGCATAGCGGAACTCCACCGTATGGCGCCCCGCTTCCACTACCACGCCGCGCACGGCTGCGTAGGCTTCCTGGATCCGGGCCGCGCGCCCGTCGACGGCGGCCCGCCAGCCCGGATACCAGGTGTCGGTGAGGATCAGCATCCCGCGGCACGCCATGCGGGCCTCGACCAGCACGCGCCCCGGCTCGTATCTTGTGATGCGCGCCTCGTCCCGCCCCGTGCACCGGTCGAGCACGGGAACAGGTCCGGGCAGGAATGTTTTGGCGGCGATTTCCTCCCGCATCCGGTAAAGCGCTCCTGCGGCCTGGCGGCGATCTCTCAGCGGCTCGGCTTCATGAACGGCAAAGACGCGCGGCAGCACGTCGCCGCGCTCGAAGACACGGATGCCGCCGGCCCCGGCGAAGACTTCCTTGTGGTGCGTCGGCGATGGCGTGCGCGCCACCCGGAAACGGACCCCGAAGAGGCGCTTGCCCCATTCGGTGTGCAGCTCGTGCCGGTACAGGTTTTCGGTGACGCTGGCCAGGTAGCCTTGCGCCTGGGGCAGGCCGTGCCAGTCGCCGAAATTGCAGGGGATATCGGCGTCGTCCACGTCGATGCGCCAGAAGCCGCCCTGTACACGGAGAAACTCCGCCACGTCGCCGTGAGACTGGAGGCAGGCGACCGCTGACATCGCACGGGGATCTTCCGTGCGGGCCAGCACATAGCTGTACAATGGCCTCGCCTCGGCCCAACCAACGGCCAGGCAGGCCGCCGCCAACAGGCCCGCAGGCAGGCGGCGCAGGCCGGATATCCAGACCAGAACTCCTGCCACCGCCACCCCCGCCGCGGTGATCCAGCGCAGGTCGGAGCTTCCGGTGCGCCACGCGGCCGCAGCAGTCCCCGCCGCCAGCAGCCACAGCGCAGCAGCAAAAGCGTTGCGCCACTTTGACCGTGTCGGCTGCTCCGCCAGATGCTGAACCCCGGCGGCTGCCAGGGCCGGCACGGCAAGGCTCAACAGGATCAGCGCCGCCTCCGGCGTCCGGGCCTTGTCAAAGTGCGGAAGCAGCCGGTAGAGCAAGGGGTGCAAACCGCCCGCCGGCCCGATGGCCAGCAGGACGCCCATGGCGCCGAGTCCGCCCAGGGCGGCGGCGGCAGGCCTTTTTCGGGCGGCAAACACGGAAAATACTGCCAGAAAAATGAAGAGGCTGCCGTGAAATGCTTCCGGTTTTCCTTGATATCCCGGCCAAAACAACGCCCGCAGGGCGTCCACCGGCAGGCTGTATTGCCGGTGGATTTCATACGGGATTTTGTCGCGCCACCCCAGCGGCTCCGCCGTGCCTACCCACCGCACCGCCCGCCGCCCGTATTCCATCGCCGGCAGCAGGGCCACGGCGGCGGTGGTCAACGCGAGCATCCAGAAGACTGCCGCCGCGCGCCACCGGCGTGGCGAAGACACCAGGAACCCGGCCCAGATCAGCAGGAAACCGACAGAGATAAAAAGCGGCGCCTGATGGTGTCCGCCCAGCCAGCACAGCCCGAGAAAGAAACCGCCGAGAGCCGCCTGCCGGAGCCCGTCGGCCCGCTCCGCCGCGCGAAGCAGATACATCAGGGCCCACGGCGCCCACATCGCGCTCATGGCCATCTGCGGGCGCATGGCGAAGGCGAACCACCCGAGCGTTGCAAAGCTGAACCCGGCGAGCAGGGCGGAGGCCCGCCGGCAACCCAGCGACCGCGCCAGGCGGTAAGCGCCCACAGCGCCGCCCCAGCGGATGCAGAGGAAGTAGAGGTTCCAGAACAGGATGGGCAGTTTTGTTTCAGGTTTCAGCGGAAGGAAGATCAGGTTGGCCGGCGCCGTGACCGCCGGCTGCATTTGTCCGGGCAGCGGCTGTCCCATCCATTGCCACGGGTCCCAAAGGGGGATCCGGCCGGCACGCCACTCGCGGGCCTGCATCTCAAGCCACGGCAGGACCTGATAGGCATTGTCAGTACCGGCGAGCCATGTGGCCTGCGGACCCTGCCACAACGGGGCATGGAATGCCAGCAACAACGCCGCCAGCGCCGCCGCAGCAGCCAGCCGCGGCGCGCGCATCCGGATTGTGTCTCCCGCCGGCATGCAAGGCGCTCAGATCCCCACTGTAGCCGCCAGGGCGGCCCCTTTTCAATTGCTTCCAAGGCTCTTGGCGTATGCGGCGCGGCGGGATGAGGTTCTTTCTTGGTTGGGGTGGCATTCGGCGCGCTCGTTGCGGCCGGAGCGGCGTGGTTCGGGCAAGCCGCGTCCAGGGGGACGATTTGCGGCGCCAGCGCGAGCCGCGCGGCCAGCGCTGCTCGACCTCGGCCACAGTGGTGGTTTTCCACCACCCGGAGGCATGCCTCGGCAACGAATAACCGGCTTAAAACAATGGGGTTGCCGGTTTGGGTGGGGAATTGCTATACCTTTGGTGGCCCCTGCTCGAAGGAGGTGACGCCATGAAGCGCATAGCCTGGATGATGACCTTGGCGGGCCTGTTGCTCGCCGCGGGCTTGCCGGTCCTGGCCGAGCCGGACGAACCCGGCAAGGGGGTGGCCCGGATCAGCCTGATCAATGGCGATGTCAGCGTGCGCCGCGGCGATTCCGGCGACTGGGTGGCGGCCGTCATCAACGCGCCTTTGCTGGCCGACGACCGCGTCCTGACCGGCCCGGCGTCGCGCGCCGAAGTGCAGTTCGACTTCTACCACAGGATTCGCCTTGCCAACGACACCGAAATCCGGCTTACGCAGCTGGAATACCGCCTCTATCAAATCCAGGTGGTGCGCGGGACGGTCACATTCAGCGCACTGAAGGGCGGCGACGCGCAGGTGGAGATCAACACCCCGGCGGCAGCGCTGCGCCCGGTGGCCTGGGGCGAGTATCGCGTCACGGTTTATGACGATGACCGGGCCGAGCTGACGGTTCGCCGGGGCGAGGCCGAGATTTATACTCCGTCCGGCTCCCACCGTCTGCGTCCGGGCCGCACGATGGTTGCGCGGCTCGACGAAAGCAACCGCAGCGAAATCCGCTATGTGGCTGAAATCCCGCGGGATCGGTGGGATGAGTTCAACCAGGCCCGCGACCGGGAGCTGAGCCGCACCGCTAGCGTGTATCAGTACGTCAGCCGGGACATCTACGGCGCCGAGGATCTCTATGGACACGGCACATGGATCTACGTGGCGCCCTACGGCTGGTGCTGGCAGCCCTTCGTTGCCGTCGGCTGGGCGCCTTACCGGCTGGGCCGCTGGGTGTGGATCGACTGGTACGGGTGGACGTGGGTCAGCTACGATCCGTGGGGCTGGGCGCCGTATCACTACGGCCGCTGGTTCTGGTACAACAACGCGTGGCTGTGGTATCCGGGCGCGGTGGTCGGGGTGCGCCACTGGTGGAGCCCGGCGCTGGTCGGCTGGTTTGGCTGGTCGAGCTGGGACGGGTTCACCGTCGGCGTCGGGTTCGGCTGGGGCGCTGTCGGCTGGGTGCCTCTGGCGCCGTTCGAGCCGCTGTACCCCTGGTGGGGCCGGCGCTTCGCTGGCTACCGCAATGTGACCTTCATCCACCAGAACACCACCATCGTCAATAACGTCAACATCACCAACGTGTACCGCAATGCCCGCGTGCGCGACGGCATCACCGTTGTGCGGGGCGATGACTTCAGCCGCGGCTACACGGGCCGGCCGCTGCGCCTGGGCGGCGAAGAGCTTGCCCGCGCGAGCGTCGCCCGCGGGGCGCTGCCCTTCGCTCCGGCGCGCGAGAGCCTGCGGTGGTCGGACCGCGATCCGGTCGTCCGGCGCGCCGACAACGACATGGCCCGCACCGAGCGCTTCTTCAGCCGGATGCCGGCGACCCGCGCCGAGCGCATCCCCTTTGATGAGCAGCGCCGCAGCCTCGAACAGGTGACCGCGCGCAGCTTCGGCCGCAACGATGCCGAATCTCGCCGCGCGCTCGCGCCCGCCGGCGCCGAGGGGCGCACAACGCCGGGCTTCCGCGGCGCGGATGCGCCTGCTTCTGAAGACGGACGTGGCTGGCGGCGTGCTGACGAACCTGCGCGCCGTAGCGACGGCCGCGCCACCGAAAATGAATGGCGCCGTTTTGGCGATCCCGGCGTCGGCCTGCGCAATCAGGAAGGAGCGCGGACGCGCTCCGGCGAAGGCGAGGCTGCGCGGCCCCGAAGCGAAGTCCGGTCCGAGGATTCCGGCCGCGGCAGCACCGGCTGGCGGACCTTCGGGGATCCGGCCCGCAGCCCCGTCCGGGGCGTGGAGAGCGAGACTGGCGATCGGCGCGGCTGGTCCACGGGACGAGGCCGGGAAACCACGCCTGGCACCGACGCCGGCGAGCCGCCCCGGAGCAGCCCGCGCAGCGAGTCGCCGCGCTGGTCGACCGGAGGGGAGCGGGGCCGGAGCGAGTCACCAGGATGGACAGCTCCGCGAATGGAGACGCCGCGCAGCGAGACTCCCCGCAGCGAAAGCCCGCGGTGGTCGACGGGCGGGGGCCGCAGTGAGTCGCCGGGATGGACAGCTCCGCGAATGGAGACGCCGCGCAGCGAGACTCCCCGCGGCGAAAGCCCGCGGTGGTCGACGGGAGGGGGCCGCAGCGAAGGCGGTGGCGACGTGCGCATCACTCCCGCGCCGCGGTCGGAGCCTTATCGCGCTGAGCCCTCCGGGGGCGGGGAACGGCGCTCCTCGCCGCGGGGCGAGCGCGGCAACCAGTTTGTCCCGATGAGCCGCGGCGGCTGGTCCACGGCCGGCGAACCGGCCGCCGCCGGCTCGTCCTTTGATTCACGGGCGGCGGGCTCCGCCATTTCTGTCAGGCCGCGGTCGGCGGAGGGCAGGGCGGACTCGTGGCGCGGCAATGTGGCGGACGTTTCGCCGCGCTGGTCGACCGGGGGCGGGGGATTCGATGGGGTTCGCGTCTCGCCGGCCCCGCGTTCCGCGAGTCCCTCCGGCTGGGAGGGCCGCAGCGCTCCCCGCAGCGACCGGACGGTTCCTTACGCGCCGCTGACTCGCGGCGGCTGGTCGACCGGGAGCGGAGCGGCGGAGGCACCCTCCTGGAACAGCCCGCGCACAGAGTCCCCGGCGGCGGTTTCGCCGCGCTGGTCGGGCGGCTCCGGCGGCGTGGTCGACCTCTCGCCCCGCACGGCGCCGCGCAGCGAGGCAGGCGGGAGCTGGTCTACTGGCGGCGGGCGGACAGGCTGGGCCGCCGACGGCTTCGGGGGCGGCCGCAGCGCTCCGGCGGTCATCGCGCCGCGCAGCGCCCCGTCCTACGGCGGACCGGCGGGCGGCTACGGCGGCGCGGTTCATTCGGCGCCGTCTTTCGGCGGCTCTCCGTCAGGCTCTTTTGGCGGCATGCGGAGTTCGCCGGGCTTTGGTGGCGGCAGCTCGGGCGGCATCGGCGGCGGCATGCGGGGCTCGCCGGGGTTTGGTGGCGGCAGCTCGGGCGGCATCGGCGGCGGCATGCGGGGCTCGCCGGGGTTTGGCGGCCGCAGCTCCGGTGGCGCGTCTGTGGGTGGTGGCGGCGGGATGCGCGGCGGCCGCGCAAGGTGATTTCCGCCGCGCTTTGGAAACCGCTCCCTCCGCTCGCTGGCGCTCGCTCCGGTCGCGGCTCTGAATCCGTTTGAGTCGCTCCGGCTCCGCTGGCAGAGCGGCAGACGAAGCGCGCCGCGGGCGCACGGAGTCAGCGGCCGAGGGAGGTGATTTCCGCCGCGCTTTGGAAACCGCTCCCTCCGCTCGCTGGCGCTCGCTCCGGGGGGCCTGGAATCCGCATCGCGACGCTCAAAGTGCAATGACGGCCCGGCTGCCGCCGGGCTTTCCGCTGTCCCCTCAGCCCGCTGCCGGCTCGCGGAAGATCACCAGCAGCATCACCACCTCCGTCCTGGCCCGGATCGCATGATCCAGCCTCGGCGGCATGTAGACCAGCGTCCCTTCCGACGCTTCTTTCCGGTCGCCGCCGAGCGTCACCTCGGCCTCGCCCTGCGCGAAGTACAGCAGCGCGGGCACGGGCGCCGTGTGCGCGGAAAGCTCCTGTCCGGGCGCAAAACAAAACTGGATGATTTTGGCGCGCTCGTCCGCGTGCAGCGTGCGGCTCAAAATGCCGTTCCGCGGCAGCGGTGAGTGTTCGCGCAAATCCTCAAGAAAGAAATATGGCGTCGTCATGGGAAACCTCGTGTTCTGCGGCCTTGCAGCGCGGCTGGGCCGGGGCGGCAACGACCCGGAACAGCGCGCCGGCCTGTGCGGCGAGCCGTCGGATTGAAGAAAAAACCTTTCGCATTGCTCCCCGTTTCTCGCCTGCGAAAAAACCTCCGGGCGTGCTTGCCGCGGCGTCACCGGGAGCCGCTGCGCCTCCGCCCCGCAACGGGTGCGGACGGCCGGATCGCTCCCGCCGGGCAATGGACCACGCACAACGGCTCCGCAAGGCGGTTGCAACTGCGGCACAGGGCCTCCTCGATCTCGTACCGTGTGCCGCGCCTCTGAACGGCTTTGTGCGGACAAATTGCCATGCAGGCGCCGCAGCGGGTACATTGAATGCTGATTCGCAATTTCACGGGCGCTCCCGATGCCTTCCTTGCGTGAAGAGACATTCCGCCGCACGCCGCTGTTCAGCACGCTGCCTGAAACGGTGCGCCAGGAGCTGGCCGCGCTCGCCGTCGAGAAACGCTACGACGCGGGGGAGACCATCTTCCATGAGGGCGATCCCTGTGACGGGCTCTACGTGATCGGCGAAGGCACGGTCAAGATCTGCAAGTCGAGCCCCTCCGGCCGGGAAATCATGCTCGCCATGGAAAGCGCCCCCTCGAGCGTTGCCGAGGTCCCGCTCTTCGACGAGGGCGCGTATCCCGCCACGGTGAGAACGCTGACGCCTGCCACCGTTTATCTGCTGCGCAAGGACGATTTCCGCCGCTTCTGCCTCCGGCACCCGGAGGTGGCGCTTCGCGTTTTCGCCGTTCTTGGCAAACGCCTGCGCCAGCTGGTCTCCCTGATCGAAGCCATCACGTTCGGCAGCATGCGGCAGCGGCTGGCGCGCCTGCTGCTGGAGTCTTACGAGCGCGGCGAAATCGAGGCTTCGAGCCTCACCCATGAGGAGCTCGCCATGCGGCTGGGCACGGTGCGCGAAGTGGTCAGCCGCAACCTCGCCCGCTTTCAGGCCGAGGGCATGGTTCGCATCGACCGCCGCCGCATCGTGATCACCGATCCCGAGGCGCTCCGGGCGGAAGCCGAAACCGAGTTCTGAGGGGCCCCGCATTCCCCTCCAGTCTGCGGCGCGGACTGGACGAAATCGGTGACCGCAGTCACTGCCCCGCTCCCCTGTCTGGCGCCAACATCGAATCAGACCGGGACTGCTGCCATGCGCGACTTTTCCGAAGCCCCGTTTCTCGTCATCTGGGAGCTGACGCAGGCGTGCGACCTCGCCTGCCGCCACTGCCGCGCCTCGGCCCGGCCCGGGCGCGATCCCGCCGAGCTGACCACGGCCGAGGCGTTCGGCGTTCTTGCGCAGATCCGCGCGCTGGGCGACCCGCTGCTGGTTTTCACCGGCGGCGACCCGCTGAAGCGGCCCGATCTGTTCGACATTCTCTCGGAAAGCGTCCGCAGCGGGCTTCGCACGGCCATCACGCCCAGCGCCACGCCGCTTCTGGACCGCGAGGCCGTGCGCCGTTTCCGCGGCGCGGGCGTGGCCCGCATGGCGGTGAGCCTCGACGGGGCCGACGCGGAGCAACACGACGGCTTCCGCGGCGTGCCAGGCAGCTTCCGCATCACCCTGGACGCGCTCGCGGCCGCGCGCGAGATGGGCCTCGAAACGCAGGTCAACACCACGGTGACCCGGCGCAACCTCGGGTCGCTCGAGCGGATCGCCGGCCTTGTCGCGGAGCACGGCGCGCGGCTGTGGAGCGTGTTCTTCCTCGTTCTCACCGGACGCGCGCTGGCGGAAGACGACCTCGAGGCGGAGGAATACGAGCAGGTTTTCGAGCGCCTGTACCGGATTTCCCTCAGCGCCCCTTTCGACATCAAGACGACGGAAGCGCAGCACTACAGGCGCTACGTCGCGCAGCGGCGCAAGAGCGGCGCAGCGCCGCCGGGCGCGGCCGGCCGCGGCGCGATCGCCCGCCAGGCGGGCATCAACGACGGAAAAGGCTTCCTGTTTATTTCGCATACGGGCGAGATATTTCCATCAGGATTTCTTGAGATTTCGGCCGGGAATGTGCGCCACATTTCACTGGCGAAGGCGTACCGGGAATCGCAGTTGTTCCGGGTTCTCCGCAACGGGGACGCCCTCGGGGGCAAATGCGGCGTCTGCGAGTACCGGAACCTTTGCGGCGGCTCGCGCGCCCGCGCCTGGGCCTTTACGGGCGACTTTCTGGCGCCGGATCCGCGCTGCGCGTATGTTCCTGCGGCTTTCGCCGCGCCCGCATCTCCTCCGCCGCCTGCCGCCGCTCCTCTTCGCTGAGCCGGTGGCGCACGAGTTCCATCAGCGTCTCGTCCTCGGCGGCGATGTGCCGCCGGTAATGCGCGGCGAATTCCTGCGCCAGGCGCCGCGCCTCGCCGGGGCCGGCGGCGCCGGAGCGGAACTCCTCCACGGCGCGCCGCAGCCGCTCTCCCGGCCGCTCCGCCTCCACGTGGTCGTGCTCCAGCCCGGCGAGGATCACCAGCTCCCCCGGCTCCATGTGGCGCCGCAGCTTCGGGAAGATGCTTGCCTCCTCGTCTTCCGTGTGCAGGGCCCCGCTCGTGGACAGGAACGCAAACGCCGCGTCAAACGCGGCCAGCGCTTCTTCGGGGGCGGATTCCAGCGCGGCCGCAGCCCGCTCGATCATCGACAGGCGCTGCTCGATGCGCCGGTGGCAGGCGAAGAGAAAGCCGGCCGGATCGTCGGGCGAAGGCGCGGCGGCGCCGAACAGCGCCTCGGGCGGGATCATGATTCCAGCTTGCGGCCTGCATGGCGGCCGGGTTGGTGACCGGAGTCACCGCAGGCGATACGGCGCAAGGCGCATGCTTTCGGCGAAGATTTCCTCGAACCGCGGGTCGGCGGCCAGCTCGACGTGCTCCGTCATGGCGAGAATGCGCTCGATCCTTTGCTGCCGCGACGAAGGTTCCAGCAGCAGCATCCGGGTCCCGCGCAGCGCTGCGTTGCCTGCGGGTTCCACCTCGACATCTTCCGGCAGCAGCCCGATGCGGCGCGCGCTGCCGAGGCGCAGGTAGTTGCCGAAAGCGCCGGCCAGGCGCAGGCGGCTTGCTTCGCGGGCGATCATTTTCAGCCCCGCCGCCATCGCGCCCTTGGCCAGTTGCAGCTGCCGGACGTCGGACTGCGTGAGGGCCACGCTGCCGGCCAGCGGCAGCGGGTTTTCCACCAGCCTCCCGTTCGGCAGCAGCAGGCCCAGCTCCAGCGCCCGGGCCGCCGCGTCCACCAGGCCGCTGCCGCAGATGCCGCGCGGCTCGCCCCCGCCGATCACATGGACGGAGAGCCGTCCGTCCTCGATCTGCACGGCATCGATGGCGCCTTCGCAGGCGCGCATGCCATGGCGGATGCGCCCGCCTTCAAAGGCGGGCCCTGCCGCGGTGGAGGCGCAGCGCAGCCCTTTGCGCCACGCCACGACGATTTCGCCGTTGGTGCCGATGTCGAACAGCGCCTGCCGGCCGGGAGACCTGTCGAGCCGCGTGGCGATCACGCCCGCCAGCAGGTCGCTGCCCACGAAGCCGCCCAGGCATGGCAAGAACAGCGTCGGCGCCCGCCACGGCGCCTGGTCCGGCCCGAGCCGCTGCGCCCCGGTGTGGGGCGACAGGAACGGCACGGAGGCCAGGGGCGAGACGTCCAGCCCGCAGAACAGATGGTGCATGGCCGTATTGCCGGCCAGCAGCACTTCGGCGAGTCTCCGGCCCGCCGACAGCCGCCCGAGCATGGCGCCGATCTGCTGGCGGATGACGCGGGTCAATTCGCCCGGCTGCCGCAGCTCGTGCTGGATGCGGCTCATCACGTCGGCGCCGAAGCGGACCTGGGCATTCAACGCGGTTTCCACCGCCTCGATTTCGCCCGTTTCCAGGTTGACCAGCTGCGCCACCAGCGTGGTGGTGCCGAGGTCGATGGCCACGCCCCAGCCGCGGCGCGGCTCCACGGCCGAACCCGCCTCGTCGGTCAGCACCCGCGCCGACCACTGCTCCACCTCCACCGTGACGGGGCCCGCGGCCGAAGCCATGCAGGCCAGCCGCCAGCCCTCGCGCAGCTCCCCTTCGCCGAGCAAGGCCCGCATCGGCGCGGTCACGGGAATTTCCCCTTCGAGCACGCGCACCCGGCAGCCGCCGCAGACGCCTTCGCCCCCGCAGGGGAACTCCACGCCGGCCTCGCGCAACTGGTCCGAGAGGCGCTTGCCCGGCAGCGGGCGCAGGGTGAGCTTCACTGCCGGCTGCGCGCGAAGCGCGCCATCGCGTCCATGTTCTCATGCGGCGTGCCGCGCGGCGTCTCGCACCCCGGGCCGACGATCCACGAGGGGGCGGCGGCGCGCCAGCACTCCTCGAGCGCCGCCTCCACGCCCTCCGGCGCCGCGTCGCGGAGCACGCGCACCGGGTCGATGTTGCCGAGCAGAACCTGGGGCTCGGGCATGGCGGCCCGCGCCTCGTGCATCGGGGTGAGAAAATCCAGGTCCACAATATCGGCCCCGGTTTGGCCCATTCCTTTGGCGATTTTCCGCGTATTTCCGCAAATATGGAGCCTCACGGGCACGCCCATGGCGCGGATGGAGGCCACGAGTTTCTTCTCATATGGCAGGACGAATTGCTCGTAAAGCCGCGGCCCGATGAGCGAGGCGGCGGCGTCCCCGATGCCCATGATCGAGGCGCCCGCCTCGATCTGCGCGCGGGCGAATTCCGTTTCCAGGCGCACGCAGTAGTCGAACAGGGCTTCGACGAACGGCGGGTCGTCGATGAAGTCGAGCATCAGCGTGTTCAGCCCGCGCAGGTCCGCCCCCAGCGCGCACGGGCCTTCCACCCAGCCTTCCACCAGCAGTTCGTCGCCCGCCTCGCGGGCGAGCATCGCCACGCCGTCCACGCGGTCCCGCATCCGGCTGCCGGGCGCGAGCGGGTCGGGCAGCGCCAGGCGGGCGAGGACGCTCTTGTCGTGCAGCAGCGCCCGGCTCTCGACAATGGCGGGCGGCTGGTCTTCGAACCACTCGATCACGCCGCCGAGGTCGGCCGTCTCGCGCGCCGGGTCGGAGATGGCGCTCACGTGATCGAAGCCGAACCGCTGCGCCACGGCCAGTTGCGCCTTCGCAAGCACCCGGTGGTCCCGGGCATAATCGCCGTAGCGGACGCCCGCGAAATCGGCGGCGAACATCATCGTGATGGGCATCAGGGGGAGATGGTCGGGCTGCTGGTGGCGGATGCGCGCGAGCAGCCGCTCCTTGCCGGTCATCGGACAGCCTCCTTTCCGCGCGGCGGGGCAGGGACGGCCGGGGCCGCCGCCGGTGCGGCAGCGCCTCTCATGAGACGATCTCCCGGACGGCCTCCACCGTCACCACATTGTCGTCATACGTGGCCCGGATTCGCTCGCCGGGCTGGACCACCAGAAAGTCGCCGCCGCCCCAGTCGCCGGCCGCGAGGCGGCGGAAGAGCTCGAGGCTGCCGCGGATTTTGCGGAATTCCCATCCTTTTTCCGCGGCTTCCCACCGCGCCTCTTCCTCAAAACGGTTGTCCGGCTCCAGGCCTGTTTCAATGTAAACGAGGCGCTGATATGCGGTCCTGTAACGGGTCAATTCCTCGTATAAATAGCGGCCGTTTTCCTCGCCGTATTTCGCGGTCAGTTCGTCGAGCGTCGCGTCAAGCCCGGTGGTGGCGTGCGTCAGCTGCCGCAGGCCCTTGCCGCGTTCGAGCCAGCCGGTGGAGCGGTAGAAGGCGCCGGGGTTTTCCTCGAAGAATTCCTGGTAGCGGCGCCGGCCGCCCATCAGCAGCGCGATGCAGTCGTGCGCGCGCGGCAACACCAGCATCGTGTGCCGCGCCTCGATGCCGTCCAGCCCGTTGCCGCACAGCCCGTAGCCGAGCAGAATGGCGTCGCAGGCGCCGCGCGGCACGGCGTCGATCCGTTCCTGGATCAGCGCCGCCATCTTCTTCCCGCCGAGATCGTGCCACCCTTTCGGGAGGAACTCGACGTCCACCTGGTGCGGCGAGCGCGCCACCGCGTCGCACATCTCCCGGAACAGCACCTCGCAACTGATCAGCCGCAGCTTCACATCGCCTCCCGCGCCGCCACCAGGGCCCGGATGAAGTCGGGCGACGTGCCGCAGCAGCCGCCCACGAAAGACGCTCCGGCCTCGGCGAGCGGGGCCAGGCAAGCGGCGAAATCTTCAGGCGCGGTGGAATACACGGCCTGCCCGCCGCGCCATTCCGGCAGCCCCGCGTTGGCCTTGATCCACACCGGCAGCGCGCACGCCGCCTTCAGCCGGGCGCAGAGCGGAACGAAGCGCTCGATGCCGGCGCCGCAATTGGCGCCGATGGCGTCCGCCCCCTCGGCCTGCATCTCGGCGGCAGCCTGTTCCGGCGTCACGCCCATCATCGTGCGGTCCTTGTTCTTGCCCGTGTCGAAGGCGAAAGAAACGATCACCGGGAGGCCCGTGCGCAGCGCGGCGCGAAGCGCCAGGCGCGCCTCCTCAAGGTCGCTCATCGTCTCGATGAGCAGGGCGTCCGCGCCGGCCGCGGCCAGCGCTTCCGCCTGTTCGGAAAACGCGGCCGACAGCGCCTCGGGCGCGACCTCGCCGGTGAGCAGCATCTTTCCGGCCGGCCCGATGGAGGCGAACACAAGCGCCTTGCCGGCGGCAGCGCGGCGGCTGATGGCGACCCCGGCCTCGTTGATCTGCCGGGCCTGCGCCGCCAGCCCGGCCTCGGCGAGGGTCACCCGGTTGGCGCGGAACGTGTTGGTGAGAATCACCTCGCTGCCCGCCTCGACATATTCGCTGGCCACTTGCAGCACGCGCTCCGGGTGCGACAGGTTCCAGGCGTCGGGCAGTGCGCCCGGCTCCAGCCCGAGCGCTTGCAGGCGGGTGCCCCAGGCGCCGTCGGTGATCACCACCCCGCGGGCGATCCACTGCGCCAGCCGCGACATGGCCTTACTGCGCCGCCTGCACGAATTGCCGGGCCAGCGCCACGGCCGCCGTGGCGTTCTCGCCGTAGCCGTCGGCGCCGATCTCCCGGGCGAATTGCGGCGTCACCGGCGCGCCTCCCACCATCACCTTCACCTTGTCCCGCACGCCCGCCTCGCGCAGGGCGTCGATGGTCTTCCGCATGGACGGCATGGTCACGGTCAACAACGCCGAAAGTGCGACGATCTGCGCGACTTTCTCCTGCACCGCCTGGATGAACTTCTCCGGCGCCACGTCGGCCCCGAGATCGATGACCTCGAAGCCGCCGCCTTCGAGCATCGACGCCACCAGGTTCTTGCCGATATCGTGCAGGTCGCCCTTGACGGTGCCGATCACGACCCTGCCGGCGGGCTGCGCGCCGCTGGCCGCCAGCAGCGGCCGCAACAACTCCAGCGCCCCTTTCATGGCGCGCGCGGAAAGCAGCAGCTCCGGCACGAAGTACTCCTCGCACTCGAAGCGCCGGCCCACCTCGTCCATCGCCGGGATCATGTACTTCGTGATCAGCTCCAGCGGGGCAATGCCCTCGGCCAGCGCCTCCTGCGTCACGGCGACCGCCGTCTTCTGGTCCCCGTTGAGCACTGCGTCATAAAGCTTCTGAAGATCCGCCATGCGAGACTCCTTCCTGCGCCGCAAGCCTGCCGCGGCCCGGCTTCGGGGCCGCGGCTGGCGGCTGGGACAAGCGTATCGAAAACTCCTGAATCGGTCAACAACCCCTACAGCGCCGCCAGCAGCGCCGCACGGAGCTCGTCGCGCGTCAGCGCCACCGGGTTGCCTTTCATGCTGCTGGCGCGCGCCGCCTTCTCGCACAGGCTGTCGGCGTGCTCCGCGCCGACGCCGTAGGCCGAAAGCGGGGCGATCCGGAGATCTTTGCAGATTTGTTCGAGCCACCCGACCAGCGCGCCGGCATCCTGCGCCGACGGGTCCAGCAGCCGCGCCGCCTCGCCGTAGCGCGCCAGCGCCGGGCTTTCCGGCGCGCGCTCCCGCAACGCCTGCAAATTGACGCGCGTCACCGCCGGCAACAGCGCCGCGCACACGGCCCCGTGCGGGGCGGGGAACGACCCGCCGACCGGCGCGGCGAAGCCGTGCACCGCG
>Ga0308390_1000460_pt1 | contig 29062 bp, 23 predicted proteins | sample Hotspr2Sample149_FD_202358 | JGI IMG/M metagenome (GOLD analysis project Ga0308390, IMG submission 202358) | Hot spring phototrophic mat microbial communities from Mushroom Spring, Yellowstone National Park, Wyoming, United States - 20040719_149 ...
CTACCCCTCCGATGGAAAGCCCGAAGGCGGCCTCGGGGGAATTCTACCGCATTGCCCGCGAGGTGGGGCGCTGGGGTACTGGCTACATCTATGCCTGCTACAAACCTGCGGAAGGGGAACATGCGCGCCAGTTTCTGTCCCCCCATCGGAGAAGTCGGCTACTGATCCTCCCGGCCACGGGGAAGGCGGAGGTAAAAGATGGATAAACCAGCGTCGTATCCCCAGGACCCTTTAGTCCTTATGGCCAGTACCGTTTCCGGGGTAATAGCCCTTCGGTCGGTTTGTTCATTCCTTTTCCTTCCGGTTCCGGACAGGATGCCCCCGTTGATCATTTTCCTCCTCCTTTCGTTCCTGTCCCTGGGAATATTCGAAGTACTCAGCGGAGTGCGGAGAAGACGGATCTTGGATCTAACGATTTCCCTGGCAGGGATTACCCTCTCTGGCCTGGGGGTAGTGCGATGGATCTTTAAAGATTCCGCAAGTGAGGGATGGATCCCACCCCTCGAGGGATTCCTCGATTGGTATGCCTTCTGTCTCATTGTCCTTTCCGTTGGGATTCACTGGCTACTCGGTATAGCCTGTAGCCGCATGGACACCTCTCACACTCGAATCCTTTTACGGTTCGACAGTGGAATCGGAGTGATGCTCTTCATCGCGTTCCTGCGCTGGGGAATCAAATTGGAAGATCCCTATGCGTTTCATACGGCAGCTCTCTATGTGTTGTTTGGTTTGATTGCCCTCTATCGGGCCAAACGCAGGGAACTGGAAGATCCCTTCCACCACTCTAAATTCATCCTGAGATCGATAGGTACTTTTCTCGCCCTAGGGAGCCTCAGCCTCGGGGTCGCCTTACTCTCGTTTCCCCTCCTGACCCAGTCGGCCGATAGGGTGTACCGAACTGCACACGCCCTGCTTTCACCCCTTATGCCGTACGTTAAGAGGCTCCTGAAGTTCCTCCTGGGGTTTACCTTTGCCCGCCCTGCGGAACCTTTCACTTCGAGTGCCGCTCCCCGTCAAGACCTTCCACCCGCAGGAGAGGAGCCCCCCTGGGTACAGCTACTCGGGAAACTCTTAAGTTGGGGTAGCCTCGGGGTGCTAGGTCTATTAGGGCTAGTGCTTCTAGGCTTCCTGCTGAAGCTCCTGATCCAAGCCCTCCTACAATCCCGGGGAGAGGGGCAACCTTTTTCGCTCGCTCTGAAGCATCTTCTTCACCAGATGATCCTCCATGTTCGAACCTTCCTCAGGCGGATATTAGACCGATTTCGTCAGTTTCGACGGAGCGTTAGACATGCAAGAACCGGACGCCCCGCAACTAGATTCTCTTCCATCGATCCATCCCTCCGAAGGTTTTACAGGGAATTGATCCGATCCATAAGAAGCCTCCATTGGGTGGGTAGAGTATTCGGAATCAAACGATTACCCTCGGAAACCCTTAAGGCTTACGTGGGTAGGATTGGGATCAAGTGCCCCCGGCTGAAATTACCAGGTGAGGGTATCCGACAGGTGGTGGAACTCTTCTGGTATGGGCCCTACTCGGAACTTTCAGAGCGTAAGGGGGAGCCCCTACCCCTAAAGGAACTGATCGTAGCCCGAAGGGCTCTGCAAACGCAGTTCATTGTAACTCTATGCACCCGAACCTTCCGTAAGTTCAAGGAATGTTTTTGTATACTCTGCAAGACCTGGAACCGCGCGGGAAGGAACCAGTTCCTTATTAAGAACAATTAAATCCCCCAGCCTTTCCAGGGGAACCTTGTCAACCGCTGCCTTCCCACAGAGAGCAGCTCCCACGCTGGTCGCTTCTTCGAAGTTAGTTAGATACAATGGATTCTGTGGCAGAAGAGCTGCCAGGAGAAATAGGTAAGCGGAGTTCTTTCGGAAGCCCCCTTCGATAAAGACCTTTACACCGGTAGTTAGTCCTACACGTTGTAATGCAATCATGCTCTGGATAACTACCGACAGATTGATAGCTGCTAAGGCTTTTGGATAATCCCGGAATACGAGGGGTAGTGCCTCACCTCTCTCGAGAGCTTCAAGGGGATACGTTATTCCACCTTCCACTACCCGCGGTTCGGAACGAGGAAACTGCCCGGCCCCACGAAGGACAGAAGGCAGGACAAAAACCTTCTTTTCCTTAATCACCTGCTGGTAGAGAGAATCGTTCCATCCCGGATCATCCTCGCGTTTATGAATCTGTTTCAATATATTCCAATAGGTATCGAGTTCCAGACCCCCCGGGAGGATCGATGTTTTAATGGGGGAGGCTCGATAAGAGAGGTTATAGAATATCATTCTCCCCAACTCCTCTCTTTGAAAGGAGAAATCCTTCGTTTCATGCATTGCCACACACCAGGACCCGGTGGAATTCAACACAAAGTCTTCTTCCTGGGAAATTAGATAGGGAACCATACTGGAATTGGAATCATGGATCCCTTTTGTTACAATCGTAGAGGGGTCGAGGTTAGTTTTCCGTACAACCTTTGCAGTGATTGTACCCAACACTTCAGCAGGCTTTCCTACTTTGTTTGGAAGAAGGTTTCGTATTCCAATCCCATCGGTTACACCTGACCAGTCGTTTTTATGGGGGTTCCAGAGGTAACTATGACACCCTACATATGTACACTCTGCTGCAGGAATATTGGTTAATCGGTAGGCAAAATACTGAGGATACAACAGAATATGTCGAGTACGGCTAAACTGCTCGGGATAACGTTGGGACAGGAAAAACAGGAGTTTTCCCACATTGATGAGGGGGCGAACCTCAGCCGTGGCAGTTTCTTCCTGTAGCTTCTCAGGAGATCCAAACCGGCGGAAAAATTCGCGATGAATTTCTTCGGGCGCTTCGTTCGTGTAGGCTACAGGGGGCACGGAGGGAAGCCCATCCTTTCCCACACAGACAACCGAAGCTCCATGGGTACTGATGGAGATGCCTCGAATGGGAACCTTGGAGCTCGCCTTTCGAAGCTCCTCCAGCATCCAGGCTTCTATCCCTTCCACGTCCTCCAGATCATACCCATCCGGGGAGCGTTTCGTTCCTATAGAACGCCGATGAATTTCCAGCGGTTTCAATGTATCATCGAAGAGGACGAATTTTTTATTAGTTTTCCCTATGTCCAGCACTGCTATACCATACTTCATAACCTTTCCTCCCGATTTTACAGATCGATGGGTATGGCATGGGATAGTAAATAACGTTCCGCTTCCCGGTTCCATAGCCCATTGTGCTTTTGTATCAATTTATGGAGGTCGGCAAATAGAGGATCTTTAGTGCCTAATTGTTCAAAATCTGATAGTGCTGTAAGGGGCATTCGAATGTTTGTGTAGATAAGTTTCTTTCCCCCTGGAATTTTAGGAAGATTGAGGGTTGTTTCTACTACCGCATCGAGCCCCCCTACATGGGTAATCATCAGGGAAGGATCTATACGGCCTTTAGACATGAGTTCGAGAGCAATCCGCATATCTTCCGTATTTCCACCGCTGGTTCCCACTAGGTGATGACCAGAATAGTGCACTTCATAGAAATTCACCAGTGCACTGAATTGAGGGTCCGTAGGCCCGGCAAAGAAGTTCAGACATCCCCCCTTGCCCAACAACCGATCCGCCTGTTCAACCAGATCACGAACAGGCGCCATAACAAATACATCGTCGAACCCTTCATTGTTCGTCAGCTGAAGTAACTCTTGCTCTACATTGGAGAGTTTTGAGGAATCAAGGATGTGTAACTCTACCCCTTCTTCACGGGCAGCTTCAGCAGGGAAAAGTCTGGAAGCTCGTTCCAGCCGTGCAGGATCAATATCGGTAACCACCAGTAGCTTTGGCTTCATCGGACCATGCAGGGCTAGATCGATCGCTCCCAACCCCATAGGCCCGCATCCCGCAAGAATTAGCATCGATCCGTCAGCCTTGATCCCCATTTTATGATCATAACTACCCTGTTCGAAGTGATAACTTGCACGAAAGGCTCCCACAATGCAGGAGACCGGTTCGGTAAGGCTGCCAAAATAGTAAGCATCTCCTGTATAGGGTAGAAGGCAATCCATTTCCATCACTTCCTTTGGAATGATGATGTACGTTGCATCCCCGCCGATATACGGATATGAGTATCCTGGTGCAGCCAGACTCCCCTTATAATTCAACGCGGGCTGAATCACAAATTTTTGGCCAGGCGAAAACCGATCTTTCCAGCGGGATCCTACTTCTACAATCTCTCCACAGAGCTCATGCCCGATCATCACAGGATTGTCCCTTACTCCTTTGGGAACACGCTTATGTTCCTCTCCCTGAATGGCTAATTTATAGGAACTCATGCAGAGACTATCGGAAATCACGTGGGCAAGGATCTCCTCCTCGCGAAGGGGGGGAAGGTCGAAGGCCTCTAACCGGAGATCCTTTTTCCCGTATAAACGCACTGCATACGTCCGCATACAAAACCTCCTTAGGTAACCTTCTTTCGAAATTGCTCGACTTCCCAGTGTCGGATAAATTCTGTTTGTTCTTCTGGCATGAATTGCACACCCCCGAACGCTTTGGCTAGCAGGGAAATTCTTACCATGTCCCTGGCTAAAAGATAAATAATGCGTGCTTTTTTTTCATTCTGCCCCACAAAAAATATACCTACATCCTTAACTGCAATGACGCCCGGCATCTGCCCCCCCTGTTTGATTCTGTACGTTCTCAACGCCTCTTGCAAGCGGTTCATTTGGTCCACCCACAAAAGCGCATGACCGGCATACACTACATGATCAGGGGTAAAGGGGCCATCGATGGAGGAAAACGCTTCTATAGAAGTAAAGTAGGGTTTAAAAAATGGTGAGGTATCTCTAAAAACAATGGGGGCTTCCGTTTGGGGAACACCCTTTTCTGCGACATAGAATGCTGTTACAACTTTTTCTGTATCTCCTGGTTGAATTGCAGCTAGGGGTTGTTCCTGTTTCCATTCTTCGTATAAAGATCGTAAATTTTTCGGAAGGGCATCCAGTAACCGTCCTTCGATCGTTCTGTGGAATGATTCAATCTCCTCAGGAGTTTTTCCATACACAACTAATCCGTGGTTCTGTAAAAAGATCGCTCTATGATAATTCTTGAAGTGGTCTAGCAGATACCTGGACAAAACGATTCCTGGATTCACCACAGGAACCCACAATATCGTATCACCGAACAATTTTTCTGCCCACGCTTTACCATCCCTAGAACAGGTTAACCCATTTATCAGGGTGGGATGTGTATGGAAGACAATTCGGTGAGGAATGACTGCATGCATCCCGGTTTCAACGCTGGGTCGTTTCTGGTCTTCACCGGGTAGTCTACAGGATAGTAACATTTCTTTAGCAAGGTTTTCCCTCGCAGCGGAGTCCTCAGGATACTGCCTTCGTACCATTGCCTGGAGGGCTTCCAGATTCATCTCTACGAAGCCGTCCCGCTGTATTTCCTCGAGGGTCATCCCGGAAGCTTTAATCCACATTCGATCCCCTTGCTTCAGAGAAATGTTCCCCCCTCCGCCAATGATCCACAGGGGGTTTTTCCCGTATGTATGGGATAATAAAAGAATTTCTGATAGGTCAGGAGTTGTTGACATGTACGCTCTCTCTATTCCTGGTAAGTAAGCTCCCCCCTTTTATCTGAGAAAAGGGGGGAGTATTGCATGCTCGAAGGCTGATTCAGGTTTTAGTACACCTTCTTCCATTCATTGATGTTAGATTTATCGAACCGGAAGGGAGGCCCAAGGAGAACTTCTGTACCTCCATCCCCGGCCTTCACAATTTTGTACTTACCCAGGCGCCCTGCATCGAAGGTTTCCCCTTCTTTACCTGTAATTTTTCCATTAACTGCTGCTGTAGCCGCATAGGCACTGAGGTATCCCACATCGATGGGGTTCCATAGGAACATATAGGGGCAGGCCCCATTCTCGATGTACTCTGCCATTTCAGAGGGTAGGCCTAATCCTGTTACATAGATTTTGCCAATCAATTTTCGATCAGTGACAACTCTTCCGGCAGCGGCAATTCCCACGGTTGTAGGTGCAATAATCACCTTCAGATTGGGGAAGGTTCGGAGCAACCCCTCTGTTTCTGCCACAGATTTGTCTCGCAAATCGTCTCCATACGCAATGCGGACAAGCTTTAAATTGGCATATTTCTGGGCATTTTCATTGAGTTCTTTCTTCATCCATTCGATCCACAAATTCTGATTGGATGCCTGACTGGTCGCGGAAAGAATTGCGATTTCCCCAGAGCCCTTTGCCATATCATAGGCAGACTGGATTAGGGTCCTACCGATCTTTTCAGAATCTGCCTGGTTGATATGGGTAATTCGGCTTGCGGGATTCAGGGCAGAGTCCGCAGAAAGAATCGCAATTCCTTCACTTCGGGCCTTCTTGCACACCGGCTCAAGAGCATTGAAATCATTCGCTGTGATTGTTATGGAAGCAACCCGCTGGGCAATAAGTTGTTCGATGATCTGGATCTGGGCTTCTGCCGTAGGCTGATCAGGAGCTCGAAGGATCGCCTGGAAACCCTGTTCCTCTATCCCCTTTCTGAATCCTTCCATTTGCTTTTCCCCATAGGGATTCCCCGTGTTCTTGAACACAAAAGCATGTCGTGCAGGAGCCGCAGTTTCCTTTTTCCCTCCTGCAAACATGCCCTGGACGAACGCTGCAATCAGCAGCAGAGCGAGCCCAAGACTCACCCATCTCGAAAGTCTCACACTCATACGTACCTCCTACTAATTTTTTAGTTACCTACTAAGAGGTAACCGTTTTTACCATTTCCAGAGTTTCGTTTTGGATGCCAATACCGAAAGAACTAATAGCGATCCAATAACCACCAGTACTACAGGAGCCTGAATATTGGCCAACCCCATCCCATAACTTAAGTACCCAATAATGAACACCGACAGGATAGGACCAGATATTTTCCCTACTCCACCCGTAGTACTGACTCCCCCCAATGCAACCATAGTGATCACTTCCAGTTCGTATCCCAGAGCCACATTCGGTCGTGTGCTACCCATACGAGATGTGAGAAACACTGCCGTTACACCTGCCATCAAACCATTCAAGGCGAACACAATGAAGGTGATCTTATCGATTTCAATGGCAGAATACCGGCAGGCTATGCGATTGCTCCCGATTCCGTACACCTTTCGCCCAAAGGTTGTTTTATGAAGAAGAATTCCAAAGAAAAACGACGCAAGAATAAACATCCAAAGAAGAAAAGGTGCCCCTCCTACACTGCCCCACCCGAAGAATGAGAACCATTTGGGGAAGCCAGAAGATGCCTGATCTCCCAGAATAATGTAGGCGATACCTCTAAAGATGATCATGGTGGATACTGTCACGATAACCGGGGAGAGTTCGTGAAATTTTACCAGTACTCCCCCATTTATCATTCCACACACAGTACCTATCAGCAGGCAAAGGAGGATTGCAAATTCCATCGGAAGCCCTGCGTTGTAGGAAACTGCCATGATCACTGCCGATAGGGCAACTGTAGATCCCACAGAAACATCGATACCCCCCAATACCATGGTGAGAATCATGGGGAATACGAGGAAACTCTTGTCCAGGAAAACAGAAGGAGTATTAATGAGGTTCCGTATAGAGAGGAAATACGGCGATATAGCGGTATTTACTACAATTACGAGTAGAAGCAGCAATCCTAGCAGAGTTTCCCATTGAAAGATTCTATCCACGAGCCCTCTTTTTCTGGTAATTTCAATGTTATAGGCTTGTTGCGAGTTTTCCATGCTACACCCCTAAACAGGTCTCTTTCGCATTGCCATACGTTCCGTTCGTCTACGAACAAGAACGTTCATGATCACAGCTCCCAGCATGGTGACACCCTGAATTCCCATCTGCCAGAAGGGAGACACTTTAATCAAAGGCAACGCATTATTTAGCATTCCAAGAAGGATCGTTCCTAACAGCAAACCCGAAAGGCGTCCTACTCCTCCACTTACGCTTACCCCTCCCAGGACGCAAGCTGCTATTACCTGTAGCTCATATCCCACCGCTGTGTCCCCTTGGGCAGATGCAAAACGGGCTACCCACAGGACTCCTGCGAGACCTGACAAACTTCCCATAATTGTGTAGGCCAGAAAAATTAATCTACGTTTAGGAAGTCCAGATACAAGCGCTGCCTCTGGATTCGATCCTACAGCGTACAACCTTCGGCCTGTTCTGGTATGTCGAATAAAATAGGCGGCTATCAGGTGAATAATAATGGCAATAATTACCAGATTATTCACACCTAAGATATCTCCGGTAGCTATCCGCTTGAATTGAGTAGGCATCTGATAACTGCTGATCCATCGCCCTCCAGAAATTACGTAGGTAAGGCCTCGTACCACGTTCATCATTCCAAGGGTGGCAATGATGGGAAGAATTTCGTACCGGGCTATCAGGAGGCCGATTACCATCCCCACCCCACACCCAATAAGGGTTCCTTCCAGCAACGCAATTAGAGCAGGTAACTGAGAGTATGTAGAGACGGTTATTGCAGTAATCATGCCACTGAGAGCGATGGTGGAACCTATAGAAAGATCGATCCCTCCCGTTACCAGTACAAGCATCATACCCACTGCCAGGATTCCTAGAATCGCTGTATGCGTAAGAAGGGTCATGAGATTGTCTACTGTTAGGAAGGCAGGATTACGAAGCTGAACTCCTACACTCAATAACAGAATAAAGGATAATAGTCCCAATTCCCGCCACTGTTCGATTTTATTACCTCTGTCATTGAGATTATTGACTGGTTTCACACCTAACCCCTCATCGAACTTGGAATTTCTGCTATCATGGCAGCATTCAGAATCTGGTCCTGAGTAGCCCGCGCGGTTTCCATAATAGCTGTTACGTGGCCCTCCCGCATTACTACCACACGATCACTCATCCCCAGTACTTCGGGAAGCTCTGAGGATACAAAAAGGATCCCATATCCTTCCGCTGCTAAATCACAGATAATCTCATAGATAGCAGCCTTTGCACCTACATCTACCCCCTTAGTAGGTTCATCCAGCATGAGTATTTTCAACTTACGGGTCAGGATTTTTGCAAAGACCACTTTTTGTTGATTCCCTCCCGACAGAGCCGAAACCGGAGTGTACACACTTCCGGCTTTTATCTGTAATAATCCAGACAGTTTTCCAGCTTCCTGATTCTCCATCGCTTCCTGCAGTAAACCAAACCGGGAGAACTTCTGGAGAGTAGGAAGAGTGATATTTTTCTTTATTTCCCAGTCGAGGATTAACCCTTGTTGCTGTCGATCTTCTGGTAAATACCCTATGCCGTGCTGCAAAGCAGTAATGGGGGAATTAATCGTTTTTTCTTTCCCTTCGATAAATATCTTGCCTGCTTCCGCTGGATGAATCCCAAATAGAGCCTCGCAAACCTCTGTTCTACCTGCGCCTACAAGTCCGGTTAAAGCTACGATTTCGCCTTCATGTATATTAAACGAAACATCTCTAAAAAATCCCACTCTTCCCAGTCCCTCTACCCGAAGAACCTCCTTCCCGATACGAACTTTCCTTTTGGGGAACATTTGAGAAATTTCTCTTCCCACCATTGCTACGATTAGTTCTTCCTGAGATAATTCTTGTTCTTTCCAGCAGCCAATATACTTCGCATCCCGCAGTACAGTGATTCGATCGGCCAAATTGCGAATATCTTCGAGTCGGTGGGAAATAAAGATGATGGATATACCTGATTCCTTCAGGCTTTTTACAATACGGTACAGTTCTTCTGTCTCATGCTTGGTTAGCGCGGCTGTGGGCTCGTCCATAATGAGAATCTGGGCATTCATAGAAAGAGCTTTAGCAATTTCCACAATCTGTCTCTGAGCCACCGAGAGTGTACCCATCAATTCTCGGGAAGAAATCCGTGCTCCCAGTTGATCAAGAAGGTTCTGCGCTTCTGCATGCATCCTCTTCCAGTCGATCCTGTTGAACGGAACCGTACATCTTTCGTGGCCAATAAAGATATTCTCCGCTACTGTAAGATCAGGGAAACAGGTAGCATTCTGATAGATAGCGGCAATACCCCGCCTCTGGGTGTCCATAGGATTGGAGAACGTAACCTTTTCCCCCCGCAGGTAAATTTCTCCCGAATCAGAAAGATGAACCCCTGTAATGATCTTTACAAGGGTGCTCTTACCCGCGCCATTCTCTCCCATCAATGCATGTATTTCTCCCTTTCGGAGGGAAAACTGCACATTGTCCAGAGCCTTGATACCGGGGAACGTTTTAGTGATGTTCCGTAATTCGAGAACAACCTCTTCCATGGAATCAGCCCCCCCGTTTAGACAGCACCTTTCTTTCGTACATTCGAACCTCCTCCATCCAATGCCTGTCGGGAGGAGTTCCGCACCGTTCACAAAACTCGTTCCATACCTCAGCAAACGGTAAAGTTTTGGCTTCTTCCTGATACACCAATCGATCTGTAAGGTTTCCCTCTGCCTCTGCCTTCTTGATCAACCCTATGGGTTCTAGCAAAGAGAATAAGATCGCTTTTAACGTATTCCGCGAACCCAACACCCAGGCAGCAATACGATTAATGCTGGCATCGAAATAGTCCAGTGCAATATACACCTTGTCCCATGCATGTGCCCGAGAGATTTCTCGCATAATGGCTTGGGTATTTTCATCCCAGAGCACCACATGATCGCTGTCCCAACGCATGGCTCTACTTATATGAAGAATGAGTTTCGGGACGAAAAGAAGTATCGAAGAGATTTTATCAGCAATCTGTTCGGTAGGATGGAAATGCCCCGAATCTAGGGTTAAGGCAATTCCCCGCTTCACAGCATAACAAAGGTAGAACTCATGAGATCCCACTACATACGCCTCCGAACCGATACCAAAGAGCTTGCTTTCGACTCCATCGAGGAAATAAGTAGTATCCAGGGGTTCATCGAATATCTCATCCAACGATTCGATCAGCCTTTGACGAGGGGATAGCCGATCTGCAGGATAATCCTTCCACCCATCGGGAATCCAGAAATTGTTAGTACATACGGTACCGATTTTCTTTCCCATATACTGCGCAACCCTTCGGCTGCGCTTTCCATGTTCAATCCAGAACTTTCGTATGCTTGGATCCCAGTGCGATAGGGTAAAACCGGAGGAAGATTTCTCGTGGCTGAAAAAGGTGGGATTCAAGTCCAGAGCTATTTTTAAAGACCGTGCCCAATCGATCCATCCCTCGTAATGCTGTGGTTCGATTTCGTTCCGATCGATTTTCTTCCCTTGCTGTTCTAAATACATGGCATGAAGATTCATTCGATGCGTACCCGGAATCAATCGATGGGCAAGCTCGAAATCAGCCCGAAGTTCTTCAATGTTACGGGCTCGACCCGGATAGTTTCCTGTGGCAAGAATCCCCCCCGTAAGCTGAGTAGCCCCTTCGAAACCAATTACATCATCCCCCTGCCAGCAATGAATCGACAGAGGGATATGCATCATTTTTTCGAGAGCAGCATCCGTATCTACTCCTAATTCTCCAAAAATTTCTTTTGCACTGATATAGCCTTTCATGTGTACCCTTTCTCAATCCATGTAGAACATTTCTTCCAGAGAATAGACAACTGGTGAGTTGTCGGGGTTAGTTTCCATCAGGTCAGCCATGTAGGCCCACCATTTTTTCATTATTTCTAGAGTGGGAAGCCTGTCCATTGTGTTATGCTCTGTAACCTTTTGACTGGCAAACAAGGTGTATGTTCGTTTATCTAGATAGATGGAGTAATCCCGTATACCGGCTCGGGTAAGTTCTTCCACCAACTCAGGCCATATAGCATCATGCCTTCGTTTGTACTCTTCCTCTTTCCCTGGTTTCAGTTTCATAGCAAATCCAACTCGTTTCATAGCCCCTCCTTCCTAGCATACTTTCCTTACTTCCAGGCCGCACAGGAATCCTAGTTTTTCAATGATTTTTCCCACATGCCCTACACCAACCGCACAATGATGGGACGGACCTTCCATCGACCAGCGGTCGATAAATTCCCGGGCAGAAATAGAGAACCTGTAGCGACTGTTCGTATTACCAATCTGTAGAGTTGGCCCAGGCACACTTTCCCCTTCTGCAACCAGCAGGAACACTTTCCCTCCCCGTTCACAGACAGACAGTACGGTAACGGGCCCATGTTTTACCGTCATCTGAATGGAAAGGCCTTTCCCGGGCTTCCCATGATACACAGGTAGCGGTACTAACTTTACTCTCCCCTCCGCAATGGCAAAATGTGCAGGACCATCATGCCCTAATAGCACCACATCATCCTTGAAATCCATTGCATAGAATTCACTGAAAGAGCCTCCTGCATTAAGGAGATCTAAAATCTTCATGGCCTGTACATTTTTAATCTCACATTCTCCTGCAACAGGTACGTGGGACCCTGTAAGCAGGGTATTCCCCGCGATTACTGAAGTAATAATATCCTCATGCTCATTGCCGGGTTGACCTTCATAGTAGTAGGCCAGAGAACCTAACCGATGTCTCTGCACTAAGGTATCCAGTGCTACAGAAGTCCTGGCAGCCCTCAAGAGTTCTTCTGAATCACACGCAGAGATTACATCAAACTGCGCATAGAACTCCTGCATCTTTCTTTCAATTTCTTTTTTCCCTACCTGTTTCCGTATTTGAGACAGTTCATCCATTTCAAGGAGTTCTATATGACCTCCAAACGCAGCCACTTGCGCTGTCATGTCTGTATATACATCCAGCATTCCACAGTAGTAGTGCCCTAACACTCCCATCCGATTTTCCCGCATACCTTTCCGAACACGGGCCGCCTGTACCCACTCTTCTAAAGATTCCCAGGTTTTGGGATCCTGCAGATACCCTGTTACCAGGGAAAAGGGTATGTTAGAACGATGAAACACACTCGCAATTTCCGGAACGCAACATGCCTGGCAATGGGCAAGCCATTCACCCGTCATGACACCCCGGTCACCTAGTTCATTGAACTTCTCATAGTCAATGGCGGCAACAGGTTGAATATTCAACACTACAATGGGCGCCCCTGCCTCTTGCGCTACAGGCAGTACAGTTGAGGATAATGCATAGGTAGTGATATACAAAAATATTAGATCTACATGTTTCTGTCGAAAGAGAGTTCCAACCTGACGAGCCCTTGCAGGATTGTCCACAATTCCTACATCGAGAATTTCTATCCCTTCTAATAAACCTATTTTTCGGCTAATTTGGCGTTGATACCCTTCCAACCTATCCTTCAAACCAGGGAATTGAGGCCAATAAGCGTCTAAACCAATTCCCATAAGGCCAATAATTACGGAACCATTCTTATCTTGATTCATTTCCTGCATTGTTTCCTTTCCTTCCACTAAACCCTAAACCCAGTTCTTGATGCCGTAAATAGACAAAAAAAAGATTATGATATACATTATTTTTATGCATCAGGATAAATCGTTCTCCCTGTACCTTCCTGTAAATCTTGAAGCGTTAAAGTGGGAAATCCATTGTAACGATGCAGGATTTTCCTTTGTTCCGCCCGGAGCAAACTACCCCCTCAATCCACGCGAGCACCCTAAAGAGTATGCGGATACTGTAGTAACAGGCCGGGTACTGGCAGAGTTCCAGGCAGTATATATCGTCAGAGGTTCAGGGAAATTCTGGGCAGAACAGTTTGGTTCCTGTGAGATCCGTCCAGGGGATCTGATGCTTCTTTTCCCCGGGGTAAAACATGCATACTCCCCCCACAAAGAAACAGGATGGGATGAATACTGGGTTGGATTTACAGGGCTTCATGCGCACCGCTTATGGAAAAATGGACTATTCCAGCCCGAACATGCGGTTCACCATATTGGAGTGCAAAATGAACTGATCGCCGATTTCGAAGAGATGCTTCTTCTCTGCAGGGAACAGTCCCCTGGGTTTCAGATTCGTCTGGGAGCTTTGGTACTACAACTTCTTTCTCACATCCACGCCATCGAGCAGAAGCAGAAAACCGATGCCCGGGATAGCGATGCTGTACGGAAGGCTCGACAGATTATGCAGAACCGAATAGACTTCGATCTGGACATGAAGCAACTTGCGGAACAGATCGGTCTAAGTTATACACAACTGTTGGAAACTTTTCGTACATACACAGGACTTACTCCCTACCAGTATTTTCTTCAACTCCGTATTCATCATGCTAAGACTCTTCTTCAAAATCCAAACCTTTCCATAAAGGAAGTATCTGCAAAATTGAGATTCGAGAATCAATACTATTTCTCAAGACTGTTCAAGAAAAAAACAGGGTTGAGTCCTTCGGAATGGAGAAGCTCCCTGAAGCTCACCCGAAACGGTGACATGTAATGTAAACGAAAGGAGAAATGAATGTTCATGTGCTCTACTGCACAGAAAAATGTACCTGCCTGGCTCTATGAGTTGGGCAATTCCGATGAAGCAAGACGGATAAAAGCATTAACAGAAACCCTTAACACACAAAAGATCGAGTTTCCTCCCTTTTCGACGGATGTAAACAACCATGTCCATACTCGCTATTCCTTCAGTCCCTATACTCCCACGGAAGTAGCCTTTTATGCCCGGCTGGCTGGTTTGCAGGTGGTGGGATCAGTTGACCATGATTCCATTGCAGCTGCAAAAGAGATGAAACTGGCCGCTTCTCTCCTCAAGATGGGATCTACAGTGGGGGTTGAGGTACGGGTAAGTTTCAAACAAACCCCTCTCGCAGAGCGTAGGTTGAACAATCCCGATACCATAGGGAATGCCTATATCGTATTTCATGGAGTTCCCCCAGCAGGTTGGCCTACCATCACCTCCTGGCTAAAACCGATCCATCGCGCCCGGGAGGCCAGGAATCGAATGATGGTGGAAAACGTGAATCGTGAAGTAAGTTCCCTGCTAGGTACTTTTTCATACGATAGGGATATTCTCCCTCTTTCATGGGCTGATAAAGGTGGGAGCGTAACGGAAAGACATATTCTCCAGAGTATTGCTCTCCGAATCTTGGACCAGGAAAAATTTCCCGAAAGAGTGATAAATTTTTTAGAGGAGAAACTCCATGTAGCTATACCCGGGAAAGTCAAAGAATGGCTACGGGATAAAGATAATCCGCACCTGGTGTATGATGTACTGGGCGTTCTAAAGGCGGAGCTTCTTCCCAGAATCTTTCTACAACCGGAGTCAGCTGAATGTCCCCCGGTGCAGGAAGCAACGAAGATAGCCCGTGATTCTGGAGCCATCCCCGCCTATGCGTATCTGGGAGATGTCTCAGTTTCCCCAACAGGCGACAAGAAAGCACAAACATTCGAGGATGCTTATCTAGAAGAATTGTTCCAGGCCCTACCGGATCTTGGTTTCCAGGCAGTGACCTACATGCCCCCCCGTAATACACTATCTCAGTTAAAACGGGTACAGTCCCTTGCGGCTTCCCTTGGGTTAATGGAAATCAGTGGAGTTGATATCAATTCCAGTCGTCAACAGTTCCCCTGCCCAGAGATCCATCGTTCTGAGTTCCAGCATTTAATAGAAACTACCTGGGCACTGGTGGGACATGAAGTACTCACAAAAGACAATCCGCAGGCCGGATTATTCGGGCCTGCGTCCCCATTTATCCACAAACCCCTCACTGAACGGATTATGGAGTACGCTACAGTGGGGAAAGAATCATTACAAAGCCTGCTACCGTAGCATTACCTGTCCCCCGGCGACAGGAACAGCCTGACCTGTCTCATACCGCTGTTCAACTAAATAGAGGAGACATCGCACTACATCGATTCCCCCACACCCCCTTCCCATGGGAATCTTCGCTTCATACGCTCTACGAACATCCTGGACGGTCTTTGCTCCGGGAACCTTTCCGGCTCGTAAGTACTGGACAAACAACCCTTTTTCTGGATCACTCCAGAGGGGACCATCGAAAAAGTTGCCAGGGCAAATAGCATTTACTTTGATCCCATGCTCTACCAGTTCCAGGGCAAAACTCTGTACTAACCCTATTCCCCCGAACTTACTACCCGCATAGGCCGCGTTTTTATTGCTTCCTTCCAGCCCGCTTTTAGAATTGATCTCTACGATGTCTGTGTAATAGTAAGAGTAATCAGGGTGTACCCTCTCTGTATGTTGTAGAATAGCCCGATACGCCTTGTTCTGTATCCCCAATAGCGGGGCTGTATGTTTTGTAACCAGGAAAAATCCCACATAATTCACCCGGGTTACCAGTTCAAAATCGGATAGGCTTAATTCTGTGACCGCCCCCGCACGTAGAACCCCCGCATTGCTAACCACCAGATCTATTCCCCCATACTGTTGACACACAATCTGAGCTAGGGTACGAAGACTCTCCTCATTGCTTACATCCACGCCTACTCCAAGATGATAGGGAACAAAAATTCCATTTGTGGTACCCTTACGCCCCTCCTGTCCTTCACCCGCTGGCAGATTCCGCGCCTTCTCTTCTGCACCCTGTTGATTCAAATCTGCTATAACCACATGAGCGCCAAAACGTGCAAGCCCCTGAGCGATCTCCCATCCAAACCCCTGCGCGGCGCCGGTTACCAGGGCAACCTTTCCCTGTATTACACTGTTCCTATCCCATATAGGGGAGCGATCTATGGGAGAAGGCCATTCTAGTTTCCGAATAGGTATACCCACAAACGATCCTTTTCCTAAAAGCCATCCTTCCGGTTGGGCTTTATCCCTTATCCCCAATACGAGGGCTGGATACGTCCCTGTTCTATCCACAAAATCCCGTAACATTTGCAGGATTACAGGCCATTCATAGGCATCAAGTTGCAAGACGGAATTCTCAGGGATCTTTTTACGTACATCTTCAACCTTTTCTCCCCCTACATAGAACGCCCGCAACCCGGCAATTCCATTGTAAGAGACGCCACGTAATACCGGGCCTAATGCAGAAAACGCTAACCGTTCCAATTCTATTTCCATGCTAGTTACCTACCGATCTTTCGAAGCTGTTCTCGGTTGTAGGTAAGGACATCGAGGAGACTTTTAGTACCATCCTTCCCGGGGAAATTGATGAAGGATACCACGGGAGTCTCGGGAAGAGCCCGAATCAACGGTTTCCCCGCATCGGTATGCCAGTTATCCAGAATGAACCGGGGCTTTTTCCCCGCCAATTCGGCGATCTTTACCGCCTCCAGGGGTGCAGGCCCATAGGTTCCCACGACGTTCAATCCTAACTCCTGGGCAATGGGTGCCAGAAAGGCATGGCACACCACCGAAGCTCCACCCAAACCGGATTCCCCCACTTCCTTCCGCCACTCTGCGTAGAATCTTTCGATCCCCTCGATATTCTTTTCCGCCTCGGTCTCTGTCCCGAAGAGTCGAGCCAGTTTCTGGACCGATTCCCGAATTACCTTAGGGGTGTTCACCGTCTGGATCTGCACCTGGGTTCCCCTGATTTTGAGGCTTCCCTGCTTGATTTTGGGAATCATCGCCTCGTACCCTGCGAACACAAAATAGGAACAGTTCCCCAGTAACACCACATCCGAGGGTTTCAGTTCGTACTCCGGCGGATGCCGAAGATCCATCCCTGCTAGGGTAACTACTTTGAAACCCCGTAGCTCTGGAGAGGCCGCTTCCACAAACGAGGCGGTCCAGCTGGTAGTGGCCAGAATCACTTCCTGCGGCCACCCGGAAGAAGCGGGAACCCCCAGAAGCCACAGCCCTGCAAGCCCCATTCCCAAAATTATGGAAAGCCTCCAGTTCCCGATAGATTTCACTCTGGACTCCCTAAAAAACCTGGCTATTCTGTTCATCCTTTTCCTCCCTGCAGTGCTCGAATCTTACCCCAAATTAGAGCCAGTGTAAACAGACCTACGGCGCACAATGTTACCGAAGAGCTCACCGGTATGTCAACCAGAACTCCTGCCAGAAACCCCAGGAAGGCCGAGATCCCGCCTGAAAGGGAGGCGATTCGAAAGGAGCCTCGGACAGAACGGCCCAGGGATAACCCTATGAGGGCGGGAAGAAGTACCACCGCATCCACCAGAAGGGCACCCAGAAATCGCATGGCCAATGATACGGTGAGCCCTGCAAGTACGATAATGAAGGCCACATGGAAAGAGGTGGGCACCCCCGATGTTTGGGCGATCTCCCGATCGTAGAGCACCGCCAGGATCTCTCGATGCCAGCGGATAATATAGAGGGCATTGCATCCTGCAATCCCGAGAAACGACCAGATATCGACCCTGTCCAGAGCATAGATACTTCCCCACAGGAGGGCAAGTGTATCCTTCGCGGGGACATTGGCCTTATAGATGACGAGAAACGCTAAGGCAATGGTAGTCACCATGAGAAAGGTTGAGGCTTTTGATCCTTGCATGGCGAGGGATTCGCGGTTCCCGATTCCCCCTCCCCAGAGGGAAAGGGTCCCGATGAGGAAAAGGTTCACTCCCAGCACAAGGGGTAAAGGACTGAAACCCAACCAGAGAGCAAGGGCACCCCCCAGGAGAGCTCCGTGCATCATCACGAACCGCAGGGGAACCAGGTTCAACCGAAGGATGAAAATCCCTGAAACGGGGAACACTATCCCGGATACTATAAGGATGATCCCGCCCCAAAGGATCGGCGGGTAGGAAAGGACAGAGAGTAGTTCCACTCATTCCTCCCTGAGGGTTTCCGGATAGAGCCTCCCGTTGGAAAGGAGGCGGTAGCGCCAACCGGGAAGGTTGAAATGGACATCCTCGTGGCTTACCATCACGATCGTGGCCTTCCGCTCCTCCGAGTATCTTTGCAGAACGGCAAGAACCTCCCGCTTCGCCTCGGGATCTAGATTGGTGGTGGGTTCGTCCAGGAGAAGGATTGCCGGTTCCTGGGCAAAGAGTCGGGCCAGTTCCGTCCTTCTGCGCTCTCCACCCGAAAGGCTACGGAGGGTACGTTTTCGGAAAGCCTCCATCCCCGTAAGGGAAAGGGCCTTTTGGATCCGGCCCTCCCTCTCTTTCGAGGAACAGTGAAAGCGGATGGTTCCCACCTCCACCGCTTCCTCCACCGTGATCTGGAGATCCCCTCCTTCCGACCCCTGGGCCAAGTATCCGATTCCCGCAGGATCCCTCGTTCCCTTCCCCTGGATCCAGATCCCCCCTTTTTCGATGGGAAGGAGCCCTAGAATCGCCCGTAGGAGAGTGCTCTTCCCCGCCCCGTTGTGTCCCCAGATCACCACCCGATCGCCCCGGGTTGCGGCAAAGGTAAGGTTCTGTAGCACCGGCCGATTTCCCCGTGATACGGTGAGGGATTCTACGATAAGGGGGATTTCTCGATCCCGTCCCGCCCGGCGAAGAATCACCAACGCAGCTTCCTCCGGGTCGTCGATGGTGGCGAGGATCTGTTCCGTTTGGCAGGCGATTCTCGGGATCCGCTCATCCCACTGGAACGTCACCCCATAACGTCGAAACACTTCTACAGCCAATTCGCTCAACAGGTGGGCGTATACCCGAGGAATCCCCATCCGTACGATGAGAAATGCGGCGGCCTTCCCCACGATCTTGTCTTCCAGGTCCAGTTCCTTCGGATCCCACCCGTTTCGATGCATCGCCTCTTCCAGATCGAGAAGAGGATGGAGCCATTTCCCCCCGCTCTGGAATAGCACTTCCCCTCTTCGGCGCACGGTGAGCGAGTATTCCATGACCGGTACAATACGGAAAATAGAATCCTTTGGCAAGAACAACCCCCGGGGAAGCGGGTATTCTTATTCTACTCAGGAACCATTACCCGGGTTCGGGGGGGGGGAGGGTTTTATAGAAATCCGCCAGTACCTTGAAGGCAGCCTTCCTGGTCTTGCGATCCGAGTCTATCAATCCTTTTCGATTGAAGTACTCCTGATACCGGTTTAGTCTCCGGGGGCACCGAAAATCGTACAGGATCCAGGGGCTCAATCCTTTTATGTAGGGGCAAGCTCCTAACAGTCGAAGTTGTTCCTGGTAGATCCATGCCTGCCGTCCCTCGGAAAATAGATCCTCTACCGTCCCTCCCTGCCCCGAGCGGGCTCCCCCTCCGAACTCGCAGATCACCACCGGTTTGGAGGGCCGGGAGTTGGAAAGCAATTGGCCAAGTTTGCTTAGATCCGGATCGTACCATCCGTAGTACTCATTCAACCCGATGATGTCCAACACTTCCTCTAACCGATCCTTGATGGCAAGTTTCACATGGTTCACCAGGCAGGCTGCGGAGATCGGCCTTGAACCATCCAGCTCTCGAGCTCTTCGGGCCAGTTTACTCATGAAGGCCAGACGGGCGTCGGTATCCGGATTCTCGTTCCCCACCGACCAGATGATCACGCTGGCCCGGTTTCGATCCCGCAGGATCAACTCGGATAGCTGATTCTCCGCATCCAGATAGGTCGCTGAATTGGTAAAATCGATCGCCCAATATACTGGGATCTCTTCCCAGAGCAATACCCCTTCCTCGTCGGCGATACGGGCAAACCTGGGATCGTGGGGATAGTGGGATAGCCGCAGGTAGTTCCCCTGGAGTTCCTTTAAATCTCGAATGGTTGAACGAATGATTTCGGGAGTCGTAGTTTTGCCCATCTCTATATGATCCTCGTGCAGGCTTACTCCCTTCAAGAATACCGGTTTCCCGTTCAGCAGGATCTGTTGCCCTTCCACCCGTATTTCCCGTAAGCCCACTCGATCCTGCAGGCGATCCCACAGAGGGGGCTCGGCACTCCTGCCCGCTATCCCTTCCAGGAGAAGCTCTACTGGATAGAGGAAGGGATGCTCCGGTGACCAGAGCTCAGGATGCTTTCTCAAAGGAATAGTGGCCTTTCCCTTCCCCCCCTGTATCTCTACCGGGAAATCAACCCCCAGTAGTGGAATCCGCAAACGAACACTCAGAGGAACAGGGTCCTTTCCCTCATCCACTTCCACATCGAAGAGGAGGGTTGAAAAGGCACCGTCCCCTTTCAACCGCAGGAACCACCTCCGGATGAACGGGGAAGGGAGCCGAATAAGGTACACATTCCTGTACAGGCCTCCGTAGTTGAACCAGTCGGTATTATCCATCGGTACTCGATCGGGCCGTCTATACGCTTCTACAGAAACGATGATGCGATTTTCTTCCCTCAGGTTGTCTGTGATCTCCATGGCAAAAGGAGTGGACCCCCCATCATGGGTGCCCACATGGGTTCCATTGAGAAAAACGGTAGTGCGGTAGTTCGCCCCTTCGAAATAGAGGAACACCCGTTCTTTCCCTCCTGACCCCTTCGGCCGATACCGGAAGGTTCGGGTATACACTCCCGACCCTTCGAAGTAGTGGAGTTCCGGTTTTAGAAGATTCCAACAGGAAGGAACCGGGATCCGTTCCCAGCTCTCCCAGTCGAAATCCACCGGCAGGGGACGACCTTCCTGATCCTTCGTCCGTTCCCTGTACCAGCCGGCCCTTCGGCACGTATCGTACCAATCAGGGGCAAAATTCCATTTCCCATCGAGAGATTCCAGGGTCCTTCCCGCAGGATCGATCCAGGAATCCCATCGGCACATCCGTTTTAGGAACAGATCTTCGTAGTTCGACCGATGGATCTCCTCCAGGAAGTTTTCCGAAGTAGTTCCAATTGTTTTTTCTGCCATTTGTTTAGATCCTTTCTTGTACGTCTTGTATGGTAGTGTCATTACCCCTTTACCCCTACGGCTGCAACCCCTTCCACAAAGTACCGCTGAGCAAAGAGGAAAATCAGCATCACAGGTACGATTGAGATGAACGAGGCAGCCATCTGGGGTCCCACGTAGGTGTAGGTTTCAGTGGCAAAATCGGCCATTCCCAGGGGTAGCGTCTTCAAGTGCTGACTGGTTAGGTAGATAAGGGGAGCGAAAAAGTCGTTCCAGAAGTACCGAAAGCTGAAGATCACCTGTGTGGCGAGCACTGGCTTTGCCAAAGGGAGCATGATCCGGAAGAAGATCGTGTACTCGCTTGCCCCATCGATCCGAGCGGCTTCCAGGTAACTATCCGGGATCGTCATGAAGTACTGTTTTATGAGGAAGGTACCAAAGGCTGTGAAAGAACCCGTAAGTACCAGGGCCCAGTGGTTGTCGTAGAGACCAAGGTTGCGAATAATGAGGAACTGGGGAATGATGATGGCCTGGATGGGGACCATCATCGACAAGATATACAGGAGGAAGAGGAAGTCTCTTCCCCGCCACCGCAGTTTGGAAAATGCGTAGGCTCCCGTAGTGGCAGTGAGTAGTTGTACCAACACGATCCAGAAAGTCAGTTTACAGGAGTTCCAGATATAGCGGGGGAAGTTCTGCGCCAGTTTCCCGAAGTTCTCCAGGGTAGGAGTCCTGGGTATGATCCGCATGGGAAACTCGTAGATCTGATCGTCCGGTTTGAAGGCAGTGGAGGCGACTACCACCAGAGGCATCAGGATGAGGAAAGCGGTAAATAGAAGCAAGACATAGAGGGTTATCTTCCCTACCCAGGAAAGGATGCGAGTTCTAGACCACGTCATAGGTTACCCACCTCTTTTGACCTCTGTACTGGATAAAAGTAACGACAAACACCACACCCAACAGTACCACCGATTCCGCTGCAGCGTATCCGAACCGGAACTGGGCGAATCCATTCCGATAGATATCGAAGACCAGTACGGATGTGGCGCCTGCCGGTCCTCCTCCCAACTGCCCTCCCGTCATAATGTACACCTGATCGAACACCTGAAAGGCGCGTATCACTGCGATGGTAATGGAGTAAAACAGAATCGGGGAAAGACCTGGAAGGGTTACCGAGAAAAACCTTCGAATAGCACCCGCTCCATCGATTTCCGCTGCCTCATAGAGGGAACGGTTGATCGTCTGGAGTCCGCCCAGGAATAGCACCATATAGTATCCAAAACTCTGCCATACTGTAACGATGATAATGGTAAGGAGAGCCGTATGCTCACCGCTCAACCATAGGGGGGGACGCGTCCCCCAGTGACGGAGTAGCTGATTCAAAGGGCCTCGCTGGGGGTCGAAAATCAACATGAACGCCAGTCCTACCGCTATGGAGGAAAGCACATTGGGCAGAAAATAGGTCCCTCGAAAGAAGGTGCGAAGGATCACCTTTCTATTCAGGATCAACGCGAACACCATCCCGAGAAGTATCTGGAAAAGGACAGTCCAGAGGGTGAATACTAGGGTGATCCGGAAGCTGTTTCGAAAAGCTTCTGTCCCAAACGCCTGGATGAAGTTCCCCAACCCTACGAATCGGAACCTGGGGCCACCGGCAAAATTCGTCAACGAAATTCCGAAGGCCATCCCGATTGGGGTAAGGATGAAAATCAAGAAACCGATGAGGCTTGGTAAAAGGAAGGAGAGAACGATCCAGCGGGACGTATGGTGATGCGCATCCATGGTACCCCCTTATACCTATCTATAATCAAAATAATGAATTAAAGAGGCCGAGTTTCCCCCGGCCTCACTCCTGTTCTCAGCCCCCCTATCCTCAATTGGTAGTTTTCACGATCTCTTCCAGACCTGCCCGCAGCTTCGCATCAAACTCTGCGTCGGTAACCTTTCCCAATAGGTACGCTTCCATCAGATCACTAAAGAACGCATCCAGTCTCGATCCGTACCGGGTCATCAGCATGGGGAATGATCGCTTGGGTTCGGTAAAAAACTCGAGGGATTGCGGATCAGGGATCGCCTTGGAGAGGATCTGTTTCACCTCGGGAGTGATGGTAGCAGGTAACACCCCCGCTTTCGCCGCGATCTGGGCACCTTCTGGTCCTCCCATCCAGGCGATGAACTTGAAGGCCGCATCCTTTTTCTGCGCGTAGGCCGTTACATGGTTGAACGTCGGGTTTCCTTGGGTGATGTAGGTTTTTGAATCGCAGGGCAGACGGGTCACTCCCCAATCATTCCAGGTAAACCCTTTCAGGAGATTCTGATCCCGGCCGGAAAGCATGAATCCAGGGAACCACTCTCCAATGAGAAGCATCCCCACTTTCCCATCATAGAATTGTTTCGAGTAATGAGTCTTGGTGACCTTCATATCGATCAGAGGCCACATGGCCTTGGACTCCTCTAGAGACTTGCGAAGCTTGAACCACCTATGGATTTGATCATCATAATCGATCTTTCCCTTTGGATCGATAATGGGTTTTAACCTCTGGGATTCCATGAAGAGTTGGTTCGATCCCCAGAAGTATACGGTGGTTCCATAGATCGCCCCATCCCCCGAAGAGAGTTTCTTGGCCACCTCCGCATACTTGTCCCAGGTCCATGTGCCTTCCTTCACGTACACATCAGGAGTGGGAATACCCGCTTTTTCGAAGATCTTTTTATTGTAATACGTATAGTAAGCGGCTCCCCGCCAGGGGAAGGCTACTACCTTTCCATCGATCGTCACGGCATCCCTGTAAGAATCCACCGCCTCCCGATTCACTCCGGGCTTTGCCAGATAGGCATCCAGCGGTTCGATGAACCCATTCCCATAGTGAGCGAACATATCGGGTTGCCGCTTCTGCATGTAGGCATCCATCTCCGCACGGGCCGTAAGCAACGTAGTGACCTTCGTTTCATAATCGGGAGAGGGAATGTAGCGAGCATCCACCACGATATCCTTCTGGGCCGCATTGAAAGCATCCACCACCGGTTTTAAGGAAGGATCATCCCATAGGTAATAAATGATCGTTACAGGTCCACTTTTCTGTGGAGCTGCCCCCTCTGCCTTACCTCCTGCCCATACACCGGAAGATACAAGAAAACATGCAAACAGGATCCATACAGTACGTTTCATAGAAACCTCCTGCATTGAAATTGATTCCGACACCCCTGTGCCGTTTCCTCCATTGAACCCCCTATTCCTTCAAAAGGGATACCTCGAAAATGCAAAGAAGTTTCGAATTCGAAGGATTTCTCGATTGTAAAATGTGGACTTCTTTGGATGGAAGGGACTACTGATTTTGTAGGAACTGCGCTCCCCTACTAGGTGCCTTGCCGCAAAAGATGGTCACGGTATTCCCTGGGAGTATACCCTGTATTTTTCTTGAAGTACGTGATGAAGTAGGAATAATTCAAGAACCCTGCGCGGTCGCACACCTCTCGAACCGGTAAGTCAGTGGTTTGCAGAAGATTCTTAGCCACTTCCAATCTTTTCCTCCCCATGTACTCCAGGAGAGAAACGCCTTCCGCGTTCTTGAACAGCTCCCGCAAGTATCCCGCAGACAGCCCAACCTCCGATGCGATCTTTTCCGTTCCCAGGGAACGGTCCGAAAGGTTCTGGTCGATCAGAGTTTTCACCCGTTTCACCAGCTCTACCTTCTTTCGACCCTGATGGATGGAAGACCTTTCCTGTAACCGTTCCACCACCGAGCCTAAGTACCCACACAGATCATCCAGATGGTCTATCCCGGCAAGGGCAGCACGAAATCCCTTCACTCCGCCCGGAAGGATGAGTTCCGCATCCTCGTGCAAGATCTCCGGAAGCCGGTACCCAATAGCCGTCCGGATGTAACGGAATAGATCTGGATCCTTTGCCCTGCGGAGACATTCTCCTATTTCTGATAGGGCCTTCTTCGCTTCGGTGGGATTTCCCGTTCTGAAAGCTTGTTCCAGTTCTTTCAGATCCAGGGGGGAAGCTCTGGAAGCCTGGCCGTCGAAGCTTTCCATTTCTTCCGCCATAACCTTCCGGGGTTCCCCGCAGGAGATAGGTAAGAGTTCTCCCCTTTTTCGCAGGTAGTCGGTTCGAAACGCTAGCTGAAGGCACGTATATCCTTGGGGAAGCTCCCCTGCTCCCAAACTCCGATCAATATAATAGCCACCGAACTTTATTCCATACCCCTGCAGGAGGCTTTCTTGCAATTTACTGAAAACGACTTCTGGTTTTTCCAGGGGCATACAGTAGATCAGGACCGCTCGATCCCCTAGTTCAATCACTTCTACCGCTTCGATTCTTTCTTTTTTTAGTCCTTCTTCTACCATCTCTACAAAGGGAAGCGGTTCTCTATCCTTCCCCTCCGCGGCTATCCCATCCCACACCCCTATTGCTATCGCCAAGGGCTTCCTCCATCGACCTAGAAAAGTCCGATGGAACACCTCTCCCTCTACCCCATTCCCATCCTGTTGAACCTCTTCCCGGAGAAATTCTAAGATCATTTGCTTTCGCTGCAATTTCCGATTGATCTGTAAGGAAATCAGATAGGAGCCGAGAATCGCAAAGGCCAGTACCCCTACCGATGCCAATACTGCCCAGTTGCGAACCCTGTATATGGGTCCAAAAAGAGTGTCCTCTGAAGCAAGGGTAACGAATCGCCAATGGATCTCCGGATGATCGATCCAAGTGGCGATCCAGCGTTTCCCGTGTTCATCCTTTACTGTCCGCACCCCCCTATCATCTTGATCCTGGATGAGGGAGCCAAATCGAGGATCCTCCTTAACATGAGCACCGAAGAAGGATGGTTCCGGATGGGAGAGGAATCTCCCTTCCCCATCCAGTATGTACATGAGAGATGATACCGTTTGTCCCCATAAGGCTTTCCGGATCTTTCGTTCCGAAAGGTTTACCACCAGGGCATACCCGATGCGGTGAGGGGACTGACTGATGGATCCGAAGGTGATGGTAAAGAAATTTCGAGGAGCAAGCTCTCCTCGTACAATCACCCTGCGAAGTCTGTAGAGATGGAATCCCACATTCCCCTCATGTTCAAGGAAGCTAGGCAGGGTAGGGTCTGTCAGTTCCTCCAGTTCTAGGCCTGCTCGGGTTGAAAGGATACCGGATACTGTACTGTATAGATAGATCGAGTCGATCAGTTCGTTATTCATCAACGAACGATCCAGCACCTTCAACGCCTGTAAGGCACGTTCCTTTAGACTTTTCCTTCCGAACAGGAAATCCTGTACAGGCCCCTCTTCCATGATGGAAAGAAAAGCTGGAACGCTTCCAAAATGGATCTGGGAAAAGAGCTGAATAGCTCCCCGGATTCGTTCTTCCTCCTGTACTTCGAGGATGTGACCAAACTGCCTGATATATAGCATCGAGAGAATGAGAGTAGAAAGGATGATAGAGACTGCTGCAATGGCCGCGGTAGGAACAAAGAGAGATACGAACCGTTTGCCACTTCTATATGGCATACCTATTCTTGTGGACCCTTCCCTCTGGAAGCGTAGGAGTATGGGGGCTCTTGTTCTCTGCGGGGAATCCTAAGGCGATGATCCCCACAGGGATCACCTCTTCGGGAAGACCGAAAGTCTTACGGACACCCTCTACCCGTTCCTTTACAGGGTATACCCCCAACCAGACACCCCCCAATCCTAGATCATGGATCGTGAGGAGCATGTTCTGGATGGCTGCCGCAACATCCTGTTGGAGGTAATCGATGCGGTTTTCGTACTTCGTGTTTCCGCAGCACACGATTCCCACAGGAGCCTCCCTGAGCATGGCAGCGTACTGATGGTAGGAAGTGACTTCATCTAGGAGGGATCGTTCGGTAACCACGATAAATTCCCATGGCTGTTTATTGCTGGCCGAAGGAGCGGCAAACCCTGAAGCGAGGATCTTTTCGATCGATTCTTCAGGAATCGGCCTTGCCGTAAACCGACGGATACTCCGCCGACCGTAGATGGCTTTCTCTAGTTCCATGGTACTATTATGCGTCGATTTCGCTCTTTCTGCAACCAATACGTAGAATGGGAGCCTGGAGCTAGGATTTTCGAAAGTTTTATCTCCCAGATACTAAGCCCACGGCACTCAAAAAGGAAACTCCTTCTTTACCGGCTCGCGGGGAAGTGTGTACAACGGCTTCCGCACCTCTGCTGTCCCATGGACAACCAGTCCCTCCACGAAAATAGCCTTCCGGGGGACAGGGCAAGCATGTTCACAGCTCCCGCATCCCACGCAGAGGGCGTTGTCTGTGGTTGGAATGTCCAGCCCATTCCTGTAAGAGACCATCCCTACTGCGTGGGTAGGACACACTTCCGCACAGGCTCCACAGATGGTACCCTGGGTGATCACCACACAGCGTTCCTGTTCGAACTTTACCCGTCCGATCTGTACTGTTTTCTTTGATTCTACCGAAAGGGGGAGAATAGCTCCCGTAGGGCACACCTCCCCACATCGGGTACACTCGTACTCGCAGAACCCCCGCTTGTAGTCCAACACTGGCTGGAACAGCCCTTTTATCCCATACTCGAAGAGGGACGGGGAAAGAACCCCCGTAGGGCAATGGGATACACAGAGGTGACAGGAAATACAGAGGGAGGTGAATCGATCGATTCCTAACGATCCTGGTGGGGTGGAGGGCAGGTTCGGCTTGCCCGAAGGTCCGTGGGCCCGTTTACGCAGGAGGAATTGTTCAGGAGCAAGCCCATAGGTAACCGCACCTCCTATAGCGGTGAGGGAGAGGTAGGCAACCAGACCCGAGGAAAGACGGGCAACTTTGCCTAAAAACTCCCGCCGAGAATGGAGAGGGGAGGTGGGCTTTTCGTCCAACTGCCTGTCCTTCCGAAGATGTAGGGTGAGAGAAAGGGCTTTCTCTTCCCGATTCACTCCCCCATACCGGAGAGCCCCATTGGGACAGGCTTCGATGCAATTCATGCAGAGAACGCACCGTTCTACGTTGAAGAGAACTCCTCCGGATTGCCCTTTTCTCAGGGACCCTGTGGGACAGGCGGTCACACAGATGCCGCAGTGGATACATTCCTTCGGTTCGATCTGGATTCGGTAAGGGGAAGCCCGTCCACATAGGCCGAGAAAGGTCCCCACAGGACAGAGGGAGCCGCAGTACACCCGGCCGCTTTTCCTGCTCAATACGATCCAGGAACCCCCTATAAAGAGGGTAGCGAAAAATACAGGAAGATCGGGATTGTAAGAAAAGAGAGGCACATACAACTCGAATACCCGACCAGCCTGAAACAAGAGCCAGTTCAGAAACACCAGGATGGGGAAGATCAGGTCCCGAAGGATCCGCCCCCAAAGACCATAAGGGTCCAATAGATTTAACCCTATAGGGGCTATTCCCCACCCAGACGCACTCCCTCCTGCTAGGAGAGCCACCACAAGTCCCACCGTTCCGTATCGGATCCATGCATCGACTGTGAAGTCTCGGAAGAGCCTTCCCCCTTGCACCATCCGCTTGGGGCTTACCATCTCTTGCACCGTTCCCAAAGGACAGAGAAA
>Ga0308390_1000468_pt1 | contig 28938 bp, 18 predicted proteins | sample Hotspr2Sample149_FD_202358 | JGI IMG/M metagenome (GOLD analysis project Ga0308390, IMG submission 202358) | Hot spring phototrophic mat microbial communities from Mushroom Spring, Yellowstone National Park, Wyoming, United States - 20040719_149 ...
TGTTTCCAGCAGCGTACTGAGACTGCCGAATCGCTCCAGTTCTGCTTCATAACGGCAGAGGCGCAGTTTGACAGGGCCCCCAATACGCTCCGGGGTTTTCATTTCGGCCAGACTTCCGCACAGCGCGGCGAAGCGGGTATAAGCCTCAATCGCTTGGAGGAGTTGACGGGAGGCTTCATTGGCCTGGACAGGAGTAAGTGTTCCCTCAGCCACCTTTTCGGGCAGCCGATCACGGCGATAGGCATACGTGCGAGCCAGATCGGTGAATCGGGTGGCGCGTTGTTTCAGGGTGTTTCGAAAATGATTCAGGGCGGTCTGAGCACTCGCCTGCTGGCTTTGGAGCCACCCGGTCCGAAGGGAAAGGGCGAGATTTGGCGGAAATTCCTCGACTGGACAGGATTCCGGGTTCCGGAGAAGTTCCGCGGCCCGAATTTTCCATGTCAGGAGCAGGCGCAGACGCAGGCGGAGCCGTTCTTCAATGGCCTCAGTGACCACGGGAAGCGCGGTACTCCAAGGCCGCCCGAACAAAGGCGCGGAAAAGCGGCTGCGGCTTCAGGGGTTTACTCTTGAATTCAGGGTGGAACTGAGAGGCGCAGAACCATGGGTGATCCCGCAGTTCGATGATTTCCACCAGGTCATGATCGCCCCTGGGGTGTGTGCCGCTGATTACCAGTCCCGCGGCGACCATCTGGTCCCGATAGGCATTGTTGAATTCATACCTGTGGCGGTGGCGCTCATAAATGACTTTTTCGCCATAAGCGGCATAGGCCAGGGTGTTCTCTGCCAGTTCACACCGGTACTGTCCCAGCCGCATGGTGCCACCGAGTTCCCGGATACCACGCTGTTCGGAAAGCAGGAAGATCACCGGATGCGGCGTGGTAGGATCAAATTCCGTACTGGTGGCCTCAGGCAGGCCAAGGACATTTCGGGCAAACTCGATTACAGCGATCTGCATGCCGAGGCAGATACCGAAATAGGGAATCCGGTGTTCCCTGGCGAACTGTACAGCCCGAATCTTGCCTTCAATGCCGCGGCTTCCGAAGCCTGGTCCTACGAGAATGCCGTCATATTCTCCGAGAGCATCAACGACATCATCCATTTTTTCCAGCGATTCGGAGTCGACCCACTGCAGTCGGACCCTGCAGTCATTCGCGATACCGGCGTGGGTGAAGGCTTCGTTGATACTCTTGTAGGCGTCGTCATGGCCGACGTATTTGCCGACAGCGGCGATCCGAACTTCTTTTGACGCGTTTCGGTAGCGTTCCACCATTTCGATCCAGGCGGTCAGATCGCTTTCTGGCGCGTGGAGGCCCAGTTTACGCAACACCACTTCATCAAGTTTCTGTTCTCGGAAATTAAGTGGAATAGCGTAGATAGGCGATATGTCTTCCGCATTTATAATTGCGTCCGGAGTTACATTGCAAAAGAGAGCGATTTTTGCCCGCTGTTCAGGTCCCAGGCGGTGTTTTCCGGTGCGGCACACAATGATGTCCGGCTGGAGACCGATGTCCCGCAGCGCGCGGACGCTGTGCTGGGTGGGCTTGCTCTTCAGTTCACCCGAAGCTTCGATATAGGGTACCAGGGTCACGTGGACGAAACAGCAGTTTTCCGGACCGACGTCAAGCCGGTACTGTCGCAGCGCCTCCAGGAAAGGCAAACTTTCGATATCGCCGACAGTGCCCCCGATTTCCACGATGGCCACATCCACTTTTTCCTCTTCGGCCGTAAGCAGACGGATGCGGGATTTGATCTCATCGGTGATATGGGGGATCACCTGAACCGTTTTGCCAAGGAATTCCCCGCGGCGTTCCTTCTGGATGACGGCATTGTAGACGGCGCCTGTGGTGGCATTGCTTTTCTGGGAGAGTTTGGCAGATGTAAACCGCTCGTAATGACCAAGGTCCAGGTCCGCCTCCGCGCCGTCGTCGGTAACAAACACCTCACCATGTTCATAGGGGTTCATGGTGCCCGGATCGACGTTGATGTAGGGGTCCAGTTTCATCATGGCGATCCGAAAGCCCCGGGATTCGAGCAGCAGCCCAAGACTGGCGGATACGATCCCCTTGCCGATGGAAGAAACCACCCCGCCTGTCGTAAAAATATACTTGGTCACGGTCAGCCTCCTTGTCCCTGTTCCAGCATTTTCCTCACGCGTTCGAGATCAGCAGGCACATCCACGCCGATACCGGTATAGTCAGTTTCAATTACCCGGATTTTCCAACCGTTTTCGAGGGCCCGCAACTGTTCCAGTTTTTCCAGTTTTTCCAAAGGTGTCTGGGGCAAACCGGCAAAGGCCATCAGCCGTTCCCTGCGATAGGCATACAGGCCCAGGTGCTGCAGATATCGCGCCTTGTCCGTGTCGGCCGCGTCCCGCACGTGTGGAATCCGGGCCCTGGAAAAATAAAGCGCGCGGCCTTGAATATCACACACTACCTTGACCACATTCGGATCATCGAGGCGGTCGGCTTCCTGGATGGGACAGGCGGCGGTCGCGATGGCTGCTTCAGCATCTTCCATTAACGCCTGAATTACAGCGTCCACCACGTCCGGATCGATAAGGGCTTCGTCCCCCTGGACATTGACGATAATGGCCGCCTCGGGATGGCGCGCGGCAACTTCCGCTATACGGTCCGTTCCGGACGCGTGATCAGGCCGCGTCATTTCATAGCGCGCCCCGAAAGGTTCGACCGCCCGGGCGATCCGTTCATTATCGGTGGCAATGAGGATGTCGGAAACCCGGGTGGCCCGGCCGGCCCGTTCATAGGCATGCAGTACCAGCGGCTTGCCGCAAAGCGGTACCAGCATTTTTTCAGGAAAACGGGTCGATCCCAGCCGGGCGGGTACGACACACAACACGCTATCCCCGCGCTGTTCATCCATGAATGGTTACTCCGCGTCCGGCCTAAAATGACGGTTGGAACACCTCGAGGCGGGTCAGCGCCCCGTTTGTTAACGGGATGTTATGTTAACAAAACCGGAGCAAAGGGGTCAACCGGCAGATTGCACTTGCGCGCGGACTGAGGGAGGCGTGATAAAATAAGGTTGCTATGCCGCAGTTCGACGATTCGGTGGAAGGTTAGCCTAATCGGTAAGGCACCGGTCTTGAAAACCGGCGGCTTCGGCCTTGTGGGTTCGAGTCCCACACCTTCCGCCATATTTCTTTCCGGGGAAATTTCATTTTGGCTCTTGACAGGATTTGTTTTTTGTGGTATACTGAAAATATAATCAGTATTACAATACTTTATGACCACCGGAAGCGCCATTGAACCCGCCGAAAGCCTGAGCGCCGCCACCAGGGCGGAACAACTCAACTGTCTGATTCCAGACCAAAGCACAGAACGGAAATTGGCCGTTCTGTCCCAGTCAGCCCGGTATGACGTTTCCTGTGTCTCAAGTGGAGTAACCGAATCTGCCCTGAGATCTCCGAGACTGGGATACGCGACCCGGAGCGGCATCTGCCATTCGTGGACGGCGGACGGGCGGTGCGTTTCGCTGCTTAAGGTGCTGTTAAGCAACGTCTGCGTTTATGACTGTGCCTACTGCGCGAACCGGCGATCGGCAAATGTTCCCAGGGCCAGTTTCCGGGTAGAGGAACTGGTCGCGCTCACCATGGGGTTCTACCGGCGGAACTATATCGAAGGACTCTTTCTCAGTTCAGCGATCTGGTCCTCGCCGGACCGAACCATGGAGGCGATGGTCCGGGTTGCGGAACAGTTGCGGTACCGGCACGGTTTCGGGGGATATATTCACCTCAAGATCATCCCCGGATCATCCCTGGAATGGATCGTCCGGGCCGGCCGGGTGGCTGACCGGTTAAGCGTAAATATTGAACTGCCGACGGAACAATCCCTGGGAGCATTGTGTCCCCAGAAAACCCGGGATGCGATTCTGAATCCGATGCTGCGGATACGGGATGTGCTGGCTGAATACGCGGAGGATCGTAAAAAGGGGTTCCGGTATGTGCCCCGGTTCGCGCCAGCGGGTCAGAGCACGCAAATGGTGGTGGGAGCGACGCCAGAGGGAGATGACACCATTCTGCGTTTGAGTGACGCCCTTTATCGGAAAGCGGGACTGCGGCGAGTGTTCTACAGTGCCTACGTACCGGTAGGGGACACCAGGCGGATACCGGTGTTGACTCCGCCGGAGAGGCTGCGGGAACACCGTCTATATCAGGCGGATTGGCTGCTACGCTTCTACGGGTTTTCTGTAGAGGAGATCATGCCGGCGGAGCACGAGCGGCTGGACACCCGATTTGATCCCAAAACAGCCTGGGCTCTGCTCCATCCCGAGTTTTTTCCGGTGGATGTGAATCGGGATGACCGGGAACGGCTGTTGCGGGTTCCGGGAATAGGTACCCGGAACGTGCACCGGATTCTGCAGGCCCGCCGGTTCGGCAGTATAGACGCGCCATCCCTGCGCCGAATGGGCGTGGTATGGAAGCGGGCCCGGTATTTCGTGCGGTGCGCTGACTATACACCGCCGGCATGGCGCCCTGAACATCTGGCGGACGTGCTCGCGGAGCCAGCGCACAGTCCCGAACAGTTGGAATTGGATCTGTTTGATCATGTCTGACGGTCAGTCTGTCCGGTATGATGGTTCTTTCGCGGGGTGGTGCGCGGTGTGCATGCGGCTTCTGGAAACGGAATCGCCCGAACCGCTTTTCTGGGATTACGGGTCGGCGGTCGGCCCGGAATATCTGTTTGGAGAAGTTGACCTGTCAGGGGGTGAGGCGGAGGCGGAAACATGGAACCGATTCCTCACCCGCCTGGAGTCAGCGGGTGGCGCGGGGCTGATCGGTGATCTGCTGTGCCTGTTTCTGTCGGAGGCTCCGGACCGTGAAATGCTGATGTTTCGGATGGTCCGTATCTCGCTGGAGCGGAAACGGCGCGGGCGGGGCTGGCACACGCATCCGGACATGCGGCGCGCGGGTATGCTGATTAACAGCATGCGCCGGGAGGCCCATCGCCTGCGGGGACTGCTGCGTTTCGCGGAACTGCGGGATGGTACGCTGTACGCGCGCTGCGCACCGAAACATAATGTCATTCCACTTGTGACCGGTCATTTCCGGCGCCGCATGCCGAAAGAACGGTGGATCATTCATGATGAATTGCGGGCCTATGGACTGGCGTGGGACGGATTCATCCTGCGATATGTTGACCAATTCCCGTCGGATACACAGGAACTGCTGTCCGCATCCGAGCAGCGTTATCGGTCCTGCTGGCAGACCTTTTTCCGGGAGGTGACGGTGCCAGAACGCCATAATCCCCGTCTTCAGCGGCATTTTCTTCCGGAGCGGTTCAGACGGTATCTTCCGGAACTCGAGCCAGACCGGTTTGACTGAATGCCTTACGGCGTGATTCCATACAGCAGAGGCGCGCGGAGGCCTGCAGGTATGTGGCTCTATCTTGCGTTCATGGGACTGCTTACGCTGACCCTGGTTATCTGGCTGGTGATCGCCCTGGCGGATCATCCGGAGGAATGATTATCCGGTGTTTCCGGCGACAGTAAGGAACAACGCATGAATCCAGTACTCGGAGTGATTTTTCATGGTATCGGCGGAGCGGCAGCGGGAACGTTCTATCTGCCCCTAAAGGGGGTGAAACAGTGGGCATGGGAAAGTGCATGGCTGGTGGCGGGGGTGTTTTCGTGGATTATTGCGCCGTGGTGTTTCGCGTTGTATCTGAACCCGCGGCTTGGTGAGGCTCTGGTTCACGCGCCCGGCAGCGCGTTGGTGCTGACGCTGCTGTTTGGCATGTTGTGGGGTGTTGGAGGGCTGACTTTCGGGTTGAGCATGCGATATCTGGGGCTGTCGCTGGGTTACGCGGTTACCCTTGGGTTCTGCGCGGCGTTTGGGACACTGATTCCGCCCCTGTTCAAGGGCGAATTTCCGCAACTGCTGACCAGTCGGGGCGGATGGATTGTGCTGGTGGGCGTTCTGATCTGTCTGGCAGGCATCGCGCTGTGCGGCCGGTCAGGTATCCTTCGGGACCAGGAACAGGGGGGAAGCCTGCCTGCGGAGTTTAACCTTGTCAAGGGACTTTGGGTGGCCATGTTTTCAGGCATCATGAGTTCCTGCATGGCCTTCGCGTTTCAGTCCGGCAAACCGATCATGGACCTGGCGACAGAAACGGGAACCCCAAAGGTCTACGCGAACACGGCGGTTCTGGTGGTGATACTTTTGGGCGGATTCGCGACCAACGCGTTGTGGTGTCTGGTGTTGAACTTCCGCAACCGATCTTTTGGGGATTACCTGAACCGGCGGCAGGAAAAAGCGCCCCTGGTCAGAAACTATACGCTGAGCGCGCTGGCCGGGGTAACCTGGTACCTGCAGTTTTTCTTCTACAGCATGGGCACCACCCTGATGGGACCCTTCGATTTTTCGAGTTGGACGCTGCACATGGCGTTCATTATCCTGTGCGGTAATTTCTGGGGACTGATCCTCGGCGAATGGCGGAATACTTCCGGCACAGCCCGGTCCTGGCTGGCCGTGGGGGTAGCAACCCTGCTGGTATCCATTATGCTGGTGGGGTGGGGGAACGCCTTGGGTACGTGATGAGTCAGATTTCGGTACGGTTCAGGATGCTGCGGATGTGTTCTCGTTAGGCCCCAGGATCAGTTCCTGGATCTTTTCGACCAGATCAGACAGCATAAAGGGTTTTTCCAGCACGGGGCATGCCACGGTGTTAAGGAATTTCCGAACCTCGTAGTCCATGGCGTCTGCAGTTATGAAAATGATTCGCCGGGACAGGGCGGGAACCGATTCCACGATTTTCCGGTACACCGAAATGCCGTCGAGGCCGGTACTGAACCGAATGTCCAGTACCACGATATCCGGGGAAATCTGAGCGATTTCTTTCAAACAGGCCTCCCCTGACCCAAACAGGGTCACGGAAAATCCGTGCCCGGTGAGGGTTTCACCCAGCACTGTACGAAGATCGGGATCGTCTTCCGCGACCAGGATTTTGGGTGCGTGCTGCCGGGACCTGTTTGCGATCAGTGCCTGGGATTCCATCGCGACGGGGGAAAGGGGCAGAGAGATCACCAGTTGAGCGCCAGGAAGTTCCCGGTTCTGATCCAGATTGACAGTGATATCTCCACCATGCTCCTGGATGGTAGCCCGCGCCAGGGCCAGCCCGAGACCGGGGGCGTTCTCTTCATTTCGGGTGGTGAAAAAGGGCTCAAAGATTTTCTCCGTTACGGAGGGATCGATCCCCGGTCCGTCATCGGAAATCCGGATGATGGCATGTTCTCTCGTCGCGGTAATCTCGAAGATTATGGCGTTTTTCGCGAAATACAGCGCGTTGTCCAGCAGGGCAAGCAGGACGCTGACCATCTGTTCCGGAAAACATTCCACCCAGACCGGATAAGGCGGGAGACGCCATTCCACCTGCCACTGACGGGTAGTGCCCAGGGCATTCCTGACCCGTTCCCGAACCAGTTTGACCAGTTCGACCGGCACGACGTCAAGACTGATGCCTTGGCCAAAACCCAGGAGGCTGTCGATGATCCGTTTGCAGCGTACCGCCTTTCTGGAGAGCATCTCGGCGATTTCGGCCAGTCGCTTCCCGGATGGCTCGGCCCGCAACAGTTCGGCCACCCCGAGAATCACACTGAGCGGAGAGCGCAGCTGCATCGCCACGCTTAATACCAGGCGCATGGTCCGTGTGCTCAGGCGGTATTCGGATTCAAGCCGCTCCACCCGTTCTTCAATTTCCTCGTGGCTTTTATTTTCCACCACCCAGCAGAACAGCCATGGCGTGTGTTCCGGCGGGATATGGATGGGTAACGATCCCACGCGGAACCATCGACTGGATTGGATTCCATGCTCCTGCTCAGTAACCTTCTTTTCTTCAAAGACGGCCTGAACTCCCAAGGCGGCCCGTTCGCAGGCACAAGGTCCGGTCTCTCCGGATTGCCGGCTGATGAGGCAGCAGATCCGGCGAGAATGTCCGTTGTCGGAAAGTTCGAGCAGATTTTCCGCGGCAGCATTTTGCGCGGCGATCCTGCCGGCCGGATTGATCAGTTGCGCAGGGAAGGGCAGCGTGTTGAGAGCCTGCTGCACATAGAAAAGAATACCCGCCTCCAGCGCTCCGGCTGAGGCGGTTTTGACGTCGATCCAAAGCAGAAATCCGTCTCGTACGCCTTCCGCGTTGAATATGGGCCGCATGAGGACCGGATAGCGCAATCCCGGCGAGGCACTGAAAACCCCTTCAAACTCCTGGTTGGCCAGGATATTCAGACGTTTGCGTACCTGGGAGCGGATCAGACCGGCCGTTTCGGCGTCACACAGGGCGGCAAAATCGACTCCTCTCAGGGATTCCGGATCGGCTCCCAGCAGACGAGCCATTTCAGGGTTGGCCTGCGTGATACGGCCCTGGTTATCCAGGATTGACAGCGGTTTTTCCAGCACATCGACCACGGCCCGCAGCAGCCGTTCCCAGCCCCGGTGTCTCTCCGTTTGTTTCCGGTCACACCACTCCAGCAATGCGTGCTCATACGCGCGGGCAAGGTTCAGACACACCAGTTCGATTTCTGTATTCCCGAGATCGGGCTGGTGCTCCCTCAGGAAATGCTGAAGGGTTTGGGTTTGGAATTCAATCAGCCGAAGCACGTACGCGGGTCCCTGCTGGCCGGCAGATTCCGCTGCCCGACAGAACCGGGCGACAAGGTTGTACAAATCGGGCGCACTGCCCCGCATCAGATCTGTGTGACAGTGGTACCAGTCGGTCTGACACTCGCGCAAGACGGTTCGGAATTCAGGCGGGGCGGATCGGATGACAGCACGGTTGAACTGTTCTTCCCGGGAGGCCAGGATATCAGCCAGTTGGGGCGACAGCGAAAAAGAAAGCATAACCGGTTCCTCATACAATATCATAATACACATCTATTGTGGTTTTTGTAAATTCCATGTAATCTGTTGCAGCGGATAAATAGTCATGGAAAAAGATCGGTTTCAGGGGGGAGGAGGGTTTTGAGAAATTTCAGGTTGGCTTTCGGCATGGGTAAAAGCTGCAAGGTATCCGGACCCGCCCACTGGAGGGAAGTGTGGATACGCGCGGCCGGTTCACCGGCAATACGGCGGGTCCGGAAAAAATATAGGGTTACCCTGAAGTGGGTATAGGCGTGATCTATGGTGGCCAGGAGGGCTTCGGGCTGAACTTCAATTCCCAGTTCCTCGCGGCACTCCCGAATCAGAGCGGCTTCGAGGGATTCGCCGGGCTGTACCTTTCCGCCGGGGAATTCCCACAGTCCACCCAGCAGTCCTTTTTCCGGTCGCCGGCCCACCAGATAGGCACCGTTTTCCTCGATGACAGCGACTGCCACGTGGTGATGAGGGGGTTCAGCCCGTGCGGTTTTTCGGGGCAAATGCTCGGCGGTTCCGGCCCTCCGGGCGAGGCAATGGGCGGCCACCGGGCAGAGATGGCACCCGGGACGGCGGGGGGTACACACCCGGGCGCCCAGTTCCATCATGGCCTGATTGAAATCTCCAGGATGGAGCGGACAAAGGAGGGATGTCGCTGTTTCCTGGAAAAAGGCGGCGGCTTCCCGTCTGTCGGCTGGCTGGTCATAGTTGAACAGCCGGGCAATGACCCGCCGAACGTTTCCATCGACGGCTGGGACCGGCTCTCCAAAGGCTATGCTGGCGATGGCTGCCGCGGAATAGGGGCCGATTCCCGGGAACAGGACCAGTTCGGCTGCAGTCTGTGGGAATATGCCCTGTCGGATTTCAACAATCAGTTTGGCCGTCTGATGCAGGTTTCGGGCACGAGAATAATAGCCAAGCCCTTCCCAGACTTTGAGTACATCATCCAGAGGTGCGGCGGCCAGTGCGTGGATATCGGGAAATTTCTCGATGAACCGTTCGTAATAGGGGAGTCCCTGGTCAATACGCGTCTGCTGGAGGATCATTTCCGAGATCCAGATGCGGTAGGGGTCTGGATTCTGACGCCAGGGCAGGTCTCTGGATTCCGCCCGGTACCACGCGAGCAGGGCCTTGCGGAATTCGCGATAACGGCGCATCCGAAATTTCCGATGTTACGCGGTCAGGGCAGTATCGAAGCCGGAAGCGCATCTCCCCAAGGTTTTACCGGACATTCCCGGTACAGCGCGACCAGACGGGCCGCGTGATCGGGTCCCAGTTCGGCGAAGGCACGCAGGGCGGATTCGACATCCCGCTTTTCAACGTCCGGATGATTCAGACGGTTGGCGGGGGCGCCTGTATTCAGTTCCGGTACCCGGTCGAGCGTGCCGGACCAGCGACGGAGCAGGTGTTCCAGTTTGGGCAGCGTCAGCAGATCCGGCGGGATGGCCGCGTGCTGATAGTGCCGGATAAAGGAGTCCGCTTTGGTATTCCAGAACATGGAATTGTGGCCGGCCACCGGAAGCGGCGGGCCTTCATTCATGTAACAGAGATTCCATTGATGGTCCGGGCTCCAGGGCCGTTCGATGGATTCCGGTTTCTTTTCCGGAATCTTTTTGGGATCCAGGACCATCTCCCGGGTGAAGGGGAAACTGCCTTCCTGCGGGGGCAGAACCGTCCGGAATACTTTTTCAGGCGGCAGCAGCTCTTCCAGCCGTTTTTGGGCCGGTTCACAGATGGTCAGCTTGAGGAAATCCCGGTCATAACCCTCGGGAAACAGCGACATGTCCCAGGGGTGAATATCCCGGTCCGTGAACTGTTCCATGGGCACCAGCATGTCACCGGTGGACTCGATAATCAGGACGGGGGCGGTAATCCGGTCCAACACAGCGATCGGGCTGACCAGATACCAGGTCATCTGAGAGAGGTCCCGGGAAAAGTAGGCATAGGCCATGTCCGCCAGCATGGTTACTGACCCCAGAACAGGAAGAGGGCCTTCTTTTGGATCCCCGCCGCCACAGGACCATGGCCGGTTATGCTCGATGTAGGCGATGTTGTAGGCCCAGTTGACCACCGGACAATCCGAGGTAACCGAGGTAACAGGGAACATGTCGGCTGCCATGGCCAAGGCCATGTATCCGCCCTGACTTCCGCCATCCAGATGCACGCGCGCGGGATCTGTAAAACCGCAACGTCGGGCCCATTGGATAATGGCCCGGGCCAGGTTGTAGCCGTTACCCACCGATACATCGATCGGGGATTCGCCGGAATTATCCGTGTAAACCGCCGTAAAGTATGCCCATCCGTTCTTGGCCCATCGTTTTTGGCCGCCTACGTCCTTTTCATAGTGCACATGGCAAAAAATGGGGAGTTTAGCGCCCGCGCGGGCATGATCCAACGGCACCACGACCCGGGCCAGACCAGTTTTGGCGTCCCCAAGGATCCCCAGATAGGGTACCCGGACCACCGCGATACCGCAATGATCTTCTTCCGTAACGGAAACCACTGTAACGGTCCCGTCAAATCCGCTTTCATTTGCCGGCGGCCATCCCGCGGGATCGGTTTCCGCAGATTGGGCTGAAGATAAGGCCAGCAGGCTGACGCCGAAAATGACCCAAGACCTAAGCAGTATTTTGATGCCTTTGGTAAACATATCGGATCTCCATTACAGCGGTTTGATCCGCATGTTGCGGTAACTGACCCGGTGACCGTGATCTGTCAGGCAGATGAACCCCTTTCGCAGGCGGTAACGCAATTCGTCATGTTCATCGAAATTAATGTCCTGAACCAGTACGCCGTTGATATAGGCCTTGTACCGGGGGCCGTCCAGAATGAGTTCGGCCGAATTCCACTCTTCCTCAGGTTTGATCGGACGGCAGAGGGGTGGAATGGCATCGTAGATTGAACCGGTGGACGTTTTGGTAATTTCCGGATCTTTGCTGTCGCCCAGAATCTGGAACTCAAAGCCGAATTTGGATGCCCGGCCAGCCCTGGACGCGCGCAGCCATACGCCGCTGTTGCCATTTTCCTCAATTTTCCACTCAAATCGCAGAATGAAGTTGTCAAACCGTCGGACCGTTACCAGGGCTTCTCCGCCGGGACGGACCCACTCCAGACATCCGTTTCGAGGTTCATAGGAATTAACACCAGGTTTCCACGACCTCCAGCCGTTCAGGGTTTTACCGTCAAACAGGGGCAGGAATCCCTCTTTGGCCTCTTCTGCCGAAAGTATGGAGGGGTCCGGATTCCACGGCTGTTTTTCTTCGGGAGTGGTCAGCCGTTCATCCAGCGTGGCATAGAGGACAGGATCGTCCGGAAGGATGAAATGAGGATGGGCATCCAGGTTATCGGGCAGAAAGCCGTAGGCCACGGTAAGCGGGGTGTTGAGTTTGTCCATGGTTTCCGCCAGAACAAGATGGCCGCCAGCGGGAGACACCGTGCACAACCGTGGCGCGCGTTTTCGGAACAGGGCGGTCAGTTCCGCGGCATCAGGGCCATCGATCCAAAAAAAAGCCCGCTGACAATCCGCGAAAGCCGCGGCTGCTGTCAGCACAGCCGCCTTCCGTCTGGCTTTCTGATCTGGCGGTATGGAGGCCAGCAGACGAACCACCGGGGCGGTGTGGGACTCGTGGCAGTTTTCCGCGTAACACTTAACCGTTTCCACGGCGGCAGGATCCAGACTGGTTCCCTCAGCGTTGAAACCTTCCAGATCAAAGGCGATTGCAGTTCCGCCAACTTCCACAATGCGTGTCAGGGTATCCCAGTTAAAATGAGGACCCTTTTCACAGATTCCCGGCACATAGAACGCACGAAGATAAAACTCTTTACCCCGTTTCATTACCTTGTTATCGGAAACGCGCGCGCCATCTTTGTCTGGAGGCATCTCTGTCGGCGCGGGAGAGGTTGCGCAGGCGGTTATCCATAGTGCCGTGACCATGAAAAGCCACCCGGTCATTCCAAGTTTTTTCATGATCATGAATGGATCCCTTATGATGGTTAGAAAAATCAAGGGTATTTTGCTACTTCAGGCTGAAGTAAAGCAAAAAACGGCCGGATGCGCATGCGTTCAGGTCGATATTCACTCAAACGGACAGGAGAAGCGGGATGCGGATACTGCTGGCCGGTGGGGCGGGATATGTGGGATCGGTGCTAACCCCCATGCTGATGGATGCAGGGCATGAAGTGACGGTAGCCGATGAATGCTGGTTTGGAGTTCACCTGCCGGAAGGGGTGGAAGTGATCCGCACGGACCTGTTCGCGCTGAACCGGGAATTCATGAAGCGCTTCGACCGGGTTGTGTTTATCGCCGGTTTGTCCAATGATCCTATGGCAGAATTCGACCCGGGCCTGAATTTCGTGCATAACGCGGCCCTGCCGGCCTATATGGCCTACGAGGCCCGGGAAGCAGGGGTGCGGCGGTTTGTGTACGGTTCATCCTGCTCGGTGTACGGCTTCACGGGAGATGAACTCTGCACGGAGGATCACAAGGTCAACTGTCCCTATCCTTATGGGATCTCCAAGTGGCAGGGGGAACAGGGCGTGATGCACCTAGTGCGGGAGGATTTTTCCGCGATTGCCCTACGCCAGGGGACCGTGAATGGACACAGCCCGCGGATGCGCTTTGACCTGGTGGTCAACACGATGTTCAAAAGCGCGATGACCACCGGCCGGATTCTGGTGAATGATCCGGCTATCTGGCGTCCCCTGCTTGATATCCGGGATACGTCACGGGCATTTCTGACTGCGATCGAGGCTCCGGAATCTATCAGCGGGGTGTTCAACGTGGCGTGGGGGAACATCCGGATCGGTGAACTGGCGGAGGTTGTTCGGGACACCCTGTTTTCGCTGGGCGGTGTGCGAGCGGAGATTGAAACGCTTAACCGGTCGGATTACCGGAATTACCGGGTGGACTGTTCCCGGATCCGGGAGGTGCTTGGGTTTACACCCCTTCACGATATGGCGTCTACCATTCAGTCGCTCTGGGAACATCGGCATGAATACGGCGACATGGAGCGGGCAGAGTACTACAATATCCAGGTTTTCAGAAAAATTCGCAGTCAACTGGAAGTGACCCGTCTGCGCGCGCCTGGCGGCAGATCCGTTTCTTGAAGGCAAACAGGTGGTGGTTTGCTTTAGGGCGAGGAAAACCGGTAGCGTAAAGAGTGGAAGCGCCAAGGTAGGCAAGTTGAGGTAATCAGTCGGGAAGTCGAGATGAGGACAAAGTCTTCACGGAAGAACATCGAAATATTTCAGACTGTTATTCATCGGATTACCGTGCTGGGGGGCAGCAGTGTATACGTTCCTGAACTGGTCAACGCGATCATAGCCCGCAACCTTCCGGTTGAGGAAATTGTTTTGTTTGGCCATTCTGGCCGGAAACTGGAAACAGTGGCCGAATTCTGCAGACGCCTGATCAACCGGGCGGGGTATCCAACCCTCATCATCCCTGCAACGGACATACGGGCCGCGGTTGAGGGGGCAAAGTACATTGTGAACCAGATGCGCGTGGGGGGGATGAAAGCGCGGTTTCGCGATGAATCGCTGCCACCTCAGTTTGACCTGATGGGGAATGAGCAGATCGGGGCGGGCGCTGTAACCAACGCATTGCGGTCGCTGCCGGTTCTGCTGGAATACGCCCGGATCATCGAAGAATCAGCCCCTGAGGCGGTCGTGATCAACCTGATGAACCCAGTGGGTATCGTGGTGGATGCCCTGACGCGGCTGACCCGGCTGAAAGTGGTGGGCGTTTGCGACCTTGCCCGCAGATACAGCGGTAAGATCGCCGCCATCCTTGGGCTGCCTCCGGCGGAACTGGAGATTGACTACTTCGGGCTGTACCATTTCGGCTGGATTCAGGATGCCCGGTACGATGGCCGCAGCCGCATGGCTCAACTGGTGGAAGCCCTTGAGAACACCGATGACCCGGATTTTGACCGAGAACTGATATCACTTTTCCGGATGATTCCAACCCGGGAGGCGGCCATCTACTTCCGACGAGGAGATATTCTCCGGGACCAGAAGCGCAATCAACGCTACCGGGCGGAAATACTGATCGAAGCGGAATCTCAGATTCTGCGGATTTATGAAGATCCGCGGGTGGACATGATTCCCGAGGTGACCCGGCAGCGGAACGCGACCTGGTACGAGGAGTCCGTGCTGCCGCTGCTGGAAAGTTTTGAAGGACACCGCGCGGTGAAACCGGTGATTTGTGTGCCGAACCGAGGATCCATTCTGGACCTGCCCGAGGACGTCTGCGTGGAGATTCCGGCCGTTATCCAGGGGGGAGAAATCTCCGCCCGACGGGTTGGGGCATTGCCGCGGTTTCTTCGGGGACTGTTCTGCATGCTGAAAGAAAGCGACCGACTGGTGATTGAGGCGGTGCGCAACCGGTCGTTCGAACTCGCGCTTCAGGCGCTAGCCGTGAATCCCTTCGTGGATTCGCTGGTGTCCGCGAAAAAGTACCTTGAGAAAGTGGTTCGGACGGAAAACCTTAACCTCGCCTGACTGCTACCGCCAGTTTGACGGCCTGTCCCCGCGTATGATAGGGTATAGTGAACGTTGAGGGATGCTTATATCACGGGGTTTCCTGCCGTCGGGCCCCGTACAACGGGACATCGGCGAACCCGGTCAGGTCCGAGAGGAAGCAGCCGTAGTCGAGCGTTTCCGTGTGTTGCGGTTCCGTCCGGCGGCAGGGCTCCGTGTCCCGTTTTTTTTCAGTCGCGCAGGGAACTGATGTCCCAGAAAACTTACACTGCACTGGCCCGTAAGTGGAGGCCCCAGGGCTTCGATGAGGTGGTGGGTCAGGAACATATTACCCGTACGCTGCGCAACGCACTGGCCAGCGGCCGGATTCATCACGCGTACCTCTTTCTGGGGTCCAGGGGGATCGGCAAAACCACGACAGCCCGGATTCTGGCCAAGGCGCTGAATTGTCTGTCTTCAGAGGCACCTACGCCGGATCCCTGCGGTACCTGTGAAAACTGCCGGGCCATTGCCGCTGGAAACTGCATCGACGTCATTGAAATCGACGGCGCGTCCAACAACGGTGTGGAACATGCCCGGGAGATCCGCGAAAACGTGCGGATGGTACCCACATCCGGCCGGTACAAAGTGTACATCATTGACGAGGTGCACCAGTTGTCCTCAGGCGCGTTCAACGCGCTGCTGAAGACGCTGGAAGAACCGCCTCCCCATGCCGTGTTTGTCCTAGCGACTACCGAAGCCCACAAAATTCCTGCCACCATTATTTCTCGGTGTCAGCGGTATGATTTCCGCCGGGTGTCTGCTTCCAAAATTGTGGAACTTCTCCGCAGGATTCTGGATCAGGAGGGACTCCGGGCCTCAGATGATGCTCTGTATGCCATCGCGCGGGCCGCGGAAGGCGGTATCCGGGACGCGGAAAGTATCCTTGATCAGTTGATCGCATATTGCGGCGGAGAAATCACCTACCGGGACGTTTTTGACGTACTCGGTCTGGTGGACTGGGCCGTATTTCACCGGCTGTGTGACGCGATGCTGTCAGGCGATGTGGCTGGACTGCTGGGGGTGGTGGAAGACGTGGTGGCTGCCGGAAAAGATTTGGGGTATTTCGTCGAGGAACTGTTGCGTTATTTCCGCAATCTGTTGGTGTGTGCCACGTCGCCGAATCCCGCCCTGTTGCACCTGCCTGAAGAGGACTTCGCTGAATTGCGCGCGCGGGCAGGCCGGTTTGGGGCTGTTCGGCTGATGCGCATTGTGGAACAACTGGCGGGACTGGCGGGGAACTATGATTCCCTGCTGGCACAGCGTACGGCGTTGGAGGCCATGCTCATCCGGATTTCCCGGGGCGTGGAAGAAGTTTCGCTGGATACCGTACTTGAAAAGCTGGTGCTGCTTTCGGAAGGGGGGAGTCTGCCGCCGGCGTCAGCGGAGGTTAATCGGGAGGTACCACGATCACCGGTTGAAGGAGGCCGGTCCGGCCACCCTACTGAAAGGAATCGGGCCCGTGCCGAAACGACCCCGCGGGAACCGGTTCCGTCACAAACGCATTCGGCAGGCATCCAGCAGTTCCAGCCAGCCCGGTCGAACGAGGAGGCCTCATTCGACAGGAAAGTTCCGGAGCGAGGCGCTGGAAAGGGCGTCGCGGGAAGCCCTGAAAAGACCGGATTGGCTGCCCGGGAACGTCCGCCCACCCCGGAAGAACAAACCGCCTTAAAAAAAGTCTTCGAACTTTTCGGCGGGATGGTTGTTGAACTGCCTGAAAGAAAGGCCCGGATTCAGATGGCTGTCGCCGAGGATACGGAAGACACCGAATTTCCGGGTGAGGACGAACAGGAAGATTAACGGGGGACCTATCCGATGAGGCATTCCGCGTCAGCAGGGCCATTCAGCAAACGATATGGATAAACAGGAAATTGCGTTTACTGACCCGAAACGGGATTCCGCGCTTGTTGACACGCTGCTAGCAGATACGCCCGCGGAACTCGCGGATGTGCTTTTTCACCACCTGAAACGCTCGGCGGATCCCTCCCGTGCTGTTCGGGGATTGACACGTTTCCTGGAACGGTGCTTTGACCCGGCCACGCAGCGGGCCCTCATGGCAAACGCGCCAAGTTACTGCGAGATGCTACTCGTTCTCTTCGAAAACAGCGCGTTCCTTGAGGACATCCTCTGCCGAAATCCTGAATACGCTTCCTGGCTGTGGGATGAAGCGGTGTTGGACGAATCTGTCGATACCATTACCTACCTTGCTGAATTGCGGCGGCTGGTGTTCCGGAAAGCGGAATTTCAGGAGCGACGTTCCGTTCTGCGCCGCTTCACGCGGCGGGAACTGCTTCGTATAGCCGCGCGAGAAATCTGGAAGCATGCGCCACTAACTTCGGTAGTGCTGGACTTAAGCAATCTTGCGGACGCGTCTATCGAGTGCGCTCTGGAAATCGCCCGGGCAGAACTCGAGCCCAGTTATGGCATGCCACCGGGGTACCGTGAGGATGGAAATTATCCCTTTTCCGTCCTGGCACTGGGGAAACTGGGTGGCAGGGAACTGAATTTCAGTTCGGACATAGATCTGATTTTTCTGTGCGCTGAACGAGGGGAAAGTACCGGTGGAAAGCGTGGCAAACTGGAACACGAAGTGTACTTCCGGAAACTGGGTGAATTGATCATCCGCACGCTTTCCGAACCCACTTCTGACGGTATCGCCTATCGCGTGGATATGCGGTTGCGTCCCTTTGGGCGCAGTGGTCCTCTGTGCTGCGTGTTGGATGACGCGGTGGATTATTACGCCGTTTATGGCCGCGCGTGGGAACGGCAGGCGCTGATCAAGGCCCGGGTATGTGCCGGCAATCCGGAACTGGGCGAAACGCTGCTGGACCGCTTGCGATCGTTCATCTATCCACGCTACTTCGATGATATTACCCTCGAAGAGATTCGACAGATTAAAGCCCAATCCGAAGCACAGGTGCGCCGCGCGGGGATGTCCGGCAGAGAGATAAAGCACGGAGAAGGGGGAATCCGGGACATTGAATTCACGGTGCAACTGCTGCAGTTACTGAATGGAGGAAAATGGCCGGATATCCGGACGCCGAACACCCTTGAGGCCATTCGTGCGCTGGAGACCCGTCAGTATCTGAGCCCATTTGAAGCAGAACGTTTGACCACAAATTATATTTTTCTGAGGCAGTTGGAACACCGCCTGCAGATCGAAAATGGGCTGCAGGTGCATTCGCTGCCTGAGCCGGGAGACGCGCTGGACGCACTGGGGCGGCGCATGGGGTTTCTGAACGGAGAAGCCCTGATGACCGTGTTTCGGCAGCGAACGGCTGAGGTAAGGGGAATTCTGCAGCGATTTCTTTCGGAGAAGGGTGCGGGCCATCTTTGGGTGGCTTCCCTGCTCGAACGGGGGGCCGATGCTGCTGATGGCCTGGCCCGCCTTGCACAGTGGGGATTTTCAAAGCCGGAACGTGCCCGGGAGATGCTGCAGCACATGGCGAACGGTCCGGAAGATAAACCTTACACACGGGAAACAGCACAACGTTTCATCACTGTAGCCCCTGTACTGATTCAGGCACTTGCGGAGGAAGGGGACCCCGATATTGTGCTGGAGCGGCTGTACGGCATGTTGTTGCACGTTCCCACGCCTGGCGCCATGTACAGCCTGCTGGCCTATTATCCCGGTTTGTCTTCACGGCTGGTGGCGCTCGCGGCGAACAGCCCCTGGCTGTGTGAAATGATTTCCCGGGATATCAGCCTGCTGGATCTGGTGGGCTCTCCCCAGCTGACTGCCCAGGCATCCAGCCGGGAAGAACTTGAATCGGAACTGCAGATGCTGCTGTCAGCCGCGCAGCCGGAAGCCGCACCTTACCGGCTCAAACTGGGTGAGATGCTCAAAGTGGCCGTCCGGGAGTTGGTCCACGGTATTTCCGTGGCGGATGTCGGAGATGAACTGACCCAACTGGCGGAAGTGATTCTGGCTCATGTGACATCCCAGGCGCTGGCTGAGGTTTCTGAGCGGTTCGGTCCGTCCGAAGGCCTTTTTGCGGTGCTCGCGGTGGGTAAATTTGGCGGCAGGGAATTGGGGTACGCGAGTGATCTGGATTTGGTTTTTGTTCACGGGAATACCGAGCTCTTCAGGGGCATTTCCGCGGCCGAGTATTATGCTGCTGTGGCGGCCGGTGTAATCCGGCGGCTCAAAGAGCCCACCCGGTGGGGTGTACTGTACGACGTGGACGCGCGGCTTAGGCCGGATGGCTGCAAGGGGATGCTGGCCGTTTCCCGGGATCGGCTGCTGGAATATTACCGGATGGAAGCACAGATGTGGGAGCGGCTCGCGCTCATGAAGGTTCGGGCAGTAGGAGGGGACATGCAGTTCGCTGAAAACACTGCGGATGAACTCCGGAAGATCGCGTTTGGCTGGAAAATGTCCCGGGAAGACGTAAATCATGTGGAACAACTTCGGAACCGTTTAATCCACGCGGCCACACCGCGGGACGTCAAACGCCGTCCGGGCGGACTATCCGACGTGGAACTGGCGGTTCGTCTGATGCAGCTGCGTCACGCAAAAACGTGTTCGGAGGTTCGCCATTGGGGTGTGTTCCGGGCGATCGAAACGTTGGAACGGTATCAGCTGGAACCCCAGTCCGATCTGGAAACGCTTCGAGACAATTACCTGTTTCTGCGGCGATTGCTGAACCGGCTGCGCATGGCACGGGGGACGTCCCTGTCGGAGTTGCCGGAGGAGGAGGAGCGTCTTTATCTGGGACGGCGACTGCGTCTTACCGGTGATCCGCTGGAAATAGCCAACAGGAAAATGGCCCAGACCGAACCGATCACAACACAGCAACTGACCCTCGCGCGCGAGCAGGCCCGGTAAGCCCTGTTAACAAACACTCAGATCAGTTCATCACGGGAAGCGATGATTTTCCGGATTAAGCCATACTCTACTGCTTCTTCCGCACTCATCCAGAAATTCCGGTCGCTATCCCTGGCCACTTTCTCCACGGGCTGACCCGTTTCCTGGGCAACCAGACGGTTAATCCGTTCCCGGATTTTGATGATTTCCTGTGCCTCAATTCGAATATCGGCAGCCTGTCCACCTGCCCCCCCGCTCGGCTGATGCAGCAGAAAACGGGTATTGGGCAGCGCGAAACGCTTGTCATGATCCGCACCCAGCAGGATAGGCACCGCGATACTGGCTACCCAGCCGGCACCGACAGCCGCCACGGGGGATTTGATGAACCGCATGACATCGTGAATCGCAAAACCGGAGTCCACGTGTCCCCCGGGGGATGTGATAAATACCCGGATCGGATCATGGGAAATCCGGTCCAGAATCAGCAGATGAGAAATGACCTTTTCGGCCAGTTTCTGATCCACGTCCCCCGTTACCAGAACTACCCGGGAATCCATCAGGTACCGGGTCAACTGAAAATCCCGGGACTCCTCAGAGCGTTCACAACCGGGTTCTTCCTCCTCGTCTTCTCCCTCATCATGACGAATCAGATCGGCTTGCCGGATTTTTTCAGACATGCAATTACCCTTACTGTAAATAGCCGGAATGGACTGAAGAATACACTCATTGTGCCATGGAAGGGCGTGGAGACTCAACTGGGATTGGGTGATCTTGCTGTATTGCGGATTTTTGGAGAAAAATTGTTGACATCCAGCGCAGAAACTGGCATTATGTTATGGAGTAAAGTAAATTACAGCCGGCAGTCCGGTTTGGGCTTCCGGCGGGACAGGTGTGTCCAGACCAGTTGAGGAGTGTATCCATGCGGCACATTGGGCGCAGGCGGCTGTGGCTGTCGCTCGGAATGGTGATGGTAGGAATGGTGCTCACCGGATGTCCCAAAGATGTGGCACCCGGGCTGGTGGCCATGCCCGAAATACTGGACTTCGGAACCCGGGGGACTGAACTATCCCTAAGTCTGGCTTCAACTTACGGCAGCGGGAAAATAGGTCCCATCGTTATTACCGCTGCTGATCCGTGGGTGACCATCTCGGACTGTGACCAGCCGGAAGATGACTGCGGTGCCCGGTTCCTCCTTGGACGGGAGAAGATTAAGGTTAAGATCAACCGCGAGAAGATGATTTTAGGTCTGAACCGCTCCCGCCTGTTTATTGACGCGCCTGGTGTGTCGCGGGTTACGGTTGAGATTTTTGCTGAGGATGTGTTGCAGCCGGATTTCTCATCCGATGTACGCAACATTGACCTGGGCCGTCCGGTGGCTTTCCGCGATTTGAGTCAGGCGGCCGCCGCGGCGGAACAGATTACCGCATGGCTGTGGGATTTCGGGGACGGCACCACCAGCACGGAAATCAATCCCACTCACCTCTACATTAAGCCAGGCGTATATGACGTGTCCCTGACGGTGACCGCCGGGAAAAATCGGGAAAAAATTACCAAACTCGGATATGTCCGCGTGGGAGATCCAGGCGTTAACGTGGACTTCCAAGCCTCCAAAACAGATGTATACCTTAACGAGGAGGTGGTGTTCACAGATCTCACGGTGTCCGGAAGTGTACCTGTTAAAGAGCGGCTGTGGGATTTTGGAGACGGCAATACCAGCAGTGAAGCCAATCCGGCATACCGGTACACAAAGACGGGGATTTACACCGTCACGCTGAAAGTCAAAACCGCCTTGGGTGAATTCACGAAGGTTAAAAATAATTACATCAAAGTCAGTGCCGCCTTGCCACCGACCGCAGATTTCGCTCTAGGCAATCCGGTGGTTTACGTCAACGAGGCAGCTCGTTTCTTTGATACGTCTCGTCCTGGAACAGGATCTATCACGGCTTGGGCATGGGATTTTGGAGATGGGACAACCAGCACAGAACAGAATCCGAGACACTCGTTTCCTGAGGCCAAGACATATTCGGTTACGCTTACAGTTACTTCTCCTTTTGGCTCAAGCACGACGACCCGTAACATTAATGTTACCTATCGTCCGCCGCAGGCCGATTTTGAAGCATTGCCGGTTGTGGTAGCGATCGGAGAACCGGTTCAGTTTGCGGACCTGTCGGTTCCTGGTACGTCAAATATCATTCACTGGCTGTGGAATTTCGGAGATAGCGGCCAATCTACGGAACAGAATCCGACGCACGCATACAACCGGGAAGGGCAATTCACGGTATCTCTTACCGTCACATCTTCTGATCCTGCCAATAACACCAGTACCAAAACAAAGGAAAAATTCATTACGGTGGTTCGTCCTCCGGTACCGGATTTTACATATACCCCGGCATACGTATTGGCGGGTGATACAGTTCAGTTTTCCGCTGCCGCGACACAACTTGGGTCTGAGTCCATTACCCAGTATCTTTGGGATTTTGATGGCAGTCTTTCCACCACTGGGGATCAGAAAACGGGGTTGCAGGTCTCCAGAAAATTCGAGACACCGGGTACATACACGGTTACGCTGGTGGTAAAAACGGCCACGCTGAGTCGGTCTGTCACAAAGAGTATCATTGTTGAACAGGCCCCAAATTCGGATTTTACGGCCAGTCCATTACCGGCCTCTGTGCTTGATGATGTACAGTTCTCTCCGGTTGCTCAGCCGGCAGGGGCACTACCTATCACGCGTGTGGTCTGGAACTTTGGAGATGGAACCAACAGCCAGGAGGAGGCCCCCACTCATCGATATACTGTCCCTGGATCTTACAAGGTGCGTCATACGGTGTACTTCCGGCATCCCCAGATGCCGGCCAGCGAGGCGGACCTGAGCGTCTATACCGAGAAACGCAACTATGTGACGGTTACCCCGCCGATAGCCCCTGTTGTCTCTTTCGCCCCGGATTTCAAGTGTGGGGTAACTACCATGCCGGTGCGGTTCAGTATCACGGAGGCCAATACGCCATCGCGGCCGATAACGAGATGGATCTGGAACTTTGGTGATGGATCTGATCCGCTCGAATTGACCACTGATCAGACTGTTTCTCACCAGTATTCGTCTCCCGGCAGTTACGATGTTTCACTGACGGTGATCTGTGGCGCCATGCCACCGGAATACGGCGAACGTACTTACACCCTGGATGAACCTCTTAAGGTGGAACAGGGTACAGACCTGGATGCCTATGTGCGCCTGGATGACGGCGCCTACACGTATTCTCTGGTATCGGATTTTCCTGTGTCTTACGAAGGATACAGTATAGGTCGGGCTTACGTGATCTCCATGACGTCTCAGCAATGGCGGACCAGTGAGGATATTTATACCGGCGATGGGGTTCGGCGTGATCTGTGGACCCACTACATCACCATCGTGGATCCGACCAACCGAAAGAGCGATACAGCGCTACTTTTCATCGATGGAGGCAGCCGGTCAACTACGCCGCCTACTACAGTGGATGACTATTTTAAGCTGGTGGCCGGTCTGACCGGGGTTCCCGTAGCCCTGGTCAAGAATATTCCAAGTCAGCCTATCATATTCACCGATGAAGTGACTGCCGGGGACAGTAGGGAGGAGTCCCTGATTTTGCGGTCCCGCACGGAAGACGCGATTATCGCGTATTCGATGAATAAGTACATGGAGTCTTATAAGAATAACAGTCCGGATTCCACCTGGCCGCTGTTGTTCCCCATGGCCAAGGCGGCCGTGAAAGCCATGGATACGGTGCAGGCGGTTCTGGCTGGTCGGAACCGGCCTGTGAAAGATTTCGTCGTCAGCGGTGCATCCAAGCGGGGTTGGACCACCTGGCTGACGGGTGTGGCGGACTGCCGGGTTAAAGCCATTGCTCCTATAGTTATAGATGTGCTCAATATGGCCGAGCAGATGCGTCATCACAAGCAGGTATATGGTTATTGGGCGCCAAGTATTTACGAGTATGCCCAGGAGCGGGTGTTTGACCGACTGATTCCGGGAAATGGTTTACTGCCAGCCGAAGCAGAGGCTTTGTTGGAACTTGTGGACCCCTATCGATACGCTTCAATTGGCCGCTTGGATGAGCCGAAGTACCTCATTAACGCCACGGGAGATCAGTTCTTCCTGCCAGATTCATCGCAGTGGTATTTTGCGGAACTGCCCGGAGAAAAATACCTGAACTATGTGCCCAATGCGGACCATGGCCTTCTTGACGTGCATGCTTCAGTTGATCTTGAAAATCTGGACAATGTGGTAGGCCAGCTGGCGGGTTGGCTCATGGCCGTGACCCAGAACAAAGCGCGACCGTCTTTTACCTATGAAATCAACCGCCAGGCAGGTACCATCACGGTGAATGTGGATTCATCCCGACGTCCCCGTTACGTCCGAATGTGGTATGCCACGACTTCCAATGCGCGTGATTTCCGCATTGAACGGGGTAGTGATGGCAGTCTGTACAATCCGGATGGTTCCTTGCGCGGCCCACAATGGTATCCGCTGACGCTCTCCCCGACGGTCAGCGGAGGGACGACTTACGTGGCCAGTCGCCCGTTGCCGCCTGCAGGACGGTATACGGGGTTCTTTGTGCAGATCGGTTATGCGAATACGGCAGCGTTGCCGTCAGGCCTTTCGTCGATTCCAGGTGTTACCATTACCGTCCCTGATCTGGTCTTTACGACAGACGTGCTCGTCATTCCCACTACGGCAGACGGCAGCAACCTGTATCCGGAATTTCCGGGGTATCTGGCTAACGTGGAACGTCCGGATGTGGTGAATTTCTCGGCAGATAAGGCTCCGGTGGTCGTACTGACGGGATCGCCGTATGAAATGGGGAGACAGTACGGCGAACTGCTGGCCGATAAAATCGCGGAATTCGTGCCCAACTGGGTGTTGTCATTCCAATCTGTTACGCGTGTGACAGATCTCCAGATGGATCAGAATTGGGCGAATCAAGCGGCATTAATGGATCCGGCTATTGTTGAGGAAATCAATGGTATCGCGGATGGATCGGGAGTAGATTTAGCAGTGTTGCGCCGCGCTCACGTGGTGTTCATGCGGGAGAGCGCCACAACATGGGGTGGTGCCGCCGCGGCTGCATGGCGAAAACAGACGGAAAATGGCGCTACCATTCACGGGGTTACCGTGAATGGACCTACGTTGACATCCCGTTCGTGGACTGTAGGCAGTCAGACGCGCTATCCGCAAGATTACGGATGTGTGGTGGTGTACATTCCTCAGACAGGAGTTCCCCATGCTTTGCTGACTTTTACTGGTCTGGCTATCGGACGTACCGGGGTGAACCTGGGGGGTATTTCCTTCAGTGAGACCATCGACAGCGCCAGTTCGGATCTGGATCTGAATAAATTGAACTTTGCGTTTGCTGCGCGCGAAATGTTGGGATATGCTCTTAACCTTGAGGAAGCAATCGATTTCTTCAATGTTCCGCAACACTATCCGCAAAGGGCACATTACTTTGTGCTGTCGGACGGTAGAAATCACCAGCGCGGCGCGACGGTCCGGGTCACTCCAGCCGGTGTGCAGTCGGTTACGTATAATCGGGCGTCTCTGTTCTCCAATATCACCACGCCCAGAAACAGCGGTATAACTGTTGCCGCGCAAAACTCGGCAAATCTGAACAGTTATCTCAGTGTTATTAATCCGCTGGTACAGCCGCTGAATCGCGCTGATTTCTATAATATAGTCACCAGCGCGCCACCGGCGGACAATACCCGTAACACGCTGAATGCGGTCTACAACATGGACGGCTTTATGCTGGAGATTTTGTTCTCTTACGCCAGCCAGACCACTCCCGCCCGGCAGCGAGAGAGCGTCAGTTTCGATCTGCAGCAACTGCTTCCGTAAAGGCAGTCACATGAACAAAGCCGGTCTTCAGGAATGCTGAAGACCGGCTTTGATATTGATCCGAGGGGCTGGCAGAATAAACCTGTAAATCGCAGTCGCCACACGAAAATATGCGGAGGGACAAATCATGTCACAAGATATGGAACAACTGTACCGGCAGCGGTTGAACCGTTACGTTACCGCAATGGGTAACAAAACACCAGATCGGGTACCAGTGCGAGTCTTTGCCGCGGAGTTTGCCGCTCGTTACGCGGGATTCACCTGCCAGCAGGTTACCCATGATTACAATTTTGCCTATGAAGCCACCTGGAAATGCGCGGCAGATTACGGCTGGGATGCGACGGTCGGGAACATGGTTTATGTCTGGACGGGGCTGACTCAGGCCTTGGGGCTGCGTTATTACGGTGTACCCGGTGTGGACGTATCCCCGGATACCGGATTTCAATACCGGGAGCCGCCTGAAGGTAAGGCATTCATGCGGCCGGAGGAGTATGACCATCTTATAGAGGATCCGACCGATTTTCTGTTCAGCGTATGGCTGCCCCGGGTTTCCACCGAAATCAGTGCTCCTGGAAAGGAAGCAACGTTTCGGTCTCATGTTGCCCTCGTTAAGGGCGGCATGGCGATGTGGAACTATTTTGTCACGCTGGGACAACAGGGCGAAGCCCTGCGCCGTGAAAGCGGTACGGTGTCCGCCATATCCGGTATTTTCAAGGCACCCATGGACATCCTTGCCGATAAATTGCGCGGGTATTTTGGACTGACCATGGATCTGATGGAACGTCCTGAAAAGGTTCTGGCTGCCTGCCGCGCGCTGATGCCACACCTGCTGTATGTGGCGCTGTCCGGGGCCGATTCCCAGCATTATGTTCCCATCGGCTTCTGGATGCATCGGGGGTGTGTGCCATTCATCAGCCATGAGCATTTCAGTGAAATATACTGGCCCACGCTCAAACCGATTGTGGAACATACCTGGAAAGCGGGGCATCAGATGCTGTTCTACGCGGAAGGAAACTGGGATGCCCACCTGGAGGCTTTTGCCGAATTACCGGCAGGGAGTATCGTGTACCACGTGGACCGCGGGGACATTTTCAGAGCCCGAGCAATACTGGGGGACAAATTCTGTCTCTCTGGCGGGGTACCCAATTATCTGCTGGCATACGGAACGCCGGAAGAGGTCCGTGATACCTGTCGTCGTATTATCGAGGGTGTGGCGGATAAAGGCGGCTATGTAATGGATGCTTCGGCAATTATCCAGAATGACGCCAAACCGGAAAACGTGCGCGCCATGACTGAATCCGCATGGGAGTTCGGGAATTACGGAAAACCCGCGGACGATACGCTGCCTCCGCCGTTCATGGCACCGACAGATTTCCAGCCTACTCCCCTTCCGGAAATCAAACTGGTAACACCGCCTGGCGTATGCACCCCGTGGAGTACAAAACGTCAGGAATTGGATCATCTTTTGGGGGATGAGTCCATTCTCGAGCGGGTGTGGAACGAAGTGGAAGGTTTTGCTTACGCCTTTATATGGCATTGTTTGCTGTCATTTTGAAGGCGGTATGAGTTGCCGCCATCGGACCGGTTCTGCTATGATTACGCCAGAGCCCGGGTGGTGGAATTGGCAGACACGCCAGACTAAGGATCTGGTCCCGAAAGGGGTGTGGGTTCAAGTCCCGCCCCGGGCACCATTCCTTCCTTCACGCTTTTTGCGGATTAATCAAGCAGCGGGCCCGAAAATCCACCGCATGGCCCAGGATTGTACGTCCCCCCATGGCTGTTGCAGACATTCCCAGGAAGAATAGAGAGAAATGGCCGTCAGCAGGAACAGGATAAGCCAGCCCCATCGAGTTTTCATGTTGCCGATAACCGGTCCCGCACAAAGTGCCATGATGGGGTAGGATGCCAGGTGCCATCGGAATCCATAGGATGCCCCGCCGTAATTATTGGTTTTAACCGTGTAATAGGCGGTCAGCCCCCAAAACCCGATCCAAAGTAGCGCAATAAACAATTCCCAATCATTGAGTTTCGTTGATTCTTTTTCATTCTTTTTAAGCGTTTTATAAAGGTAATAAATCCCAAAAAGCAGTCCGAAAATAAAAACCGGAAACAATAAAAACACCCCATAACGACCAAAAAGCATATGAAATAAATAAATTAGTCTGGGCTCATTCAGTGCATCCACACCCAAAGGATGGCGCCAGTAGGACCATTCATACCAATATACCTCTGGGTGCATCTGTACGGGAAACGGAGATCCTGTGGCAATCCAGAGACATCCCGTCTGGAACACTGCCGGAGGCAGCAGGCCCGCCAGCACCCATGGCCAGAAACGGAAATACCGGGCTGAAATCAGCAGGCAGCCCGCCAGCAAACAGTACAGTGTTATCGGCATATCGAAGGCAAAGACCAGTCCCGTCAGCAATCCGAATCCAAAAGCACTTTTCCGTTTCGCTTCTGGATAATCGGGACTGATCAGCCGCCAAAGACACCACAGGGCTCCACACAGAGCGGCGGCCGCTGGAACGTGATTCGAGAACTGCTGGGCATATCCGAACAGGGGAGAGCAGAAAGCCAGGATACATCCCAGGATCATCCAAGGAACACGAGGCATCCAGTCGGTGAGACGCATGAATGCCCATATGCCTGCCGCGAAAGGCAGTTGACAGAACAGAAAAATCACCAGCGCCGCGAAGGGTTTGAGAACGTCCGGACGGTCCAAGGTCCAGCCAATGCGCTGGAAAGGCAGGTATACCAGTGTCATGATCAGCGGAAGTAACGGCGGTTTGCTGGATATCAGCCGTCCGCCGCATACCACTTTGTCCACTGTGCCCGATTCGAACGGGTTTGGGGACATTCCAACCGGGCTCTCAATACACCATG
>Ga0308390_1000469_pt1 | contig 28896 bp, 23 predicted proteins | sample Hotspr2Sample149_FD_202358 | JGI IMG/M metagenome (GOLD analysis project Ga0308390, IMG submission 202358) | Hot spring phototrophic mat microbial communities from Mushroom Spring, Yellowstone National Park, Wyoming, United States - 20040719_149 ...
TCTCCTGCTGGGTATTTCCTTCGACCAATTTTTTCACTCCTCCTTCCTGAGTTTCGGATATTGTATCCGTCCGCGCGCGTTCCGTTCCACGCGCGTACGTGGCCACGTGAATATCTTCCGCGGCCAGAACGTCCTGTAAGAGGACAGAAAACGGAATCATGAAGTTATGAACGGGAATCGCATCAGTATCTTCCTGGCTTTGTGGATGCTGGCGGGTGCTGCCGGTCTGACGGCCTGCCAGACCACGCCGGTACAGCAGGGGGCGATAGCAGGATCCGTGCTGGGGGCCGGTGCCGGTGCGCTGGCCGGGGCTACCATGGGACACGCGGGCGAGGGAGCTCTGATCGGGGCGGGAGCCGGGGCGCTGGCTGGCGCGCTCATTGCCGATGATATCGCCCACGGCAAGCCGCCGCTGGAAGTTCAGGCTGCACGTCCGGCGATTACGTCACCCCCGCCTCCTCCGCCGCAGATCGGGTACTATAAATGGGTAGTGCGGCGAGGTCCGAATGGTGAACAATACGAAGAACGGGTCTGGGTCCCCCGGTGAAGCACCGGGTATAGCCGACTATCAGCGCCGGTGGCGGCGGGTGGGCGTGCTCTGTCTGGGAGCGGCGGCATTGATGGCCTGGCAGAGTGCTTCCATGTCATGGCCCGGTTGGCGGTTTGCCGTGCTGTGGTGGGGCGGACTGATTCTGTTGCTGTTCGTGGCGCTGTACACGGTGGCTCTCGACCTGCGTTACACAGCCCTGTTGCGCAAACTCGAAGAACGTCGCATCTTCCTGGAAACCTTTGGTGATCCGGAATTCCGCCGTCAGGTCCGCGCGCTGGCCAACCCCGAAAAACATACCCACTCAACCTCTGCTGAAACGCCCCCGGGTCCGCGCGAGTCGGGTGAATCCGCCGATTGATTTACAGCGGCTGATAAACCGGGATTTTCAGGGTCTCCCCGTCCCGGAGCGCCGACTGATGCGCGACGATCCCAGGAACGGTCATGTTCAGCGCGGCGGAAATGTCCACGAGGGGGCGGCGTCCGGTCAGCAGGGCGTTCACGAATTCCTCGCAGAGATACCCGTGGGAACCGCCGTGTCCGCCCGCTTCGACGCCCGGGGGCAACGCAGGCTTTTGGATCTGCACCTGCTGTACGTTGTCCAGTCCGTGGTAGGTTGTTCCGTAAACGCTACCCCGGGTACCCCGTACCCGCCCGATTTCTCCGCCGTGTCCGGGGGTGTCCCAACTGACCGCCATCCGGGCCATGCCGCCGTCAGTGGTGCGTAAGAGAGCAATCTCCGTACCGAAAGGATTTTTGTAACGGTTATTTTCCGGCTGCAGCCACGGGGTCTGGCTTCTGAATCCGTAACAGGTTACTTCCGAGAACGCTCCTCCACATACCGCCACGTGAAACGCGGTGGAATGGGTGGGATAAAACTGGGGCGGCAGACCGATCCGCCAGCCCCGGAATGAATCGATGGGTTCCTCCATGAAATGGTAGTACTCTCCTTCGGAGTACACCAGGGTACCCAGGGCTCCTGCCCGGTAAAGTTGCCGCATGGCATAGCACTCATTGGTGTACGCGCTGGTTTCAAACATCATGTAGGTCAGGCCGGACTGCCTGACTTCCTGATACAGACGTTCCGCGTCTTCCAGGGATCCGAACACCGCGGGAACGGCGGAACCGACGTGTTTTCCGTGCTTCAGGCAAAGCATCGCATGATCACAATGGCTTGGGGCGTCGGTGGCCAGGAAAATGGCCTCGATTTCCGGATCCTTCACCATCTCTTCCAGCGAAGGATAGGTCCGGTCGCAGCGGCAGCGCTGGGCCAGTTCCCGGCAGCGGTCAGGCATCAGATCCGTCACGGCGGTGACGGTCACATTGGGATGATCCTGAAAACCGAAGGCCGCGCCGAATTTGCACACACCGTATCCGGCGATGCCCACGCGAATTTTCCGATCCGATACCGGCTGCCACGGGCGTGAAGGGTCCACATTGTTCAGGGTATTCTCAAAACCCTGGATTGTCGGATGGTCCGAGGGCTTAGGCTGTGCCAGTTCAGCGGCTGTTTCCCGGCGGCCGGTTGTGGCGCATCCCGCCAGCATGCCGGTTCCACCCAGAACCGTTGCCGCCCGCAGGAATTCGCGACGGGTGCTGTGCCCGCCGTGCTGAGGATGTTCATTGGTGATTCGCATGGCTATCTCCTCACAGGCGAAACAACTCAGATTATGGCAGAATGAGGTTACACGAGAAAACAGGAACTTCGGACCAGGAAGGAAACGGACGAATGTGGACCCGCCGGGAATTTATATCTGCGGCCGGAATATTGACGTTGCCGGCCGTGGCAACCGCCGCTCCCGTAAAGACAGAAATGCGAGGGGGCGAAACAATAGAAACCGACGTACTGGTGATCGGAGCGGGCGCCGCCGGTCTTCCGGCCGCCTTGGCTGCTTCCCGCGCGGGAGCAAAGGTGGTCCTGGCAGAAGAGGATCTGCAGATCGGCGGCGCTCCGGTGGATATGTTCGTGTCCATGCCCTGCGGTTTTCCGCGTTATGGGATCTACCGGGAACTGCTGGATATCCTGGAAACCACCTATAACATTGACGGAACACCTGTTCGAAAAGAAGAAGAAACCAAAGACCACTGGTACTTTCCGCAGTCCTACCTGATCGCCTGGACGCGCCTGCTGAGGAATGCAAAACAGTTGCGTGTTCTTACAGGGGCGCGGTGTGTCCGGATGATGACCGAGGATGCTGGTACGCGCACGCGGGTGACGGGCGCACAGTTCTGCACCGGCCGTGATACTTTCCTGATGGTGAAGGCTCACGTGACCGTCGATGCCTCCGGAAGCGGTGAAGCGTCTGAAATGGCGGGGGCGGTCTGCCGGTACGGAAGGGAAAGCCGGTCTGAATTCGGAGAACCTTTCGCGGAAGATCAACCAGATAACGCGGTAATGCCTTGCACGTGGATGTTCATCAGTCAGCGCTTCCGGCCCGGTCCGGCACCGGATTTTGGCCTTTTCAAAAGCCGAGCTTTTATTGATTCTGGAGTGGGCTGGTACGGGGAGCATCAGACGGCTGTTCGGGAGCGAAATACCGGTGCGTATCTGCACTGGGGCCCGGCCGTCCGATGTGCCGACACCCGGAATCCGGTGGAACTGGGCAGAGCCGCTGAACAGGCCCTGGCGAAACTCGCTCCAGAGGTGGAAGCATGGCACAGTAAGGGCTTCAATCTCTGGCTGGCCCCCCGTCTGGGGGTTCGTGAGTGCCGCCGTGTCGAGGGGGAGACCCTCATCACCATGAATGATCTTAAGGATGGCAAGATACCTGAAGATGCCGTGGCTTTGGGAGCGTATTATCTCGATGCATGGGGCCATAAACTGACCGAAGAGCAGCGCCGGGTCGAACCATACGGCATTCCGTATCGGGCGCTGATTCCAAGGGGAATGGAGGGGTTACTGACCGCGGGAAAATGCATCAGCGGCACCCATCTGGCTTTGTCGTCCTATCGGGTCCAATGTCACGCGGCCCAGACAGGTCAGGCGGCCGGAACCGCGGCCGCACTCAGTGTAATGGCGCGAACAGGGGTTCGGGATATTGATCTCCGCCGGCTGCAGGAAGTCCTGATCGCCGGTGGTATTCCCATCGATCGCTGGCAGAAGGGGGATATTGATGTAAGGTGGCGCCCTGCTTCTTCCAACAGATCCTGATGTATTCCGGAAGTGGCCGGGTTTATTTGATTTAGAGGTATTCTGTATTATTGTTTACAAAACAGTAAAAAACAATAAGAGAGGCTACATGAAAACCATCCGGGTTGAAGTGCGTGATGATCATCTGGAAACGCTGGCCCGAACCCGGCCTATGCCCGCGTTGGCGGAACTGGTCTGGAATGCTTTGGACGCCGAGGCCACGCAGGTGACGGTGAGTTTTTACGAAAATCCCTTGGGCGGCGTGTCGCGGGTGGAGATTCAGGATAATGGTCATGGTCTGCCCTATGAGGAAGCCGTGGCCGCCTTCGGTAATCTTGGCGGTTCCTGGAAACGGACTTCCCGCCGCAGTGCCGCCCGGCAGCGGCTTATGCACGGTAAATTTGGGAAGGGCAGGTTTCGGGCCTTTTCCATCGGGAGCCGGGTGACGTGGCAATCCCGATTCGAGCAGGATGGGCAGATGCTGGCCTTCACCATAACCGGTTCTGCAGAAACCCCAGGTCAGTTCCAACTTTCCGATCCGAAGCCCGCGGCAGGTGCGCCTGGCATGCACGTAATGATCGAGCAGGTGCTGCCTGCCTCGGAACAGCTTCGGGGCGTCAAGGCCCTGGAGGATGCTACCGAGCAGTTCGCCCCTTATCTCTGCCAGTACCCGGATATCCGGATTGTTTACGACGGTGTGCCTCTGGATCCCGCCAATGCTCAGGCCCGGGTGGAATCCTATCCGCTGGAAGAAATGGTTATGGAAAGCGGGGAGCGGGTGACGGGGACTCTCGACGTTGTGGAATGGTACCGGCCCGGCCGGCGGGGGGTGGTGTTCTGTGACGCGGCGGGTTTCGCCCGCGAGACCTTTCTGCAGCGGTTGACTTTCCGGGGTTTCAGTTACACCGCTTATCTGAAATCGGCACACGTGGAACGGCTGGACGCGGAAGGCGTTCTCGGCATGGGTGAACTGCACCCGGATACGCGCGCGATTCTCCAGGAATGCCGGAATATCCTCCGGCGTCACTTCAACCTTCGGGAGGCGGAAGATGGCCAGGCTACCCTCGAAGTATGGAAACGTTCCGGGCTGTATCCTTATGCCGGTGAACCTCAGACCCAGCGGGAACTGCAGGAACGCAAGGTTTTTGACATCTACGCCACCCATCTGTACCGCATGTTCGAAGAGTTCGCTGAGGCGCCGCATCGGGTTCAGCGGGTGGTCCTCCGCATGCTGCAGGAATTGTCCCGCCGGGATGCCATTGAGACCGCGAAAATTCTGGATGAACTGATCGCGGTCACGAACGTGGAGGTATCCCCCTCCGACGATGTTTCCCCGGATGCTTCGGCAGATAGGTCGTCCTGATTCTGTGCTGGATCCAGCCTGTCCCGGGTATTTCGAGTATGATTTTATCAACAGACCGTACGCGGAAGCAGGAAGGATGCCTTGTCTCCGGAAACACGTGACAGACCGGCCGTTCCCGTTCGGGTTACCGTGATCATCCCTACTTATCGGGAGGCGGAAAACCTGCCGGAATTGTTTAGCCGCCTTGCCGTGGTTCGGGAACGGTTTCTCCCGGCGATGGATGTGCTGGTCATGGACGATGACAGTGATGACGGTACACCGGAGGTCATGGCGTCCCTGGCTCTTCCCTGGGCCCGGCTGGTTACCCGAAAGGCAAACCGGGGGTTAAGTCCGGCTGTCGTGGACGGATTCCGGCTGGCCTCCGGGGACATTATTGCGGTTATGGACGCCGATCTGAGTCATCCGCCGGAGGCCTTGCCCGAACTGGTCGCCGCGATTCTGGGAGGCGCGGATTTTGCCATTGGTTCTCGCTACATTTCCGGAGCGGGCATGGCGGAAGACTGGGGCTGGTTCCGTTGGCTTAACAGCCGGGCGGCCACGCTGCTGGCCAGGCCGTTTACCTCCGTCTCCGATCCCATGAGCGGTTTTTTTGCGTTTCCGCGGCGGATACTTGATTCCGGAGCGCCTCTGAACCCTATAGGCTACAAGATCGGGCTGGAGGTTCTGGTTAAGTGCCGGTGCCAGCGGGTAGTCGAAATTCCCATTTTCTTCGACCAGCGCCATCGGGGTCAAAGCAAACTTTCTCTCCGGGAACAGGGACGGTATCTGCTGCATCTGCGCCGTCTGGCCATGTTCAAGTACAACCATCTGACCCATTTTGCTCACTTTGGCCTGGTGGGATTTCTGGGCACAGGGGTTAATCTGGTCGTGCTGACTCTGCTGGACTGGGCGGAAGTTCCCATCCGCCTGTCCGTGGCGCTGGCTATTTTGACGGCAATGGTGTTCAACTATTTTCTCAACCGATGGATCACATTTACCGAGGGTCCGAAAGGACCGGTAATTCGGCAATTGGCCGCGTTTATTGCCGCCTGTTCCGTGGGAGCGGTGGTCAATTACGCGGTAACCCTGAGTGTGATTGCATCGTGGTCCGCGGCGGCGCGCTTTCCCCAGATGGCATCTGTGGTCGGTATTCTGGCAGGACTGCTCTTCAATTATCTGGCGAGCCGGTTCTGGGTGTTCCGGCTTCAGAAGCATTCGGTCCCGCCGGACATACCTCAATAAGGGGTTCCAGGGCTTTCGCGATAATCCGGGCTTTGCGTTCAATACCGGCGTTGCGCATATGACAGATATCGCCGAAAAATGTCAGTCCGTCCGGGATGGATTCCGCGACAGGGATACAAGGCACGTCCATTTCCGCTGCCATGCGGCGTAGACCCTGGTTATACCGGGACAGCAGATAATAGTAGGCGGCATAGGAACATTGATCTCCACCCCATTCCCGTTCGATACAGTATTCCAGGTATGACCGTTCCTCGCCGGTCAGCCGGGCGGGATCTGGGGCGGCAAAGGTGCAGAACACCACCCTTACGCCTCGCGCCATGAATCCTTCCGCGACCGCTTTCAGGTCTTCCTGGATCTGCTGGATCCGCCGGTCAATTTCCGCCTCGTCCGGTAGCACGGCCCGCCATAGGAGCCGTTTCACCGGACGCAGGCTGAGCAGTTGGCGCGGCCCGTCCAGCCAGATTTTCATGGAAGGGTAGATAACATGCATCACGTCATTTGCGCCCAGATATAACACCACAATGTCGGGCTGAAGAAACAGGTAGTCTGCCAGTTTCACCCGGTGTTTGGCGCTGTTCATGCCCGACACCCCGCCATTGATCACATCCACCCGGCGGGTGCCGGCCTGTTTGTTCAGCAGATACTCCACGAACGCGGGATAGGTAAGCAGATTGTGCATGCCTTCGTACGTGGTTGACGCACCTACGCACAGCACGCGACAGACGCCAGGCGGTTTAGGGAGTATTACATCGTAATCCCGCAGCCCCACGTTATTGACTGCTATGAACGCTCCGCGCGGCTGTCCCGGTCCGGGTGGAGGATCATCTTCCACGTAGTAAGGCCGCATCGCAAAATATTCGCTTTCCCATAATGAGGGGTCCTGCTGTTCCGTCTGACGGGGCACGAACAGGAACTGAACCGCCTTGTCCGCGGGAAGGGACGGACTTTTCGGTCGTGGGGTCGCAGTACTGGGGATTCGGATGACCCAGGGAGGATCACCCGAACCGGCGGGATCGGTTATCCACACCGGATTTTCGGTCGAAGTGTCGGTGTCATGCAGCAGCAGTGCAGCCAGCGGACCGGCAAGTACCTCCGACGCCGGGATGGCCGGCCGGTCCAGGATTTCCGGATAACGGGCAACCAGTTGTCCGCGGGCGTCGACGGCGTAGACATCTACCCGGTACATTCGCGCGAAGGTGAAGCGGAGGAGCTCAGGCAGTCCGGCGAAATGCAGGGCGCGATCGAGCCACCGCGCTTGTACCTGTTCCGCCGTGAGGGGAACAGGTTGTGTGGACTTGCCGGGACCGATCCACGATTCCCGTTCTGCTACGTCCAGTTTGGCCGGATCCAGCGCGGTTTCCGCCGTGAGCGGCCACTCGCCTCCTCCGTACCGCGCCTGAATAAAGCGGTTGCTGACGAGCGCGCTCTCGAATTCCCACCTGCCCCAGAACACCACGCCCAATATCAGCACCCCGAACCAAAGCACGGCCACAAAAACGCCGAAAAGGACCCGCGCGGCAAAGCGTTTCATGGCCGGTTATCTCCGGCGGCTGTATGCTGCCCCTGCTGTTTTGCCCGGATGGCTGCCAGAGCGTCCCGGGGTCGGTTATCCATGGGATCCAATTCTATGGCCTTGGCGTAACTTTCAGCCGCTTCTTCCAGCCGGCCCAGTCCTTCCAGAGCCATACCCTGCACCGTATGGGCCCAGGAGTCATTTGGGAGCATTTTGAGTCCTTCCCGTGCGGCCTCCAGCGCGCCGGTGTAATCTTCTTGGGCCATCAGCAGTTGGGCCAGGTTGAGGTGGTCCCAGGGATAGGCGGAGGGATTCAGCGAGGTGGACCGCTGAAAGGCCTCGATTGCCTCGGATACGGCGTGCATCTCCTTGAGAGCCATGCCGAGATAGGACCATCCGGTCACGTATCCCGGGTTGATTTCCGTCGCGATTCGGGCCACAGAGGCCGCGGTTTCGTATTCACCGTTGCGCCAGAATTCCAGCGAAAGATCAGCGAATTCCTTTGCGAACCGTTCCCGTTCCGCGGCATCGTCCGGACGGGGCAGCACAAATCCGGCCGGGGTGTGGTCCTCGGGCCGGAGGGGCTGAATCCGGTACAGCACAACATTCTGGATTGCGGGGTATTCCCAGTACTGCCACGTCAGACCTCTTTCGGTCAGTATCGCCTCGAGTTCCGGAACCGGGCCCTGAGCGAAATAGTCGGTCTGCAGAATGATCCAGGGTACCCGTTTGCCCTGTCCAGACGCGGACGGCAGTGCCAGCCTGCTGAGATAATCCGCCATGGCGGCCAGCGAGTCGAAACGGTCTCCGTAACTGAGTACATGATCAGATGGACCGAGGTTCCACGCGAACACCCGTTTCCAAAGCCAGTTGTGGACCAGAAGTATATCGTCCGGGGCGCCGTGTTCCTTGAGGATCTGTCTGGCGCGCAGCCAGTCGGGATGTTGGGGTCCGCCCCAGAGCAGGGTCTGCTGATACAGGAAAAATCCCAGCACCCCAGTGGTGAATAGAGCCTTGGTGCTTCGGCCTGGCAGCAGAGTGATCCCCCCCGCGATGAGTACGTACAGCGCCAGCGAGGCATGCAGGGTGTACCGGGGCATGATGCACGGCCGCCATAGCCAGGAAGCCGTCAGCAATACCAGTGGGGGCAGCACCATCCACGCGGCCAGCACCAGCGCCCAGCGGTACTCGAAACCAACCGGGATTTTGGGGGAATTTTCCGGGGCGGTGCCGAGAATTTTGTTTTCCAGTCCATCCAGTGTCTGATGTTTCCGCAGGTTCTTCCAGAGGAGGATCAGCGGCACCGCAAAGACCACGCTCGCAGTGAAGATCATCCAGAGTCGGGCAATCGTCCACCGCGCGCGGATGACTTTCACCACCAGATCCTCCGGCAGGAGAGCCGCCCAGAACCCGGAGGTGGCATACAACTGGTATGTGGCTCCGATGGCGTCATCCCCGAACAGGTCTCCCAGAAATTCATGCCAGAGGGGGATACGCATCCAGGAATCCGTGGTGTCCCGCTGCCAGAACTGGATGCTCATGACATATATCGTGATCGGCACGAAAGCCAGCAGCATCCACAGCCCCCACAGGAACAGACGGTTGAAGTCACGGGGAAACAGCACAAGCCAGCACAAACCCTGCACGAAAGGCACCAGAATCGCGAAGGGATGAGTCCACAGGAGGAAAAGGGCAACCGCTCCGTTCGCCAGCCACCAGCGAGTTCGTCCTGTCCGGACCAGCATGACCCACGTTAGCATGGCCAGCGCGGCCAGCAGGGTCATCAGGCCGTACATCCGGATTTCCCGGGAGAATTGCACATGAATGGGAGACAGGGCCACACAGGCCATGACCAGCAGGCCCGCCCAGCGGCCGTAAAAAACCGCGCCGAGCGCGTAGGTTGCCGGAAGCAGTAGCATGCCAATGAGGATTGAAAGCCACCGCAAGGACGCCCAATCGTTGTTCAGATACCGGTTCCAGAGGTATTCAAAGGTGTAGTACAGAGGCATGGTGGCGGGATCCAGCGTTCGGTTCTGTCGCCAGAAGGCCATCAGCGAAGGGGCTGTTTCCCGGATTACCTGCTGGTTCCAGCGGTTATAGTCCGGCGATGCCTGCCACGCCGATGGCGGCTGCAGGTGCATCACACTGGTAAATTCATCCCACCAGATGGATTCGCGGCCGAGTCCCTGAATCCGAACGGAAAGCCCGATCAGCAGTACACCGAAAAAAGCCAGCGCGAACCGCCAGTCCATTACTTTGCAGGAGGGAGAAGGACCGCGGATCGCGGAGACTTGCGCCGGGGAAGCAGTGGTCATAACCTGTCTTGTTCCAATGGTATGGGATGTGCCTTGCCAGGTCATTATGACACTAACTTATAATGGCGCTGCAATCAGTTGCGGTAAGGCGATCTTTCCGCGCGGTATCTGGAAGGATGGTTCCCGGCATGCGATCTGGACTTAAATCCACCCTGTTCATGCTGACCGCGCTGCTGGGCGCGCCGGTTCTGGTATTCCTGCTTGCTGTGGCTGGGGACCGCCTGCTGGGCAGGGTCCTATCGCCACCGGAAGTTCAGGGAACCCTGGAACTGATCTTTCCGCCCCACGCAGAACAGCATTTCCGGTCCATGGAATTTGCTTACACTGCCCGAATCAACCGGATCGGCCTGCGGGAACGGGAACTGCCGACTGATCCCGCGCTCTTCCGGATTGCCGCCATCGGCGATTCCTACACCTACGGCTGGGGCGTGGAAGCCGAAGATACCTGGCTCCGTAAGACCGAACAGTACCTGCTCGATCGTGGATATCCGGTATTTACCGTGAACATGGGCAAGCCCGGTTCCGGGCCGCCCTTTTATGCTGAAATCGCGGAAAAGGCCCTGCCTGTCATTCATCCGAAACTGGTGGTGGTGGGCATTCTGCAGGGGAATGACCTCGCCGGAGCAGGCCCGGAAGTGAAGTTGGCTCCGGTCAGCCGGCTCCAGCGGTGGGCCTGGGCTCTGTTTCCGAACACCCTGAGGTGGATCCGAAACGCCCGGCTTTCCCGGCTTGGGGACGCCCGAAAACAAGAAACCCCGCCCCAGGTCAGTTCTGAAGAAGATAACCGCCGGTGGCAGAAAAACACAGCCCGCGACTTTTACGAAAAAATGACCCCGGAGGAAAAGGCGAAATTTGAAACGATTGCGCCGGAAGTCCGCGAGGCTTTTTTCCGGGGCGAGTTTAACCCTTACATGATTGATCTGGCATTGAAAAACCCCCGCATATACATCCTGCCGATGAACATGGAGGATCCCTGGATTCAGCAGTGCGTGCGGAATATGGCAGACCAGTTGATCCGGATCCGCCGGGCGGCAGAACAGGAAGGCGCACGGGTGGTGGTCCTCTCCATTCCGGACGGTCCATACGTGAACCGTCATGCCTTTGAGGCCATTGCGTCAGTGGGTTTCGAGACCGATCCCAGCCTCATGAACGCAAAAAACGCCGATGAAGGTCCCCGGCGGGCGGCTGCAGTGGCTGGCCTGCCTTTCTTCACGGTAAGCGATGGATTTGTCTCGCGGGCGGATGATCCAGAACTGTTCTTCCATTTCGACGGACATCTGTCTCCGAAAGGTCACACGCTGCTGGCGGAGTTGTTTGCCCCCCAACTGGAAACTTTCCTGCGGGATAACCGCTTGCTGGAACCGAAAAAATGAGCGAAGAATTGCCTCGTCCATCTGAATCTTCCCCGGTAAAGAGTCCAGAGCGGCCCGCGCGCCATCTCCGGGACGTGATGCTGAGCGTGCTGTGGGTGCTGTTTGCCACGCTGTTGCTGCTGGGTGTGATGGAAGGGGCGGCCCGTCTCCGGGAGATGTGGAATCCCCCTATGCGGGTCGATCTGGGCCAGGGGTTCGACGCGTCGGTCCGGCTGTTTGAGCCCGATCCCACAGACCGGTTGTACATGCGGGTCAATCCCGACCGACTGGTCAGTTTCCAGAATCAGCGTTTCCGCCGGATCAAGCAGCCGGGGACCCTCAGATTGGCCGCTTTGGGCGGGTCTTCCGTGAACTACCTGCATTATGAATTCTCCCGGCTCCATGAAAAATTGCTGCCCGCGCTGAACGGACGTTACCAAACTCTGGAAGTGCTGAATTGCGGCGGTCTTTCTTATGGCAGCCATCGGCTGGTACTGTTGGCTCGAGAGGTCCTGCACTACGATCTGGATCTTGTGATGATTTATTCCGGCCACAACGAGTTTGAGGAATTGCAGCAACTTCGCCTGTCCGGTATTGAGCAGATCCGGGTGCAGAGGGCTTTGTCCAGGAGTGCCCTGTACCGGTTGATCCGGGATTTTCAGGCCCGTCGCGCGATCGGACAACTGGAAGCGGACCGCCGCCGGCGCGAATTGGCTCTCTCTGTCCCTGACGCGTCCAAAGCATGGCTGCACCGGTTTACACCCGAAGAAATCGCCGGGCGCATGGATGCCTACCGTACAAACCTGGAATCCATCATCCGCATGTGCCGGGAAGCAGGGGTTCCGGTAGTCATCGGTACGGTACCCTCCAACCTGTACCGGCCCAACCTGCCCGGACCGGAAGGCGAACGGTTTGAGCGGGAGGTTCTGCCGCTCTACGAAACCGGCCGCTGGCGGGAAGGGCTTGAACTGGCGCGGAAGATTGTGGCGGAGGCTTCTCCCCGGCATCAGTCCTCGGATCAGGAAAACCGGATTATCCGCGAAGTCGCCGAACGCTGGCAGGTGCCGCTGGCGGATGTGGAGGCCGCCGTGTGTGCCCGCGAACCCCACGGCGTGCCAGGGGAGACCCTGTTTTCCGATCACTGCCATCTGAATGAACAGGGGAACCGGCTTCTGATCGAGACCTTTCTGCCCAAAATGGTCGAAGCCCTGACTATACACCCGGTGTCCGCGCCCCCTGAAGTTCCAGGATCGTGATACAGTAATACGGTCAGATTTCAGCGGTGTGGGAAGCCGTTCATGAATGGAACGATACAGTGGGCCACGGAAATCCTGTCAGGATGGGGACGTTATCATCCTGCTGCCGCCCGGGTATGCCGTCCGCGCGATGTGGAAGCGGTCAGTCGCGCGCTGGCGGCGGATATCCGCCCGAAACTGCCCCGGGGGATGGGCCGCAGTTACGGTGATGCCGCCCAGTGTACCGGCGGCGGCATTCTTGACATGACCCGCCTGAGCGGTTTCCGGAACTTCGATGCTGAAACCGGAACGCTTGATTGCGATGCCGGGGTGACCCTCTCGGATATTCTGGAATGGTTTGTGCCCCGGGGGTGGATGCTGCCGGTGGTGCCTGGAACACGGCACATTACCGTAGGCGGCGCCATCGCCAACGATGTACATGGCAAGAACCATCATGTGGACGGTTCCTTCTGCCATCATGTCGTGGATTTCGACCTGCTGACACCGGGACGGGGACTGATCCGGTGCAGTCCGGACACAGAGCCCCAACTTTTTGAGGCGTCGGCCGGCGGCGTGGGGCTGACGGGTATTATCCTGAACGCCCGGTTGCGGCTGGAACGGATCGAGAGCGCCTGGCTCGAGGTGGAATACGAGATGTGTCCGGATCTGACCAGGGCCCTGGCCACGCTGGATGCCACGGACGCAGGATACCGGTTTTCCGTCGGATGGGTGGACGCCATCGGAAATGACGGCCGGGGCCGGACCGTGCTCACCCGGGGCAACTGGCTGCCCGCATCAGCCCTGCAGCCGGGGTTATGCGCTTCACCTTTCCGTATTCCATCCCGTTTCCAGATTGGCGTGCCGGTAGATATGCCGGAATGGCTGCTGAACCCTACCTCTGTCCGCCTGTTCAACGCGCTCAACTGGAAAAAATTCGGACTGCGCAGGCGGGTTATTCTGGACATGGACCGTTATTTTTTCCCGCTGGACAGCGTGGCGCACTGGAACCGTATGTACGGGCGTCGCGGTTTTGTTCAGTACCAGGTTACCGTCCCTTCGTCCGCGGGGCAGGGGCTGGTGGAACTTCTTAACCGGTGTCATGCCGCCGGATTTGTATCTTTTCTGGGGGTCCTGAAGCGGTTCGGCGAGGCAGGAAGCGGTATGCTCTCCCATCCGATGCCGGGGTATACCCTGACCCTGGATTTTCCTGTAAAGGAGGGACTGGAGCGGTTTCTGCGGGAATGCGATCGCCTGCTGCTGGACTGGGGCGGCCGGCTGTATCTGGCCAAGGATGCCCTGGCCCTGCCGGAGACCATCGCCGCCATGTATCCCAGACTGGAAGCGTTCCTGGCGGTTCGCGCGCAGGTCGATCCCGGCCGGATGCTTGCTTCTGACCTGTCGAAACGCCTTGGATGGGATTAAAAGTTGTGAATGGGTACGATGGTGCTGGAAAGGAAAATGCAATCATGACGGACGTAAAGCACATGCCGGCTGTGCTGATTCTGGGAGGAACATCGGACCTGGGTATCTGCATGGCCCGGGAATTTCTTCGCCGGGGCTGGCGGCCTGTACTCGCGGGACGGAACCTGGAAGCGCTGGGACAGGCCGCCCGGGATCTGGAGGTTTGCAGCGGGGTCTCGGTGCCAGTGCTGAGTTACGATGCGGATCATTTCGACAAGCATCCGGACCTTCCTGACCGATGCCGGGACAGTCTCGGCCGTCTGCCTGAAGGTGTGGTATCCTGCGTGGGACTGCTTCCTGATCCGGAACAGGTCCGTCATGATCCCGTCCTCGCCCGGTGTTGCCTGACTGCTAACCTCACGGGAATTATTACGTCGCTGGATCCGTTTGTGGATCTTTTTGAGGCGCGGCGGGCGGGATTTATCGGCGTGGTGACCTCGGTGGCAGGGGACCGGGGTCGCAAGTCAAATTACCACTACGCGGCGGCCAAAGCCGGCCTGGACGTGTACCTCCAGGGGCTGCGCCACCGCCTCCATGGTTCAGGCGTGACCGTTACCACGATCAAACCGGGATACCTCCGGACGAAAATGGTGGAAGGTATGACGCTGCCCACCCTGCTGGTGACCCCGCCTGAAAAAGCGGCCATTCCGGCGGTCAGCGCGGTGCTGGCAGGCCGTTGGGTGATTTATGTGCCCGGATGGTGGCGGTGGATCATGCTTGCCGTGCGGCTTATTCCGGAACCCCTGTTTGTTCGGACCAAGATATGAAACATGCCGCGACATCATCAGTTTCAGGCAGAGCGGCAGCGATGATCCGGCTGTTGCGGCCCTACCAGTGGACCAAAAACGGTGTGGTACTGCTGCCCCTGGTATTCGCCCAGGAGATGGGGAACGCGCAGGCTGTATTGCGCGCGCTGGCCGCGGCGGGGATTTTCTGTCTGCTTTCCTGCGCAATATATATATTTAATGACATCCGGGATCGGGAACAGGACCGGCAGCATCCCGATAAACGAAGCCGACCCCTGGCATCGGGAACCGTTTCCGTTTCTGAGGCGGTTCTGCTTTGCGGGATCCTGCTGGCAGTCGGCATGGTCGGGGCGGCCGGGCTGGGGCGCCGGTTTATGCTGGCAGCCGGCGGATATGTGGTCCTGATGATCTGCTATTCCATGGGGTTGAAACGTCTGCTGCTGATAGATGTGCTGAGCGTGGCCATGGGGTTTGTGCTGCGGGCCACGGGGGGCGCGGTGGCCATAGATGTGCGCTTTTCCAACTGGCTCGTAGTTTGCACACTGTTTCTGGCGCTATTTCTCGCGCTGGGCAAACGCAGGCATGAACTGGCTGTTCTGAACGCTGACGCATGGGCACACCGAAGCGTGCACGAGGCATATACCATAGATTTTCTGGACGCCATGATTCTGCTGGTGGCCGGCGGGGCGATGGTCTGTTACACCATCTACACCTGCTCGCAGGAAGTGGTCAGCCGGGTTGGCACGGATAAGATGTATCTGACCCTGCCGTTTGTCGTGTACGGACTCGGTCGGTATCTCTGGCTGCTGCGTCAGGGACTGGACGGTGGCGATCCCAGCATGACCCTGTTGCGCGATTACCCGCTGATGCTCACGGTGGCGCTCTGGCTGGCCGGTTGCGTGGCCATTCTTCTGGGGGTAATCCAATAAGGCGTTGCAGACGCGCCCTGCTGATGGATGGCTGTTCCTGCTTTTTTCCTGATTTCTGGCGGGAGGATTTTTGTTTGGGAGGCGCCATTTTCGGGATGATGGAGGATTTTTTTGCGGGACTTGATTTCGTGAATACTTTCTCGATATAATTTTATCGAGAAATAAATCTTTAATAGGTGACATTATGAATCACCCCAAACAAATCACCTTGTGTGCCGGAAGCGCCTGCTGGACCCGGGGAAACCGCGAAAACCTCCAGGTTCTTGAATCCCTGCTTGCCGGTATCTCGAAACCCTGTGAGATCCGGCTTGGCGGGTGCCATTGCCGAAGCATGTGTCAGCACGGACCGATTTTATTCGTGGACGGGAACCTGTTTACCCGGGTTACTCCCCAGTGGCTCGAAAAGTGGATCCGGACCTGGCTGGATCCGGCCGGGAGGGCTGCCCCATGAACCGACGCTACCCCGTTTTTACTCTCGAGGCGGAATGTCAGGACTGCTACAAGTGCCTGCGCAACTGCCCTACCAAATCCATCCGCGTCTCCGGTGGCCATGCCGTCGTGCAGCCCGAACGGTGCGTGGCCTGCGGCCGGTGTGTCAATGTCTGTCCGGCCCGGGCCAAGGCCGTCCGTAATGACCGCGGTGTGCTGCGCCGTCTGCAGACATCCGGCCGGATCCTGGTGGCCGCTGTAGCGCCTTCCTGGGTGGCCGAGTTCAGCGGTCTGAATGAACATCGTCTTGTGGCTGCCCTGAAGCACCTGGGTTTCCAGCATGTCAGCGAGACCGCTCTCGGCGCTCAGGAAATTTCCGCCGCCACAGCCGCCATGCTGACCGGAGCCATGCCTGCTCTGTATATCTCTTCCGCGTGTCCCGCCGCGGTGGATTATATCCGGCTCATGATTCCCCAAGTGGCTTCACGGATTCTGCCCATGCTTTCCCCCGCGCTGGCCCACGCGCGCCTGCTGAAAACCGTGTTCGGGCCGCGGTGTGCCGTGGTGTTCTTTGGTCCTTGCGCCGCGAAAAAGAATGAAGCGGACCGTCATCCTGATCTGCTGGACCTTGCGCTGACATTTCAGGATCTGCGCGAACTTTGGCAGGACGCGGAAATAAATCCTGATCAGTTGGTTCACGGGCCGGAAGACCGGTTTGAACCGGAACGGGCGGCGGACGGCGCGCTGTATCCCGTAGAGGGCGGCATGATCCGTTCTATCGAGTTCCGGCAGTTGCCGGAGCATATCCGCCGGGTCAGTGTGGCGGGGATGGAAGCGATACACAATGCCTTGGCTGGACTGGATGAAGTGACTTTCCGGCAGCCCGTGTTTGTGGAGTGTCTGGCCTGTGCTGGCGGATGTGTGGCGGGCCCCTGTACCACCAGCACGCCGGATACGCTGGTACGGCGGCTGCGGATAGAAGACGCGGTCACATTACTGGAGGGCGCCGCGGAACCCACGGGTCCCCGGGTATCTGTGCTGGATGAAACGTTCAGGTCCGTTCCCGAGGTTCCTGAGGATCCGGCTCCGACGGATGAGGATATCCGTCAGGCCCTGCGCCGGGTGGGAAAGGTTTCAAGTGAGGATGAACTCAACTGCGGCGGATGCGGCTATAACACCTGCCGGGATTTTGCCCGTGCCTTGGCGCTGGGGCGCGCCGAGCCCACCATGTGTGTGTCGTGGATGCGAAAACTGGCCCAGAAAAAAGCCAACGCTCTGCTGCGGTGTATGCCCTCGGGCGTGGTGATTGTGGACCGGAACCTGCGGATTGTGGAATGCAACGAGGCTTTCGCGCGGCTGTTCGGCGACGATCTGCGAGAGATGTGGGAACTGAAGCCCGGGCTGGCCGGATGCCGGCTGGCGAAAGTGGTGCCTTTTGTCGATCTGTTCGAGTCTGTGCTGACGACCGGCCGGGAATGCCATTACGACCACTATCGCTGTGCCAACCGGCTTTATGACATTACGGTGTTTTCCCTGGATCCCGGCGAGACGGTGGGAGCGGTGATCCAGGATGTTACCCGCCAGGAATTTCAGCGGGATGAAATTGCCCGAAAAGCCAATGAAGTGATTACCCGCAATCTGCTGACCGTGCAGGAAATCGCCTGCCGTCTGGGTGAACACATGGCGGAAACAGAAATCCTGCTGCGGTCCATCGCCGAAGCTTACGCTCCGGAAGGCGAGACCCTGTCCGGCGAGGAATCCGCGGAACCCGGGGAGAGCGCGCTGTGAGTCGGGAAAACCTGTTCATCGAGGTCGAGTTCCGGCAATGCCGCAAGCACGGTCAGCGCATCTGCGGTGACGCCGGACGCACGCTCAAGATTCCTGAGGCCTCCCGGGTTATTTCGGTGCTGTCCGACGGCCTGGGCAGCGGAGTCAAGGCTGCGATCCTGTCCACCATGACGGCCGCGATGGCCTGCCGTTTCTGTGCTTCCGGTCTGGACATGGTCCGCAGTGCGGAGACCATGATCAGCGTGCTGCCGATTTGCCGCGTGCGGGGGATCAGTTATGCCACTTTCACCATTCTGGACTGTTTCGCCCAGGGTACCTCACGCGTCATTGAACTGGACAATCCGCCGTTTCTTTGGATTCGGGGCGGCAGCGTGATCGAGGCCCGGTCCGAGTGGCGGACATCACCCCGATGGAAGGACCGTCGGCTGCGCTTTTCGGAACTGGAAACCCAGCCGGAGGACCGCATCGTGGTGTTCAGTGACGGCATCACCCAGGCCGGGTTGTCCACCGAGCGGTATCCTCTGGGCTGGCGCTGGGAAGGGTGCCGGGATTACGTGCTGGAACAGGTGCGGGCCAACCCGCGGATTTCGGCAAGGCAACTCACTGCGAACATTCTGACAGCGGCGCTGGTGCGCGAACCGTTGCGGCAGGCCCAGGACGACATGACGGTAGGCGTGGTGTATTTCCGGCGGCCGCGCCGGCTGGTGGTGCTCACGGGACCACCCTATGCCCGGGAACGGGACGCCGAATGTGCCCGTATTATCGACCAGTTTCCGGGACGGAGGGTCATCTGCGGCGGGACCACAGCCGCGATCGTCGCGCGGGAACTGGGCCGCGAACTGACCGTCATGATGGACAAAATGGATCCGGAACTTCCGCCGCCCTGCCATCTTGAAGGCGTGGATCTGGTTACCGAAGGCATTCTGACCCTCACCCGTGCCCTGCGGGTTCTGGAGGGAGACGCGCCGCCTCCGCCCCCGGACAGTCCGGCGAGCCGCCTGGTGGAACTGCTTCTGGACAGCGACATCATCGATTTTGTCGTGGGCACGCGGATCAACGAGGCGCATCAGGATCCCAACCTGCCGGAAGATCTGGAAATCCGGCGCAACATCGTGCGAAGGATGCGTCGCGCGCTGGAAGAACGCTATCTCAAAGAAACCACGGTGCGCTACCTGTAACCGATAGGAGAAAGCTTCCATGGGAACTGTTGACAGCACACTCGATACCCTTAAATCTGTTCGGGCCGACCTGAACCGGTATGAACGGGTTCGGGAAATCGTCGCCCGGCAGGGCGGCAGTCCCGGCCGGCTCATTCCCATTCTCCGTGAAATTCAGGACCATTTCCACTATCTGCCGGAGGACCTTCTGGAATTTCTGGCGGGGCTTCTGGAGATTCCGGCGGCCCGGGTATACGGCGTGGCCACGTTCTACACCCACTTCAGTTTGGAGCCCAAAGGTCGGCATGTCATTCACGTCTGTGACGGAACGGCGTGTCACGTAAAAGGATCGGAACCTCTGATCCGGGCCATGCGGGATCGGCTGGGCCTGAAACCGGGACAAAAGACCGCGCAAGATCAGTCCTTCACAGTGGAGACCGTCTCGTGTCTGGGGGCTTGCGGTCTTGCTCCGGTCATCCTGGTGGACGGAAAGCCTCATGGTCAGATGACCCCCGAAGCCTGTGTAAAACTGATCGATGACATACTTGCCGCGGACCAGGCTGCCGCAGATGGTCAGTCGGAAGATTCGGGAAACACGGCCGATCATAAGGAGTAACACGTATGCGTGGAGCATCCCCCTCTACGGAAAACATTTCCGCGTCTCTTGAGGAGACAGCCGAAAAATATCGGGAACAGTTGGGACGATTCAACCACCGGGTAATCGTGTGCAGCGGCACGGGATGCCTGGCAGGCGGCGCCGAAGACGTATACCGGGCTCTGGTCGATGCGGCCCGGAAGGTGGAACTCGATATCGCCCTGCACGTTGGGGACGATCCCACGCGCACCGGAATTTTCCTGTCCCGGAGCGGATGTCAGGGTTTCTGCCAGATGGGGCCGCTGGTCACCATCCAGCCGGATGGGATTCTGTACTGCAAGGTACGGCCGGAGGACGCCGATGCCATTGTTAGGGACACCCTGCTGGACGGCAAAGTGGTGGAACACCTGCTGTACCGGAATCCAGCGACCGGCGTCCGTCATCGGGGTACCGTGGATATCCCCTTCTATCGCCGGCAGCGCCGGATGCTGCTCGGTTACTGCGGTGAGATCGATCCGGAGAATATTCGGGAATACATTGCCCGCGGCGGATATCAGATGGCCCGGACCGCTATCCTGCACATGGAACCGGCGGACATCTGCGATCTGGTAACCCGTTCAGGGTTGCGCGGACGGGGAGGCGGCGGATTTCCTACCGGTCGGAAATGGGAGGCCGCGCTGGCCCAGCCGGGCACCCAGAAATATGTCATCTGCAACGGAGATGAAGGCGATCCCGGTGCGTTTATGGACCGCAGCATCATGGAGGGCAATCCCCACAGTGTGCTGGAAGGGATGATCATCGCCGGACGGGCGATTGGCGCGTGCCGGGGGTTCATTTACGTGCGCATGGAATATCCTCTGGCCGTGCGGCGGCTCAGAAGGGCCATTGAAGACGCCCGAAGTCTTGGGCTTCTCGGCGACCATCTTTTCGGTTCCGACTTCAGTTTCGACATCGAAATCATGGAAGGCGCGGGCGCCTTCGTGTGCGGCGAGGAGACTGCTCTGATCGCGTCAGTCGAAGGCCGGCGGGGTATGCCCATGCCCAAACCGCCGTTCCCGGCGCAGGCCGGTTTGTGGGGAAGGCCCACGGTGATCAACAACGTGGAAACCCTGGCCACGGTGCCTATTATTCTGCGGAAAGGTCCGGACTGGTTCCGGCAGTTGGGCACGGAAAAATCGCCAGGTACCAAAACTTTTGCCCTGACCGGTCACGTGGCCAACACCGGCCTGATTGAAGCTCCCTTTGGTACCACGCTGCGCGAGATCGTGCTGGAGATTGGCGGTGGCGTGCTGGACCGTCATGGCAATCTGGATCCCCGCGGGTTTAAGGCCATACAGATCGGGGGACCTTCGGGGGGATGTCTGACCCAGGAGCATCTCGATCTGCCCCTCGATTTTGATTCCCTGCGGGGGGTAGGGGCGATGGTGGGGTCGGGCGGCCTGGTCGTCATGAACCACGACACCTGCATGGTCCAGATGGCCAAATTCTTTATGGAATTTACCCGCAACGAATCCTGCGGAAAATGCGTGCTGTGCCGGGAGGGTACCCGACAGATGCTGGCCCTGCTGGAAGATATCACCGAAGGGCGGGGGACGGAAGAAACCCTGGATCTCCTGGAAGAGACCGCCCGCGCCGTCTGTGTGGGATCGCTGTGCGGTCTGGGAAAAACGGCCCCGAATCCCGTGCTGTCCACTCTGCGGTATTTTCGCCAGGAGTATCTGGCGCATGTCCGGGAAAAACGGTGTCCGGCGGACGCCTGTCCGGCATTGCACGTACCGGAAATTGACCCTGAAGTGTGCAACGGCTGCGGGTTGTGTGTCAGACAGTGCCCGATTGGCGCGATCCGGGGGGAGCGAAAATCCCCGCACACCATTGACCGGGATATCTGCATTCGCTGCGGCGTATGTGCGGCAGCCTGCCGGCGCAAAGCCATTCACTGATAAGGAGTCTGTTTATGAACCAACACGCGGAATCGGCCGTAAAACAGATTGAAATTGACGGACGCCTCGTTCCCTATGACACGGAGCGCAGCGTGCTCGAGGTTGCCCGGAAAGCGGGCATTGACATTCCATCATTCTGTTATCACTCGGAACTGAGCGCTCATGGCGCCTGCCGGTTGTGTATGGTAGAGATTCCTGACCGTGGAATTACCGCGTCCTGCACGCTGGCCCCCGAACCGGGGCTGGTGGTGAAAACCAACACGGATGCCGTGCGGGCTGTGCGCAAAGTGGCCCTCGAACTGCTGCTGGCCAACCACGACATGAACTGTCCGACCTGCTCCAAGGCAGGGTCCTGCCGGCTGCAGGAATTGGCCCGCCGGCTGGGTATCGACCGGGTTCGCTACCGCCGCGTCTCGGAAACCCGGCCCCTCGATATGTCCAATCACGCTCTGGTGCGCAACCCGAACCGTTGCATCCTCTGCGGGGACTGCGTGAAAGCCTGCCATGAAATCCAGGGGATCGGAGCCATTGACATCGCTTTCCGGGGAGTGGACAGCCGGGTCACACCTGCTTTTGGGCGGGATCTTGCTGAGAGCGAGTGCGTGTACTGCGGCCAGTGCGCGCGGGTGTGTCCTACTGGCGCCCTGACGCCCCGCTCGCAGACGGATGCCGTGTGGCGCGCCCTGAACGATCCGGATACCTTTGTCATCGCGCAGATCGCTCCAGCCGTCCGAGTGGCTCTGGGTGAACGGTTTCACCTGAAACCAGGTCCTACCATGACGTGGCGGATTGTCTCCGCCCTCAGGCATATCGGTTTTGACCGGGTGTTTGATACGGCCTTCGCCGCGGATATGACCGCGCTGGAAGAGTCCCGGGAGTTGTCGCACCGACTGGAAAACGGCGGTCCACTACCGCTTTTCACTTCGTGCTGCCCGGCGTGGGTGCGTTTCGCGGAGCAGTATTACCCGGAATTGTTGTCCCACCTTTCCTCCTGCCGCTCACCGCAGCAGATGTTCGGGGCGGTGGCGCGGCGGTATTTTGAGGACCCTGCCCGGCGGGATCATCGCAGACTGGTGGTGGTTTCGATCATGCCCTGCACCGCCAAAAAAGAAGAGGCCCGGCTGGAAAAATACCGTCGGAACGGTCAGCCTGATGTGGATTACGTGATCACCACCGAAGAACTGGCCGACATGATCCGCGGCGCGGGACTGTCCATTGATCGGTTGGAACCGGACTCTTTCGATTTGCCACTGGGTTTTAAGACCGGGGCGGGGCTGATTTTCGGCGCGTCAGGCGGTGTGGCGGAGGCCGTTCTGCGGTGCCTGGGCGCCGACTGGGAACCGAATCTGCAGACCAACCGAGCGGCCTTCAACAGCCTTCACCAGAACGGTCCTTTGCGAGAAGCGGAGGTCCGTGTGGGACAGCGGCGGCTTAAGGTCGCTGTGGTGCATACGTTGAGCCAGGCCCGCCGAATCGCTGAACTCGTGCGGGCGGGTGACGCGCGATGGGATATCGTGGAAGTCATGGCTTGTCCTTGCGGGTGTATCAACGGAGCGGGACAACCTTCATCCATCACGGCCGGCCGGGGTGAATATCGCGCCCAGGCGCTTCGTGATCTGGATACGTTTCTGGATTTCCACCGTCCTCAGGAAAACCCGGAAGTCGACCGGTTATGTCGGGAAATAAACGGCCGAGGGGACCATATTATGAGCCGGGATCTGCTTCACACCCACTATGCACCGCGCAAACGGCACTGGGGCATCAGTGCGCCGGTTTGTGACGCGGCGAATCCCGTGACACGGGTGACAGTCTGTTTGGGAACCGCCTGCCACCTGAACGGATCCCGCCGCCTGCTCCAGGATCTCATGGATTACCTGCGGGAAAACAACCTTACACGGCACGTCCGCGTGGAGGCTGTGTGCTGTATGGAGCACTGCGATGCGGGACCCACGGTTACCATAGACGGTGAGACCATCCATCACGCCACGCTGGATACCATCACCGGCATCCTGCGGACCCGGATCGCCGACCGCATGGGCGCGTCAGCCTCGGTGTGATCGCCCTGCAGCCGGAAAACAGCCCGTGTGTCCAAAAAACATCGCCCGCGCCGGATGAAGCGCGGGCGATGGAGTTTTAATGTGAAGATCAGCCGGGGAACACGCCTTCGAAGGTCAGTACTCCCACGGCGCCCAGGGTGGTCGCAATGTACTCTGTGACGGGAGCGGTACCCCGTGGATACGGCTGGTAACGGATGAATTCCACGTGTCCGTCCATATATAGCACGTTACAGCCGCCGGGGATGTGGTTGAAACTGCCGGTTTTGGTGGCCACGTGGTCAAACATGACGAAGACGGTGCTTTGGGCCATGTTCGCAGCGGATGGGTTGTTGATATCCGTAATCAGGAACCGTTCGATGCCTTCGCGCATCCGGTAGATCACATTGCCGCCGCCGTTTCCGTAACCCGTCAGGGAATTGCCGGTGATGTCCCGGTCAATAGCCCTTTGGATACGATTGTCATCCGTTTGCATCAGGCCGGCGATGAAATCCGGATTGACGAGGAGGTTTTCCAGACCATACACCAGTTGCGGGGGACCCTGCGGATTGGCCGGCAGGAGGTTTGGATCCACCATGGGCAGCGTCTGGACCAGACTGATCAGGTTGGCGGCGGAAACCGGGGGCTGATCATCGCCTATCCGGTCAAATACGTACCCAAGATAAATATAACTGGAGTCGATCGCGTTGGCGCATTCATCGGAGTCGTTGCCGCCGTACTGCAGGCAGAATTCATCCCGGTCCGGAAATTTGGCTTTCTGGATATCCACTGACAACCGGGCGTCCGACGGACAGAACATGATCATCGGGTCGGTCAGGTATTCCGGGTAGATGGAAGAGACCCGGGGGCCAAGGTCCACCCAGAACTGGTTATTGCTTCCGCCGAGGGTTTGAAAGAAACTCATCTGGATGACCGGAAAGGCGCCTCGGGCTTCGTTGGAGTACATCTTGTACACCAGGCCCCACTGTTTCAGGTTGTTCTGGCAGGACGATCGGCGGGCTGCTTCCCGGGCCCGGGCCAACGCCGGCAGCAGGATTGCCGCCAGGATACCGATAATGGCGATGACCACCAGCAGTTCGATCAGGGTAAACCCGGTTTTTTTATGCATGACACTTCCTCCATTTTCATTAATTCTGTTCGGGTAGGCTTCCCATATCCTATCCCTTCCGTTGACTAGTATAGAATATGCGTTGGTATAAGTCAATTTTTCGCATTATGGTTTTCAGACAAGGGTGTGTATACTGCATTTACATCAATCGGGAGGTCCTGTCATGTGTTGCCATACTATGAATCGTCGGGAGTTTATGGAGTTGGCGATGGTTGCGTCCGCGGGTGTGATGACCGACCTGGCGGCTGGGGGGGCCGGCACGGCGTGGCAGGACATCAGTTGGGATCCATCCAGACCCCTGTACACCGTGTCCCGTACCCTCCGCGTGTTGCCGGTACTGATGTATCGGGTTCCCCGGAAACGGGAGATGGCATCATATAAATCCTGGGGTGGGGTTCAGTCCCACGAAGCCGCTGCTGAAGAAGCAGACCGGATCAGCGGTGAATTGCGCGGGCTGGCGGATTCGCTCGGTTTTCCGATGGAAGTGCAGCCGGTGGTCCGGGTCACGACTCCGGAAGAAGCCGCCCAAATCGATCACAGCCGGGCGGACCTGACCATTGTCTATCCGGCCACCGGTTCAGGCGATACGCTTCGGGCCTGTATTCCTGAAAGGGGGGCTGTCATCTTCGCGCGGCACAAGTCCGGTCCCGTGTATTACTGGTACGAGGCGTTGAGTACCCGGTACCTCGCCAAGACGGAGGAGATGCCGGATGCCGAACGCCGGGTTTCAGTGCGGGACGTCGTGATTGACAGTCCAGACGAATTGCGCTGGCGGCTGCGGGCGTGGAACGCCGTTCATAACCTGATGGGATGCCGGGTGGCCACATTGGGTGGGTTTCAGGGGAAGTATGCCCCGGAAGCACCAGAACTTGCCCGCCGGAAATGGGGGATCGAGATTGTTAACCTGGAGTATGCCGACTTTGAGAAACGGCTGAAAGCGGCATTTGCCGATACGGCATTGATATCCAGGGCGGAACGCTGGACCGATGCGCTTTTGTCCCTGCCGGGAACCGCGCTCGAGACCGAACGGTCCTATGTGGTAAACGCTTTCGTGCTGTACGTGTTGTTCAGGCAGTTCATGGCGGAATCGGATGCGTCGGTGTTTTCCATTATGGACTGTATGAGCGCGATCATGCCGATGTCCCGGACCACAGCGTGTCTGACCCTTGGCCTGCTCAACGACGAAGGGCTGATCGCGTTCTGTGAATCGGATTTCGTGGTGATTCCCGCCGGGATTCTTTTGCGGCATATCGCGGGCGTGCCGGTGTTTATGCACAATTCCACCTTTCCTCATGATGGGGGAATCGTCACCTGCGCGCATTGCGCGTGCCCGCGGCGGCTGGATGGACAGGGATATGCCCCGGCCCGAATCCTGACGCATTACGAATCGGATTTTGGCGCCGCCCCCAAGGTGGAGATGCCCCAAGGGCAGGTTGTTACTTTCATCAATCCGGAGTATGCCTCGGGGCGCTGGGTAGGGATGCGGGGGGTGGTCAGGGACAATCCGTTCTACGAAATCTGCCGGAGTCAGCAGGACGTGCAGATCCTGGGTCCTTGGGAACGTCTCCTGAACGAAGTCCGCGATTCTCACTGGATGATGGCCTACGGCGATCACCTGCAGCCGGCAGGATATGCGGCGTCTAAGATCGGGGTGCAGTGGGATCCGCTGGTCTAGAATGGGTGGGGTAATAAAAATGGAGCGGGACACGGGGCTCGAACCCGCGACATCCAGCTTGGGAAGCTGGCACTCTACCAACTGAGTTAGTCCCGCTCAATCCATTGAAAATTTACCACGGCCGCTGCCAAAAAGTCAAATAACCAACGGATGGCGCCTCCAACGAATCGGGCGGCCGGCCCGCGGAGAGAAGACCGGCCGCCGGGGAGGGAGATGGGGAGGGAGGAAATCAGGCGGTGGAGGCCTGCTTGTAATCCGGGCTCAGCACATCTTCGGGATAGGCTTCCAGACCCATTTCGCTCTTGTCCAGACCGACATATTCTTCGTCTGGTTCGACACGCAGCCCGATGGTCAGGCGGATCAGCGTCCACAGGATCAGGGAAGCCGCCACCGTGAAACCGCCTACGGCCGCGATGCCGATCAGTTGAATGACCAGTTGGTTCACGCCGCCGCCGTAGAACAGCCCAAGTTCCGTGTTGAACAGGCCGACCGCCAGCGTGCCCCAGATGCCGTTGATCAGGTGAACTGAGACGGCGCCCACGGGATCATCCACCCGCAGTTTATCGATGGTGAGCACGGATTCAACCACCAGCACGCCGGCAATAAGCCCGATGATGACAGATCCAAAAACCGACACCCCGTCACATGGAGCGGTGATGGCAACCAACCCCGCGAGACACCCGTTGATGATCATAGATAGATCTGGAGATCCCAGCCGGAGCCAGGCGTATGCCGTGGCAGCCGCGATCCCTGCCGCCGCGGCCATGGTAGTCGTGACGGCGATGTGCGCGATGGCAGTCCCGTCGGCGGCCATGGTGCTGCCGGGATTGAAACCGAACCATCCCAGCCAGAGGATCAGACCGCCGAGGGTGGCGTAGGCAATGTTATGACCCGGTATGGCGTTCACGCTGCCATCTGCCCGATACTTGCCGATGCGGGGGCCCAGCAGCAGCGCGCCAATCAGGGCCGCCCATCCGCCCACGCTGTGAACCACGGTGGAGCCGGCAAAATCCTTGAAGGCCCCGCCCAGGATATTCGCCAGCCAGCCACCGCCCCAGATCCAGTGACCGCTGACCGGGTACACCAGCCCGACCAGCAGAAACGAGAACAGGATGAACGCCTGGAATTTGATCCGTTCCGCCACGGCGCCGGAGACAATGGTGGCGGCTGTTCCGGCAAAGACCAACTGGAAGAAGAATTTGGCTTCCAAAGGGACTCCAGTCCAGTTCAGGGCGGAATAGACCCCGCTGTAGGCGTCGCCCATGGCGGGGCTGTTGTCCGCGCCTGACAGCAGGAACCCTGTCCATCCGATCCAGGCATTCCCGTCACCGAACATCAGGCCAAACCCTGTAGCCCAGAAGGACAGGCAGGCGATGGCAAACACGATGAAGTTTTTGGCGAGGATGTTGACGGCGTTTTTTGCCCGGCAGAATCCTGTCTCCACCAGGGCGAAACCGGCGTTCATCCAGAATACGAGAAAGCCCGCGATCATTACCCACATCGTGTCGAGGGCTACTTTGGTTTGGTCAATACCGGTTGCGTCCGCTGTATCCTGGGCGAGGACCATGCCCCCGGTCAGGCAGGCCATTCCAAACAAGATGAGCAGAACCGTTATTTTGGCTTCATTGCTTCTGATTTGCTGCATGTCTGTTGCTCCTTCTGTATTTGCTGTGTGCGTTAGCCGTTATTCCACCGCGATGGCGCCTTCTTCACCGGTACGGATGCGGATAGCGTTTTCCACGGGGATCACGAAGATCTTGCCGTCTCCGATGCGTCCCGTGGAGGCTGTTTTGCGGATGACCTCGATAACCGTCCGCAGCAGGTCATCGGGGATTACCACCTCGATTTTCAATTTGGGCAGAAACTCCACGACGTACTCGGCCCCCCGGTACATTTCCTTGTGGCCTTTCTGTCTGCCAAACCCCTTCACCTCGGAAACCGTTACGCCGGTAATGCCTGTAGCGGACAGGGCTTCCTTGACCTCTTCCAGTTTGAAGGGCTTGATGATGGCCTCCACTTTTTTCACGGTGATCTCCTTTCTTTTGGGCTGTTAGGGCCTGCCTCAACGTGCAGGCCTGAGGCTGCATTTATTCCCTGATTGTCAGAATCAACTGGCGTGCCATAAATGTTTTTTTTGAATTTTTTATTAAATTATTGAAATCAAATCACTTATATTTATAATCCTTGGCTGGTGTTTTCCCGCGGGCCTTCAGAAGTATTACCGGATGGTAGGTTTTAAAAACAGGAATGACCGGCCGGTGTTATTTCCCGTAGGACAGGTCCGGGGTTCAGAAAAATTGCAGCCGTGGGGCGTGATATGTCAAAATTAAATCAGATT
>Ga0308390_1000471_pt1 | contig 28838 bp, 24 predicted proteins | sample Hotspr2Sample149_FD_202358 | JGI IMG/M metagenome (GOLD analysis project Ga0308390, IMG submission 202358) | Hot spring phototrophic mat microbial communities from Mushroom Spring, Yellowstone National Park, Wyoming, United States - 20040719_149 ...
TTCCTGGCGCCTCTAAAGACCTCTTTGCCGACTGTGGTAAGCTGCATCTGGGGAACCTCCTCTTCCTAAAAGTGGTTCCCCTATTTTGCTTCACTCAGAGTCTCACCTGTGGTTGTCCGAGCACAGTTCGTCCCGCAAGTAGACATACGCGCAATGCGTCTCGCAAAAGTATTCCTTCCAGCTCACGCTCGCCCTGACACATAATTGGCCCGGTTCCAAATATTACGGATTCTATCCTCGAGCACAGACCCCATTTGCCGCCCAAGCACAGTCAAGATATGGTGGCTGGTCTCGTGGATTAGGGTGATCTGCGCTGCGGCGTTGGGACTATTCGCAATTGCGGAAACGGTTTCAATTTCGCCCCAGGTTGGTTGCTGGCGAATGTCTGGGCGCTCAAGGCTAAGCTTGATGCTCGCGTCAACCGGGTTGTAGACCCCGTGAAACGGACCGTACTCGTCATAAAGTCTTTTCACAACCCGAATTTCTCCAAGGGGATTATCCTTCAACCATTTGAGTAGGCCAGCCCGGCTGAGACCGCGCAGAACCATTCTGCGGTCAGCTTCTGGTGTGGCTATCCACCGGCTGAAATGCACCCCCGCTTTGGGGCGCTCATACTCTAGCTGCCCCGTCAACTGGTTCTGCTTTGCCATGATTCCAATGATTGTACACTGGCAGTTCACCACCTCCCCGGCGGAGCCCCCAGGCTGCGGTCGCCGGGGTAGAGGAGCCCCGAGCCTGCCAGGGTCACTAAAGGCTCGTCAATCGGCACCACCCCACCGTCCATCTGGCGGTGGTCAAAACGCGACGAGCCCTGGGCCACCCGCACCCGGTTGTCCCGTGCGGTAAGCCAGCGCTTGTGGGTATAGCCCTGGTCTTTGAGGGTCTCGAGCTGAGCCGCATACGTGCTGGCAATACACGGCGCAAACAAAGAGCTCCACGCTGCTCGAGTCGCCACGTGGAGCTTTGGTTTTGCGGGGTTACTGGGCGGGCGTAGACTTCAGCCGCTCCACCACGGCGCGGTCTTCCAGGGTGCTGGTGTCGCCCTTGATCTCCTCGCCCGAGGCCACCTGGCGCAGCAGGCGGCGCATGATCTTGCCCGAGCGGGTTTTGGGCAGCGCGTCGGTCAGGCGGATTTCGTCGGGGCGGGCAATGGCCCCAATGGCCTTGACCACGTGGGCCTTGAGCTCCTGGACCAGCTCGGCACTGGGCGTCTGGCCGGTTTTGAGGGTTACAAAGGCCACAATCCCCTCGCCCTTGATGGGGTCGGGGCGGCCCACCACCGCAGCCTCGGCCACAGCGGGGTGCGAGACCAGGGCGCTCTCCACCTCCATGGTGCCCAGCCGGTGGCCCGAGACGTTGAGCACATCGTCCACCCGCCCCAGAATCATAAAGTAGCCGTCGGCGTCGCGCCGAGCTCCGTCGCCGGTGAAGTAATTGCCGGGGTACTGAGAAAAATACTGGCGCTCAAAGCGATCGGGGTCGCCCCAGACCGTGCGCAGCATGGAAGGCCAGGGCCTCTGGATGATCAGGTGGCCGCCCTCGTCGGGGTTGCTGACGGGCTGGCCCGAGGTGTCCACTACTTGAGGCTGCACCCCAAAGAAGGGCTTGCCCGCATGGCCGGGCTTCATGGGGTGCACGCCGGGCAGGGTGGTAATCATGATGCCGCCGGTCTCGGTCTGCCACCAGGTGTCCACAATGGGGCAGCGTTCCTTGCCAATCACCTTGTAGTACCACAGCCAGGCTTCGGGGTTGATGGGCTCCCCCACCGAGCCCAGCAGGCGCAGGCTCGAGAGGTTGTACTTGAGGGGCCACTGCTCACCCCACTTCATGAAGGCCCGGATGGCGGTGGGGGCGGTGTAGAGGATGTTCACGCTGTACTTTTCGATGATGCTCCAGATGCGCCCTTCGTCCGGGGCGTTGGGGGCCCCTTCGTACATCAGGGTGGTGGCGCCGTTTTGTAAGAGGCCATACACCACATAGCTGTGGCCGGTAATCCAGCCCACATCGGCGGTGCAGAAGTAGGTGTCGGTCTCTTTAAGATCGAAGATGTACCGGGCGGTCAGGTAGGTGTACACCGAGTAGCCGCCGGTGGTGTGCAAAACCCCCTTGGGCTTACCGGTGGAGCCGGAGGTGTACAGGATGAACAGGGGGTCTTCAGCGTCCATGGGCTCAGGCGGACAGTCGGGCGAAGCGGCGGCCATGAGTTCGTGGTACCAGTGGTCGCGGCCCGGCTGCATATACACCTCGTGGCCGGTTCGCCGAACCACCACCACCTGCTCGATGGATTTTGCATCCGCCAGGGCTTCGTCGCTGTTGGCTTTGAGGGGAACCACGCTCCCGCGCCGCCAGCCGCCGTCGGCGGTGATGAGCACCCTGGCCTGGGCATCGTTGATGCGGTCGGCCAGGGCCGAGGCCGAAAACCCGCCAAACACCACCGAGTGCACCGCCCCAATGCGGGCGCAGGCCAGCATGGCAATGGCTGCCTCGGCAATCATGGGCAGGTAGATGGTCACGCGGTCGCCCTTCTTTACCCCTAGCCCCTTGAGCACGTTGGCGAACTTGCACACCTCGCGGTGCAACTGCTGGTAGGTGAGGATGCGCGAGTCGCCCGGCTCCCCTTCGAAGATGATGGCCGCTTTGTTGCCGCGGGTGGCCAGGTGGCGGTCTAAGCAGTTATAGGAAAGGTTGAGCTGGCCCCCGATAAACCATTTGGCGTTGGGGGGGTTCCACTCGAGCACCTTGTCCCAGGGTTTGAACCAGTGTAGCTCGGAGGCCACCCGGCTCCAGAACTGCTCGGGTTGCTCGAGGCTCTCGCGGTACAGGGCCTCGTAGTCCTCGAGCCGGTTGATGCGGGCTGCTTGCCGGAAAGCCTCCGAGGGTTGAAAAACCCGCTCCTCTTTCAAAACCGCTTCAATTTTTTCCATAGTCACCTCTTGGGCTCGAGCCAGACTGCTGGCTATAGGGGTCTTTTGTTGGTGAGCATAGGCGGATACCTGGCGGGCGTCAAGAAAAAGCAGGCTTTGGCAAATGTAGGAATTGAACCATTACTTGACAGCAATAGCCTACCGGGCCATCATAGCCCCAAAACCCAAGCAAGCCTGCGCCGGTCTTCTTTAGCGGCTGCTGGCGCACAAACCAACCTGGTCTATGGCACAAAGTCGCAAACTTACCACAGTTCAAGCTGCGCTTCGGGTACTGGCCTACCTGGCCGAGCACCCTGAAGGGGTGGAGGCCGCCCGGCTGGCCGCTTTCCTGGGCAAAAGCCTCTCCACCGCCTATGCCTTGCTGGCTAGCCTGGTCTCGGAAGGCTTTGCAGAACGGGAAGGCAGCACCTACCGCCTCTCCAAGTCGGCCCTGGCGCCATCCGCTACCCGCCTGGCCGAGCCCGAGAAGCTCTCGGATGCGTTGGAGGAGCTTTACCTTAGAACCCGCGAACGCACCTACCTGGCCCTGCTCGACCGCGAGGGCCGGTTGCGCCTATCCACCCGCGGGCGGCAGGGCTTACCCAAGCTGGCCGGGCTGGAGGATCAGGTGAGCGAGGGCTTTCATGCCCTGGCTTTGGGCAAGGCCGTGCTGGCCTATATGGATAGCCAGGCCCAGGCCCCCCACCTGCAAAACCTCAAGGCTTTTACCCGGCTTACCATCACCGACCCCCTGACGCTCGAGGAAGAACTGGCCAAGGTGCGCCAGATGGGCTTTGCCGTGGAGATCGAGGAGCACACCGACGGCATCTCCGGGGTGGCTGTGCCCATTTTTGGCCGGGACGGTGCGGTGATGGGGGCCTTTGGGGTGGTGGTACCCTCGAGGCGCTTCCCTTACGCCTTTACCCGGCTGGTGCAGGCTGTGCAGGAGGTGGCTCGAGCCGCCTCGAGCCACGCCATGGTGGAAGAGGCCCCTCAGGAGGCCAAGCCTCTCCCACCCAGTGAACCGGTTTACCTGGGTTCGTCCAGTGAGGAAACCCCGGTCTGGGCGCCCAGGCCGCTGGTGGAGAAAGCCAACCTCAAAGACTACGCCGCTGAGTACCGCAGAAGCCTCGAGCAGCCCGAGGCTTTCTGGGGGGCCTGGGCCGAACGCTTCCACTGGTTCAACCCCTGGAAGCGGGTGCGGGAAGTCGAACTGCCCTACCACCGCTGGTTCGTCGGGGCCACCACCAACATCACCTACAACGCCCTCGACCGGCACGCCGAAGGCCCCCGCCGCAACCAAATGGCCCTCGTGGCCCTGGCGGGCGATGGCACCGTACACAAGCTCACCTACCGCGAGCTGCGCGACCTGACCGCCCGCCTGGCCGGGGGGCTGTTATCGCTGGGCATCAAACCCGGCGACCGGGTGGCCGTATACATGCCCACCGGGCTGGAGATGGCCCTCACCTTTCTGGCCTGTGCCCGCATCGGCGCGGTGCATGTGGCGGTTCCCGCCGGACTCAGCAGCCAGGCCCTGCGCGAGCGTCTGGAGGACACCCAGGCCCGCTTGCTGGTGGCCGCCGACCGGATGTACCAGGGCGGGCGCACCCTGCACTTTACCCAGCTGCTCGAGGAAGCCACCCAGGGGCTAAATATACCGGTGCTGTGGTTGAGCCGGGGGGGAAGCCGCCGACCCCTGGAATTCTGGGATCTGCTCGAGGCTCACCGGCCCACCACCCCCGCCCTGCCGGTAGACAGCGAGCATCCCCTGTTTATCCTGTACACATCGGGCTCCACCGGCAAACCCAAGGGCGTGGTGCACGTGCACGGGGGCTACATGGTGGGCATCACCTACCACCTGCGCACCCTGTTCGACCTGAAGGAGGGCGAGATTTCCTGGGCCACCGCCGACCTCTCCTGGATTGTGGGGCACAGCTACGGCCTGTATGCCCCTTTGCTGGAGGGCCTGACCACCGTACTGCGGGCCGAACGGCTCGACTATCCCGACGTCAGTAGCTTCTACGAGACGCTGGAGGACTGTGGGGTCAATGTGTTGATCATCAGCCCCACCTGGCTACGCACCCTGCGCAAGCACGGCGACGAGTTTGCCCAGAAGGCCCACCTGTCCAACCTGCGCTTGGTCGCTAGCGTGGGCGAGTACCTGGCCCCCGAGGTCTGGCACTGGGCCGCCAAGCACCTGGGCCATGTGCTGGATCACTGGTGGCAGACCGAGACCGGCGGCCCCTGTCTTTCTACCCCGTTGTGCATGCCCGCCAAGCCCGGTAAAGCGGGCTTGCCCCTGCCGGGGGTGGAGGTGCGGGTGGTGGACGCCTCAGGACGCGAGCTGCCGCCTGGACAAAAAGGGCACCTGGTCATCTGCCAGCCCTTCCCGCACTTTATGCGCACCTTTTGGAACAACGACGAGCGCTACCTCGAGCAGTGGCGCCGCATTCCGGGCTGCTACAGCACGGGCGACATGGCTGTACGGGACAGCGAGGGCTATATCGCGCTTTTAGGCCGTTCCGACGATGTCATCAAGGCCGGAGAGCTGCGCATCGGCACTGCTGAGATCGAAGGGGCCATGCTCGCGCACCCCTCGGTGGCCGAGGCAGCCGCGGTGGGAATTTCCAACCCCGAGCTGGGCGAGGTGATTAAGGTGTATGTGGTGCCCAAGACCCGCGAGGCCAGCCTCGAGGTTCGCGCCATCCTGGCCGACAAGCTGCAAGCCCACCTGCGCCGTCAGCTCGGCAACATTCACCTGCAAACCACGGTGGAAATCATTGACCAATTGCCTAGAACCAAGAGCGGCAAAATCCTGCGCCGCTTGCTCAAAGCCCAGGAGCTGGGCGACGACCCTGGCGACCTGTCTACGCTAGAGCCGTGAACGGGCAAGAGGAGGCCCCAATGGAACTCGAGCAACTGCTGAAGTCTAAGGTCAGCTACCGTGCCCCCCAAAGCCAGCAGCAGAGCGCCAACGTGCCCGACTTCTGGGCCGAGTACCAGCGCAGCCTGCAGGACCCCGAGGGCTTCTGGGCCGAGCAGGCCCGGCGGTTTTACTGGTTCCAGCCTTTCCAAAGCGTGCTGGATTGGAACTTCCCCGACCACCGCTGGTTTTTGAGCGGCCAGACCAACATCACCTACAACGCCCTGGATCGCCATGCGCTGGGTTCCAAACGCAACCAGGTGGCGCTTTTGTATCTGGGGGAGGACGGCAGCGAGCAAAAGCTGACCTACGGCGAGCTTTTAGAGCGGGTTTCGCGCCTGGCTACTGGGCTTAGAAGCCTGGGTGTGCAACAAGGCGACCGGGTCATCATTTACATGCCCCTGACCCTGGAAGGAGTTATCGCGATGCTGGCCTGTGCCCGCATCGGGGCCATTCATTCGGTGGTCTATGCCGGGCTGGGGGTTTCGGCGCTACGGGAGCGCATCATGGACGCCGGGGCCCGGCTGGTGATTGCCGGGGACGTAAGCTACCGCCGGGGGAAGACAGTGAACCTCGAGTCCATCGTGCTCCAGGCCATAGAAGACCTGGAGGTGCACACGGTCTGGTTCTGCCGCAACAAAGCGGTTCCAGAGGGGCCCCGCTTCCACGATTTCAACCAACTGCTCTGGTCGCACAAACCCGAAGCCGAGGCCGTGCCGCTCGACAGCGAACACCCGCTGTTCATCCTCTACACCTCGGGCTCCACCGGCAAACCCAAGGGCGTGGTGCACGTGCACGATGGCTACATGGTGGGCACGGCCTACCACCTGCGGGCCTTTTTCGATGTGAAGGATACCGATGTTTTTTGGGCCACCTCCGACATCGGCTGGATTGTGGGGCATAGCTACATCGTGTATGCCCCTTTGCTGGAAGGCCTTACCAGCGTGTTGCGGGAGGGTGCCCCCGACTACCCCAGCCCGGCGGCCATCTGGCAGGCGGTCGAGCGCTACCGGGTCAACGTGATGTTTACCGCCCCCACCGCCGTCCGGATGTTCATGAAGTTTGGGCCCGAGTGGCCCGCCCGGCACGACCTCTCCTCGCTGCGCTTTATTGGCGTGGCGGGCGAACCCCTCAACCCCGAGGCCTGGCAGTGGGCGGTCCAGCACCTCATGGACGGGGGACGACGCGGCTTTGTGGCCGACAACTGGTGGCAGACCGAGCTTGGCGGCCCCACCCTGGGCACCCCGCTCACCCTGGAGGGCCGACCTGGCTTTGTGGGGGTGCCCTTGCCCGGTGTGGAAGCCAGGGTTGTGAATGCCGAAGGCCGCGAGGTGCCCCCCGGTACGGGGGGCTTGCTGGCCCTGGGACGTCCCTTCCCCCACATGATGCGCACCGTCTGGGGCAATCACGCCCGCTACACCCAGTACTGGACGGAAATCCCCGGTAACCTCTACGCCGCCGGCGACGTAGCCAGCAAAACTGCCGAGGGCTACTTTACGGTGCTGGGCCGGGCCGACGACGTGCTCAACGTAGCCGGACACCGCATTGGCACCGCGGATGTGGAAAGTGCCCTGGTCTCGCACCCCGCGGTGGCCGAGGCGGCCGTAATTGGCGTACCCGACCCCATCAAGGGCGAAAACATCAAGGCTTTTGTGGTGTTGCGCATAGGTCACGAAAAAAGCGAGGCCCTCAAGAATGAAATCGTGCAGCACGTGCGGCTCGAGCTTGGCCCCATCGCTACCCCTGGCGAGCTGGTGTTTTTGGATAAACTCCCCAAAACCCGCAGCGGAAAAATCCTGCGGCGGCTGCTCAAGGCCCAGGAGATGGGACGTGACCCCGGTGACTTGAGTACGCTCGAGGAATAAATAAATTTTATTCTCCTATTGATTATGCTTATAACCTTTATAAGCAGAATTTTCGCTTCAGGCCTGCTAAGCCATCCATAAGACGTCAAACACTTCCCTAGAAAACGGAATAAATCTGGCACCAAGCCCTGCTTCCTCGCATCAGGAAGTACTTTTCTATTACTCTAGAGACACTAGTTTTATAAAAATTGCATAGCTTTTCGCAGATATACAAAAAACACAAATATCTTGCCAGGACACTACCGCAGTGCTAGATTCATGGCGCAAGTCTGAAATGCAGGCAAGCACCCAGCAAGCTACGCCGGTGGCCGGACTTGTGCTGTATGGAGGTTAGCATGGACAAATCTAAGGCCGAGGCATACTGGAAGGCCAACATCACCCTGATCCGCAACCTGCTCATCATCTGGGCGGTGGTCTCTTACGGCTTCGGGATTCTGTTGGTGCAGTTCCTGAACAACTTCAAGCTTGGAGCACTTCCTTTAGGCTTCTGGTTTGCCCATCAAGGGGCCATCATCACCTTCGTGATTTTGATCTTTATCTACGCTTCTCAGATGAACAAGATCGACCAGCAATTCGACGTCCACGAATAGGAGGAGCCCAATGAGCGTAGAACTCTGGACCTGGATCATAGTGCTCCTGACTTTCGGCTTGTATGTAGGCATTGGAATCTGGGCTCGGGTGCGCGAAACCGAAGGCTTTTACGTGGCCGGTCGCGGCGTGCCCCCCATCGCCAACGGTATGGCTACCGCTGCCGATTGGATGAGTGCGGCCAGCTTTATCTCGATGGCCGGCCTGATCTCCACCCTGGGCTACGACGGCACCATCTACCTGATGGGCTGGACTGGCGGCTATGTGCTGCTGGCCTTGCTGCTGGCCCCATACCTGCGCAAATTCGGCAAGTTTACCGTTCCCGACTTTGTGGGCGATCGCTACTACTCGCAAACCGCCCGCATTGTCGCAGTGGTAGCGGCTGTTTTCGTGTCCTTTACCTACGTAATCCCACAACTGGTGGGGGTCGGAACGGTTTTTGCGCGCTACTTGGGTGTGCCTAGCGTCACCGGGTTGTGGATAGGGGTAGCCGTTACCGCGCTGTTCGCCGTTTTAGGCGGCATGAAGGGCATTACCTGGACGCAGGTAGCCCAGTACACGGTGCTGATTATCGCCTACCTGATTCCGGGCTTTGCCATCGCCAGCATCCTCACCGTTAACCCTATCCCCCAGCTGGCCCTCACCTTCAGCGATATCACCACCCGCCTCAACCAGCTACAGGTAGATTTGGGCTTTACCCAGTACACCCAGCCGTTCCAGCGCTTCGACATGCTGAACATATTCTTGATTACAGCATGTCTGATGTTTGGTACGGCTGGTTTGCCCCACGTGATCATCCGCTTCTACACCGTACCCAAAGTCAAGGACGCACGCGCCTCTGCCGGTTGGGCGTTGCTCTTCATCGCTCTGCTCTACACCACCGCACCGGCCATCTCGGTCTTTGCCCGCTACAACCTGATCAACACCTTGCACGGCAAAACCTTCGAAGAAGTGCGACAGATTGACTGGGTGGCCAAGTGGGAGAAAACCGGCCTGCTGCGCTTTGTAGACAAGGATAACAACGGCACCATTACCATTGCCAAGGGCAACGCCTTCAAGTTCATCCCGGGCACCACCCGCCCCGATGTCAACAACCCCGACACCACCAGCGCCAACGAGGTGTTCATCAACAACGACATCATCGTGCTCTCTACCCCCGAGGTGGCTAAGCTGGCCCCCATCATCATCGCCCTGGTGGCGGCGGGTGGTCTGGCTGCGGCCCTCTCTACGGCCTCTGGCCTGCTGATCGTGATCTCCTCGGCGCTCTCCCACGACCTGTATTACCGGATCATCAACCCGCGGGCTACTGAGGCCCAGCGCCTCCTGGTGGCCCGCATAGGAATACTGCTGGCCGTGTTGGTCGCGGGTTATTTCGGTCAGAATCCTCCCGGTTTCATCGCCCAGCTGGTGGCTTTCGCCTTTGGTTTAGCTGCCAGCAGTTTCTTCCCGGCCATTCTGCTGGGCATCTTCGATAAGCGCACCACACGTGAAGGAGCTATCGCCGGTATGGTAGTGGGGCTCATCTTCACCGCCACCTACATTATCGGAACCAGCTATTTCGGTATGCCGCGCTGGTTCTTCGGTGTGAGCCCGGAGGGTATTGGCACAGTGGGCATGCTGCTTAACTTGGCGATTACCATGACGGTTTCCCGCCTGACTAAAGAGCCGCCCAAAGACGTACAAGACCTGGTGGACTCAGTACGGATTCCGCGGGGCGCCAAGGAAGCGCACTATCACTGAAGTAAGAATGGGGTGGGTGGGTACCCACCCCATTCCTTCGCATGATGTAATTGAGGCGAATGAACAAGAACCTCGAGCCACTAAAGAAGAGCCACGTCTATGTACCCCCCAACCTAACCTTGCGTTTGTTGCGACTGCTGGTGGGGATTACGGCGTTTTTGTTTTTGTTTTATACAGCCGGACATTACCCGTTCGGATGGCCCTTCCCTACCCCCCTCGACCTTTTGCGGATTGCCTCGGCGGTGGTGCTGGGCGGGTTGTTGGGACTGGTCTTTTCACGCTTCTGGCCCCTACCGCCCACACCTGGCCTCGAGCGAATTTTCAGAATCTTTTTTCTGTTGCTGCCCGCCTTGCTTTTTGGCTACGCCTTGCAAGTGTTCTCTGCAGCCAATCAGGCCCTGAGCCTCATCCTGCCCCTGTCGGCTTGGCTTAGTTCTGGCCTGATAATTCGGCTGCCAGAGGAGGGGCAAAATTCCTCGGCAAAGTCGGCAAAATAATCCTGTGAGCCCGCTTGACTTCATTATCTCACACCCACCCTTCCACCTGTTGCCGCGCGAGGCCTTGAGCCAGGTAGAGCGGGGTCTAGAGATTACCTTCTTTCCCAAAGGCAGCAAGGTTTTATCGCGCAGCGGCCCCAAAAGCCAGCACCTGTACATGATCCGAAAGGGTGTGGCTCGCCTCGAGCGTGACGGTCAGGCTATGGTTCATCTAGAGGAGGGGGAGATTTTTGGCTACCCCTCCCTTATCGCGCAAGACACACCGGCCTTCGATGTGATTGCCGAGGAAGACCTGCTGGTCTACCGCTGGCCTGAAAAGGTCTTCCGCAAGCTAATGGAGTATCGCCCGTTTGCCGAGTTTTTTACCAAGGGCCTGGCGGAGCGCTTGCGCCTGATAACCAGGCGCGAGGAGCTCGAGCTAGCCAGCATTAACCTGAGCCTGCCCGTAGGCGAGCTGGTAACCCGCCCGCCGGTGTTTGTGGCGCGCAATGCCACGGTGCAAAAAGCCGCAGAAGTGATGCGCGAACACCAGATTAGCTCGGTGCTGGTCGAGGGTAGCCCCATGGGCATCCTAACTGATCGCGACCTGCGCAACCGGGTGCTGGCTTTGGGCAAAGGCCCCGATACCCCACTGGTTGAGGTGATGAGCACCCCGGTGAAAACCCTGCCCGCTAACACGCCCATATTTGAAGCCCTCTCCTTTATGGTCCGGCAGGGCATTCACCACCTGCCCCTCGAGCAAGACGGCAAGATCGTGGGGGTGATAAGCGATACCGTCCTTATGCAGCAGCAGGCCAGAAGCCCGCTTCACCTGCTGCGGCAGCTCGAGCGCACCCGCAGCCCTGCCGAGCTGAAAGGCTACACCAAAGAACTCAGCGGGATCGCCGAGTCTCTTTTTGCCGGAGGCCTAGGGGCCAGCGAAATTGGCCGCAGTGTCAGCTCGCTCAACGATCAGTTGATTCGCATCTTGCTCCAACTGGCCGAAGAGCGCCTGGGCGCGCCCCCTGCACCTTACGCCTGGATGGCCCTCGGTTCCGAAGGGCGCATGGAGCAGGCCCTGCTCACCGACCAGGACAATGCCCTAGCCTATGCTGAAGAAAGCCCCGAAGCGAGGCGCTACTTTGCCGAGCTGGCCGAGTATGTGGTGGACGGCCTGATTCAGGCTGGCTTTCCTCCCTGCCCTGGCGGTTATATGGCCACCCACTGGCGCAAACCCATCTCGGAGTGGCAAAAGCTCTTCCAGCACTGGGTCGAGACCCCCACCCCGCAGGAGCTGCTCGAGGCCCAGATTTTCTTCGATTTCCGCAAGGTTTACGGCGAGCTTTCGCTAGAAGCCCTGGAGAAAATAGTTGCTAATAGCGGTGAGCAGAGAATCTTTCTGGCATACCTAGCCAGGGCTTCTTTGCAGCTTCGGCCCCCAATCGGATTTCTCCGACGGATTAAGGAAGAAGACGGTGGCGTGGATATCAAGAAGGGGGGTATCGCCCCCATCGTCAGCCTGGCCCGGGTATATGCCCTGGAAGCAGGCAGCCTCGCCAAAGGAACCGTTGAGCGTCTAAAGGCTGCTGCCCACAAGAACAAGCTGAGCCAGGAAGGAGCCGAGACCCTCATTGAAGCCTTCGGTTTTCTGATGCGCCTAAGACTGCGCCAGCAGCTTACCAGTTTACGGCAGGGTCTCCCGCCCAATAACAAGATTCAACTAGAGCGCCTATCTACGCTCGAGCGCCGTCACCTCAAGGAGGCCTTTTTACATATCCGCGAAATGCAGGAGTCCATGAGCCACCGCTTCCACGCAGACTGGCTAGGTTAGCCACGCGGGCACCCGGCAAACCCTATGAAGTTGTGGCCTTTTCGCAAAAGCCCCGCCTGGGACATGGTTAACTACTGGGCCTTGGATCTGGAAACCAGCGGGCTGAGTCCTACTGATCAGATTCTATCGGTGGGAATGGTTCCCATCCGAAACGGGGTTATCGAGTTCGGTGAGCACTTTTATAGCCTGGTGAGACCAGCCCACCTCGAGGCCCTTTCGGTTGAGGGCATCGAGGCTCATCACCTCCTGCCCTGCGAGCTGGAAGCAGCACCGGCCTTGCCCGAGGTACTCGATGAAGTAGAGCAACGGATCGGCCAGGATGTGCTGCTGTTACACTTTGGCTCGATAGACTTGGGGTTTTTGCGGCAGAGCTACAAGGCCCTAAGACGGCCTTGGATAAAACCCGTGGTGGTGGACACGGCGATGTTGCTGACCAGACTGAGCGAGCGACGGCGGCGGCTCGAGCCTCATAGCAAGCCCTATCCCTATGGGCTAAGGTCAGCCCGGGCCCGGCTCGGCTTACCCCCTCACCTCGAGCACCATGCCCTGTGGGACGCGCTGGCGACAGCCGAGCTGTTTCTGGTGCTGCGGCACCAACTGCAAGCACAAACCCTGCACCAGCTTATCTAAAGTCCACCTGTGGCTTTATATGGCAGGCCAAAGCCAATCAGATACAAGAATAGCTCCCAGCGCAGCCTCAGACAGGGACCCCAGCAATAGATCGAATAACCCTGGCTTTGGGGCACAAAACCCTACAGCACATCGCGGGTGGTGCCTCGAGTTCGGTAGTTAATCCAGCTTTTCCTCAGGCGCAAAGCCTTCTTAACAGGCCCATAAAGGGGCGACAGGGCCACATCATAGGACGGGAATCGCACCCGCTGCCCTCCAAAACCTTCTTTGAAGGCGTCGATGCCAGCGGCGTGGCTACCTTCGGTCTGGCGTGGCACGCCCCATAAGTCGTAGATGCGGTACCCCTTCGCGATGCCCCACTGTATAGCCTCCCAGTGCATGCCATTGGGGGCCTTGGCGTTGGAGTTCTCGCGGCTGCTTCCGCCGTAGAGGTAGTCCACTTTTCCCCCAAAGGCCACAAACAAGCCGGCTGCTAGGGCCTTGCCCTGCAGGCGGGCAATGGAAATAAAAGCCTCTCCCAGAGGCTGGTTCATCTCGCGCAAAACAGCCTGATAGTAGGCTTTGGCGTGCTGTAGGAGCCGGGCCCGGCGGTTGGTCTCCTCAAACAACTGCCAGAACTCCTCGAAGGCCTCTATGCCCTCGACGCGGGCCATTACACGCTTTTCAGCCAGCTTGGTGTTACGCCGGTGCATGTTGCTCATCTGGGCTAGCAAGCCCTCGCGGCCCAGCGTTAGGTCAAGCCAGATGGAGTACTCAGGTTGAATGCTTTCCTCAATAGAACAGTTTGGAAACGCCCTGACCGGTTGATTGGCAGGAATTCCAACTTCGGGCTCGAGCTTCAGATACACCGCCCCATTGGCTTTTTGCTTCAGGGCCTCGACCACCCTGGGCAGATCGTCCAGCTCCCGCAGGGCCGGTCCACGGGGGGCATAAAGCATCGAGAGCGGTCCCCCTAACCGCCGCCGGAACAGCTGGGCTGCCGCGATCAGCTGCCCACCATCGAATACCGCCCAGCGCTCCGGCTGCCAGCCCGAAAGTTTTTTAACCTCACCCCAGCCCCACGACTGCAGCGCGCTGGTGATTGGCAGCGACGAGACCATCTGGTTCCAGCTGGCTGCCTCAAAAACAGGTTCTAACCTCAACACAAGGTACCATTATGTTCCAACAAGGGCACGTTAGGGCCAACTGGGGGGCTTTCGCGGCCTGCATCCACAAACAGCGCTCAAATCCCCGGCTTTTAGCCCCCGGAGCGAGGATCAGGCTCAGCCAGCACTGCCTGGGTTTGAGCGTTGCGATAGCGTCCCAGGGCAGCCTTGTACTGAGGGTACTTATTGCCCAGGATACTTACCGCCAGTAAGGCGGCATTGATGGCCCCGGCCCGGCCAATGGCCAAGGTGCCTACCGGTACCCCAGCAGGCATCTGCACGATGGATAGAAGCGAGTCCAGCCCCCGCAGGCTTTTGGACTCAACCGGAACCCCCAGCACCGGCAGATGGGTTTTGGCCGCGGTCATACCTGGCAGGTGGGCTGCCCCACCCGCCCCAGCAATGATAACTTCAAGGCCCCGCCCTTCCGCCGCTTCAGCGTACTCAAAAAGCAGGTCGGGGGTACGGTGGGCTGAAACCACCCGTACCTCGTAGGGAACCTGGAGTTGCTCTAGTGTTTGCGCGGCGTGCTGCATGGTCTCCCAGTCCGACTTAGAGCCCATGATGATGCCAACCAGGGGATAGGAGGGTAGGTTCATCGGGGAGTAGTCTACTGCGCCCCTGCCCACGGGCATAGACCCAGTAAAAACCTTGGGCCTTTTTGAAGGTTTTATTTCCCAGCGTAAAAAACATTATAGCAGAAACGAACCACGTCGCAATGCGCTTTATTCTGGGTCGGGTTGACCTAGATTGGCGTTTGAGCGCTAAGGGGCGCAAGGAGAAGAGATGAGCAAAACACCCATCACGGTAGCTTTTGGCGATGGTATCGGCCCCGAAATCATGCGGGCAGTAATGCAGATCCTCGAGGCTGGTGGCGCGCAGCTCGAGCCCGAGGTTATCGAAATCGGCGAAAGCGTCTATCTGCGCGGGCACACCAGCGGTATCGAGGAAAAAGCTTGGGAAAGCCTACGGCGCACCAAGGTCTTCCTCAAAGCCCCCATTACCACTCCTCAGGGTGGAGGCTACAAGAGCCTGAACGTTACAGTGCGTAAGACCCTGGGGCTCTACGCCAATGTTCGCCCTGTGCAAAGCTATGAGCCTTTCGTCACCACCAAGCACAAATCCATCGACCTGGTAATCGTGCGGGAAAACGAGGAGGACCTCTACGCGGGTATCGAGTACCAGCAGACCGACGAAGTCACCATGGCCCTCAAGCTGATCTCCAAGCCCGGCACCGAGCGCATCGTGCGCTATGCCTTCGAGTTCGCACGTCGCAACGGGCGCAAAAAGGTGACCTGTATTTCCAAGGACAACATACTAAAGATCACCGACGGGTTATTTCACAAGATGTTTGACGAGATTGGAGCTGAATACCCCGAGTTACAAAAGGAACATATGATTGTAGACATTGGCGCGGCCCGTCTGGCCGAGATGCCCGAGCGCTTTGACGTGATTCTGGCTCCCAACCTCTACGGCGACATCCTCTCGGATATCGCTGCTGAAATAGCTGGCTCAGTAGGGCTGGCCGGCTCAGCCAACGTAGGAGACGACTGTGCCATGTTCGAAGCAGTACACGGCAGCGCCCCCGATATTGCCGGTAAGGGTATAGCCAACCCTTCTGGGCTGTTGCAAGCAGCCATACTGATGCTGATCCATATTGGACAGCCCGAGGCCGCCGCACGAATCAAGAACGCTTGGCTCAAAACCCTGGAAGATGGTATCCACACAGCAGATATCTTTGATGAGCGGGTCAGCCGGAGGAAAGTGGGCACCGCCGAGTTTGCCCAGGCTGTAATCGAACGGTTGGGGCATTTGCCGGAACGCTTGCGCCCAGCTAGATTTGGCGAGGCCAGCAAAGAGCCCATGGCGCCCCTAACGGTTCGCAGCCGCCAACCTGCCAAGAAGGAATTGGTCGGAGTTGATGTGTTTTTCAACTGGCGTGGCACCAAACCCGAGGATTTAGCTAGGCTGTTACAGCCCTTGTGTACGGCAAAATTCAAGCTTGAGCTGATCACCAACCGGGGCGTGAAGGTATGGCCTGGTGGCTTTCCCGAAACCTTCCGCACCGACCACTGGCGCGGACGTTTCATGGCCCACAACCCCCCTCTGAACCACCACGACATTGTAGAATTGTTGAGCAGAATTGCCGATTCAGGCATGGACTTCATCAAAACTGAACACCTCTACCACTTCGATGGCAAGCCGGGGTATTCCTTGGGGCAAGGGCAGTGAGAACCACCCGAAATGGTGGCTTTTGTAAGCGCGCGTGCCGGAGCTTTTCGCTGAATACGAAAAGCTGCTCTTCGTAGCAGCCCGGTTCGGCTTTAGAATCATATGGCTGTGGATACGCTAGAGCTGCTTCGCACCAACTTGCTCTCCCCTACCGTGCTGGCCTTCGCCCTAGGCATAACAGCCACGCTGGTCAAATCGGATCTGAAAATCCCCGATGCACTTTATACCACCCTCTCGATTTACTTGCTGCTGGCCATTGGCCTTAAGGGGGGAGCAGCCCTTGCCACCACCCCTATTTCTCTGGTGTGGAAGCCCGCTCTGGCTACGCTGGCCTTGGGCGTGCTCACCCCGCTGCTCTCTTACGTCACCTTGCGACGCTTGGGGCGCTTTGACGTTGTGAATGCAGCAGCCGTTGCAGCCCATTACGGCTCGGTATCGGCTGTGACCTTTATCGCTGCCACCACCTTCATGCAAGCAGCCCAAGAGCCGATAGAGGGCTTTCTACCAACCTTGGTGGCCATCCTGGAGATCCCAGCCATCGTCATAGCACTGCTGATTGCCCGCCGAAGCCTGGGCGGGGGTTCGCTGGGTGAGGCCGTGCGGGAAATCTTCTCTGGCAAGAGCATTTTGTTGCTGTTGGGAGGCTCCATAATGGGTCTTCTAAGCGGACCCGAGGGGCTAAAGCAAGTGGCCCCGGTATTCGTAGAACCCTTTCGGGGGGTGCTGGTGCTGTTTTTGCTCGAGCTCGGGATGGTAGCAGCCAAACGCCTGCGGGACTTGCGAAAGGTGGGGTCTTTCCTACTTGGCTTCGCTATTGTCATGCCTATCGTCCAGGGTAGTCTGGGGGTATGGCTGGGGAGCCTGGCCGGTATGTCAGTCGGGGGTGCTATGGTGTTGGGCACCATGGCTGCCAGTGCTTCGTACATCGCTGCCCCTGCTGCAGTACGCATTGCCTTACCACAGGCCAACCCCAGCTACTACCTCACCGCCTCGCTAGGCATCACCTTCCCCTTCAATCTGACCTTAGGAATCCCCCTCTACTACGCCCTTTCCCGCTGGCTGAACGGAGGTAGCTGATGGCTCTGGTTCCGCTCAAGCTGGTTACCATCATCGCAGAGGCCTTCCTGGAAGAGCGGCTAATTCGAGACATCAAAAAGCTGGGGGCCAGAGGCTACACCATTACCTCTGCACGGGGCGAGGGCAGCCGAGGGGTGCGGGCCAGCGAATGGGAAGGCAACAACATCCGCCTGGAAACCATCGTGAGCCCTGCGGTTGCCGAAAAGATCCTCAGCCACCTGGCCGAGGTTTATTTCGCCAATTACGCCGTGGTCGCCTTTACGGAGAACGTGGAAGTGGTGCGAGGAGACAAGTACACCTAGCACCCTCGGCAAAGCTCTAGCTGCAGCTCTGTTCGGCGGCGCTCGAGAGCGCTTCGGGCAGGCCCCAGTAAAAGATGGCCCCAGGGCCGAAAAGACCGACATAGCAAGGCAGGCTTCGTGCTACTTTTCCCGTGAAATAGGGCATAAAGCCACCCACATCCCCGCTGTTTCCGAGTAGGATATGAGTACGCCGTTATTCGTGCTGGCCTTAGGGATTACACGGCCCAGGAGGTACTGATGAGCGTTCTAGAACGACAACAGGAAACGCCCCTGACACCCCACAAACCTAACAAACCTATCGTCAACGACTTCTCCCTGGTTTTCGCTACTGCCAACGGAACCGGAAGCCAGACCGCTAACCTCACTTTACTGCGGTCCTTTTTTAAGATGGGCATACCTGTACACGGCAAAAACATCTTTCCCTCCAACATCCAAGGCCTGCCCACCTGGTACCACATCCGGGTCAGCCATGAAGGCTATATCGCCCTGCGGCCTTCTGAGATTCTGGTGGCCTTCAACCCCGCCACCGCCGCAGAGGACTTGCAGGAGCTTCCCACGGGCGGCGTATGCATCTACAACGCCGACCTGAAAAACCTGCCTCAGCGTGACGATATCGTGTACTACCCGGTTCCGGTGAGCCAACTCATAAGCGGGGTTGAGGTGCCCGTCAAGCGCAAACCCTACATAGCCAACATGACCTATGTGGGCGTGGTGGCCTGGATGTTGGGAGTGCCGCTGGAGGTGGTGGAAGAAGCCTTAGGGGCGCAGTTCGGCTACCGGCAAAATTTGGCTGAAAGCAACATGCAGGTGGTGCGGCGGGCTCATGCTTGGGCCAGCGAGCACCTTTGCAAGCAAGATCCCTACCACCTCGAGCCCATGAACAAAACCGAGGGGCTTATCATGATGACTGGCAATGAGGCAGGCGCGCTGGGAGCTGTGTTCGGGGGGGTCAGCGTGGCCGCCTGGTACCCTATCACACCCTCAACGAGCTTTATGGACGCCCTGCGCGAGTTCTTGTCCAAACTCCGTAGGGACGAAAACGGCAAACCCACCTACGCTGTCATTCAAGCCGAGGATGAGCTGGCCGCAGTAGGCATAGTGTTGGGAGCAGGCTGGGCAGGCGCACGGGCCCTCACTGCCACCAGCGGCCCTGGCATCAGCCTGATGGCCGAGTTTGTCAGCTATGGCTACTTCGCCGAGATCCCTGCGGTGATCTGGGACATCCAGCGGGTGGGCCCCAGCACCGGCCTGCCCACCCGCACCAGCCAGGGCGATGTCTGTTTCGTCTATACCCTGGGCCACGGCGACACCAAGCACCCCATCTTGTTTCCCTCCTCGATTGAAGAGTGCTTTGAGTTTGGCTGGAGGTCGCTGGACCTGGCCGAACAGTTGCAAACTCCAGTTTTCGTGCTCTCTGATCTGGACCTGGGTATGAACAACTGGATGGGCAAACCCTTCGACTACCCCAGCCAGCCGCTCCAGCGTGGCAAGGTGTTGGGGACAGAAGAGCTCGAGGCCTTGGGCGGCTTCGCCCGCTACAAGGACGTAGACGGCGACGGCATCCCCTACCGCACCCTGCCCGGCACCCCCCACCCCCTGGCCGCCTATTTCACCCGCGGCAGCGGCCACAACGAGCAGGCCCAGTACAGCGAACGCGCCGATGACTGGGAGCGTAACATGGCCCGCCTGGCCCGCAAGTTCGAGACCGCCCGCGGCCTGGTGCCTGCCCCTGCCATAGATCACAACCCCTCAGCTAAGGTAGGCATCATCGCCTACGGCACCACCCGCTATGCCATCGAGGAAGCCCGCGACCGGCTGGCCCGGCAGCTTCCTACCAGCTTCTTGCGCCTGCGGGCTTTGCCCATCAACCAGCAGGTGCGCGAGTTTGTAGCAGCCCACGAGCGGGTCTATGTGATTGAGCTCAACCGCGACGGGCAGATGCACAGCATCCTGCAGGCCGAGATGCCAACCTACGCGGCCCGGCTGCGCTCAATCGCGCACCTGGATGGGCTACCCCTGACCGCCCAGTGGGTACAGGCCCGCCTGCTGCAAGAGGAAGCTAATGGATAATGTGCCAGAGGATCGTCCTATGGAAAACCCTAATCCAGCACCCTTTAAGCTCAATGCGGTGGGCCTGAGCAAAAAAGACTACGACGGTGCCCCCAGCACCTTGTGTAAAGGCTGTGGGCACAACAGCATCGCCAGCCAGGTGGTGCAGGTCGGCTTCGAGCTGAACCTCCGGCCCCACGAGATTATCAAGCTTTCCGGCATCGGCTGCTCTTCTAAGTCGCCGGCCTATTTTCTAGGTATGTCCCATGGCTTCAACGCCCTGCACGGGCGGATGCCCAGCGTGGCCACTGGGGCCTTGCTGGCCAACCATACCCTAAGGGCCATCGGGGTCTCGGGCGACGGCGACACCGGCAACATTGGGTTGGGCCAGTTCAAGCACCTCTTACGTCGCAATGTGCGTATGGTTTATATCGTGGAGAACAACGGGGTATACGGCCTGACCAAGGGCCAGTTCTCGGCTACCGCCGAGGAGGGCCTGACGCTTAAGTATGCCGGTCGCAACGAGTTTCCACCTGTAGACCTGTGCATGGAAGCCATCATCGCCGGGTGCGGTTTTGTGGCCCGCAGCTTTGCCGGCGACGCCAAGCAGGTGCGCGAGCTGCTCAAGGCTGCCCTCTCGCACCGGGGTACGGCCCTCTTGGACATCATCAGCCCTTGTGTGGCTTTCAACAACGAAGATGACAGCCCCAAAAGCTATGGCTACGGCACCAAGCACGAAAAACCCCTGCATGAGCTGGGCTTTATCCCCTACGCCGAGGAGATCTCCATCGAGCCCCTAGAGCCCGGCGAGTTCCGCACGGTGCGGTTGCACGACGGTTCCCTGATCAGCCTGCGCAACCTGGACAACGACTACGACCCCACCAACAAACTGGCGGCCCTCGAGCGCCTGCAACGGGCCCAGGAAACCGGGGAGTTCATCACCGGCCTGATCTACTACAACCCCGACCGCCCCAGCCTGGCTGAGGTTGAGGGGCTTAGCACTCCCCTGGCCCAGCTTTCAGCAGAGCAGCTCCGCCCCAGCCGAACTGCTCTGGAGCAATTCTTACAGGCCTACCGCTAGAGCCAGCCGCGCAGTCGGTAGGTGAGGAGTCCCAGGTATTCCCGCACCAGCGGAGTAAGGGCCTGCAGGCGGTCGGCAGGGGACAACAGGGCCATATCGAAGCGGGGCTCGCTCGAGACCACGCTTACCACCTCCACCCCCAGTTTGCGAAAGGCACCCACCGCGCGTCGGCTGTGGGTGGGGGTGGTGACCAGCAAAACCCGCCCCCACCCCCGCTCTTGCACCAACCCGTCCACGGCCAGGGCCTCGGTGCGGGTGGTGCGCATCTGGGGCAGGAAAACAACCTCCGGGCCTTCTTCCCCATACAGCGCCCTGACCCGCGCTGCCGCCACCCGGCCCAGTGAGGGGCAACGGGCGTCCCCGAAGATCTCCCCCACTGTGTCGGAGAGGGTGATGCGGGGAGCGAACCCGGCCCGCCAGAGCTCGAGGCCCTTCTCCAGCCGGGCCAACGAGGAGGCCTCGAGTTCCCCCGCCCCGCAGTGCATCCCGCCCCCCAAGACCACAATCAGGTCAGCCTTTTGCGGGGCTTCATTGACGATCAGACCCTCTGCCAAGGTCCTGGTGAGCGGGGTAAACACCGCTACTGCAATCAACACTGCACATAGCCCACTCCCCCAAAGCAAAATTCGGAAACCCAGGCCCAACCATCCCAGCAGCGTTCCGCTTAGCCATAGCCCCACCAGCGGCCCCAGGCCCAGCTCGGGGTTGATGACCAGCCCCAGCGGCAATAGCAACAAACTTAGACCCGCAGCCATCAGCAGTCGTTCTGGCAACCTCGGCATATCGATCATCTTATGGCCCATCCGCTGTTACGCCAGCCGAACAGGCGCCGAGGTGGGCTTTTGCCAAGGTGGTTCGGTGACGACCTTTTATGACGCTTTTTATGCACAAAGTGCGTGATACGATATGTTCATGGCCGTTTTGACCACCGACCAAAAAATGGTGCTGGACATGGTGCGGGCCGTTTCGCGCGAGGTGCTGTGGGAGATGGCCCCCGAGTACGACCGCACAGGCCAATACCCTTGGCCTCAGCTCAAGCAGTTGGCCCAGCTCGGGCTTTTGGGCATGACCACCCCCGAGGCCTGGGGTGGGGCCGGGCTCGACTCGGTGACCTGGGCGCTGGCGATGGAAGAAATCGCTGCTGCCGACCCCAGCGTGGCGGTTATTCTTTCTGTGACCTCGGGTTTGCCCCAGTACATGCTGAACAGGTTCGGCAGCGAGGCGCAAAAGAAGAAGTACCTGGTGCCGTTAGCCAAAGGCGAGTGGATCGGGGCTTTTTCCCTCACTGAACCTCAAGCAGGCTCTGACCCTGCCTCGCTCAAGCTTTCGGCCAAAAAGGTGCAGGGGGGCTGGGAACTGAACGGCCTCAAGAGCTGGGTCACCTCGGGCGGGCAGGCCCAGCTTTATGTGGTTATGGCCCGGGGTGAGGCCGGCATCAGCAGTTTTCTTGTGGAAAAAGACACCCCAGGCCTCAGCTTCGGCCTCCCCGAGGAGAAGATGGGTCTGCATGCCGCCCATACCTGCGAGGCGCGCTTTGAGGGGGTGTTTGTACCCGAGGAGAACCTCCTGGGCCAGGAGGGACGCGGGCTGGCCCAGGCCCTGGCTGGCCTGGACTCCGGGCGCATCGGCATTGCGGCCCAGGCGGTGGGTATGGCCCGGGCCGCCTTCGAAATCGCCAAGCAGTACGCCGACGAACGCACCCAGTTTGGTCAGAAGATTCGGGAGTTCCAGGGGGTGAGCTTCAAACTGGCCGAGATGCACACCCGCATAGCGGCTGCAAGGGCGCTGGTGCTGGAAGCCGCCGCCAAAAAAGACCGCGGTGAGAAATATACCCTCGAGGCCTCCACCGCCAAACTTTTTGCCTCCGACGTAGCCGTGAGTGTAACCCGCGAGGCCGTACAGGTGCTGGGGGGCTATGGTTACCACCGCGAGTACCGGGTAGAGCGCTACTACCGCGACGCCAAGATTACCGAGATTTACGAAGGCACCAGCGAGATTCAGAAACTGGTGATTGCCCGGGAGCTATACCGATGACCTTCGTCTTGTTGCAGCCTTAGGGCCTTTAACCGTAGGCTTTGAGCCGATGAATGTCCTGATTATTTATGCCCACCCCAACCCCAACTCCTTCAACGCCGCCATGCGCGACCTGGCGGTGCGGGCCTTGAGCCAGGCTGGGCACAGCATCTTACTTTCCGACCTCTACACCATGCGGTTTAATCCGGTGCTCAGCGCAAAGGAGCTACAGGGCGACCTGCAAGACATCCAGCCCGAGATCGAAAAGGTTCGGCGGGCCGACCTGCTCTTGTTCCAGTTTCCCGACTGGTGGTACGGGATGCCGGCCATTATGAAGGGCTGGATTGACCGGGTTTTTGCTTACGGGTTTGCCTACGACGACGAGCATAGCTTCGAAAACGGTCTTTTGCGCGGCAAGAAAGCCATGCTCAGCCTGACCGTGGGGGCCCGCGAAGAGTATTTTCAGCAGGCCCCCCAGCGCGACCTGATGCGGGTGCTGGAACCTATCCATTACGGCGTTTTTGCCTATTGCGGCATGGAAGTTCTGCCCCCTTTTATCGCTTACGGGCCAGGGGAGATGAGCGAGGCCGAGCGTAAAGCCACCCTCGAGGCCTTCCGGGAGCATTTGAAAAAACTGCCCGAGCTGACGCCCCTTTGCTTCAGCTAAACTTAAGGCCAGGGTAGTAGGCTTCTGCCATGCACCGCCGAGCCGTGCTCAAGGGTCTGGCCTCAGTCCTGCTGGGAGGTTCCGGGGGATTCGCCCAAACCCTGCCCGACCCCAACAACCCCCTTTTCCACAAACTTGCAGCAGCTTATTCTGCCCGGAACCGGGGCATCGCGCTTTTGGTGGTGGTAGACGGTCAGACCGTGTTTGAGGACTATCCCAATGGCGGCAGCCCCACCCGTGGCCACGAGCTGGCCAGCGGCACCAAGAGCTTTTGCGGGGTTATGGCCGTTGCTGCCGTACAGGACGGCCTGCTTTCGCTGGAAGAACCCCTGGCCCAGACCTTGACCGAGTGGCAGGGCGACCCTTGGCGTTCGCAAATTAATCTGAGCCAGCTCTTGCATCTCACCAGCGGCATTCCCGGTGGTAACCTAGCCCGCCCCCCCACCTACCGGGCCGCCCTAAAGACCCCTGCCGAGGCCCCACCGGGTACCCGCTTTTCCTATGGCCCCATCCCCTTTCAGGTTTTTGGCGAGCTGATGCGGCGAAAACTGAAAGGCGACCCCCTGGAGTACCTGAGCCAGCGCATCTTCAAGCCGATTGGCCTCGAGTACATCTTCTGGCGTCGGGGGCCCGACGGCAACCCCCACCTGCCCTCCGGAGCCTTCCTGACCGCCCGTAGCTGGGCCAAGTTCGGCGAGTTGGTGCGCCAGGGCGGGCGGTGGCAGGGCCAGCGCGTGGTAGACGAAGAGCTGCTGCAAAAGTGTTTTGAGCCCTCGAGGGTCAACCCCATCTACGGCCTGACCTGGTGGCTGGGACGCCCCATCAGTCCGGCCCAGCGGGCGGCCATCGGGCGCGTGGGGCAGGGCATTGACGCGCTGGCCAGCACCCCGGGCCTGCCCGACGACATGGTTATCGCGGCGGGTGCGGGCGACCAGCGCCTCTACATCAGCCGCAAGCTGAGGCTGGTGGTGGTGCGCCAGGCCGAGGGCATTGTGGAAAGCCTGGCCGGACGGCGAACTGGTTTCTCCGATGCGGTTTTTTTGCGCCTGCTCTTGACGGGGCAGGGTTAGCCCAAAGCCGCCGGATGCGCTAGACTGCCGCCGTGACGCAAGGTGAAGTACGCGAATTGGTGTGGAATGCCCTGGCCCAGCACAGGGCGGCTACCTACCCCACCCCACCCCACGGACACCACCCCAATTTTATTGGCGCCAGCCGCGCTGCCGAGCGCTTGATGGGCCTGAAGCTGTGGCAACAGGCCACGGTCATCCTGGCGGGCCCCGACCAGGTGCTCAAGCCGTTACGGGAGGCCGCTTTGAAGTCCGGCAAAATCGTCATTATGCCCCACCCCGACAAAGCGGGGCGCTACCTGAGCCTCGAGGGCCTCTTACCCCACCAGCTCAAGCGGGTACGGGAGGTGGCTCAGCTTGGCAAACCCATCGACCTGAGCCAGACCACCATAGACCTGGTTCTGGTGGGCAGTGTGGCTGTAGACGAACGGCACAACTGGCTAGGCAAAGGGTACGGCTTCCCTTACAAAAACCTCGAGGTGGCCGCGCCCTGGGTCACCCTGGCCCACACCCTGATGATTTTCGATGAATTACCTTGCCAGCCCGAGCGAAAAGTAGACCTGATCGCCACCCCCCATCAGGTCATTGGGATGTGATTTGGGTAGCCTGCGACTCATCAGGCAGGCCCCATATCGCCGCGGGGGCCAGCTCGACCAGGTTGCCGGCAGGGTCGCGCACGTACAGGCTGGGGCCGGCCTTCCACTCGGCCCAGGTGACGGGGTAGCCGTGCGCCTCGAGCCGCTCTGCCCAGCTTTGCAGTTCCTCTGCTGCTACCCGAAAGCACACGTGCACGCTACCCTCGGCCCCATGCGGTGGCAAGACGGCCTCTTGCTGGGTGGCCTGGGGGTTGAACACCAGGAAAACCCCCGGCCCTACCCGGAAAAACAAATGTCGCGCAGGCTGCTCCGCAAAGAGTTCCAGGCCCAGTAATCCCTGGTAGAAGCCTTTGGCCGCCTCGAGGTCGGTCGCATACACACAGGTCTCGAGTACCCCGGCAATGTTCATCGTTGCCCCTAGGGTATCAAAACCCAGCCGCAGGCTTGTGGTCAAGGGTGCTTGCAACACCTCAAGCGCGCTGGTTGGCCTCGGCCAGGGCCCGCAGACCAGCAGCCAGACCGGGCTCGAGGTCGCTTTCGGCGTAGCGCCACGACCAGTTGCCCCCCAGCCGCCCCGGGAAGTTCATGCGGGCTTCACTGCCCAGCCCCAACACATCCTGCAAAGGCACTATGGCCAGCCTAGCCGGGCTCTTGAAGGCCAGCTCAATCAGGGCGCCAGCCGCTTCGTATTCCGACAAGCAGCGGATATGGTAGCGGGCCAGGTAATCACGCATGAAAGCCCGCTCGGCTTCTGGGGCGCTGCGGAACCACCCCAGGGTGGTGTCGTTGTCGTGGGTTCCACTGTACACCACCACGTTGCCATCCGGCGGATAGTTGTGCGGTAAAAAGGCGTTTTCCTCACCTGAAAAAGCAAACTGAAGGACCCTCATACCGGGAAAACCGAAGCTGTCGCGCAGGGCCTCCACTTCGGGCGTGATAAACCCCAGGTCTTCGGCGATGATGGGCACATCGCCCAGCGCAGACCGTACCGCGGCGAACAGCTTTTCTCCCGGAGCCTTTACCCAGCGCCCCTTCACTGCGTTGGGCATACCAAATGGAATCTCCCAGTAAGCCTCAAAACCACGGAAGTGATCAACGCGCACCAAGTGGCATTGCTGGAGCAACTGCCGGATGCGTGAAATCCACCAGGCAAAGTTCTCCTCCTCCATGACGTCCCAGCGGTACAGCGGGTTGCCCCAAAGCTGACCGGTCTCGGAGAAATAGTCCGGCGGCACACCTGCCACAACCGTGGGGTTGCCGCCTTCGCCAAGGTAAAAGTACTGGGGATTGGCCCAGACATCCGAGGAGTCGAAGGCCACAAAGATGGGCATGTCACCGATAATCCGTATGCCCCTCGACTCAGCGTAGGCCTTAGTTTTTCCCCACTCGGAGTAAAACAGCCACTGAACCCATTCGTGTAAGGCCACCTCGCAGGCCAGCTCCTTGCGGGCTCTGGCTAGGGCAGCCGGCTTACGATCGCGCAACTCGGGATCCCAATGGTTCCAGGGCTTGCCCCCGAAGTGGGTTTTGAGCGCCATGAAGAGCGCGTAGTCTTCCAGCCAGAAGCGCTCGCTCTCCACAAAAGCCTCCAACAAGGCCTTATCCTGAGCGGTAGCATGGGTCTGAAACCCGGCAAAGGCCCGGCGCAGCAGGGGCCAGCGGGTTTGGTAGAGCCAGCCATAGTCCACGCTTTTAGCTGGATATTCAGGAGGCTCCTCGTTTTTTTCCAGCCAGCCCTTTTCAATCAGTACTTCGGGATCCACCAGGTAGGGGTTACCTGCAAAAGCCGAAAAGCACTGATAGGGCGAGTCGCCGTAGCTGGTAGGACCCAAGGGCAAAACCTGCCACCAGCGGGCCCCGCTCGAGGCCAGCCAGTCCAAGAAGCGCTCAGCATGGCGGCCCAAAGTCCCTATGCCCCAGCGCCCCGGGAGGCTGGTGGGGTGAAGCAAAAGCCCAAAAGCGCGTTCGATCTCCATGGCAAGGGCAGTCTATCCCAGATGGGCACACTATGGAAGTGCTTCCACACCCGGGGCGTCATGCAGGGACATGCTGTTCCAAACACTGGGCAAAAAACCTCACATAGCAGGCCGCAGCGATCAAAGCGGCATGCGGCCCTTGGAGGCGAGCTCTAATCAGCAGCGGCGCTTGCCACGCCTAGGGCCTGGTCCACCAGGGCCAGGCCTTCTTCAATCACATCCAGACCATATCTTAGCTCTTCACGGTTGATCACCAGCGGCGGGCAGACCCAAAGCATATTGAAGCGGCTGAAAGCGTAGATGTGTTTGGACTTGAGGTAGGTGGCCAGCTTCTGCATCTCAGGGGAGGTGCTGTTGAAAGGGGCCAGGGGTTCTTTACTGGCTTTGTCCTTTACCAGCTCGATCACGCTAAAAAGTCCTATATAGCGAACATCTCCCACACAGGCGTACCTCTTGCGCATGGCCTCGAGGCGCTCACCCAAGTATTTGCCCTGCTCCTCGGCGTTTTCGAACAGACGCTCCTCCTCATATACCGCCAGGTTGGCCAGGGCCGCAGCACAGGAGACCGGGTGGCCGGAATAGGTCAGGCCTCCCCAAAGCATGTGATCCTCGAAATAATCGGCGATCGGCTTGGAAACAATCACCGCGCCCAGGGGCATGTAGCCGCTGGTGAGGCCCTTGGCGCAGGTCACGATGTCGGGCTTGATACCGTAGTGCTGGGTGGAAAGCCACTTGCCGGTGCGGCCAAACCCGCTCATTACCTCGTCGGTGATCAGCAGGATGCCGTATTTGTCGCACAAAGCCCGCAACCTGGGATAGTAGTCGTCAGGGGGCACCAGAAGCCCGTTGGAGCCGGTGATGCCTTCAACCATAATGGCCGCGATGGTGTGGGGGCCTTCAAGCTGGATGACCTCCTCAATGTGGCTCACGCACTCCCGCTTGCAGCTATCCGGGCTTTTGCCAAAGGGGCAGCGGTAGCAGTAGGGGTCAAAAACCCGCACAATCCCGGGAACACCCGGCTCCACCGGCCAGCGCCGGGGGTCGCCGGAGGCAGTCATGGCCCCCATGGTGGCCCCGTGGTAGGAGCGGTAGCGGGTGATGATCTTGTCCCGACCTGTGTACAAGCGGGCTATCTTCATGGCGTTTTCGTTGGCCTCGGCCCCGCCCAAGCAGAAAAAGGTCTTGGCCAGTCCGGTTACTTCAGCTAACTTTCTGCCTAGCCGCCCCCTAGGCTCGGTGGCGAAACTAGGACCCGCAAAACACAGTTCGTCTACCTGCTTCTTGATGGCCTCGAGTACCCGGGGGTGCTGGTGGCCCACATTGATGTTGATAAGCTGGCTGCTGAAGTCCAGCCACCTGTTGCCATCCCCATCCCAAAACCACACCCCCTTTGCACGCGTTATGTGGATGGGGTTGGCACTGCTTTGCACCGACCACGAGAACAAGGTGTAGTCGCGGTTTTCCTGGATAACATCTTTGGATGGGCGTTCCATCGGGCCTCCCTTTGACTGTTGTGTTCAATGCTAGAGCCTAGGTTAGCTTGCGCGCAATAGACAAAGTGTAAAGAGAGGGCGTTGGGGACCCGAGATTCGCGCTCTAGGCCTTGCCCCGATAAACTGCCTCTAGCCACGCCGGGTAGGGTTGGCGGTGAGTTTCAATTCAACCTTGAGGATCTGG
>Ga0308390_1000475_pt1 | contig 28759 bp, 21 predicted proteins | sample Hotspr2Sample149_FD_202358 | JGI IMG/M metagenome (GOLD analysis project Ga0308390, IMG submission 202358) | Hot spring phototrophic mat microbial communities from Mushroom Spring, Yellowstone National Park, Wyoming, United States - 20040719_149 ...
ATGTATATCATATCTTGAATTAAAAGTCAAGCATTTTTTTAAAAATACGTTTACTTTTTTTCCGGATAATTTCCATAAATCAAAAAAAGCCATGATCTCACAGCAGGGTCCGGACTGTGATCATTGGAATAGAATCGCATACAGTGTCAGCACAAAAGCAAGGAATTTGTAAAAATAAAATATATATAAAATATATAAATCGTTATTATATTATTAATATATAAAAAGTAATAAAGTTATTGCCTCATATAAGGCTGCTACGGCAAGCTGTATTCCTATAAATAGCGTTGCTCCAGCAAGAGCCCGGCCCCCGAAGGTCAGTCGGGCAAAGGTGAACCGGGTGGGACGGACCAGAAAAATCCATACGCGACGGCTCCAGCAGAGCACCGCGAACACGGCCAGCAGATAGGCCTGCAATTCCAGAGTCATGGTGACGGAGTGCAGGGCATATCCGGAAACCACGCGGGTCCATATGGGACTCATTACCATGGCCGTGGGGAACAAGGTGCTGAATACAATAAAAACACCAACAGGAAGTCCAAATATTGAGAGTAGTATTGTATTTCTTACAGTTTGTATTATGTAATTATTGTAAAATGTGGCCCATGCGGCCTGCAGAACGCTGCCTGATTCATAAGCGGCCCCCACGTAGGCCAGACTGCCCTCGGAAAAAACCTGCTGCACCGCACTCAGCAGAAACAGACCCAGCGCGGGCATTGCCAGGGCCGCAAGCATGCATACCAGTACCCAAGAGTAATACACGCCATGCAGCCATTTCCACAGACGGGTGAACCGGCGGATCTCCCGGAGAAATGGATAGAAAAAATCGTCGGGACGCGCGGCGGCAGCCATGCGGTACAGCAGGTCACGCTGCAACAGGGCACCGCCCAAAAAAGACAGAAACAGGGCGGCCAATCCCGCGAACGTAATCTCGGGCCGGGTCCGGCAGGGATTGGCAATCCAGAAAGGGGCGTCTTCCTGATCCGGCCTGTTGTCGGAAGAACCGGTACCCGGGCTCTTCGCTACTTCCCCAACGGCGGTGCCGGCATCCATCGAACCGTCCCAGGAACGCAGAACGACCTTGCTGGTGGTGTCAGCATCATCGGAAATTTCGGCACCGGACTCGGCGACTGGCCGCGCTTCAGCCGATGATTCATCGAAGTTTTCGGCCAGCCGGTTCAGTCCTTCCGGGTCCAGACAGCCCGACCAGACCTCCGGACAGTCGCGGAGAATGGGTGTCATGCCGTTTCCGTTGAGCGCGACGAATGCCCATGGGAACGCAGGAATACCGCCTCTCAGCCGTCCGGATACCGTACAGGAGACGCCATGGATATCCACGGTATGGCAGGTGGGTGCGATGAGTTCACCGGCCAGGACTTCAGGCAGATCCGGGTCGGGGGCATGACCGAACGCGATCAACGGCGCAAGCACAGACGCGTCCGCATCCAGGAGAATCAGCCAAGGCGGAACAAAGCCGGAGGATGACAGGTCCGCGGTATCGGCCCATTCCGAACGGTGAAACAGCGTGGCTTCCGCGGGGGAAAGAACGGACTTCAGAGATTCCGGAGACAGCCGCAATAGGTGGACGGAAATGCAGCCTGATGCATGGTCACATGGCTTTGTCCCGTCCACCAGGACTGCAGCGCGCGACCATGGGAGTGTATCCAGCCAGCGTTTCTCCACTTCGCCGCACAATCCGAGCAGCGCTGAGGCCATCAACATGAGCGCGACCCCGCGAATAAAAAACCTGCCATCCGGCGGCGCGGAAACAGCCGTTCGGGTGGCCGGCGCGGTGTCTATCTCGGGTTGGGGGACATCCGGCATGCGGTCAGGCGGCTTCCCGTTGTGGAGCGGCGGCCGGCTGCGGGGCGGCGACGGTCAGGGGACTGGATGCCGGGCAGAGGTCATCGACCATGCGACGCATAAGCGATTCCATGTAGGACCCGGTGTTTGGCCCGAACCAGTTCATCAGCCCGATCTCATAACCGAGCATTCCTTTTTCTTCCGTTTCGTTGTAATACTTATCCGGAGAGAGGTAACCGAGATATCCCGGGGCGAAACTGGTAACCCACATATGGATACCTTTGGGCGCCATGGCTTCCCGCCAGTCCCGGCAGAGTTCCCCGCTGACATCGAAAGGCAGTCCCACAAAGATCACATTCCCCAGGCGGAGCGCCTGGACGGTACCTTCCTTTTTCACCCCTGCAATCAGGTAGGCCAAGGGTGACAGACGCCACTTCGGCGACACAGGACGCATCTGGAATGAGGATGTTCCCACATCAACCGACAACGCGGCAATATCGGCACGATCGACGAATTGGGGCGGATGGGCGGCCAGGTCGTCGACAATGAGTTTAGCCAATGCCTGTCCCAGGAGGATCACCCGGTCTGAAGGGGTGGGCGCCTCGGGCGCGCGGGGGCTCATGGAACCCAGCCCGCCGCCGGTGTACATGGCGACTCCCCTGATCTGTGGCGCCAGGGCGCGGCAGAGTTCACCGGGAAATTCCGCCGTGAAGTCCATCATATCCTGGTCGAAATTTGTGGGATGCGCTGAAAAACGCACCAGGATGGCGCGGTCACCATTATCTTTTTCAAACAGGAGATACTGCAGGGCGTTATCCACGGGACCTTTTCTGGCGCGGTTGCGGATGTACTGTTCAGCGTCGACCATGCCATAGGCGAATTTTGCCGGGGCCAGGCTGTTGCAGGCGGCCTCCAGGGCTTCCGTGATGCGATCCGCCAAAAAGGCAGGGACGGCGGGATCATAATCACCAGAGGAAAACTTGCCTGCCAGACCGGGCAGCGTACCGCCGGGACCGCAGTGGGTATGACTCGCGGTGAAATAAATGTTATGCCGATCAAGGGGAGTACGCTGTGGGGCTTTCTGCCAGACCAGTTCGGCGACGGTCGGCGGGGTCAGCAGCATGTCGGTGGTGACGATGGCGGCGAGGTCTTTGCCGTCGGAGACGGCCAGGACCCGGCAGTGCAGTTCATCCCGCACACCTTTGGAGCGTTTGCCATTTGGGCGGCCGCCATAACCGGCCATGGGTACGCCGATCTGGGGGGTAATGTTCACCTCGGCCCAACCGGCCTGCAGACGGGCCGGCGTTGCCGTAAAGTCATTGCGCGCGGCAGCTTCGTCAATGGCCTGGAGGGCTTTTTTGTAGTAACTCTTTTCGGCGAAGCGGCTGTCCCTGTAGACAGGCCAGGGGCCGATGAACAACCAGAAGAGGAACACGATCGTCAGCGCGACGACCACGATGCCCAGTACGATCCGTTTGAACAGTTTCATTTTTGTCGACTCCTTTTCATTCCGGGGTGCCTGTTCAGGGCATATCCACGGAGGCTTTGAGCACGCCGTCGGCGTAGGCCGCCACCAGTTCGAAGGCTTTCGGTGCTTCCTCCAGGGTGAACCGGTGGGTGATCAGCGAGGCCACGTCGATGTGTCCGGTTTCAATCAGAGCGATGGTAGCGGGGTAGTTGTTCAGGAACCGCCGGCACCATTTCAGGGTCAGTTCACGACGCCGGGCGAATCCTACCGGGACGAGGTCATCATCGTTCCCGCTGATGCCGGTCAGGACGCAGCGTCCCGCCGGGCGGCAGCCGCGGACCGCGATCCAGATGCCCTCAGGGCGATTGCTTGCGTCGACGCAGACGTCCGCGCCGGACCCGCCGGTCTGTGCCGCCACCCATTCGAGGGTCTCCCCCGCGCCGCCGTCCATGCCGCCTGGTTTCGCGGTGAACGCGGCATCGACCCATTCTTTCTTCAGGGCAAAGTCCACCCGTCCGGGCAGCAGGTCTACTCCCAACACACGGGCCGCGCCACAGGACCGGGCCGCCTGGGCTGTGAGCAAGCCAATGGGTCCCAGTCCAACGATGAACACGGTATCCCCCGGCCGCAGGGCGGCCAGTTCGATGGTATGCACGGCCACCGCCGCGGGTTCGATCATCGCCGCCACATCCGAGGGCATGGACTCGGACACCGGGAAGCAGAACCGGGCGTCCACGGTCATGAACTCCCGCATGGCTCCGTCGCAGCCGGGTCCGCCTGGGAAAAACATCCTTTCACAGACGTTGTAATGACCCGAAAGACACCACCGGCAGGCGAGACACGGAATGCCCGGTTCGACGGCCACCCGTCGTCCAACCAGCGACGGATCGGCTTTTTCCCCGACGGACACGACCCGGCCCGCGTATTCATGTCCCAAAATGGTGGGGCCTTTCAGCGCGGCGTGACCGATCCGGCCTTCCAGATAATAGTGGATATCCGATCCGCACACCCCGACCGACTCGACCCGGATGAGGGCATCGTGAGGACCCGGCTCCGGCGCGGGTTCCTCAACCAGCCGCACGTCCCGGGGCCCGAACCACCGGGCTGCCTTAATGCGATTCATACATTACTCCACGCTCCGGCCGCAGCCGGAAACAGATGATTAGACTACGTCCGATGCCGGGGGGTTGCGGAGAACTTATTCGACCCGGCGGATGCGGGGATCCGTGAAAATATCCGCTTCGTCCCGGCTGGGACTGGAAAATTCCGACACGATCGCGCCATCCGGACCAGCCTGGAACCAGTGGCGGGTATTCGGCGGCAGGGTGAACTGTTCACCCGGCCGAAGCACGATTTCATGAAACACTGTATACGCGCCTTCCGGCGCGGGAGGCGGCACGCAGTGGGGATGGAGGGCAGGCTCACCCTCCGCGTAAAGGTAGACCACTCCCCATCGGCACCGGAAGGTTTCCTGTTTGCCTGGGTCATTTCCCACCGGCGGATGGCGGTGCTCAGGGCAGGTCATACCGGGGAACATAATCAGTTCTTTCGCGCAGTACCGGCTGTTGTTTTCATAGACCACAATAGCCAGCCCGGTCCGTTCGAATTCGCCGAGCGCGAAATCGGCCAGTTCCATGGCGTTTCTTTCCGTCGGCGTGATGACGATTCCAGCCCGTTCGAGCATTCCCGCAGCCCGTTCCCGATAGATGCGCGCCTGTTCCGGAGGAATCATGGTCCTTTCCTTTATCTTAACACCGGCAACATGATACGTCTTTCCGGTGATCGGTCACAAAAGCCCGCCGTCCTGCTTCCCTCCGCCTGCGGACCGGAATGCCTGCTCCGGAGGTTCGTGTTACACTAACTATAAGTGCCTATGACCACGTTACTGCCGGATATCACACCGACGGCCGCCGCTCAGACGGTTACGGTGGAAGAAGTGATTTCCCTGCTGGAAAAGAATTTTCCGGGCGGGGATATGGAACTGGTGCGCCGCGCGTATGCCTTCGCGGAGCGCGCACACGCCGGGCAGTTGCGCGCGTCCGGAGAGGCTTACATTACCCACAGTCTGCATGTGGCGCGGAATCTGGCGGCGCTTGGGCTGGATCCGGTGACCTGCGCGGCGGGTCTGCTGCACGATGTACTCGAAGATACCGGCGTTTCCCGGGAAGAACTCACGCTGCGGTTCGGGGAAGAAATCACCTGGCTGGTGGACGGGGTGACGAAGATCAGCGGTCTGGAATTCCACCATGATCCCCAGTCTCTGGAGCAGAAACAGGTCCAGAACATCCGCAAGATGCTTGTGGCCACGGCCCGGGACCTGCGCGTGATTTTCATCAAACTGGCGGATCGGCTGCACAACATACGGACGCTGGAATACCTGCCGGAAGAAAAAAGGAAACGGATCGCCCGGGAAACGCTGGATATCTTCGCCCCGCTGGCGCACCGGCTCGGTATCTCTGAATGGCGGTGGGAACTGGAAGATTACGCGTTCCGGCATCTGGATCCCGCGATGTACCGGGAACTGGCCCGCATGGTGGCGATGAAACGCCGTGAACGGGAGGCCTACCTGCAGGAGACGGTACAGCTGGTCCGGACCCGACTGGCCGAAGCCGGCCTGTCCGCCGAGGTGATCGGCCGGCCGAAGCACCTGTACAGCATCTACGAAAAGATGCATCGGCAGGGCAAGGAATTCAACGAGGTGATGGACGTGCTGGGCATCCGGGTGATCACCCGGACCGAGCGCGAATGTTACGAAGCCCTGGGTATCATCCACAACCTGTGGACTCCCATTCCAGGCAGGCTTAAAGACTACATCGCCATGCCGAAAATGAACATGTACCAGGCTCTGCATACCACGGTCATGCGCGAGAACGGTCTGGCGATGGAGGTGCAGATCCGCACGGAAGCCATGGACCGGGTGGCCCGGGAAGGACTGGCCGCGCACTGGCGGTACAAAGAAGGCACCGCCGACGAGAAACTGGACGCCCAGATCGCGTGGCTGCGCAGAATGTACGACTGGATCAAAGACGCCGGCACCGCCGACGGGATGCTCGACAGCGTGCGCCGGGAGTTTCAGTCGTCTTTTATTTACGTGTTCACGCCAAAGGGCGAGGTCAAAGAACTGCCCAGAGGCGCCACCCCGCTGGATTTCGCATACCTGATTCATTCGCACGTGGGGCACCACTGCATCGGCGCGCGGGTGAACGGCAGGATGGTGCCCCTCCGATACAACCTTCAGACCGGCGATCAGGTGGAGATCCTGACCTCGAAACACCAGGAGCCCCGGCTGGACTGGCTGGACATGGTGGTGACGGGCCGGGCGCGGGTGCGGATCCGTCAGCGGTTGCGCGAACTGGGTGAACTGCCGCCGCTGGATGAATCGCGGCCTCCGGAAAAAGACCCGCGGACCAGGCCCGAACCGCAGGCGGTGCCGCAGCCCCGCGCCGGTGAACGGCGGATCGCCGACGACGCCACCCGCCGGAAACTGATCCGGGTGGGCGGCGTCAAGGGTATGGCCGTGCAGTTCGCCAAATGCTGTGATCCCATGCCGGGAGATCCGATTGTCGGGTATGTGACCCGAACACCGGGTATTTCCATCCACCGGCGGGACTGCCGGAGTTTCCAGCGCACCGCCCGCGATCCGCGGCGGATTGTCGACGCGACCTGGGAAGGCGAGGGCACCTTCATGGCCTGGCTTCGGGTGGAAACACGGCACCGCCCCAACCTGCTGGCCGACATCACGGACGCGCTGCGTCCGCTCAACCTCGACATCCGTAACGCCAGTTTCACCGAGTGCGAGGAGGGCAGCCGGAGGCATTACTTCGATTTCAGTTTTGAGACCTCCGATCACCGCGCCGTGGAACAGGCGCTCCGGGTGGTCCGGACGGTACCGGGGGTGCTCAGCGCGCGGCCCCTGGACGCTCACGGCGTGAAGACCGCTCTGCCGGCGCACCGCCCGACGCCGCCCCGGAGCGGATAATCCAGATTCCGGGAACCCGCTCATGTTCAGCCGTCAGCCCTTCAGACTGGTCAGTCCCCACGCGCCCGCCGGTGATCAGCCCCAGGCGATTGAGGACCTCTGCCGGGGACTGGAGGCGGGCGAGAAGCACCAGGTCCTGCTGGGGGTAACGGGTTCCGGCAAGACCTTCACGATCGCCAACGTCATCGCCCGGATGAACCGCCCCACCCTCGTGCTGGCCCACAACAAGATTCTCGCCGCCCAACTGTACGGGGAATTCCGCGAACTGTTTCCGGAAAACGCGGTGGAATACTTCGTCAGTTATTACGACTACTACCAGCCGGAGGCCTACGTTCCGGAAAAAGACCTGTACATCGAAAAAGAATCGTCGATCAACGAAGAGATTGACAAGATGCGTCACGCCGCGACCCGGGCGGTGCTGACCCGGCGGGACTGCATCATTGTGGCGAGCGTTTCGTGCATCTACGGGATCGGATCGCCTCAGACCTACTGGGGACTTCGGGCGGAAATCGCCGCCGGCGATCTGATGTCCCGGGAAGAACTCATCGACCGGCTCGTGGCCATGCAGTACCAGCGGAACGACACAGACTTCCACCGGGGCACGTTCCGGGCCCGGGGAGACACGCTGGACATCTTCCCCGCCTACGAAACGGACCGGGCGGTACGGGTCCGGTTCTTCGGGGACGAAGTGGAAGAGATCTGTGAGATTGACCCGCTGCGGGGCATCACGCTGCGCAAGGTACCCCATGCCGCCATCTTCCCAGGGAGTCATTACGCCACGCCGGCGGATCAGTTGCGGCGGGCGGTCGCGTCGATCCGGGCGGAGCTGTTCGAGCGGCTGAACGAACTGCGGGCGGAAGGCCAGGAACTCTACGCGCAACGCCTGGAACAGCGGACCACCTACGACCTCGAAATGCTGGAGGAGATGGGGTACTGTTCGGGTATTGAAAACTATTCCCGTCACCTGGACGGCCGCCGTCCCGGGGAGCCGCCCTACACCCTGATCAACTACTTCCCCGATGACTTTCTGCTGGTCATCGACGAAAGCCACATGACCATTCCTCAACTCCAAGCCATGTACCGGGGAGACCGCGCCCGGAAAGACAAACTGGTGGAATACGGCTTCCGGCTTCCGTCCTGCCGGGACAACCGGCCGCTGACTTTCCAGGAATTTGAGAAGCGGGTGAATCAGGTGATCTACGTCAGCGCCACGCCCGGTCCCTATGAACTGAAAAAGACCGGCGGCGCGGTGGTGGAACAGGTCGTGCGGCCGACGGGGCTGGTGGATCCGGAAATTATTGTGCGTCCCGCGACGGGCCAGGTGGACGACCTGCTGGGCGAGATCCGGAAAGCCGTCGAGCGGAAGGAGCGGGTGCTCGTCACCACGCTGACCAAGCGGATGGCTGAGTCCCTGACGGAGTATTACGCGGAACTGGGGGTCCGGGTGCGGTACATGCACTCGGATATCGACACCCTGGAACGGATCGAGATCGTACGGGACCTGCGACTGGGCACGTTTGACGTGCTGGTTGGTATCAACCTGCTGCGGGAAGGACTGGACATGCCGGAGGTGGCCCTGGTTGCCGTGCTCGACGCGGACAAAGAGGGCTACCTGCGGTCGGAAACCAGTCTTATTCAGACCTGCGGCCGGGCGGCGCGGAATGTCAACGGCCGGGTCATTCTCTACGCCGACACCGTCACCGGCTCCATGCGCCGGGCCATCGACGAGATGAACCGCCGCCGCGCCAAACAACTGGCCTACAACCGGCAATATGGCATCACGCCGAAGTCGATCTCGAAGCCGGTGCCGGATCTGCTGGCGCGGCTGGGGGCGCTGGCCGCGCGGAAAGAGGCGGCCGCCCGGGCCGCGGAGGAAGCAGCGCCCTATCTGCTGTCACCGCGGGAACTGGAACGGGAGATCGAGCGTCTGCGCCGGGAGATGAAAAAAGCGGCAGACCGCATGGATTTCGAGCGGGCGGCGGAACTGCGCGACCGCGTGCTGGCGATGGAGCGCCAGCTGCTTGAGGCGGGGGTGTAATTATCCGGCGCGGAGGCAGGCCAGAGGAAAACCGATCTCCCGCGCGGAGGGATGGCCGGGCCGTTCATACGGCGGCTCAGCGCGCTTCGCTCACGAACCCTTCACTGGTGATGATGCAGGGTACGGCGTCCTCTTCGTTCCGGTCGTTCTGGGGTCTGATCCGGTCGAGGCCGTAATCCAGATAAAGTTTTTTCAGTTCCCTGAGCAGGTTTTCGTTGGAGAGGTTCAGGTTGCGCAGGGTATTGAGCCGCCGGTGGAGCACGGCAGGCAGGGGACCTCCGATAGTTGGCAGCAGGGTGTCACAGAACTGTCTAACGGCATGGTCCGGACTTTGCGCGGCGATTTCGCGCAACCGCCGGATCACGTAATTCTGTCCCGGCCGTAATTTTATCGCGCCGTGCTGCTGATTTTGCCGTCTCTCGACGTCTTCCCGGAAGCGCGCGAGGATGGCGGAGACGCGGCTGTTATGTCCGGCGGGAAGGGGGAGTCCGGGCGTATCGGGGGCGCAGCGCAGCAGTTTCAGGGCGGTTTCGATGTCTGTCGGGGTCACTTCATTCCGGTCGATCCGGTAAAACTGCAGATAACTGCCGGCCTGACACAGGGCGATGGCGGCGGGGCCCACACCGGCGCGGGCGCAGCGGATGCCGTCGCGCAGGGCCTGAATCCGTTCGAACTCCTCCGGATTTTCCTCGCGCATGCGGCGGAAGAAGGCTTCGGCCTCCACGAGGTCCAGGATGGTTTCGTCGCCTTCCTCGGCGGCGGCCAGTTCCGACTCTTTTTCTTCATAGATGGCGTAGATGGCCGATTCGTTGAGGGTTTCGGATTCTTCCAGGATCTGGGTGTCTTCGCCGATGACCTGGTGGATTTCGCGGATGCGGGCGCGCAGGACTTCGGTCAGGCCGAGGTTGCGTTCGATGCCGGCTTCCGGCAGGAAGTTGAAACCCCAGATTTCGGCGTTGTCGGTGCCGATGCGGTCAATGCGGCCAAAGCGCTGGATCAGCCGCACGGGATTCCAGTGGAGGTCGTAATTGACGATCACGTCGCAGTCCTGGAGGTTCAGGCCTTCGGACATGACGTCGGTGGCGATCAGGATGTTGATTTCCGGTCCCGGGGCGGCGGTCATGTTTCGGTTGGCGCGGGGGGCGAAGCGCGCGGCGATCCGGGACTGACCGGCATCCGTTCCCCGGACCAGGGCCACGTCATCCCCCGGCCGGAGGACGCGCACGTGTTCATACAGGTATTCGGCCGTGTCGGCGAACTGGGTGAACACCAGCACTTTACCGCTGTTGCGGAGGAACTCGCCGTTCATGCCGCGGAGGAACCGGTTGAGTTTGGCGTCCTGATCGGGCACGATCGGCTCCACCAGTTCCATGAGTTCCCGCAGCACGGCGATATCGGCTTCGATGTCGCGCCGCAGGGATGGGATATCGAAGTGCCCGGCCTTGTAGGGGGATGCCTGCCGCAATTCATCCCAGTCTTCCTTATCCGGCAACTGGCCCTCATCGAAGAGTTTATCCGCCAGAAGGGCCGGGTTGAGGCCTGCTTCCCTGGCAATAATGATGTCCTGTCCGAGGCCTTCGAGGAACAGTTGGTTGGCCCGCAGCATTTTTTCCACGGATCTGCGGAAGGCGTAGACGCTGGATTCCAGGCGTTTGAACATCAGGATCCGCATTAGGCCCCTGAGGTTGCGTCCGCCCCAGCACAGGCCGTCATAAGGTTTCTTATTCCGGTACTCCTTGAGGACGTAGGTGCCCAGGTCGAAGCGGGCGTAGGTGATGACCTCACCGCCGGCTGTCGCGGCCTCGCCGGTGAGCAGATCCCGGATGCGGTCGTAGAGTCCCCGGTAGGTGTCGTCGATGCTGTAGGAGAGGGTGACCAGCCGCCGGCGGGGGAAGAACTGCCGGCTGTTTCCCACCCGGACGCTGGCCGGCCGTTCGCCGCGCAGGTAGGGGGCGGCTTCGGCGTCTTCCAGGTCCCGCAGGGGTCTTCCGGTATCTTCGGCGGTGCCGTACCAGCGCAGGATATGGCGGCGGGTGCGGCGCACCAGCACCATCTTGAGCAGGGCGGGCAGGGACTGCTCTCCGGTCTCCACGCCGTGGAACCAGGCTTTGAGGTCGGGCGTGGCGATGGGCAGGGTGATTTCCTGTTCCCGCTGAAACAGGCGCAACTGGTGATAGATATCCCAGGGGCCCTTGTTCTGGGGCGTGGCCGTCAGCAGACACATCATGGGGCGGCGCTGATGGATGAAGTGTTCCAGGGCCTGATACTGTTGCGTGGTGGGGTGGCGGAAGTGGTGGCTTTCATCGAGCAGAACGAAATCGTATTCGAAATAGGTGTCGGTCATCAGGCAGTCCGGCTGCTGGCGGAGGAGACCGGTGGACAGGATGCGGGCGTTGAGGTCGAAGAGCCGGCTGTATTCTTCCCACATGTCGGTGAGGGCGGCGGGGCAGAGAATCAGGATTTTGCGGCCTTCGGCCCGGCGGAAATGGCGGGCGATGGCCGAACCGATGAAACTTTTTCCCAGGCCGACCACGTCGGCGATGAACACGCCGCCGTGTTCCCGGATGATCCGGATGCCCCGTTCCACGGCATCGCGCTGGAATTCGGCGAGCCGGTCCAGGACATCGTCCTCGATCAGGATGCTGCGATGTCTGCCGTCGTCGTCGAGCCGGTCCCGGACGAGGGTCAGCAGGGTTTTCATGTAGACGTCCCAGGGCGTGGCGGGGTACAGGGCCCAGGAACGGTCGAGTTCTTCCCGGAAGGCGGATTCGATGGGAACGGCGTCGCGCCAGAGGGATTCGAACCAGGCCTTGAGCTGGGCGTGGTTATCGTTGCCGTGGACGGCCACGTTGAGTTCGGTGTTGGCGGTGAGGCCCGCGAGGGTGAGGTTGCTGGAGCCGACGATGCCCATGCCCCGTTCAAATCGTCCGTCCTGCCGGTAGTCGAAGATATAGGCTTTGGCGTGCAGCCGTCCCCGGGGGTACATGCGGGCTTGGATCCGGTCCTCGGCCACGAGGTCCCGCAGCCGGCGCAGGCCGGATTCGGCGGGATCTTCCTGGGGCATGCGGGCGATGACGGCTCCGAGGTCCCGGGCCAGGTCCCCGGCCATGCCGGCTTCCTGTGCGGGATTCCGGAAACGGCACTGGCGTTCGGTTTTCCGGGCCAGTTCCAGGCTGTGGTGGCTTTCCACCAGCTGCTCCAGGGCCTGCCGGTCCGTCCGGTTTCCCAGCAGCAGCCGCAGCCGTTCCAGCCCCCCGATCGCGCCCAGCAGCGGCACCAGCCCTGAAAAATAGATGTACCCCACCGCCCAGTCCGCCGAAACCGACGCGCTCAGCGCCTGGCGGACCGCTTCCTCCAAACGAACTGTCCGGTTGTCTATGATATCGGACATTAATACATCCCCCGCTTACGGTTGTAAATCACGCTGTGATTGCCGCCTACCCTTCGACATCTGCGAGAACATCATGCGATTCCGTACAATTCATCGACATACTGATCCAGTTTTGACTGGTGTCGTTTCTGTTCTGCAGGGGTGGCGGCAAGTATCTTTTCCACCAGCCGGATAAGCCGTGTCTGCTGCTCTTTATCAGCCCGAGGAATCGGAACTGTTTCCATGATGGGTTTCCGCAACTGGTAGGCCCCCGTATTCAGAATCGGACATGTTTCGGTAATGTATTTCCAGCAACTGCGGGAGTTCAGCACACCCAACAGAAACAAATCCATGCCCATAATCATGAAGCATTTGTCATTCATGACGAAACTGCCATCATGGTCCTGACAAAAGTAATCCTTTCTGGCAATCACCTGATACAAAATTTTCGGCTGGCACATGTTTGCCAACAATCCGGCCGAACTGCCCTGGAGTTCGAACCACTGGTAGTTTCCTGGTGCGCGTTTTTCGAGTTGGGTTTTGTACTTCCGGAGATGGCGTTCGACGGCGGGGTAGCGGGAAATGTCGGTTCCGTGGACGGTACAGATCAGCCACCGGCCGGCAAACTCCGGATGCCATTTCCGGATATCCCGTCCCCGCAGCAGTGGCCGGATGATTTCCGCAGAAGCGGGATCTTCGTCGATGAGCCGGCGTCGGACAGCATCGTCGATGACGAAAGCTTCGTTGCAGCCGGTTTTGATTCCATAGTGGATTTTCCCTTTGGCGTATTCGCCGAGGGGGATGCCGTTGGCGCGCATGCACTCAAATTTTCGGGACCATTCATCAGAAGAGAGAATCCAGGCGGAAGGCTGGAAGGTTCTCTCAGTGAGGTAAACCCCTTCCTTCAAAACAAGTTTCTGAATGTCTTCACTTTCTGATATGAGGTGATCGCAGTTCAAACAGAAGGACTTGCGTAGCGGGTCCCCATCAGTCTTGATCCGGGCAACGACAATGACCGGACTGATATTGGCGTCAGAAAAGATACGGGAATTGTTAAAGTTCAGGAGATAATGAAAATCGCATGTGCGATGCAACACCTGCCTCAATTTACTTGCGAACTGGCTCTGAAGCCAACTGTTTGAACTGATGAAGACGATCATGCCGCCGGGTTTAAGGAGATCGAGGGCGCGGGCGTAGAAGTAACAGTAGAGGTCGGCCTTTCCGTCGTAGACCGCGGGGAATCGTTTCTTAAGCAGCGCCTTGTAGTCGGCCCCCAGGCTTTCCTGGCGGACGTAGGGTGGATTGGCGAGGATGACATCGAAACCGCCGCGGATAATGATCTCCGGAAACTCCAGTTCCCACCGGAAATCTTTCCGGTCTTTCCGGCCCGTTTCGATTTCCGCCCCGCTGGCGGTGTCCAGCAGTTTCCGGACCTGGGCCCTGAATTTTTTCACCTGCTCCCGGAGGCTGTCGCGCCGGGCGCCATGGGCTTTCAGAAAGGCTTCCTTGGCTTTGCGGAAACCTTCCACCTGGGGCATCAGCAGGTGATGTTCGAAAAGTTCCTGCTGCCTGTTGCGGACGCTGGGGCCGGTGAGGCTGTCGCCGCATTCGATCTGGTAGTCGAGGTTGGGCAGGGGCGGCGGCTCGTCGCCGTGGTACTCTACCATCAGGGACAGCCAGAGCCGGAGCCGGGCGATGTTCACCGCGAATTCGTCGAGGTCCACGCCGTAGAGGTTCCGGGAGATGATTTCAAGTTTGCGGTGGTAGTCATCCTCATGCCGCGACGGACCGCCCGGCCGGAACACGGCGGCCCGCAGGCGGAACAGTTCATGGAGCATGCCCAGCAGATAGGCGCCGGACCCGCAGGCGGGATCGCACACGGTAACCTCCCGCAGGGCTTCCAGCAGCGTGTCGGGATTCAGCCGGCCGGGTTCCTCCTCATCCACGAAACGGTTCACCGACGCTTCATCGGCGCCGGGCACGGCCCGCAGGAGGTACCCTTTCAGGGCCTCGCGGCACATGAATTCCACGATGTTCCGGGGCGTGTAGTAACTGCCTTTCTCGTGCCGGCCGATCACCAGGCGCTCGAACATCCGCCCGAGCATCTCGGGATCCACCGCCACGTCCTCGTCAAAAGGCGTGGCCTCCATAACGGTGAAGTTGTAGCCCCCCAGCAGACTGCGGATGATCCGCTCCAGGGGCTCATCGGGCACGAACAGCCCCTTCCTCCAGTCCAGGTGGCTTTTTTCGAACAGGCCGCCATTGAGATAGAGCAGCCGCCCGATTTTGCGCTGCAGGTTTTCACGGTCCGCAGGGTCGGACGCTTTGTGATCCACGCACAGGGTCTCGAAGAACAGCGCGCTGAGCCGGTCGCGATAGAAATTGGCCTTCCGGGGCTGCCGCAGTTTCTCCGTCCGGAGGTAATCCTCCCACAGGCGCTGGAAATAATCCGCGCTGCCGCGGGGATCATCATGGGGGAAACACAGCCAGCCTTTGCGGGCCACAAAAGCCAGAAACAGGAGACGGTTGCACAGCTGCTGGGTGAAGAGATACCGCTCCTCGTCGTCCGTGAACCCCTCGACCGCGCGGTACAGGTCCTCAAAGTAGCGCCTGAAATCGCGGAAGAATGTTTCGCCCAGGGCCTGCACGTCAAAGGCGTCGTCGTGGAGGGCCTTGATCTCCCGGCCGGACAGCCCGGGCCGGTCCGCGATGCCGATCCGGCTGAGCCGCTCGACGATGGTGCGCATGGGCTGGTCTTTGGATTCCAGCCGGAACCGCCGGAACACCCGCCTGCCGGGCCGTCCGTCCGCGCGCGGTTCCGGCGTGTTCACCAGATGCCACGCCGCGCCCCGCGGACCGGTGACACAGAAGAGGAAATAACGGGTCGGATCGGCGCGGAGTATCCGCTCGAGGATGGGCCGCTGGTCCCGGATCAGCAGGCGTTCATCCCGGAGGACCACCAGGACCGCCTGAAACCGGCCGTCTTCGGACCGGGCTACGACGGTCGGGCGTCTGCCCTGGGGCATCCGCCTGCGTTCCTCCTCGGACCAGTCGATACTCAGGGGCTCCTGGGCGTAGGTGTACCCGAACTGACGCGCCATCAGTTGGGCGATCCGCTCCTCGGGATCCCCTTGCGCGGGATCACACAGGGCCCGCAGGGCGGCTTCAAGGCCCTGGAGCCGGGCTATTTCCTCCCGGCGCGCCCTCGCTTCGGGCGGCATCTTCCGACTGACACCATGGAAACAGGGCAGGTCCGGATTCCCCTCCTCGAAAAAGCGTACCCCGTTGACGGTGTAGGTCACCGCCTCCTGATGCAAGTGGTCGGCCAGGTCCCGGGCGAGACGCACCACCTCCTCGCGGGCCGCCTCCAGGGCTTCATCACTGGCGCTGCTCTCGATCACGTCCACCGGCTCCACGGCGAGGCTGCCATCCTCCGACGACCACGCGTCCTCGGCCGAATACACCGTGGCACCGCCAAACCACTTCGAGAACTTACTGAGGGCATCACCATAGGACTTCCGGCGATCCTTTTCCGGAACTGGCTCTCCGCACCGGCAGCGGGTCGGTATGGTGATGGTAACCACATTCTTAAGCATGATGGCTGATCTCCCTGTGAGGGTTATTCTGCATGGCCCCCCGGTCAGAAATCCACTGCTTCATTTCCCGGGTCCTCCGGATAGAGGGGGGTCACACTGCTGGCGTAGGGAACCGGCTCGCGCGGTCCCGTCAGCGCCAGGTGAAGCCGGACACCGGTTCGCCAAAAATCCTCGAGGTTCCGGGGCCGCTGAAAACACCCGTCGGTCACCACAAGGATCTGCGGCGGCCGGCGGTGAGGGGGTGTATCCAGCACGTGCCGCAGCACGCAGTCCAGATCCGTGCCGCCAGTCGTGCGGATTTCCCCTCGTGCCAGGTCGGACTGACACAGCGGCGCCACGGCGTTGCTGAACTGAAACACCCGGACCAGCCCCATCCGGGCCAGCTGATGAAAAACCGGCAGCAGCCAGGGCAATCCGTCATCCATGGACCCGCTGACATCCAGATAGACATGACAGACAGGCGGTGATTCCCAGGTTTTCCGGAGGAGCGTACGTTCGTTCTGGCATAACAGCGGCGGCTGGCCCCACAGCAGCGACCGCGCCCAGTACGTGCGGTCCGCGGCGGAAAACCGCGGCTCCCAGGTGACCGTGTCGGAAGCGTCCGGACGCAGCGTCCGCCGGAAATACAAAGGCTGATAGATGCCCAGGCGGACACAGAGCCGTTTCAGGATCCCCATGGCCCGCTGTCGCGGTGTCAGACGGGGCACGATAAAAGTCTCCAGATCGGTGAAGAAACCGATGCCTTTGCCCGCGACCTGGGTCCAGCCGCTCATCCTTTTCGTGACCGCATCGAGATAGGGATCTTCGGCCAGCCGCCGGCGCTGTTCCGCCAGCCAGGACTGTTTATCCTCGTCCGCCCTGCCGCTGTCGCCGGCGGTCTTGCCACACGCGTCGTCTCCATTGCGGTGCCCGTCATTCGGCTCATCGACACTGCTGTCCTGGTCGAATCCGTGTGAACCCAGCAAGGTCGCGATGTCGCGCGCTCCGTGCTCCACGTACCGCCGGAAAAATTCCATGAGTTCCTCGAAGAGCACCGAGTCCTGGGGCGCGTACAGCCGCTGATACAGTTTCCAGCCCCAGTCGGCGCCGCTGTCGTCCAGTTGCCCGAAAACGTTCTCCCTGATCCGGCGGGCTTCGGGAGTCTGAGACCAGTCCGCCGTGTTCGGATACTCCCACAGCGACGGCGGCGTCAGAAACACCATCGGGAAAGCCGGATCCGGATAAAACGCCCGGAAAAAGGACAGGTATTCAGGCTTCCGGAGCACCCGGGCAATCTGGGCGTTGACCAGGGCGTCAAAGGCGAGGTTTTTCAGGGGATCCGGCGACCCGAACAGAAGGTGATGGGCGTACCGGACATGATGCAGTTCGTGGAGCAGCACGACCAGCAGCCACTCATCCCGTCGGCCGTATTCGGCGTAAAAATCGGGGTTGAACAGCAGCATCGGCGGGCTGCCGTGTGAAATGGCCGCGGTAGGAGTCGCGCGGGAAAAGCCGACCAGGGAAACGGTCAGCAATTCATGAATGAAGGTCATTTCCAGCGGCAGCACCCCAAAGAGCCGGGAGCGCAGCGCCTCCTCTGGGGTGCAGCCTTTCCGGGAGAAAGAAGAAACCTCTTCCAGCAGGGCGTTGACCACGTCCCGCACTTCCGCGCTGAAACATTTCGACACCTGGCCGGGATGCAGATGATTCATGACGTTTTCTCCTCTTCAGGCTGTTCCGGTCTCAGCACTGCCTGGCGGGTTTCGAGACCTTCCAGTCCCTCCACGATGCAGGTACGCCACAGGTTGGGCAGGGCGTAGTCGCCCGGGGATCCCGCGCGAAAAAATCCGCCCGAACACCGGGCCAGCACCCCGGCGCAGACCGCGGGATCCGCACAGTACGCCACCGAGGAAATCTCCGGGCCGGTGTAATCGAGGATGGACTGTAACGTCGCCGGCAGGACCATGTAATGACCCTGGAATCCCGCGCAGGCCGCGTCACAGTCAGCGACGGTGAGACCGAACAACTGAAGGGGCTGCGTCAGTGGAGCCGGCAACGACTCAGCCGCGCACTCCGACAGTTTGACGGCAGTTCTGATGAGGCGGGTTGCGTCGGGACCGCCGGGACGCCTGCGATTCAGGTGCTTCAGATACACCGAGAGCAGTTGCTGCCGTTCCGCCACCAGCAAAGGAAGACTGAAGACGGTGTAGACGGCAGCCACGCGGTAAAGATTTTGAACTTTTCGGGAGCCGGAGTGCGGTAACTGTAGGACCTGTAACGTCCGCCACCCCAGCCACACCTGCCACCCATGCCCATGTGAATGAGCGGAATGATGTTCTGAATCTGTTTGCTGATGTCCATGTTGCATCTCCTCTGACTGAAGTTGCGGTCACTGAAGGACAGCGACCAGTTGTTCATACATTTGCACCCCCTGCTCCCGAAGTTCGTCCACGTCCTGCTGCATGAACAGTTTATTCTCCCGAATCAGGAGGTTAAACGCGACACATCCGAACGGATCGTTCTGGAATTCCGGTTTTTCCCGCAGTTTCATCAGGCTCGCTTTGCCAAAAGAGGCCTCAATCAACTGCTATTGCGGCGACATGATCTGGGTGAGTTGTTCGCCGATCGCGTCCATCACCCGGGGGGAGAGATTCAGACGGGACCGGGTGGCCATGTACAGCGCGAAGGCTTTCAACCCCTGAAGGCGGGGCGGCCAGGCCGGTTGGGAAAGGAAATAAAGCAGGGCGGCATCGATTTCTTCATGCCGGGCCGTCCGGGCCAGCATGAGGGCGGCCTTCGCCCGCTCCAGGGGATCCTGGATGCGGCGGAGATGGCTGAACCGGGACTCCCGCTCGAGCGTGACCTTCATCCACGCCCGCATGTGAATCTTCCGGAGAACGGCCGGATCCAGCCGGGTGCCGCAGGCCCCGTGAGGCAGACCGTTTTCGAGGGCGAGCAGTCCGGCCACATTGAGCAGATTCTCCGGCACAGGCACGCCGCACCGTTCCGCCAGGGCCTGCAAGGCAGCCTGAATGACCAGAATATTCTGGCGCAGGATCATGATCCGCCGGGTGGACAGGTGCACGGGCGCGTCCTGATACTCCGCCAGCATGGCAACGACCTGAGTGAGATAGTCAGCCACATAGGTGTCGCCGCGGTCGCAGGCGGCATAAATGGCGCGTCCCCGTTCGATCAGCGCGCGGAGCGCATCGGCTCCGGCGACCGGATCCGTCTCGGTCTTTCTGGTCAACAGGTCCCGACGGTCTTTCTCCGAGAGATCCTTCCAGTCGGGAATCCGCGCGATGAAATGAAACCGGTCCGCCAGCGCGTGGTCCAGCGGCATGGCCCCGAAATAGCCCGAGGTGTCCATCATCTGGTCCTCGATGGACACGGGATTCATCGCGGCCCAGCGATAACGCAACCGGTCCAGCCTGACGCCCTGCACACGCCGCTCATGAATGATCGGAAACACCTTGTTCTGCAGTTCCGGACGGGTGCGGTTGATCTCGTCAAAGAACACCGCTTCCGCCGCCCAGATCGAGGACGGCGTGCTGATGTAGTGGAGCGCGCTGTGATCCGCGTTCGGAACCGGCACCCCGATCAGGTCATCAAAATTCAGGATACTGGTGTTGTAGAATCGGAACTCGAGGTTCAGGGCCGCGGCCAGACGCTCAAAGAAATAGGTTTTCACGGTGCCGTGCGGCCCAACCAGCAGCAGCGGTCCTTCAGAAATCAGGGAGGCGAGAATGACCGGTTCAATCTGCTGCCACCCCTGCACGCCCAGCACCTCCTGAAATACCGGTCGCTGCCAGAGGGACCTGAACAACTGCTGCTGCAGCGCCGCCATTTCGCGGACTCGCTGTTCGCGTTTTTCCCGGGCCGCTTTTTCCTCTTCCTCTTCAGGCGACGTAACGGCTTCGACAGACGGAGTCGAAGTCGACGCCTGCGAGGACGGCTTGATGTGTTCCTGCGTATTCATCCGATGACCTCCTGTTAGGTTATGGGTTTACCATGGTGCCTGCTCGACAGGGAGAGGAGCGATCCGTTGCAGGCGCGGGAGGTCATGGATTCCGTTGGGTCCGGCGCGCGGCGGTGGACAAAAAATACCCTCCACACGCCACGGCATGAGGAGGGTTGATTTGCATCACCTTACCCCAAGCATGGCTCCCGGATTCCGGGATGGCATTGGCACCTGGCCTTGCGGCTGGTTGCCCGAACGGTCAACGGGCCATTTCCCTCGCGTTCGTCTGCATACCTGAGTTCGCAACATTCAACTGTAACGAGGTTCTACCACATCCATATGTCTTTTGTCAAGACACCGAACAAAAAATTTTTCAGGGTTCATCCGACGTGCACCAGGAAATCGACTGGACTGCCCGTCAGAAAACTTTACCTGTTCCCCGGGTTGCCGTAATAATGATGAAGTGTGCATACCCTCCCGCCGGTTGCGACAGACCGGTGATCTGAACAATGTCCGGGTACAAAAAGGATCGGTCGCATGATCAGCATGGACGTCATAATGCAGGCAGCGGTGGACCGCAATGCCTCGGATATCCACCTCAAGGTGCATAACCCGCCCATCCTCCGGATCGACGGACGACTGATACGCCTGCCGGAATACCCCGAAATCGACGACAATCTGATGCGGCAGCTGCTGTCCGAAATCACCACGGACAAGGACCGGCTCAAGTTTGAAAAACTGCTCGAACTGGATACCTCGGTCATGTACGGAGATATCGCGCGGTTCCGCGTAAACGTCTGCCTGGACGACGGACACCCGCGCATCGTGATGCGGCTCATCCCCCTGCGGATCAAAACCGTGGAGGAACTCGGCCTGCCTGTGGTGCTCAAAAATCTCTGCAAACTGAAAAACGGCCTGGTGCTCTTCACCGGACCCACGGGCAGCGGCAAATCGACCTCCCTGGCCGCCATGATCGACGAGATCAACCGGACCCGCCCGGACCATATCGTGACCGTGGAAGATCCGCTCGAGTTCATCCACACGGACAAGATGGGCGTCGTCACCCACCGGGAGGTCGGACACGACACCCTGTCCTTCGCCAACGCCCTGCGCGGCGCCCTGCGTCAGGACCCCGACGTGATCCTCATCGGCGAGATGCGCGACGTGGAAACCGTCCGCACCGCCATGGCCGCCGCGGAGACCGGCCACCTGGTGTTCTCCACCCTGCACACCGTGGACGCGGTGGAAACGCTGAACCGCATCATGGAATTCTTCGAGCCCCATCAGCACGCGCAGATCCGTAAACAGCTGGCCGGAATCCTCCGGTGCATCTGCTCGCAGCGGATCCTGCCGCTGGCCCAGGGTAAAGGACGTGTCGTGGCCTGCGAGGTGCTCATCGGCACCCGCACCGTGCGGGATTTCATGGAACAGGGCAAACCCTTCCGCGAAATCGTCGGCCTGATCGAAGACGGCCGGGAACAGTGGGGCATGCAGACTTTCGATCAGGCGCTTTTTGACCTGTGGAAAGCCGGCAAGATTACCGCGGAAGTGGCGCTCCAGAACGCTACCAGCGCCAAAGACCTGAAACTGCGGATGCAGGGAATGGCCGTCCGTTAACCGGGAGAACAGCCATGCGTCCCGCGGGATGGATCGGTCTGGCAGCAATGCTGACGGCGGCGATTTTCGCGCGAGCCGATACAGCCGGCAACCTGTTGCGGAATCCCGGATTCGAAGAACTGGTCATGGGCCTCCCCGCGGCCTGGAAAGCATTCGTATATCCCGCGCCTGGCGCCTTCGCAAAACTGATCGAGCCCGGTCATGGCGGCGCGCACGCGGCTGCCCTGGTCATTGGCGCCCCCTACCGGCGCGAACCGGACAATAACTGGAGTCAGCACATCGCGGTACCGGCCGGTACCCGCAGGCTCCGATTCGCGGGCTGGATCCGGGCGGAAGGAACCGGCGCTGACGCGTTTCTGTGGCTTCAATGCTGGCAGCGTCGTCCCGCGCGACTGCTGGGGGAAATCCGCACACCAGCCCTGTCCCGGCGGAACGAATGGATCTTCGCCGAAGCATCGATGGACGTACCCGCCGGCACGGATTTCGCCATGGTGCGGCTCACCCTGCGGGGCAGCGGTGAAGGCTGGTTCGATGACCTTGAACTCATCGCTGAGACTTCTGCGGGGTCGGGTTCTCCCGCTGGTACATCCCCCACTCTGTCCGGCACCGAGCCTCCAGCCGCGGCGCCGCCATCCTCTCAGGCCGAGACTGCTACTCCGACCCACGCCGCCGCGGCATCCACCCCGCTTCCGGCTCCTCCCTCTGAAACAGCACCATCCAGCGGGAACGTCACACAACTCCCTCCATCAGTCCAGTCACCCCCACCGAAACCGCCAGAGCCTGAAGCGAGGCCGAAAAACATCTCACCGACGTCAGTTTCTGAGACGGAAACCCCTGATCCGCAACTGCCCGCTCCCGGCCCGTCCGACCTCGATACCGATGTGATCCGGCAGACGGCATCGCTTGCATCGCTTGAGCAGGCCCTGGCCACGCTGCGTCAGGAAAACCGGCAGTTGCTGGACGCCCTGACGGCCTTGCGGGCTCAGCATGAATCCGTGCAGCGGGATCTCGCGGCGATGCGGGAGGAACTGGCCGCGCTGCGCGCCCGGACCGCAGCACAACCCGACAAGACGGACCGTCCGGAAGACACACCCGCCCCCGAATCGGATATCCCCATTCCACCTCTGGCCCCCCGCGGATCAGCGTGGGATGATGTGAGCGTTCGGCCGCCAGAACCCGGTAATCAGCCCGCTCACTGAACGGGCCGACATCAGGCCGACGCTTCTCTGCCGGTATCCCAGGCAAATACGGTCACGTCGTGATAGCCTCCATGAAGAAACAGCGCTTCCCGAAGCACGCCGGCCCGGCTGAATCCGATGGCTTCAAGACAGACCGCCAGGCCGGTATCCCACGGTCCCACAGGAATCAGCATCCGGCGAACCGCCCGGTCCTTCAGCGTACTGTCCAGCAGATCCCGCAACCCCTGCCGCACCCCGGCGTGACGGTAGTCGGCCGGATCACGAAGATACAGCCATGCCCAGAGCGTCTCGGGAAGCCGGTGCGGCATCAGACGCAGCAGTCCGACAGGCCGATCCTTTCCGGGCCGGACAAGCGCCAGTTCCATCAGCCAGGGTTTGGGGTGCAACGCGTCGTTTTCCCGGTCATGACAGGTGGTCATCAGCACACCCGAGTCGGTCAGGGAAAAATAGACCGCGGGATTCCACCGTTCCCAACGGGTCAGCAGGGGAGCATCTGTCTCCCGGATCGGCCGGACGGCCAGCACCCCGCCCCGCGCCGCGCGGATCAGCATGCGCCAGGAAAGTTGGGGCTTCCGTCGACCGAGCGCGCGATGCAGATCGTTGAATGGAATCCCAGCGGCCGATAAGGTATTGAAGGCGGCGATGACATACTCCAATGTTCGGCGGCGGACATCACACCACGCGGGGTCGGGACGGTTCACGGAGCCGGACCGTCGGCAGTGTACGAGTGCCGATCCGCCTCCGCACAGCCCCCGGGCCCAGCAGTTCAGGCACGACGGCATGGTCAGGCCCTCCAGGTCCGCGAATGAAGCCGCCGTGTCGGTATGCCATTCCGTCGGCTGGAGGTCACTGCCGATGCGCCCCAGGCGACAGACGTCGCCAGCCAGGAAATCTTCGTCCGGGAAGATCGCTCCGTCGGCACTGACGGCAATACACGCCGCGCCTGCGGGATCTCCCCGCCACGCGGGCTCGCCGTTATAAATCAGCCGGAACCACGCCGCAAAGGGTTCACAAAGATAAAGATCGCTCTTCAGCAGATCTGCCGCGTAATCTTCCGCGTTCCGCCGCATGCTCCGCAGATATCGTTCCAGGGCGTCGGGGGCCAAAGACGCGGCCAGCGGCGCGTCCCGCAGGATGATGCGCCGGAAACCCGTTTTGTGCCAGTACCGCACCAACCCGTCAAAATCCGGATTCACCGGTGTAAGGATCACGGTGCCCCGAATCTCTTCGCTGTCCGACTCAACGGACTCCAGCCAGGCGGCCACAGGTCCGGGCGCGAACCGCCGGGGCCGCGCATGCAAGGCACGTGTGATGGACTCTGGGCCGGTATCGCTCTCCACAGACCACCGCCACACAGCCGCACCTGGGCTTTCAGCGGGGTCACCGGGCTGAACGAATCCAACAGTCAGCGTCTTTTCCGCGAGCCGGGCGTTGCGCCACAGCAGCGCAATCACGGATTCCGCTTCCTGCCACAATAACAGCGGATCCATCTCAGCCGGCAGGCTGAGCATGAGCCGCAGGGTCTGCGAATTCCCGGACCGGCCAAGAAGCAGTTGACCGGCGGAAAGCAACAGGTTTCGAATATGTTCTTGTCCGGCGTCCGAATTTCTGTTGGTTTTCTCAGGAGGTCCCGTCGCAGACCGATGCCGCCAGTTGGCAAACCAGCCTTCTCGGAAGGGTGATAATTCATTCTGGCTGGAGGCTTCAGCGGCGGGGTTCTCCTTTGAGGAAAGCACAACCGTCACTTCACGCAATCCGACGGCAGGGGACTCATACCGCCTGGCCAGCAACTCCGCCGTGATCTTCGGCCACAGCGAGCCACCCGCGCGAAGCCATTCAATCTCGCTGATGACCTCTTCGATCTCCCGGCGCGGAAAACGGCCTTCAAGGCGGCATACCGTTTCTTCAAAAGACGCGTCCGGATAATGCTCGAACACAGCCCAGGAAACGTCATCACACTCGAGACAGAAACAGGTTTCGGGATCGATGACGAAATACCGACCGTTCACCTCAAAGCGATGGATTACGCGTGTCCGTTTACCAGTCATGACGCTCTCTAATAACTGCCAAGGGTGCCCTTGGTCCGGCTGTAATCTTCCATCCAGCGGAAAACGGCCAGGCCTACAAAGGTCCACATGGTTCCGTTGAACACCAGCCAGTAAAAACAGGGATGCAGAAAGACGGAATGGAATTGACCATCCCGAAGTTGCCCCTGGATCAGCACGTATTTCAGGCAGATTGCCGCATCAGTCACCGGCAACAGATGCAGCACAAGCCGAACCGGCAGGGGATTGTTGAGGATTTCCTCCCGCGCAAAGACGGCCAGGCCGAAAAGAACCATACGGAGAATCACGGCCACCTGACCTACCTGCTTGAAGATCAGCACCAGGCCGCCCACCATGAAGCCGAAACCAATCAGGTTGAAAAAAGTCAGGCCAAGCAGCACCAGTACCGGCAGCGTATCCCAGTGCAGTACACCGCCCACCGTCCAGGAAACAAGATAAACCATGAACCCCGATGAGAGAATACTGGTGATGGAGGCAATAAAGGTCTGAGCGAGAAAGTTGGTGGTCAGTCCGTAGGGACTCAGACAGAGTTGTTCCAGCACACCTGTGGTGGCCATGCCCTGGATACCCTGAGTAAACATGCCGACCACGCCAAACGCGTACATACCGATGATAAAACCCAGGACGAAATTGGTGGCGGCGGCGGGGTCGTCCAGCCGGCTGAGTCCTTCCTGCACCATGGGACGACTGTAGATGAAGCCGGCAATCAGCACCATCAGCATGCCGTATCCGATGATCAGGCCGGTCAGCGTGCGGAACCAGTACCGGCGCATGACAATGAATGTCCGGATCAGTTCCGCTTTCATGACCAGAAAAAAGCCGCGCACCTCAGGGTTCTCCCGTCTCGGTTGAGGTATTGATGTCCGGACCGCTCTCTTCCAGGGGTTCGCCGGTGATCCGCAGGAAGACGGTTTCCAGCGTTTCCCGACGCTGATTGAGACCGATCAGCCGCAGGCCCGACGCGCGCAACCGCTCAACAACACTGTACAGGGCATCAGACCGGACGGATTCATCCGCAGACAGGCGTACGGCCAGCAGGCTTCCTTCCGCCCCTTTTTCCCACCAGGCTTCCAGCACACCGGGAATCGCGGTAAAGGTCTCCGGTGGCACTTCCCGGTTCACCCGGAATTCGAACACCCGCCCGCTGAACTGTTCGAGCAATTGCGGGGTGGGCATGCAGGCCGCCAGCCGCCCGCGGTTAATGATACCCACCCGGTCACACAGTTCCTGGGCCACATGCATGTCGTGCGTGGTAACCAGCACGGCCCGGCCCTGATCACGGGTCATTTCCAGCAGTTTATCCTTGATGGCGCGGCTGCTCTGCACGTCGAGGCCGGTCGTCGGCTCGTCCAGCAGCAACACTTTGGGGTCGGCGATCAGGGCGATGCAGATCGCCAGTTTCTGTTTCTGTCCCCGTGAAAGTTTCCGGACCTGAACATTCTTCTTGTCGCGTAGACCTATGAAATCGAGGAGATCATGAGCCCGCTGCTTGAGCACGCGCCCGCGTACATTTTTTAGCGCGCCGTAATACAACAGGTTTTCCAGCGGCGTGAGCGGCCACAGGCTCGTGCGGGTACCCTCCAGTACCACCCCCACACGACTGAGTACCTCACGCCGCTGTTTTTCCGTATCGCAGCCATCCACCAGAACCCTGCCCGAATCGGGGCGCACCAGGGTGGAAATCATCTTTACCGTCGTGGTCTTACCAGCGCCGTTGGGCCCCAGCAGTCCGAAGATTTCTCCGGGTTCAACGGAAAAGGAAATGTCCTGGGCGGCCACCACCTCATTGCGTTTGTACAGCCGGCGGCGACGGGTTTCTTCATCCTGCTGGAGCAGGTGATGCGTTCGGAAACGCTTATTGACGTTGATCAGTTCAACCAGAGCCATCGTAAGCACCCACGGGACAATCGACGCGGTCAGGCCGCATCCCCTCCAACTGTCCGGCCTCTCCGTATTCCGTTTCCAGCCACGAACTTTCCAGATTGCGCGCCGCATGAACGGCTGTCACCAGTGCGAGATTGTCCAAGGCATGATACAGCCCCCCCAGCAACAGGGCAAAGCCCACAAATTCCACCAGCCCCCGCGCCGTATTCCGGAACAGGTGTTCGTGGACTGCAACAAAACACACCGCGGTAATAAGGATACCCGGAACCGCACTGGTCAGCGGTATCAGCACGTCGTGTTGAGCGGCTTCCCGAAAGATCACTTCTTCCGTAAAAGCTACCGCGATGACACGCAGCGTCAGGTCGAAATGCTCCACAGCAAACCGGACCACCCGAATCGGACCAAACAACACATCCGCCACGTCCCGAAGATGGCCATGGGTGATCAGCAGGGACGCGGCGAAAACGATATGACCGAGGGTTAGACCGAGCACCCAGGGAACGGGCGAAAACAACACCCGAGATAAAGCGCCGCCATGCCAGGCGTACCAGACCGCCAGAAAAAACAGCGGTGTCTGGATAGCGATGCCGACCGGATCACGACGTGTTCGGGGATGGAGGATATCAGTGCCGCTGTCTCCCCGCCCCCGCCAGGCGCGAATCAGCCCCCAGCCGGCGGCCAGCCCCAGAAAAACCACAAACAGCAGTCGGGTCACCGGTTCGCATCTCCCGGCTCAGGCTCGTTCAGCAGCCGTTCTATCATGGCGCGCAGTGACATGCCCTCAGCGAAACGCGCCCGTTCCCGACGGACCCGGTCGAATTCCTCCTTCAGCAGGCCGTATCCGTAGGCGTCTTCCAGTCTCCCGTCCCGTGGCACATGGTCTTCAAATACCAGTTCCCGCTGGGCACCGGCCAGTTCGAAGACTCGCCACGAGGCACGGTTGAATGCATAGATGAAAGCGGATACCCGGTGCAGATTCAATTCGTCAAAGCAATACTCCAAGGCGCGGAATACCGCGGCGGCAGTGATCCACCGGTCACGATGCCGCCGGTCCACGTACACATCCAGCGCGCACGAACGGTTCCGCCAGCTGATCTGCTGCAGGCTGATCATCCCGACAGTGCCCAGAGAAGGTGAGTCGATTATCAGATAGATGGCAGGAGGCATGACCACGCCTGCCTGCCGTCCCAGCATGCTGATAATCTTTTCCCGAACCTGACGGGGGGACTGGGCAGGATCCCCATACAGAAAGTAGGCAAAGTCCGGTTCGGACATCCAGGCAACCACCTGTTCCAGGTCGTCCCGTTCGGCCCGCCGCAGATACATATCGGTTTCATAAGGCATGGGCCCAACTCTCCCGCTTAAGCGTCAGGGTTTCCAGATCAAACCAGCGGCCCCGGGCGTACAGAATCTCCCGCTGAATACCACAGGACTGAAAGCCGGCCTTCCGCAACAGGGTCAGCCACCCCTGTTCTTCTGCCGTCAGCCCCACCGCCAGAATCTTGTTGAGATGAAGCCGGTTGAACGCCCGCTCAAGCAGAAATCGCAACATCCCGTCTGCCGGTTCCTCCAGGTAATGCCGGTCTTCGTCCAGCAACAGAAAGATTTCCCCGGTCAGGTTTTCCAGACTGCTTCCCCGGATTCCTCCGAACCCCATGACTGTTCCCGCTGGGTTCAGCAACGCGAACAACTGGCCGGATGCCCGGTCTTTTCCCGCGAGCATCTCAGCCAGTTCATCCCGGGTGGCCATCACCGGCTCTCGGCGCTGGTCGAGCAGGGCGGAATACAGCCGAGGCGAC
>Ga0308390_1000480_pt1 | contig 28676 bp, 30 predicted proteins | sample Hotspr2Sample149_FD_202358 | JGI IMG/M metagenome (GOLD analysis project Ga0308390, IMG submission 202358) | Hot spring phototrophic mat microbial communities from Mushroom Spring, Yellowstone National Park, Wyoming, United States - 20040719_149 ...
TCTGAGGGAGCCTACGGCCTCAGCGCGGGTCTGGCCGAACTGTCCGAGGGCATGACAGCCATGGATCTGGTTCACCGTGCGGAAGAGGCACTGCTGGTCGCCCGCAGCACCGGTCCGGGAACCGTTTACCCGTGATGACCGTCCGGGGGTTGTCCTGGAAACCTCTCATTGCCTACAATGGCGCCACTCAATATGTATATCGTTACAGCAGGCAGGACCCGGTTTATTGATGCGCAAACTTAATCGAGGACATTATCTGCAACTGGCGTTGCTTCGGGGTTGGGCTGATTTCCGGGCGGAAGCTTCCCGGACATGGCTTGGCGTCCTGTGGTGGATTGCCGATCCCCTGCTGAACATGGTGGTTCTATATATCGTGTTCGGTGTGTTTTTCCAGCGGCGGACGCCGAATTTTGTGCCTTTTCTGCTGATCGGTCTGGTGTTCTGGCGCTACTTCAATGTTACTGTCATGAACATGGGGGTGTCGATTCTGAACAACGTGAGCATGATCCGCCAGGTGGCGCTACCCAAGCTGTTGTTTCCCATGATCACGCTGGTAACCTGCACTCTGGAATTTTTTTTCACCCTGCTGCTGCTGGTGGCGGTTATGATCATATACAAAATCCCTCCTCATTCGGCCATGCTGTGGTGGCCGGTTGTGTTCGGGGTCCAGGTGCTGGTAGTGCTGGGGTGTGGGCTCACACTGGCCGCTTTCACGCCTTTCGTGCCGGACCTGAACAAGATGGTCAATCAGCTGATGCGCATCCTGTTTTACATGTCCGGTATCTTTTACGACGTGCGTCATCTTCCTGAAAAGGCCCAGGAACTGCTGGTGCTGAATCCCATGGTGGTCCTGATCGACGCGCACCGTGCCTGTCTGATGGAACAGCGGGTGCCAGACTGGCAGCCTCTGGCCTGGATCGCCGTGGTATCGCTGGCCGGCATTTTATTTGGCTGGACCTGTATTCGGCGGTTCAATCCGCTGTATGCCAAGAGGATCGCGAGATGAGCGAAATGCCGACAGGCAGCGGCAAGGGACCGGAGGTTTCGGACGTTCCCGCGGCAATATCCTCGTCCGCTGTGACAGAGCCCTCCAGGGAACTGGTTCTGCGCGTGCGGAATGTTGGCGTGTCTTACTGGATGCGCCACAGTTTCATTCGCAGACGCCGTTTCTGGGCGCTGAAAGATGTTTCCTTTGATCTGTATCGGGGGGATTCTCTTGGGGTGATCGGCAAGAACGGTGTGGGCAAGAGCACGCTGCTCAGGCTGCTGGCGGGGGTGATGAGCCCCGATCATGGAGAAATCATCAATTACGGCGTCACAGTGTCCCTGTTAAGTCTGAATCTGGGGTTTGTACCTTATCTTTCCGGCCGTGAAAATATCATTCTCAGTGGCATGTTTCAGGGTATTCCCAAACAGGAACTGCGAGAGCGGATGAACGCGATCATCCGTTTCGCTGAACTCGAGGAATTCATTGACGAACCGGTGGCCACCTATTCTTCAGGCATGACCGCCCGACTGGGCTTTTCGATCGCCCTGAACACCCAGCCGGATGTTTTGCTGGTGGATGAAATTCTTGGGGTGGGAGATGCCGATTTTCAGGAAAAATCGAAAGCCATCATGAAAGACCGCATCCGTTCACAGGACACTACCATTGTGTTTGTTTCCCACAATGCCAATCTGATCCGGGAGTTGTGCAACCGGGCGGTATGGATTGAAGACCGGGTGGTCCAGATCGAAGGCGATACAGGACTCGTTCTCGACGCCTATACCCGTTTTCTGAAAACCGGGGAGAAGATTATTTCCGCTTCCGCGTGACCGAACGTTTTGTCTTACCGTTCCGGCAGTCCGAAACGGAAATACCGGTTCGCGTTGTTCCAGCAGATATTTCGCACCATGACACCGATCCACGCTATTTCTGTTTTGGGCAGGCGGCCGCGGCGGATATCTTCCCCCAGTTTATTGCAGAGAATCCGCCGGAAATATTCGTGTCTGGGGTAACTGAGGAAACTCCGGCTGTCGGTGAGCATGCCTACGAAACGACTGAGCAGACCGGTCTGAGCCAGGGTTTCCAGTTGGTCTTCCATACCCCGCAACTGATCATTGAACCACCACCCGCTGCCGAACTGCATTTTGCCGGGCATGGAACCGTCCTGGAAATTTCCGGTCATGGTGGCCATGACCATGTTTGCCGCGGGATTGATCGTGTAGAGGATGGTTCGGGTCAACTGGTCCGTGGAGGCGACCTTATCCAGCAGCCGGGCCAGGCTTTTCGCCACGGGCGCGTCCCCAACGGAATCGTAGCCGGTATCAGGCCCGAGCAGCCGAAACATCCGGGTGTTTGTGTTGCGGATCGGGCCGATATGCAGTTGTTGCGCCCAGTCCATGGCATGATTCATCCGCAACAGTTCAGCCAGCATGAAACTCCGGAATCTCAGGCATTCTTCCGGGGCGAGTAGGGTCCCTGACAGCACTTTTCGGAAAAGTTCTTCGGCTTCGGCCTCTGAACAGTCCTCGGCGTAGGGAACCTCGATACCATGATCCGCCACGCGGCATCCCCGCTCATGAAAGAATCGCTGTCTGCGTCGCAGGGCTTCGAGGAAATCCGCCAGGGTGGAGCAGGACATGCCGGCGGCGGCCTCCAGACGTTCCACGTAAGTCCGATACGCCGCGGGATCTTCCACCGCCATAGCCCGGTCGGGGCGCCATGTGGGCAGTACCCGTACCGGAAAAGAGGGATCTTCCGCGATCCGGCGGTGTGCCTCCAGGTCGTCCGCGGGATCGTCGGTGGTGCACACCAGCGCCACGTTCATCTTCCGCATGATACCCCGGGCGGTATATTCCGGCTGCGCGAGCAGGGCGTTTCCCCGTTCCCAGACATAATCGGCCGAATCCAGACTAAACAGCCGGTCGCCAATACCGAATATCCGGGAAAGTTCCAGATGGGTCCAGTGATACAGCGGATTTCCCATAAGCCACGGTACGGTCTCTGCCCACCGGTCGAACTTTTCCCGGTTTGTCGCGTCGCCGGTGCAATAGCGTTCGGGCACGCCGTTGGCCCGCATTGCCCGCCACTTGTAATGATCACCGGACAGCCAGATTTCCGTCATGTCGCGGAACTGATGATTTTCTGCCACCTGAGCGGGAGGGAGGTGACAGTGATAGTCGATGATTGGCAGATCTTTGGCGTAATGGTGATAAAGCAGCCGCGCCTCTTCCGAATCCAGCAGAAAATCCTCGGTGACAAATATATCTTCACTCATCTAGATAAAATCCCAATTTTTCCACGGAACCCTTTCGCATCGGCGCCGCGGATCGTGGATCATCATCTTGCTGTTGATTAGGCCAGCCCCAGGACCTGATCCATTCGTCCGGCCACGTCTTTCAGGTGGTCCAAACCGCCTCCATCCACCTCGGCGGTGGCCCAGCCTTCGAACTGAATGTCGGCCAGTTCTTTCCGGATCGCGGCCCAGTTGGCACTGCCTTCGCCGATGGGGATGTCGAAGCCCTTCCAGAGTCCTTCGTTTTCCATCTTCTGGCGGCTGTAGTCCTTGATGTGGATCTTTTTGATCCGGGCACCCAGGGCGCGAATCCAATGCTCGGACCAGCCGTACCGCAGCACATTCCCGCAGTCAAAATAAGCCCCGACTTTCGGATTGCCCACTTCGTCAATGAAACGGGCCGCTTCCAGCGGACTGACCAGGAAATTGTTCCAGACGTTTTCCACCAGCATCCAAATGCCCGCCTTTTCAAACAGCGGCGCCACTTCCCGGTACGTGGCCAGGGCTTTTTCATACAGCGCGTCATAATAAACGTCGTCACTGACCTGACCGGGCGCGACAAGGACGGAGGTGGCCCCGACCGCCTTCGCGTATTCGAGACTTTCCGGAATGCCGTCCAGTGACCAGCCGTGGATCACGCCATGAGGAATGATGCCGGTGGCCTCAGCGGCCTTCCGCACCGCTTCCGGATCGCCGTCCTTGAGCGACAGTTCAATGCCGTCAAATCCGGCCTTTTTGAGCACGGCGAATTTTTCTTCCAGCGTTTTGCCTTCACGGACCATGCCGGACACCACAGCCTTTTTGATCCTGCCCCGGAGAGACGGATTGTCCTGTCCCAGACCGACGCGACTCATGCCGAGTCCGGCCGCCGCCGCGGTCAGCCCGGCGGCCACCATGAAATTCCTGCGGTCCATACGCATGATGAAACTCCTTGCGGTTGGTTTCAGATGTACTGGCCTTTACCCGGAACGGGGACGGGACGGTTTGGAACCCGGCCGGCCTTGAGATCGTCCATGGACGGGAACAGGGCAACTTCCGATTCCAGTACCTGCTGATACGTGACAACCTGTCCGCTGTAGGCGGCCGCCCGGCCCATGATCGCCATAATGTTGCTGTCAATCATGTACTGGCTGTTGTCGATATGGCGTCCTTCCCGGATCGCGGCGAAAAGGGCATCCAGTTCATTCTGGTACATGTCGTCCTCTTCGTTGGATTCCCATTTCCACAAAGTGTTGCCACTCCGGTCCTGGATGATGTGTTCCTGAACTTTGGCGACGCCGGCAGTGCCGTAAGCGTTGTCGTAGACCGCCGTGGTGGCGTTCTCCCACTGCCGGCAGGAACTGAATCCTTTTACCCCGTTTTCCCATTCGAACACGGTATTGAAGTGATCGTAGATATTGCCGAATTTTTCGTCCGTGCGCACGGTGCGGCCGCCGCTGGCCCACGCCTTGACCGGAGGCTTGTTGCCCATTACCCAGAGCATTTTGTCCAGGCTGTGGATATGCTGTTCGGCGATGTGATCGCCCGACAGCCAGTCAAAATACAGCCAGTTCCGCAACTGGTATTCGAGCTCGCTCCACTCCGGTTTGCGCCCCTTGTGCCAGAGACTGCCTGTGTTGTACACGCATTCCACCGCCGTGATCTCACCGATGGCCCCTTCATGAATCCGGCGGAGGGTTTCCTGCTTTTTATGCTCATAACGGTAGCAGAGGCCGGACACCAGATTGACTTTCTTTTCACGCATGACGCGGCAGGCTTCCAGCACAGTGCGGATACCAGGACCGTCTACAGCCACTGGCTTTTCACAGAAGCAGTGCTTGCCTGCTTCCGCCACCGCGGTCAGATGGATGGGACGGAATCCCGGCGGTGTGGCCAGAATTACCACGTCACAGCATTCAATCACCCCTTTGTAGGCGTCGAGTCCCGTGAAGATGCGGGTGTCGTCGACCTGTACCCGGTCGGCCACCCGGCGTTCTTTTTTGATGTTCGCCAGGCTCTCACGCGCCATATCTTCAAAGGCGTCGCCCATCGCCCAGCAGATCGCGCCCTGGTCAGCCAGCAGAGCGTTCCGCAGAGCGCCGGTTCCCCGACCGCCGCATCCGATCAGGCCAACCTTCAACGGTGCTGGCGCGTCCTGTCCGAAGGAGAACTTCGCGGCGGCCATTGCTGCCGCGGCGACCGCAGTTCCCGTCCGCATAAATGTCCTGCGATCAACCCGTCTGGGACTTTCCTTTTGTGTCATCGTGGGTCTCCTTTTCTGGGCCGGCAACCGGTGCATCTGCCGGCGTAATGGTTACTTTGGCGAAGTATATGGATGTTTTACCTTCATGGGAGGAATAGTAACTGATCCACAACATCCCGTCCCACTCCACGGTACCCGCGTAACTGCAGTCACCTCCGGAGGGCAGCGTCAACCACTCGGTGAAAGTAGCCGATCCGGGATCGATCGCGCCGACCACCGTCCGAGCGGGATCATACAGACGGACTACTCCGATGAGTCGGCCGTCCCGCAGCCGGATTAGGGCCGGACCGCCGATGGCCATTCCCAGCGATTCCCACGTCCACTCAGTATAGGGTGACGGGTGATGCCCAGCAGTCCCGGGACCGTATGAGGATCCCGCCGCTGGAGGCAGTACAGGGTGCCGTCCGCGTCGAAGGCCAGCGAGGATTCGGTCAGCCATGCCTCCGGCTCAGTGGGGGGAATTTCCGCAATTTTTTTCAGGTCAGTACCACTCCTGCCGCTGTAGAGACGCAGGGCTCTGTTGCCTGTGCTGGAAGTGGCATATCCCATCCCCCACGCTTCGGACCCGAACCACGTCAGTTTCCAGATCCAGTAATTGGGGTCTCCCACCGGTATGGCACCGGTCCAGTTCATACCGTCCGTTGAAGTCCAGACAAATGTCTGATGGGTTTCAGCGGCCCCATCCTTGACAGGCGGCTGGTTCCACGCGGCCGCGGAAATCAGGGCCAGTTCCCCGTTCGCGGTTACGGCGAGGCCCGGGTCCCGCAGGTCTGCTCCGTTCATGGTGATTCGTGCGGCTTCCTTCCAGGCGGTTCCGTCATCCGAGCGCAAAATCCGGATGGCGCCGTCCGGTGAAACATGCGCGGAACCTTCCCGGAACGCGCAGTACCACTGATCCTTGAACCGCGCCAGCGAAGTGAATGCATTGTGCGGGGCAGCATCCCATATTTTCTGGCAGGAAACCAATTCCGCGCCTTCTGCCGCTGGCACGCCTGAAACGCTAACCAGCAGCAGCAGCCCCGCCGGAGCCAGTATGAATAACCGCATAGCCGAACCTTTCTTCCCGGAACCCATATTCCATGTTCTCAGTATAGCCCCCGCGTGCCAGGATCGGCCAATTGACACGCATATGTCAGCATGATCTAATGCGCCGGCTCGAAACGCATCGTAAACCGGAACGTACCCACCTTTTCTGCAGGTTCCGTGACAGTCAGCCGCCTGAGGGTTCCGCTTTTTCCGTTGTCCCGGCACGCTTCAGTCAACTCCACCATCGCAAAAGCGCCATCGTGGGATGTAATAATCAGCCGGCCCTCGGGAGACTCGATCCGGGCAGTGTGTCCCTCAATCGTTACCGGTTGCCATGTAATCAGGGCCTCTTCCACCGTATGGGATCCCGTTTGAAACACAAAGTGGTCTTCCAAGGTAATCGCGTCGGAAGAAAAATGGATGTGACGAATAGCAGACTCGAGCGGTACCTCATCCCATGCCTTCGTAAAATCTATCCGAACTCCCTTTTCACCGTCCTGTGCCAGAACACCGGAAAAACTCCGGCCATGCGACTGCATCCGGCTGTCAATACGAGGGACACTGTGACCATAAGAAGAGGCAAAGGGATTTTCATAACGTTTTGCACTGAAGTATTCCCGCGAATATCGCCCTGCACCAGGATCGCACAAATAGATCACGCCGCCGACCCGGAGGATGAAACTGCCCACATCATTATGATTATGGGGTTCGTCATTGTGGCCGGCTTTGGCTGCGAGCACGGCTTCCTGGCCACCCAGCGTACCCGTAAGCCGGGCGAGACCGGATACCGGGAAAATCATGTCGGAAACAGCCGGAAACTCAGCCCTTTTGCCATCCCACCACAGCAGATTCCGCAGCGTGGTGACCAGACGCCAACTGACACAGTCTCCGGTGAGGGCAAGCAGTGGCATTTCGCCCGTTCTTTCTGCCAGACGCGCGGCCAGATAGGGAGTGACCGACGCGGACGGCGCGCTGTCGGAAAAACTGGCGAAGAGCCCCGGTCCCAGAACGACGCTGAACGGGTACCGCGCGATAAGCGCCAGTTTCGGGTGTGCCATAAGATCAATCTGTCCCCCCGTGCGCGCCCGAAGCATCTCAGCAAAGGCCACATAATGATACAGGCCGTAATTCCAGTAACCGATGCCTTCCAGACACACACCGTCTGTTTCAAAAGCCCGGTCAATAAAGCGGTTTAACTGCTTTAAGACCATAGCCAGCGCTCGGGCCTGACGGCCGGGGTCCGGTTCCAGAATCAGTACCTGCTCTCCGATGGAACCCGCGCATACCCCTGTCCAGTTGTTCCTTCCGGATTTCCAGGAATACGACTCACCGGATGCCAGATAGGGGTCGATGTTTCGTCGGGTGACCTCCTGACGGATCCACTGCCGGATTTCATCAGGCAGTCGGCTGTTCAGCAGCAGGTCCACATGAGCCAGTTCGGTCCCCGTTTCCGCGGCAAACAGGTCAATAAATAATCCTTCACCCCGTTCATGAGCCGGCAGGACCCATGTGGTTTCCTCACAGATATTCCAGATCAGGTCGCAGATGCGGGGAATTCTGCTGTCATCGCTGTCCAGCCAGGCCGCCAGGGTTTCCTGGGTCAGCAGTCTCCGTTTGTCAAAATAAGGGGTCTCATAAGGTTCCCGTGCGCCGGTTCGCTGATATTCCCGGTAAAGGGAATAGGTGGTCAGCGGGATATCCTGTTGTTCTCTGGCTTTACGGGCCCATTCGCAAACGCCGGCGGTCTGCGGGCGGCCAAGGATACCGGCCAGGTTGAGGGTAACCAGTTCAGGAATCAGCGGACTGGCCTGTTCCCCAACCAGTGCGTCCCGGATTTCTGCCTCTTCGGGCGCCGGCGTTGAATCCGTTTCTGCCGCGGCGATGGCCTGAAGCATCAGGGTTCCCGTGATCACCGCGCATACCGTATGGCGCATGGCCGTTTCTCCTCTTTCGCTGAGTTGTTACCGGGAGGTATGGCCGGATTGCTGGTTCAACAGCAGATCGCGCAGGGCGGCCAGATTATCGGCGTTCAGCAGATCAACCCCGGCGTCATGGAGTACGGGCCAGAGTACCCACGGTCGCGGAAGTCCCCAGAATCGGATCATGATGCCTCGTTCGTGCGCCTTTCGGACCAGATCACGCAGCATCGTCTGCTCGTTCTCCGGCATGTCACCCTTTCCGGTCCACGTGAACATCCCGCCCCAGCCGGCACTGACCAGAGGAACACGATGGGGATTCAGATCGGTGTCCAGTTCGGCGGGATTGCCGTCGATCGCGGCCAGCCGCTCAGGCAACTGGAACAACCGTTCGCGGGGCGCCCCTCCGGATAACACCACCGTGACCGCCCCTTCACGGGTTTCCGTGTCGGTGAAAACGGTCAGCATTTCCCGGTATTTCTCCAGCAGGCTCAGCAGGGTATCGAGCGTGGCATCATCGCCCGTCTTGAAATCAATCAGCAGGATAAATCGGCCTGTGTAACCGGGGTAAACCTTCCCGCCGTTCTGGCGGACCCGTTCCCGCAGCGGGGCGAGGTACATGGATTCCAGCGTTCTGTCCGGACGGCACTGATCGGCGTCGTGGGCGACCAGCAGTACGCCGTTTACGAGGTGCACATCGGCTTCCACGCTGCAGAACCCCAGATCCAGCGCGTCGAGGAGGGGACGCTTGCGGGTATAGTCATTGTGTGAATGTCCCCGGGGAAGTAGGGTCACACCTTCCGGGACTGTCGCCGGGATTGCGTCAGGCAGAGGGAGTGAAGAAACTGTCCGCGGTTGCTCCGGTGATGCAAAGTCAGTTGCCAGCATCATGCCTGCCAGCAGCAGAAATATTCGGTATCGGGGATTAAACATGTCACAGCTCCCTGGTTTTCCCGGTTTCTCTTAGACCATGGAGCGGGAGAAACGGGTTTCCGGATGGCGTCCCCCGAGGCGGATTATTGATACTGGGCCGCAAGATCCCGATCAAGAATTTTGTAGTTCCGGCGGTACACTTCCTGCAGGGCCTGTTCAAAGGGTTTGTTGCGGGAGATTTCCTGGAGTAACTGAGTCATTCGTCCCCGCCCGAAGCGGTTCCAAAGCATTTCCACTGCCGCCCGGGCGTGAAGATAAGCCATGGAGACATCCTCGCGGGACAGGGCATTAATGTTCACGGATTCCAGTTCCTGCAGAGAGGGGACCGATCCTGCCCGGAACAACTGACTCATCCGGGCTTCATCCTGGGGCGTGGGGGAACGGGACAGGAATTCCGCCAGTCCTTCGTTCACCCACCAGGGTACATTGGGACCGCCGGCCTGTCGGACCACTACATGCACATATTCATGGGTCAGGCGGCGGCGCATTTCCGGTTCGGAAATCCATTCCCCGTTATCCTGGGTCAGTGGCGCGCGGATCTTGCCGTCATACAGGGCGCCCACATGGCTCTGCTGCAGGGTGGCTTCGGAAAACTGTCCGGCATAGTAAAAAATCGCGTGAATCGGTGGCGGCGGAAACACCCCGCCCAGTTCGCGACCGATGTCCACATAGGCCCGGTCCAGAATCTGGGTCACCATGGCCCGGATCTGGGGGGGCACATCCGGGGGATAGGTTACCTGGAAATGTCGGGAGCGCCACTTGTCAAACCCTGTTTCGACGGATTCCTCCCGGAAGGCCTTTCGGTACCGTTCGGCCAGCGCGGTCCGTCCAGGATCTACCTCGAGCACGTATTCCCATTGCGCCCGCGCGGAGGAAAGATCATTATCCCGGTAGTAGGCTTCTCCCAGCAGTTCGTGGGCGTCCGGGTCCCCCGGTTTGATGGTTATGGCCTGCTCCAGATACTTGATCGCGGCATCCACGTCGTTCAGCCGCAGGTAATATGCCCCCAGTTGAATCCGCGGCGAGGCGTTGTCCGGTTCCACGCCTGTGGCGTTTTCCAGCAGTTTGATGGCTGCCCGCAGGTCACCGTTTCGCGCGTACTGATCTGCCCGGGCCTGATAGGCGTTGCACAGATTCCGTCGTACGATCGGACTGTTCGGATCGCTGTTGTACGCCTTTTCAAATAGCGAGATGGCCTGGTCATACAGGCCAGCGTTGTAGGCATCCACCCCGGTATTGTTGATATCCACCGTGCTGACGTCGGCGGCGGCCGTCAGGTTCAGACTGGCCATTCCAATCAGACAGCAGACAGCAAAAACCATGCGCGGACCGTTCATGAATTCCGAATCGCTATTGCTTCGACTTCCACTTTGATGTCCATCGGCAGCCGGCCGGCCTGAACGCAAGCGCGGGCGGGACAATGCTCGGGGAAATATTCCTTGTACACAGCATTGAACCGCTGGAAATCATCCATGGACGCCAGAAAAACCGTGACTTTGACCACCTGTTCCAGTGAAGATCCGGCGTCTTCCAGCACCGCCTTCAGATTATCCAAGGTCTGGCGGGTTTCTTCTTCAATGCTGCCCCGCACGGGCCCCGATCCGTCAGGTTTCAGCGGGCCCTGGCCGGAAACGAACAGAAAAGGTCCCACTGCTACCGCATGAGAATACGGACCGGCTACTGGCGCTCCATGAGGCGCGAACACACATTCCTTTTTCATGTTATCCATGATTCGCTTCCCGGGTTGATGCCTCAAAAGTTAATGTTATCACCGTACCATGAGGCCTCTCATCCGCGCAACGCGTCACGCAGTTTTAACGCCCCAGGATCGGGATGAGACGACACCGCCAACGGCATGACTGATTTACTACCTGGTCTGTGGCCAGCCAGCAGAACCACCGGTGCCAGATACAGACCTGATGGCTGCCTCCTGAAGGCCGTTTTGTGCTGCTGATTCGAGATTCCCGCGGCGTTCCGCCCGCGTGCGCTGTTCTTCCAGGGATTGCTCGGCCAGTTTCCGCCGTGCGTCCATTTCCGCCCGGGCAGCCGCGGCCGCCACACTGCGGTCCTGGGGCGACGGATCGGCTGGCGCCAGTGCCGCCCGCCGGACCTGCTGCATTTTTGCTATGGTGGCCTCGGGCGTTCGGGCCGGACTGACATCAATGGATACTTCGCCGCCGGTGGCGTACATCTTTCCGTCGGGTCCTCGGACGTAGGTGAATTGAGCACCGCCCCGGACATACGCCCCGCCGGCGGCCAGATGAGCCTGTTCATGCTGACGGACCCGGCGGTCCATTTCCCGTAACCGTTGAATTTCCCGCTGTTCAGCCTCTGACAGCGATTTATCCTCGCCCCGTGAAAGCACCCGGTTCGATCCGGAGGTCTTGGATACCGGTGCGGCAGTTTCCGCCGTCGTGGACCTCTGCGGGTTATCTGAACCGAAATAAACAGTTGATGATACCGCCCCTAACACGCTGCCCACCTTTCTTTCCAGTCAAATTGTACCATTTCCGCCAGGCCCGATTAGATGTAGTCTTACTGAACATTAATTCTGATAAGTGATTGACATAATAAGCAAAAAGATTTAAACTGAGTCGAAAAGAGGAGATCCTGATATGAAAAAGAAGGTCGTTGTGGCGGTAATCGTCATTCTGATCGCTGGATTGTTCTTTCCGGTGTATAACCTGTTGGTTCCGCTGGCGCCTACGGCCCTGGCCAAGGTCAAAACGGGTGATGCCGTTACTGATCGCGCGGTGAGCATCCTGGAACACAAATGCGCGATCTGTCATACCCAAACCGATGTCACCCTTCCGTTTTACGCCATGTTTCCTATCGCGAAACAGTTGACCCGCTATGACATTGAGACCGGCACCAAACATGTGAGTTTTTCCCGGGAATTCATGCCGGACGAAGCGGGATTGCCGGTGAGCGAAGCCACCCTGGCCAAAGTGGAGTACGTACTGGCGGATGGCAGCATGCCGCCGATGCGGTACCTGATTCTCCACTGGAACCACGCCCTGACTGCGGATGAAAAACAGGCGCTGTTGGCCTGGACCCGGAAAACACGGGCCGAAAAACATGCCTCCGCGGGGCTGCCTGACAACCTGAAGGAAGAAATCCTGCGGCCATTGCCGGACAGCCTGCCCGTCGACCCAGCCAAGGCGGATCTTGGTGATAAGTTGTTCCATGACAAACGGCTGTCTAAGGACAATAGCGTATCGTGCGCTTCCTGCCATGATCTGGCCAAAGGCGGAACGGATCAGGCGCAGTTCGCCACGGGCGTGGGTGGACAGAAAGGCGATATTAACTCGCCGACCGTGTTCAATGCGGCGTTCAATTTCAAGCAGTTCTGGGATGGCCGCGCGGCCGACCTTCAGGCGCAGGCGGACGGCCCGGTGAACAATCCCATTGAGATGGCCTCGAACTGGCAGGAGGTAACCGATAAACTGAATCAGGATCCGGCATTCACGCAGGCGTTTCTGGCGGCTTATCCGGATGGCTACAACAAAAACAATTTCACCCACGCCATCGCGGAGTTCGAAAAGACCTTGCTTACCCCGTCTGCTTATGACCGTTTCCTCAAAGGCGATCTGAACGCCCTGACGGACGCCCAGAAACGGGGGCTGATGGCCTTCAGACAGGCCGGATGCGCGAACTGCCACTGCGGTGAGGCCCTGGGCGGGCGGTCCTTTGAGATTATGGGGCTGCGGGGAGACTACTATGCTGAGCGGGGTAAAGGGACCTCGAAGCCGGATTATGGGCGGTTCAATGTGACCAAGAAGGAAGAGGACCGGTTCCGGCTTAAGGTGCCGGTACTGCGCAATGTTGCTCTGACCCATCCGTATTTTCACGATGGCTCAGTGACTGATCTGGAGAAAGCAGTGGATATCATGTCCCGTCTCCAGACGGCCAAGCCGCTGACCCAGGCGCAGATCAAGGATGTGGTCGAATTTCTGAAGGCACTGACTGGGGAATTCCGGGGACAACCTCTGCAGTAAAATTCAGTCTGAAACGAGGAAAAAACTGCCGCATGATGCCCCATGTGGCAGTTTTTTCTTACCAAAAAGGGTAAAAACAGGACGTTTTTTTCCCGTTGGCCAAGCCGTAGACGGGCAAGGAAATTGCATATCCCATGCCTGGGTAGCAAGTTTATGATCGGACCGTTGGAATCATATGATGTACCGTCCATTCTGCAGGCGGGCATGAAAACCGCCTACCTGAACCAGCGTCTGATTGCGAACAATATAGCCAATGCCGATACGCCTCATTACCGGCCGGCTGAACTCAGGTTTCAGGAGACGCTGCAGGCAATGCTGCAGGGCAGAGGCATGGTTTCTTTGCGGAAAAGTCATCCAAAGCATATGGAATTCAGTTCTTTTCGTCCGCCGTTGTTCTCCAGATCAAGAATCGCTAAAAACGATCAAAATAACGTAGATTTGGACGAACAGCTTCTTAAAATGTCTGAAAACGCATCCAGGTTTGGGTTGTATGCCCGGTTGATGTCCAAACGATTTTCAGAAACCGTAGATATGCTCAGGCAGTTAAATCGATGATGAATAGGATGAAATATATCGGTTTACATAGGAATTAACTGTTTTATGTTGTTTCCGTTTGCCATACAGTCTCCCCGGGATATCGCAGTGGAAGGCCTGCGGGCACAGCGAGCGCGGATGACCCTGGTGGCCAACAATCTGGCGAATATCAATACTACCCGTACCCCGGAAGGTACGGCTTTCCGCCGGCAACTTGTTCTGTTGCGTGGACTTCAGGCACGGAAAGGTGGTCCGGAAGAAGCGCTTGGGGTCCACGTGAAATCTGTGGTGTCTGACCCGTCCCCGTTCAAACGGGTTTATGAACCGGGACACCCGGACGCGGATAAGGACGGCTATGTCTCTTATCCGAATATTGATGTAGCGGTGGAGATGATTGACCTGATTGCCGCACAGCGGGCCTACGAAGCGAACCTGGCCGTGATCGCCACCGATACCCGCATCCGTCAGCAGGCATTGGATTTGCTTCAACAGTAAACAGTAAGTTGATGAAATGGATCAGTTTGTGGTATTTCTAAAACAGGATGAAAAATGTGGAGCACACCTGAAATGGTGGATCCGTTGAAAATACAGGCCATCCAGACGGGGATTGAACCGGTTTCACCGATCGTGCCTCGGCCAGCCCAGCCTGCCCGTGCCCCGGAAGGCAGGTCTTTCCGCGAAGTGCTGACGGGAGCGATTTCTGAAGTGGAGCGGCTTCGGCAGGAGGCGGACCAGACGGTGCGGAAAGTAGTGTCCGGCGAAATCAAAGATGTTTCCGAGGCCATGGTGGCCATGCAGAAGGCGGACATCGCCTTCCAGACGCTGATGACTGTCCGCAGTAAGGTCATGAATGCCTACGACGAAATCATGCGGATGCAGGTATAGGCTGTAATTCCCTTTTTCTGCAAGTTACTGCGAAAATTTTTAAAAAAGACAATTGAATATTTTGCCGCGATGCGTTAAAATACAATATGTTGTGGAGCAATCCGCCATCTTTTCACTGTATATAGTGTTTAATGAGACCATGAAAAGTTGAGGATTGCTACGACATAGCCGATGGAACCGGGCGGGCCTTCAAGGATTCCAGACTCGGTTCTGACGGGAAGGAAAGGCGCGCATCGTGGAATTCATGCGGCAGTTATGGCAGGGCATCCGCCAGGCCTGGGCGCAATTGTCTCTCACTGCCCGGGTGAATATCCTTTTAGCTTCGCTGGCAGTGGTCGCGCTGATCGGGTTCAGTGTGTATTTCGGAGCCCGGCCGCAGTATGTAACCCTCGTTTCCGACATTGAACCCGCAAACCTGACCAAAATCACGGACGCACTGACCGCCGAGGGGATTACCTACCGCCTGGAACAGAATAATACGGTGCTTCAGGTTCCGCTGACCCAGCGAAGCCGCGCGCAGTTGGTGCTGGCGGAAAAGGATCTCCCGGTAGGCCGCCGAGTGCTGCCCGGGTTTGAACTGTTCGCCCAGACGGAACTAATGACCAATCAATGGCTTCAGGACGTGAAGTTCATGCGTGCCATCCAGGGGGAGATTCAGCGGCAACTGAACGCTTTTGATTTCATCGAGGATTCCTACGTGCTGATCCGGGAAGCGAAGGAGGAACTTTTTGCCGCGGATCAGAAACCGTCGGAAGCGGCGGTGACCCTGAAAACAACCCGGCCGCTGACCAAGCGGGAAGTCAAGGCGATTGTCAGTATCGTGGATCACGCGGGTGGGCCGAATTTGCATCCGGGGAATATCACGGTGACCACTACCAAGGGCGAAGTGCTGTATCTGCCGCCGGAAAATGAGTATGCCGCGCTGGCGTCGAGTAAACTGGAGTATATAGCCGAACTGGAGAAACAGCGGGAAGCCAAACTGCGGGATAAATTGCGGGAGATGGGGGTGCGGGGAACGGTCAGCGTCAGCGCGGTGGTGGACTTCGATCAGAAAGAGGTGACCGACGATCAGATTACCGCGGGAACCGAACTGAGCACTTATACCACTGAAACGTCAACCAGCGGCAGTGACGTCCTGCCCCAGGGGACTCCGGGTGCCACGGCCAATCTGCCTGAGTCAGCCGCGTCGGGGGGGACGTCAACCAATGAGAAAACCAGTGAGGAGATCATCAATTACGAGCCCTCACGACGCACGACCCGCACAAAGACCGATCCAGGGGACGTGGTAAAATACATAGTGACGCTGGTGGTTGAAGGCGAGTACAAGGAAACCCAGGCGGCGGACGGTTCCGCGGCGCGTGAATACACCGGTCTAAGCGAATCCCGTAAGCAGTTGTTCATCGATCTGGCAAAGGCCGCGGTTGGAGAGGGCCGATCGCCCACGGAAGTGCAGTTGTATGATCAGCCTTTTGACATTGAAGGGCTGACAGCAGAAGGGAGTGCGGCTGCTGTGGCCTCTGGTCTGGGCCAAACGGTAAGCAATTGGCTGTGGCCGGCAGCGGAGATTCTGCTGATCATCGGCGCGTTTATGCTGGTGCGGCGGGCGCTGGCCCGTGCGGTGTACGTGGCGAAACCGGTGGAGGAGGAGGAAGAGGCTCCCGTGGAACTGCCCGAGGCGACCCGGGAAGACCTGCGTCGTCAGGAGGTGGAACAGGAAATTATCCGGTTGTCTCAGGAACAGCCTGACGTAGTGGCCGCGCTGATCCGCAACTGGCTGGCGGAAGAGGAAGAATAGCTGGCTTCAGAACGGCGGGAAGGAAAACCATGACGCCCCCACGTGGTGACAGCAAAAAAGGCGGCGACGAAATAACGGGCCGGAGAAAAGCCGCTATTCTGATTGCCGCACTGGGGCCGGAACGGGCAGGGAAGGTACTCGCCGCACTGCGCGACGAGGAAGTGGATCAGATCACACTGGACCTTTCCACCCTTGGGACCATTGATAACGAAACCCGCGCGATGATTCTGGATGAGTTTCACGCCATGGCCGTGGCGAAACGGTTTGTGACCCAGGGGGGGATCGAATACGCGAAGGAACTGCTTGAGAAGAGTTTCGGTCCTGAAAAAGCTTTCGAAATACTGAACCGGCTTCAGAGCAGCCTGCAGGAAGTGCCGTTTCAGTTTCTGAAGAAAGCGGATCCCGCTCAGATTTCCAGTTTCATTCAGGAAGAACACCCCCAGACAATCGCGCTGATTCTCGCGCATCTGGATCCCCAGGTTTCGGCGGTGGTCCTGTCTGCCCTGCCCCAGGAAATTCAGTGTGACGTGATTACACGGATTGCCATGATGGACCGCACGGCGCCGGAAATTGTCCGGGAAGTGGAGCGGGTACTGGAACGCAAGATGGCGGCCGTGTTCAGTCAGGGATTCACTTTCGCGGGCGGCGTCAAAGAGGTCGCGGAAATTTTGAACCGGGTGGAACGGGCGACCGAGAAGACGATTATGGCGACGCTGGAAGAAAAGAATCCCGAACTGGCGGATGAGATCTCCCGGCTGATGTTCACCTTCGACGATATCGTGTATGTGGATGACAGTGGAATTCAGAAGGCGCTTCGGGAGATCGAGAGCAAAGACCTTGCCCTGGCACTCAAGACGGCGAACGAAGAGGTGACCCAGAAGATCTTCAAGAACATGTCCGAACGCGCGCGCGCCATGATCCGTGAAGAAATTGAATTTATGGGTCCGGTCCGCCTGAAGAATGTGGAAGAGGCGCAACAGAAGATAGTCGCGGTGATCAGGCGTCTGGAAGAGGCCGGGGAACTGGTCATATCCGGACGGGGCGGCGGAGAGGGCGGCGAAGTATTGGTGTAGCGGTTTCACGCGGTAAATTGGGGTGAATGATCATGGCCGCTTCGAAAGGTTCGCGGATATATAAGCGTCACGATTCCTCGTGGCGGTCCCTGATCCCCATCACGCGGGACGCTCTTCCCGAACTTCAGGATGCTCGGCTGGTACCGGTGAGTGTGCCGGAACCGGAAACGTCGCTTGAGCCGCAGATTGACGTCGATGCCCTGCGGCAACAGGTACTGGATGAGGCCAGCCGTGAGGCAGAGCGGCTGTACGAGCAGGCCCGGGAAGCGGGATACCAGCGGGGACTGGAAGAGGGGAAAACCGCATTTACCCGCAAAGTCGAGGGGGTTCTGGAGATGTACAACCGGTTGGTGGAGGAACTTCGCCGGAAACGGGAGGATTTTCTGGACAGCCTGGAACCGCAGGTGCTTGCTCTTGCCAAACTGATCGCCCAGCGGGTGATCGACCGGGAAGTCACGCTGGACGACCGGCTGATCGCCCGGACGGTCCGCCGGGCGTTGGCCGAGGTATCCGACCGGCAAAAGATCCGGGTGACCGTGAATCCTGCGGATCTCGCGGTGACCCGGGAACTGGTGCCGGAATTGCGGCTGGAATTGCCTGGTATCGAGACGATAGAGGTCGAAGCCAGTGAGCAGGTGAGCCGGGGCGGGTGCGTGGTGGAATCTGAACTGATGCGGGTGGACGCCCGCCTGGAAACCCTGCTGACGCGGGTACTGGAGGCCCTCTCTGAATGAGTTACGTCTCCAGTTTTCTGGAGAAATGGCAGGAGCGGCTGAAGTCGGTACGTCCGCTTCGTCCGGAGGGGAAGATTGTTGAAGTGGCGGGACTGAGTGTTCAGGCGACCGGTCCGGCGGCCCGGATCGGGGAGATCTGCGTGGCCTGTCCGGAAGGCGGGGCCCCTGTGACGCTGGAAGTGGTTGGGTTTCGGGACAGCCGGCTGCTGCTCATGCCCTTAGGGAGTATGGAAGGACTGTCGCCCGGGACACCCCTGCTGGTTTCGGGTGAGCCGCGAACGGTGTCGGTGGGTATGGGTCTGGTGGGCCGGGTGCTGGGCAGCCTGGGCCAGCCGATCGATGACGGTCCGCCTCTTACTGCCGAGGAGCGGGCTCCGCTGATCAAGCCTCCGCCTCCGCCGCTGAGCCGAGGGCGCATCACAGAGCCGTTCATCACGGGTATCCGCGCGATCGACGGGTGTATCACCTGCGGCAAAGGTCAGCGGGTGGGTATCATGGCCGGCAGCGGTATCGGCAAGAGCAAACTGATCGGCATGATGGCCCGCAATACCCGGGCGGACGTGAATGTAATTGCCCTGATCGGTGAGCGGGGCCGTGAAGTGCGGGAGTTCCTGGAGAATGACCTGGGCGAAGATGGGCTGAAACGGTCTGTTGTGGTAGTAGCCACATCAGACGAGCCGCCGCTGCTTCGGATCAGCGGGGCGTACGTGGCCACGGCGGTTGCCGAGTGGTTTCGGGATCGGGGTATGGATGTGCTGCTGCTTATGGACTCGGTGACCCGTTTTGCCATGGCTCAGCGGGAAGTGGGGCTGGCCATTGGGGAGCCGCCTGCCACACGAGGGTATCCGCCCAGTGTGTTCGCGCTACTGCCTAAACTGCTCGAGCGGGCGGGGAACGCGGAGCGGGGCAGCATTACCGGTTTTTATGCTGTGCTGGTGGAGGCGGATGATCTGAACGACCCGGTGGGTGACGCGGTACGGAGCATTCTGGATGGGCACGTGGCGTTGTCCCGGGCGTTGGCATCCCGCGGGCATTATCCCGCGATCGACGTGCTCGAAAGCGTCAGCCGCAGTATGATCGATGTGGTTTCTGATGAGCATCTGGAACTGGCAATGCGGATACGGCGTCATCTGGCGGTTTATCAGGACGCAGAAGATCTGATCAATATTGGGGCTTATGCCCAGGGCAGCAATCCGGATATTGATGAGGCGATCCGGCTGAACCCCGCGATCCGGGCGTTTTTGACCCAGGGTTTGCGCGAGAAATTTGATTTTGAAGAAGTGGTTCCGGCTATGCGCCGGGTTCTGGGCCGGTAATGAGACGGTACGGCGGTCAAACGGGCACAGTTTATGCTTGAGCGCAGACTGGAAACGGTAAAAATGCTGTTGCGGGTCCGCAGGCAAATGGAAAACCTGCGGGCGATGGAATTGGCAGTTGCTGTCCGGGCGCGGGACGAAGCCAGAGCCCAGCGTGACCGGGTGGCGGAAGCCTTACGTGAAAGTCTGATGGAGCGTGCCCGGGCTCAGCAGCAGCGTTTTCACCCGGCTGTCATGCGGCACCGGGCCCAGTACGAGCGGTACCTGGCCCAACTATTGGACACAGCGGAAGTTACGTTGCAACAGCGGGCACAGGAGATGGAAAACCGGCGGAACGTGCTGATGGAAGCGGCCCAGAACCGGAAAGTGATGGAAAAACTGGAAGAAAAAGTACATCGGATTCATGAGGCGGACCTGCTCAGACAGGAACAGCGCGAATTGGATGACCTGGCATCTGCCCGTGGGAGGAGAAGCCCAGGCCTATACGCCAGATCGGGTTCAGCCGAGGAGTAGACCATATGAAGTACGCCCTGATAGCGGTGATCGCGGTTGGATCTTTCGTCGGTTCTGTGGTGGGGGCAATGGCCATTACGGGACATCTGAATGCGGAGAGCCTGGCCCGTCTGACCGGTGGAAATCCGCCTCAACAGACGGCTGCCGCTCCGGCCGGAGAGACTTCGGCTTCTGCGGATCCGGTCCGGGTATCTTCGCTTGATACCCTGAGCCGGCAGTTGCGTGAAAAGGAAGCGGCACTGAATCAGCGCGAAGAGGAACTCAAACAGCGGGAAGCGCAGGTAACTGCCCGGGAGGCGGAATTGACCAAACTTCGCACGGATCTGGAAACCATGCAGAAACAACTGGAGACCTCCCTGCAGAATGCGGATACTGAAAGGCAGGTCCGGCTGAAGACCATCGCCCTGACGGTAGCGGAGATGAAGCCGGACAAAGCTGCCGAACGACTGGAAGGTTTGGAACCGGCAGACATCGCTGAAATTCTGTTGCAGGTGGAGGGGAAAAACCGGGGGAAGATCATGGAGGCTCTTTCACCGGAAATCGCTGTGAGTGTGATGCGTCAGTTGCAGGGCAAGCGCCAGTAATCCCGCCTCGAATCAGATACCCGCTGGAAGAGAACGGAACGCCGTTTTTTTTGTGCTCCGGCGGGAGGTGCGGTCGGCACGGATCGTGCTAATGATCGGTACCAGATCATTACCCGATTTTCACGGGAGGCTGCAGATGTTTCCGTTGTTGATCCAGATCTTTCCGGTTAACGGGCCGGTAGCGGAGGCAGGAAATGTCCTGGAGGATTCGGTCAGTTCAAGTGCCGGAAAGAACGGGACGGCAGAGTCCATTTTCGCGCAGTTGCTGGCTTTGCTTTGCGTGCCGATTGTCCCGATTACAGATAAGCCGGAGGTCACCGAATCCGTGGACGGGGATGGAATGGTTCAGGGTACAGGGACCGAGACTGCGGCCGTATCCAATGATCCCATCGCGAGTCCCGAGATAGAAATTGCCGCTTTGGGCGATGGCAAACAGCAGATGGCAGCGGGGGGTGACTCCGCTTTGATACCCCTGTTGACCCCGCTATTTCCGGTGGTGACGGACAGCCAGATTTTACCCCTGCCCCCGGAAAATTTTTCCGGCCAGGCAGAAGCAGCAGCACCCGTAGCACATTGGAGTGGCCGGGATCTGGCGGTTGGAACGGAATTCAGCGTACTCCCGGATACTTCCCGGGGGGTGGCCAGCCAGCCTCCGGCGGAAACCGCCGATCTGGCGTCGAAAACCGCTGCTCTGAAAGAAGGTAACCGCCCGCTAATGATCCCGCCAACTGTAACAGAGCCCATTCCTGTCGGGGAGGGGGAGATCCACTTTTCGGTTCGGACCGAAAACGCATTTCCCCTTGCGAGGACGAGCAGTGCGCTGACACCAGATGCCATGCTGGCCGCCCTGCATCCGGATGAAAAAAACGTTGTTCAACAGGAATTTGTGACGTCTGATGCTCCGCTGGAACATCCGGTCTCATTCCTCTTCCGGAAAGTGGAGGATACGGCTGATACCTTAGACATTTCTTCCTCGCAGGCGGTCTCCGGCGTGAGCCATATCCCGGTTTCCAACCCCGGAACGGAAAAACCGATGCCACTGCCTCGTGACGGAGCGGAAGTATCCGTCTGGTCTGATCCTGTTCAGGTCACCGATTTGCCGAAGGTGTTGTCGGCGCTTACGATTGCCGCGGAGAACTCGGGAGAGCATCGGGCGCTGCTTCGGCTTCATCCTGAGCATCTGGGCGAGGTTCACGCGGAGATCACGCTTCGGGATGGGGGATGTCACGTGCGTCTGCTGCCGGTACTTCCCGCGGCTCATGAAGCCCTGTGCACGCAGGCGGATACCCTTCGTGACGCACTGACCCGCCAGGGTATGCTGGCCGTAACCGTTGAGGTCAGCCGCGAAGGCATGGGAGGAGGTCAGGGCACCGGAGGACAGCAAAGAAGATGGACAGAGGACCCGCATTCCCGGCCGCAGTCGGCAGGCGCGATCGGAAACGTGCGTCCAGAGCGGGATCTCGCCTTCCATGGAACCATCCATGCGGTTGGGCGTGGCGGCCTGGACGTAAAAGTGTGATGTCAGGAGAGCCTTATGAATCCACTGGTTGAACTGCGCAGTGTCGGCGGCCCGCAACTGTGGCCAACCCGCAAGCAGAAAGAACAGGCAGAGCAGGACATCGTGTCTCTTTATCGTGCCCGGCTGGAAGGATTTCAGCGGGATCTGATTCAGCGGCTGCAGGCGGCAGGCGTGTTACGGTCGGGAAACGTTCAGGAGAAAGCGGGAGAAATGTCTTCAGCCAAGTCCGCGGGAAACGTTGTATCCACAGATTCAACTGTTTCGCGGGCAGGAGGCGAACTGGGCAAGGATGCCTTTTTGCAACTGCTGGTTACCCAGATGCAGTATCAGGATCCCCTTTCTCCCATGGACAACACCGATATGATTGCCCAATTGGCGCAGTTTTCCGCTCTGGAGCAAATGAACAACCTGAACAGTACTACCCAGTCCGGTCTGGGTGAATTGTCTAAGCAGATGGCTCTGCTGAGTCTGTTGGGTGCGCAGAACCTGATCGGCAAAACGGTTTCGGGAACGGTGGCGGATACCGGCACGACGGTGAACGGCCGTGTGGCTGGGGTATCGCTGGAGAATAACACAGTGTTGCTTACCTTGGAAGATGGCACGCAACTGCCTGTGAGCGCGATCAGTGGTATACACACGAGCAGGGAAACGGTCAAGACGGAGTTTCCGGTGGAGGCAACGGGTTCAGCGGTGATACCGGTGCCCGCAGTGCCTCCCGTACCGGTAACAGCGGTTTTGCCGGACGCGAACACGGACGGCGGTTACAGGGCAGTCAATCCGGATATTACAAAACCTGTGGGTGAAACGAATCCAATCATTGGAGGAATGTAAAGATGGGAACGGCACTGTTTACAGGTGTGACGGGACTGCAGGCGCATCAGCGGAAACTGGATGTCATAGCATCCAACATCTCGAACGTCAACACGTACGGGTACCGCGGTTCGCGGGTCCTGTTTCAGGATCTCTTTGCTCAGACGCTGCGGGGAGGCTCGCCTCCGGTGGGGAATTTTGGCGGATTGAATCCCATGCAGGTTTCGCTGGGCGTTCGTGTGGGCGCTATCGACACCAACTTCAACCAGGGGTCCATGGTGACCACGGGGGTTCCCTCGGATTTCGCGATTCAGGGTTCCGGTTTCTTCGTGCTGAGTGACGGAAACCAGCAGTTTTTCACTCGGGACGGATCGTTTGCCTTGAATGCTAACGGCCTGCTGATTGATCCTTCCACGGGGTTTCGGGTTCAGGGCTATCGGGCCAATGAAGACGGCGTAATCCCTGATGATGCCGTTCCTGCGGATATTTTTATTCCGATTGGCGGTCAGAGCATTGTTCGGGCGACCACAACGGCGAAAATCGTGGGCAATCTGAATGCGGACGCTCCTCCGGGAACCACGGTGAGCCGTTCCGTCGTGGTTTATGACTCCCTCGGCACCGCCCGTAATGTGACGCTGGTATTTACCCGCCAGGCCACGCCGACCAATACGTGGACCTGGGACGCTACCTATAACCGGGGTACGGTGAATAACCCTGATATTGTGTCGGTGGCGCAGGGCGCGCAGCCGCTGACGTTTCAGGGAAATGGTTCGCTGGCACCCAATGATCCGGCCGCGACCGGCACAGTCAGTATCACGGCCGCGGACCTCGGACTCCCGCCGTCTCAGCCAGCGGATCCTTTTCAATTCACCCTTGATTTTACTGAACTGACCCAGTTATCCGGGGGGAGGGATACGGTTACTGGTGATCCCCTGCCCAGCGAGGTAACGCTGCTGAACCAGGACGGCTATCCGCGGGGTGAACTGGAGAGTTTCGCCCTGGGCGGCAACGGCCAGATTATCGGGGTGTTCAGTAATGGACTAAATCGGGTGATCGCTCAGATCGCGCTTGGGTCATTTTCCAACGTGGGCGGTTTGATCCGGGTGGGTGACAACCTGTTCTCGCCGACTCCGGCGTCAGGTCCGGCCATCATCGGTGCCCCGGAAACCGGCGGACGGGGCACGGTCAGCGGCGGGGTGCTGGAGAACTCCAACGTGGATCTCGGCACGGAGTTCAGCAACCTGATTATCGCCCAGCGGGGATTTCAGGCCAACGCCCGGACCATTACCGCGGCCGATACGATTCTTCAAGAGGCGGTCAATCTTGTCCGATAAATAATCTTGCGGTGGTCGCGGCCGGATCCGGTCGTTTTCCCGTCAGGTAACCGGGTTGTCGAAGATAATCCGGCGTGCGGAAGGGAAGGCGTAAGAGGTTACGGCGGCGGCATTATACTGTTAAGGTGATTGCCGAGCAGCAGGAGAAAGTTTATGGACATAGCCACCATACTGGGTTTCACATCCGGTATTGCGCTGGTACTGATAAGTATCATGTTGGGCGGAAGCCTGATGCTTTTCATCAATATTCCCTCCATTGTGCTGGTGCTGGGGGGGACCGTGGCGGCTGTGCTGATCAACTATCCGCTCGGCGATGTGCTGTCCCTTTTCAATACGGTAAAGAACAGTTTCATTCAGAAAACCGAGCCTCCGACGGAAGTAATCAAAAAACTGGTGGAATTTGCCACGGTGGCCCGGCGGGAAGGCATCCTGGCTCTGGAAAGCCGGGTGGCCGATGTGAAGGATGAATTTCTGCGCCGCAGTGTGCAACTGGCGATTGACGGTACGGCCCCGGAACTGATCAAGGACGTGCTTACGACGGAAGTGGCCTTCATGGAAGACCGTCACGCGATGGGACAGTCCATCTTGGCGGCGATTGCCTCTTTTGCTCCGGCCTTCGGCATGATCGGGACACTGATCGGTCTGGTTCAGATGCTGACCACGCTGGACGATCCATCGAAGATCGGCGGCGGTATGGCTGTGGCGCTGCTGACCACGCTCTATGGCGCGCTGATTGCCAATCTCTTGGCTTTGCCTACCCTCGGCAAATTGAAAGTCCGCACTGCGCTGGAAATGCTCGAAAAGGAAATCATTATCGAGGGTATTCTGTCAATTCAGTCGGGAGATAACCCCCGCGTAGTGGAACAGAAACTGAAGGCCTTTATTTCGCCGGCGCAGCGCAGGATGCTCGGCGGAGAAAAATGAAATGGCGGGACGGAAGAAAAAGGCGGAAGGCGGGGGAGGGGCGCCGGAATGGCTGGTTACCTACGGTGACCTCATGAGTCTGCTGCTGACCTTTTTTGTGTTGTTGCTGTCTTTCTCTACGATTTCTGAGGAAGATTTTAATCAGGCCATGATGTCCATGCAGGGCGCATTCAGTATCCTTCCTCGATTTTCAGGGGTGGTTTCCAATATTCCCAGAACCCGACAGCAGAAAGAGGAAAGTGTGCACAATGTGGCACGTCGGCTGCGCAGGCGAATCCAGGTGCTGGGGCTGGAACGGGAGGTGAAAATCGACTTTGACGCGAGGGGTGGATTGAAGATCAGTTTTCCGGACAATATTTTATTTGAACCGGGCAGCGCTGAACTCAAGTCTGACGCGCTGCCCCTGCTGGATGAAGTGACTGGTATTCTGAACGAAATGCCGGATTCCTTTGTGGAGGTTCGGGGACACACGGATAATACCCCACCGCCGGCCGGCAGTCCTTATCAGGACAACTTCGATTTGAGCCACGCCCGGGCGGACACTGTCGGCCGCCGGATGATGGACGCGGGCGGCATCGCGCCTGAACGCTTAGAACTGGTGGCCTGCGGATCCGGTCAGCCGGTCGCACCCAATGATACGGAAGAGGGTCGTAAGGCCAACCGGCGCGTGGATATCTACGTGAGAGGGTTGGTTGATAAGACGAAGATCGAAACGGAAGAAGTCCAGCGGAGACGGTTGCGCGAAACGGGCTCTCCCGAAGCACCACTGCTGCCTATTTCTCCGAGGGAACTTGAAGAATTGAGGTGACCGCCATGGCTGATGAAGACAAGCCCCAAACTGAAACTCAGGAAAAACCGGGCAAAAGTAAGAAGTCGCTGCTGGTCCCGATACTGTTCGCGGCTGCGTTGATTCTGCCCGCGATGCTTGGACTGATCGTGTTCCGGCTGGTAATCCTTCCCAGGGTTGCCGCGAATGAAGCCGTGACTGCTGAGGCGGCACCTGCTTTGGAGGAAACTACGGAATACACACCCGAGATGCAGATTCTGGAACTGCCGGAGGACCAGGCCACGGTTACGCCTCCGAATTTTGACGCCGCTTCCCCGTTGCTGATGTACAAAGTGGCCCTGACCTGCGCGAATGCCCAGACGGTATCCGTCATAGAAACTTATAAGCCGATGTTCATCGCGCTGGTGGCCAAATTACACCGGAATCGTACCCGCGCTGAACTGGCCGATCCTTTTGTTCAGGAGACTATTCTCAAACAGGTACGCGAAGAGGCTAACGCCTTGTTGCAGAAATTGGTTGGCAAGAATAATAATAAGGTTCCGATCCGGGTGATTGAAGCAGTATATGTCAAATTCACCATTGTGGACATGTAACAACGGAGGAAGCGCGTGAGCAGTTCGGAACGGGAAAGACAGGTGGAGGACCATACGTTCCGGAATGAGTTGGAATCGTCCGAAGCGGGGGAAACCCTCCCCGTGAATGCCTTGTATCCTGTTCCGCTTACGGTTACCGCCGAACTCGGCAAATGCCCTATGACCGTGCGGGACATTCTGGAGTTGAGCAAAGATACCGTGCTGGTGCTCAACAAACAGGCCGGTGAGATGGCCGAACTGCTGATCAATAATATTCCTTTCGCCCGGGGAGAAATCGTGGTGCTGGGGGATACCCTGCATGTCCGGATCGCGGAAATTTTCGGCATCAACACGGAAGAAACATGACATGCGCGCGTTTTTCCGCTCGATGCCGAGGTCCGCGTGGATCCTGCTGGGAGGGCTGCTGGTTATCGGGTATCCGGTGTGGGCACAGAATTTCCTAGGACGAGACAGCGGTGAAATTTGGCACACGACCGATCCGCCTGACTGGCAGTCGGGCGCGTCTCTGACGGATCCCTACCCACCGGAAGATCAGCCACAGGCTCCAGATAACCCGCCAGGGCAGGCCGGCGAGCCCGCAGATGGAAAGCGTATTCCGCCCGCTGCCGTCTCCGGTCCAGGAGGAACAACCGGAACAACCGATCCGGTCATTCAACGCCTGAATGAGGCCTATGAAGATACTGCCGGAGCAGGCGGTCAGCGGAACAATCGGGACACAGCCGCGCCATCCATCGGTATCGCGCTGTTGCGGGCGATGTTCGCCCTCGCGCTGGTGCTTGGGCTGTTTTTCCTGTTTGTCAAGGTATTGAAATGGGTTCGATCTTTTACACCTCCCGGAATTGCGGCATCGGGCTTGCCAGCCCGGATAGCGGTAATGGATCGGATCCCCTTGGGATCGCGTCATACGGTGTATCTGCTGAAGGTCCGTGACCAGATTATCGTGGCAGGCACGGCGCCGGGAACGATCGTGCCGCTGGCGGTATTCTCTGCTGATGATGCCGGACAGCAGGCTTCCACTGAAAAAAGTGGATCGGGAGAAACCCATGATTCCAACGAATCTCAGAATCAGAGGGGGGCGGCACGGTTCAGGGGATTGCTGCTGAAAACCCTTGAATGCATGGAAGCCCAGACTGCTGAGGCCGCCACGGAACCGGCAGCAGATTCCAAAGCGGAGACCGGTAACCCGGTGGATCAGGATATTGAGGCCCTGCGGGAAGACATTGAACGTTTACGCCGGTTTCTGGAGGAGTCCGGTCATGACCGGGGCGGGGAGTAAAGGGGGATTCGCCGCCCCGCGAAGGAATCGAAAGGATTCCGGAGGCCGCGCGCTGGTCAGGGAAGGGATCTGTATCTGTCTGGGCCTTTTTGCCGCGGGGATGCTGGCGTTCGGTTCGCTGGCCGTGGCACAGGAAGTGTCAGGGGGCGGCAACAATGCCTTGGGGCTGAATCTGTTGGACACGGTACGCGCGGCGGGGAATCCGGAAAATGTGTCCACGTCCCTGACGGTGGTGTTTATCATCACGGTCATCGCGCTTGCTCCGTCTATCCTGATCATGACTACCTGTTTCACGCGGATCATCATTGTCCTGGGTTTTCTGCGGCAGGCGCTGGGTACGCAGCAGACCCCGCCGAACCAGGTACTGATCGGGCTGGCGCTGTTTCTCACGTTTTTCATCATGATGCCCACCTATGAGGCGGTGAACCGTGAAGCGATTCAGCCTTACGTGCGCGGGGAACTGTCCCAGGAGGAAGCGTTGAACCGGTCTCTCGAACCCATCCGGGATTTTATGCTGCGACAGACTCGTCCCAGGGATTTGCGGCTGTTTCTGGAGATCGCCAAATTACCCCGGCCCCAGCGGCGGGAAGATGTACCGACTCACGT